>WBZP01000634.1_pt1 | contig 46840 bp, 42 predicted proteins | sample 5204301 | NCBI WGS metagenome assembly WBZP01 (sample SAMN12412401, study PRJNA552823) | activated sludge metagenome | isolation source: activated sludge from nitrification reactor of wastewater treatment plant... | place: USA: Pennsylvania | collected 2017
ATATGAAGAAGCAGCCAATTTGCGCGATAAAGAGAGCCGCATGGCCCGTGAACTGGAATTTGCCAAACAGCAGTGGGAAGAGGAAAGCAAAACCCGTCGCTTCCCCGTTGAGGAAGACGATATTGCCGAAGTAGTGGCCATGATGACCGGAATTCCGGTGCGCAAGGTGGGCCAGAACGAGAGCAAGAAGTTGGTCAGCATGGGCGAAGACCTCAAGAAGATGGTCATCGGACAGGACGAAGCCATTATCAAAATTGCCAAGGCCATTCAGCGCAATCGGGTGGGTCTGAAAGATCCGCGTAAACCGATCGGCTCTTTTATTTTCTTAGGTCCGACGGGCGTGGGCAAAACGGAATTGGCGCGTTCTCTGGCCCGTTATCTCTTCGACAACGATGAGTCTCTGATTCGAATAGATATGTCCGAGTATATGGAAAAGTTTGCCATCAGTCGCCTGATTGGCGCGCCTCCCGGCTATGTGGGTTATGAAGAAGGCGGCCAGTTGACTGAAAAGGTGCGCCGCAAGCCGTACAGTGTTATTTTGTTGGACGAAATTGAAAAAGCACACCCGGATGTGTATAATATCCTCCTGCAAGTGCTTGATGATGGTCAATTAACTGATGGTTTGGGTCGCAAAGTGGACTTTAAGAACACCATTATTATTATGACCTCCAATATTGGTGCCCGCCAGTTGAAGGATTTTGGCCAGGGAGTGGGTTTTGTTACCAAAGCCCGCGAAGAAGCGGCAGAGGAAAATACCAGGACGGTGATCCAAAATGCCCTGAAGCGCACTTTTTCGCCCGAATTTCTCAATCGCATAGACGATGTCCTGGTTTTCAATCCGTTGGGCAAAGAGGAGATTTTCCGCATCATAGACAATGCATTGGGGGGACTCTTGAAGCGTCTTAATAACCTGAAATTTGAATTGACCCTCGATGATGCCGCTAAGGAATTTGTGGCAGAGAAAGGGTATGATCCGCAGTTTGGTGCCCGCCCGCTTCACCGCGCCATTCAGAAATATGTGGAAGATCCGCTTGCAGAGTTCATTTTGAGCGAAAATCCCGGTGAAGGTGCACAGATTGTGGCTACTCTGAACGAGGCCAAAGATGGTCTTCAGATTGCCTATGCTGCACAGGAAGTGGAGAATTAGAAAATTATTTATATAAATAAATGCAATACAAATGATGCGGGGAAGGTCTCATGACTTTCGTCGCATCATTTGTATTGTGTGCTACTCCACTTTGTCTTTGCTGTTCACTAAGATTTCCTCGTAATAAGCTTCGTAATCGGGCAAAATGGTGTCTATATCATATCTTTTTGCCTGTTGCAGAGCGTTGGCTCTGAACTGAGCCAGCATATCCGGGTTGTTCAGTAGTTCCACTGCATGCGAGGCCATGCTTTCCACATCGCCGGGATCGCTCGTAAAGCCTGTTACCCCATGAATGTTGACCTCGGGCAACCCGCCACCATTGGACGAAATGACGGGAACTTCACATGCCATTGCCTCCAAAGCAGCGAGACCGAAACTTTCGCTCTCGGAAGGCATGATGAAGAGATCGCAAATGGCCAACAGTTCCTCAATGGCATCCTGTTTGCCGAGGAAGCGCACTTCCTCGCACAGTTTCAAGTCGCGGCACAGCTTTTCGGCATGTTGCCGCTCCGGGCCGTCCCCGATCATCAGGAGTTTGCAGGGAATTTGGGTGTGTACCTTTTGAAAGATATACACTACATCTTCTACGCGTTTTACCTTCCGGAAGTTGGAGGTATGCACTAAGATATGTTCGCCATTGGGGGCAATGATTTTTTTAAAATGATCTTTATTGATTTTTTTAAAACGTTCAAAATCAATAAAATTGTAAACGACCCGTATGTCGCGTTTTATTTTAAACAGGCGCAGGGTGTCCAATTTGAGGCTTTCGGAAACGGCCGTCACACCGTCGCTTTTGTTGATGCCAAACTCTACGACAGGCGCAAAGGCGCTGTTATTTCCCACCAGAGTAATATCCGTGCCGTGGAGGGTGGTGATAACGGGAATGTAGCGCCCCTGCTCAAGCAATATCTTCTTGGCCATATAGGCTACCGTGGCGTGCGGAATGGCATAGTGTACGTGCAGCAGGTGTAAATTTTGATAGCGCACTACATCCACGATTTTGGAAGCAAGCGCCGTATCATAGGGCGGATATTCAAACAGGGGATAGTCCTCGTTATCCACCTCGTGATAAAACACGTTGGCCTGAAAGTGCGCCAGCCGGACGGGACGCCGATAAGTAATGAAGTGGACTTCATGGCCTTTGCGGGCAAGTCCCAATCCCAACTCGGTGGCCACCACACCGGAGCCGCCATACGTGGGATAACACACAATACCGATTTTCATCAATTCGGGAGGGTTATGCTGTTGTTAATTTCCTGGGTGCGTTGCAGCAGGTACTCGTAACGCTGTTGGTAAGATTCGATTTGTTTGTTCTCATTGGCCAACAGCGCATCCAGCTCATCGAAATTTTCGCCGATGCGGCCCTTAATGATTTTTACATAGCCGCGCAGTTTGGTTTCCAAAGCCTCTTCCATCTTTTCACGGCCTTTGGCAATCTCCTCGTCGTAGCCCTTCATCATCTTCTTCCGCTGAATGCCGGCAGTGATGCCCGCGAACAACATGCCGATCCCGGCCAGTACACCACCTGTGATGTCCAAAACTGTCAGGTTGGATACTGCTGCCAGAATAAAGCCAATTACCGCTGCTCCGCTGCTGGCCGCGATGTTGGGAGATACGGTCGCATTCTCCGGGAACAGACGTGCATCGGTAAAGTTTTCGGAGCGCGACATAAAGCGTGCGAATGCCTCTTGCAATTCCCGCAATACCGCCGCCCGTTTTTCCGAAATATCTTCAAAAATGTAAGAATCGCTCTTCACTACTGTTTTGCCGCTGCGTACTTTCAGGTCTATCATTTTGGCCATTTGCTGCACGCTGTCTGCCAAATCCACCACACCGTCGTTCAGTTTAGTACGCAGTTCGGCATTCAGCTGTAGTTCCAATTGTTTGGCCAACCCATCCAACCACTCTTTGATGGAAGTCTGACGGCTGAAAATACTTTTAAACGAACGCACCAGCATGGTGGGAAACGACAAACCGTCGCTCAGGTCTTGCCCGGTTTTTCTTGTAATGCGGTCGTAGCCGTTCAGCAGATTTTCGATCAGTATATTGACCTGATGGTTCGATTTTTTCTCCTGATTATCAAGGGTTTGTGTAATGTCAGCCCGGAAAGCCACATCCTGTCGGTACTGTTCCGCACGGGTATGCAAATCGGTACCTACCTTGTCTAAAATGCGGAAGGTAGTGTCTAAATTATTTTTCAGTTTGAGGGCTGCTCCGCGCCCTCCGGTCACATGTGTGCGGATATAGTCGCGGACCGTGGAAAAATTGCTCTGGTCGAACTGCCCCTCCAGTTCCGCTTTGGCGCTCACCGAAAAGATTACCGGTTGGGCCATTCCTTTTTTGACGGCGTGGTCATACAGCCCTTTTTCGTTGATGGCAAGGTCTTCGGCAGAGAGCAGGTCCTTTTGTTGCAGTACAAAAATGATTTTTTTGTGCCAGTCGCTGTGTATAAACTCGAAAAACTCCCAGGCCGATTGGCGGTAGGGGTTTTTCGCCTCGAAAACAAATATAACCAAGTCGCTGGCAGGCACGAACTTTTCGGTGATTTCCTGGTGCTGCGCAACGATGGAATTAGTACCTGGCGTATCCACAATGGCGATTTCCTTAAGAATGTCCACTGGCAACAGTACCTTTTTCAAATAGGGATTAATTACGATGATCTCCTCCTGCTCGCCATACAAAATTTGCTGTATGGTGTCGGTCATAGGGTGGGGGGCCACCGCACATATATCGCGTCCGGTATCAAGCAGGGCATTGATAAAACTGCTTTTCCCTGCTTTTACTTCCCCCACAATGACGAACATAAAGGGTTCGTTCATGCGATTCCGCAGCTCGCCCACCATGGATGCCAATTCTTTATGGCCCGTTTCCTGACTGAGTGCCTGTAAATCTTTTACAATATCCTCTACCTGCACCCGCAGGCCTGTTGTGCGTTGGTTAATAATCATGCTTGTTATTGCCCTTATTTAAAACGGCAGCAAAGATAGGGGAATTCTCTTAATCCCGGCTGTTTATCGGATACTTTGTAAGGGATATAATTTTACAAAAGGCATAGCCCACCCTCAGCTACAAAGCCGGGGGCGTACGATGGCCCTATAAGTATGTGTTTTTATTCCCCTCAACATTGCCGCCAACCTGGGTATCCGGCGGATTCCTGTGTCTGTGCCTCAGAGCCGATGGCCTATCCGATACATTCTTTGCGCGGAGAGGGAGGTAATGCCTCGAAATATCCTGCCGTGGCCGGATACATAGTCAAAATTCGTATCAGGTCCTCGGGGGATTCCAAGGGCTTAGTGGTAGAATGAGTACCTGTCACTTTCTGTTTTCCGAGATTACTGAGTGCAAAGGAACGCGTCATTTTGCGAATGTACTGCACTCGCCGCAGACGTATTGCAGACCAGTCGTGGTCAATAGAAACCTGACGCACGGATTCGAAACCATAATTTCCAAATGTCTCCCAGCCTGTATCGCGGTTAAAATCACACTGAAACCGCTTGGAAGAACTCTTAGGGTAGGCGATCCAAAGTACGGCATCTCCTTCCGTGCGGGAAGAAAATGCACACGCCATCTCATCCAGTTGTGACCTCTCTGTTACAAAGGCCAACATAAAATCTGCTTTGGCTTTTTCAGGATACTCATTGATAAAAAAATTGTACTCAGACAGAATTTTCTCACCAATGTTTATCGCTCCTAATTCATCAAAAATGACAACGAAGGAAGGGGATTTAAAGTTGAGTTTTTGTACAATGACATCAAAATAGACCATGGTGGTTAAAATGTAGTAAAGCAAAGTGGGATTGAAAAATAAAGATTATGCTTGATTTCCGGAGCGGCTGTTTTACTGTATTTTCCTGCGATGTGGAAAAAAAACAGCCCGTTTGAACAGGTAGTTATACCTTTGTGAAAATTCTTCGATTGTTTACATGAAATTAGTCGTTTTAATTCTGGCTTTTACCTTCCCTTGCTGCAATACGTCAGTAAAAAAAAATGCCGGTGGACCTCCGCCAATCCCTGAAAAGCAGTCGGAGCCTGCCCTTGTCTCTGCTCGATACGACGGGAATGGCAAAATGATAAAAGTAGAAAAATCTGACGGAGAGTGGAAAAGCATGTTGTCTTCGGAAGAATACCATGTCTTGCGGGAGGAGGGTACCGAACGGGCTTTCACCGGAAGCCTGTGGAATAACCACACCAAGGGCACTTTCGTCTGCGCGGGATGCAGTCTGCCCCTGTTTCGTTCGGAAAACAAATTCGATTCTGGTACAGGGTGGCCCTCTTTTTGGAAGCCGATGTCGGCCGACTGTATTGCGGAACACACTGACCGCAACTATGGGATGGTGCGTACCGAAGTGGAGTGTGCCCGCTGCGGCGGACATCAGGGACACGTGTTCGACGACGGCCCGCCACCCACCGGATTGCGGTATTGTATTAATTCAGCAGCTTTAAGATTCGTTGCGGATTGATTGAATCTGCTTGCCGATCTTGATTCCGACGGTTTCTATCCCTGCGCCCGTTATGATCGAGCTCCTTATAAAAGATAAAATTATTGAATGGTGTAATTCGCCTGTTAAGCGTACAATTTAAGGTTGAGTTTTAAATATGCACTGCTGTCACCATGTTTTGTGCAGAAGATAGTGACGCATAAAAACCATGCTGTCAGGATGGATCAGGGGCTGGAATTGATGACCTTTCCATTGCCACAACCGGCCCGACTCGCGCAGGTACTCCTTAGGGTCATCTGTTGGGCTATCAGCGACTGTTATTCCGTGTTCTGCTGTTTTTACATAGATTTGAGCGGGCGTTTTGCCTCGAAATATCCATGATTCAGAGGCGGTCTGGCCGCCATCGCCTCCGTAAAAGTGGGAAACTTCCATTGCGGTAAGACACTTTTGTTGCTGGGGGTCAAAAATCAGCAGCGTTTGTTTGCCAAACCAAAATTCTTCCGTGTACACAAGTGCTGCCCGAAGCCCTTTTCCAAATCTAAACTGTCCCACTGCCCGGAAGTGCGCATCACCGGTGCCATAGTGCAGGCTTTCAAATTGTGCGGAATCGAGTACAGTTTTGAGCAGGCTGTCGGCCAGCACATTGCCGATAGGCATTTCCGGTAAGAAACAATGTACAGTATCGGGCCAGTCCGGGCGCTCCGGAAAGGCATTCAGAAAAGACGCAGAGGGGGTGGACGTGGATACCGCAGAGATACACCCTGTGGCGAAGGACAGGCACGCGCTCAGGAGAATGGAGAAAAGATTTTGCATGATTTTCAGAAATAACGTTTTTTGGAAACAAATAAAAAACCGCCTCCGAAATGCTCGGATGTCCTGTGATTAAAAAATTATCGCCCATTTGCCTGAAAGTGCTTACTTTTGCATCTACATGACCTGTTTGAACGTTTCGCTATGATTACGTCGCTCGATCAACTCGACCCCAACGCTTCTTATACTTATGCCGATTATCTGCTCTGGCAATTTTCAGAGCGGGTAGAACTCTTGCGTGGAAAAATCCGCAAAATGGCCGCGCCTTCGATGAAACATCAGCGTATTTCCATTAGATTTTCGCGATTGGTGGCCAATGCCTTATTTAAAACACCGTGTCAGGTTTTTGCAGCCCCCTTCGACGTGCGTCTCACCCGCACCCGCAACGATAGGGACGTGACCACCGTCGTCCAACCCGACCTCTGCGTCATCTGCGACCCTTCCAAATTGGACGAGCGCGGCTGCAACGGCGCGCCCGACCTCATCATCGAAATCCTCTCGCCGGGCAACAGCCGCACTGAGATGAAGGACAAATTTGAACTCTATCAGGAAGCAGGCGTACTCGAATACTGGATTGTTTCACCGATAGAAAAGACGATTCAAGTGTTTAAACTCAACGAAAATGGCATTTATATCGGCCTTGCACCAAATGTCGAAGGTGACCTACTGACCACGCCCATTGTTCTGAATCTGGAATTAGATGTGACGGAGGTGTTTTTGGATTGATGGCCTTTGTACAAACGTCAAAAACTGCTTCCCGCATACCGCGGAAAATGGCCATTTTTAAAGAAGACACTGCCACAAAAAAGCGGTTTGGCTGACGATGCTGACCACCTTTGGTGTGCATGACAATGAATATGCACGCCGTTTGGTACAAAAATCTTTGGCAATGGATGTACTGTTCAATTGATTCCGATAGAGCGCATCCCCCGATAAAGTCTGCTCAAATACGCCGCATCTCTTCGGCGGCCGCGCCCTGCCGCTGTCGAGCCGATTTCAGTTTTCGGTTGCCAAACGTGTTGGACCACGAAAGCATAAAGACCCGTTCCGCAAATTGGTACGACGACCTGACAAACAACCCGATCTCCGGCTGATTGGTGGTGCCAAGCCAGTTGGTAGAGCGGAAAAGGTCGTTGGCGTTTAGCCGAAGTTTACCCCATTTTTCGCCAAAATTTTTCTCCACGCCCACATTCAAACTGCCCGTCGCCCGCCAATTCGTTTTGATACCTGAAAATCAAGCCCGAGGCGGGCATTCTGCGTCGTGGTGGGTGTGTGCGGCCGATCAGTGACAGTCTCGGTTTCCAGCACGTTGCTACCGGTGTTGACACGCCGATAGTTGGCAAACACCTGTGGGTTCAGATTGTGATCGAGGTCGAAATTGCCAAACACATTGAGGCGGTTTTTCCGGTAATTAAAATAGCCGCCAAAGCCGTATTTGCGTCCGCTGCCGTAGCCGATTTTTGCGGAATAGCCCCCGTTGAGACCGACATCGGCAGATTGCTTCAATACGATGTTGATGATACCGGCGTTGCCTTCTGCCTCAAAATTGGCGGGTGGCGTGTGGATGAGCTCGATGCGGTCTATGTTGTCGGCACTCATGCCGGCAAGCATATCCACCACGGCTTCGATGGGCAGGCGCGTCACTTTTCCATTGATTGTCACCACGACGCCCTGTTTGCCGGAGAGGGCAATGTTTTTCTGCAAAACGTTGACCTGTACGCCTGGCGACCGCTGCAACACCTGTAGGGCCGTGCCCCCGGCATTGGTGATGGAATTGGCGACATTGACCACCGTGCGGTCAATTTTCTGTTCCAAAAACGGACGACGCGCCACCACCGAGACTTCCTTCAGCAGGGTTTGGTTCTCTGGCAAGACGGTCGGGCCAAGTTCGATGCGGGGAGTTTTCTCGTTGAGGTTCAGGGGTTTAGAAAAAATTTTTTCATATCCAAGCATCGAAAAGGAAACGACATACGCACCATTTTCTATGTTTTGGAAGGTGAAATTGCCCGCATTGTCGGTCAGGGCGCCGCGCACCAGTACACTGTCGGCTGCCGCCAAAAGCAACACATTGGCAAAAGCAATTTGTTGTCCGGTGGCATCGCGCAGGCTGCCTGTGATTTGGTTTTGTGAGAAAAGAGGTTGGGCAAAAAGGGCGGCGAACAGCCAAAAGGCTGATTTCAGAAAAATCGTCTTCATGAAAGTTGGAAAAATTAGAACGTGAAAAGTCGGCTTCGCTTCCACAAGGGAAGCTGGTGTTAGCCGGCCGAAACTAAAGGGTAAAGGTATTGCGCCACTAAGCGCTATTTTTTATTTGCATCAGAACTTACCAGCCTTATCCACATACTGCCAAGCATCGCTTTGCCATACACGGTGTTCGCCCTCTTTGATGGTTTGGCACTGTTTGCTGACTTTGGCTTTGCCATTTTCAAAGGGAAAAGCACAATCGAATTGCGGCTCGATGACCAGCATGTAGGTCTCAGCATCGGCGTAGCCAATTTTGCCATTTTTTACTACCCGGATCAGGCCTTCCGCCGGGTAATCGGGGCCGTTGTCGAAGCGGAATACTTCGTAAAGCGCCATTTTTTGGCCGTCCATGATGACCCATTTGCCATCGGCGGTTTGCTCCATGGTCAGGGGCGTGGTAAGCGGAGCAGCAGACTTGTGCGGTTGCCCCGCTTTGTCGCCGACGCTTTGTTTGCAGGCGGTTCCGACAAGCAGAAAACCGGCGAGCAGCAGGAAGTAAAAGAGATTGTTGTACACGCTTTTAGTTTTGTTTCATGTTAACGAAAAGGACGGGCATTAAGTGCCTCAACCTGATTAAGTTGTGCTGTTTTCGATGTGCGCATATTATTTCCAATTTGGAAGTGGATGTGACAGAGGTGTTTGTGGATTGAGCGGCAAAGGTCGGTATCCGGAAACGACCAATCCGCATCTTAGCTACCTCCCTCGTTGCCCGGAAAGGTTTTGTCCTGATGATTTTCTTTTGTGCCTTTTTTTCAAAGCCTTCGACTTCTCGTGTACTGGTTCAGTTGACAGGGGCCACAAACTCACCGAAACATGCACCGACGTGTAATCGCCCAACAGCACTTTCCGCGTTGGGTAATTGTCGCTTTCAAACAGCAGCACGTCATACTGCGGCGGCACGGTCAGGGTATAGGCGCCATTTTCATCGGCAAGCGCGGTGATGTCCACGCCTTCCACGCGCACGCGCGGGCGAACAGCTGCCGCGCCCGCGCCTTGGGTGATGGTACCCCATACCTGTGTGGGAGACGTGCGCTTTACCCGGTATTTTGGGTCAATCTGGGCGACCTTCCCAATACCATAGCCCCCCCACATCAGCGCAACATTGAGCGTGTCTTCCTTCGGCAGCACGATGGTTATCGCTTCCATCCCTTCGCTGAAAAACCTTAGTTCTTTGCAGGAAAACGGCACTTTCAGGCTGTATTCACCTTCCAGGATGCAGACAGTCCCGATGGAGAACTCCCGGTTGTGGATTTCTCCCAACGTGTTTTCATGGTTGTTGTTGTTATCCACCACACGCCCGGTGAGGGTGCGCCAACCATTTTCGCGCGTCCGGTATCTTTGAGAACGGAAACCCATTTCGCTATATTTCGACTTGTCGGGCGGCCCGGCGGTGATTTGCAATCGCGGGTTGCCCGAAAGGGTCATCACTACCGAGGCGAACGTGCCGCCCCCTTGGTCGAAAGCCCGGCAGACTGGGTTTTTCGGGTCGTCTTTTGCACGCAGAGCGGCTTTCATATCTTCGTCTTTTACCGCCGGAAGGTTTTGGATACGCCCTTGTACGGAGGCTAAGCGAATGCTGCTATTACCTTGCTTCGGGTTTTTAAACCAATCTTTCAGGTCGTCGTTGGCGAGCGCGTGGTTGGTGTGATAGACCGTGCCGTTGGCGTTTTGCGGATCAAAGCGCACCACTTTATGGGCAGAAGCTTCAAAATCGAACACTTCGTCGCGGATGCCGAGGAGGTAGTTCTGCCCGGAAGCGTGCGGCACGTTTTGGATAAATTGCAGCACTTCGTCGCGTTTGGTGCGGTTCAGTATGCCGCGGACAATGAAGGCAACAGGCAGCCCCGTGGCGTTGGCTTTGATCTGCATGAGGGTATTCATGCAGGCGCTTACCCCCGCTTCGTTGAGACCGTTGAGGGCAATACAACCCGGGTAAGTCAGGATATATTGTTCGGGGTTTTTATCCGTGGCGACGAGGTGCAACAACACTTGAAAGCCCTCGGTGTAGGCTTCCAAATCCATGTTTTGAGCGATGTAAGCCGGCTTTCCGTTGCGGGCGGGTACGCCAATGCCACTGCAATGGTGTTTATTGGCATCCTGCCACACCCAGAACTCGTCTAAGAGACTTTGCACCATGATGTCGTGGAAAGACTGCCCTGAACCGTCGGCAATACCGCGCACCTCTTCGTAGAGCTCGGGGGTCCATTGTTTGATGGCTTCATCAAAATGCGCATAATCGAAAAACGCACGCACCACCGAATCGGCGGGTTGTTTTAGGTCGTTTTCCACGCTCGCTTTCCATTTTGCCACCAAAAGGCCGATCTCTTTTTTAAAAAATTGGCCGTGTTGAAGGCCCAGCGCGTAGCCTTCGCCAGTAAGATTTGCTACCGGGAGGTCTATTCGGTAGTTTTCATGCATGGTAAATTCGGAGATCGTCCGATCGTGGCTGCCTTTCGGGGGGGCGGCTAAGGCAATACTGTACCGACCAGACGAGATAAAGGCTTTTTCTCCCCCGTTTTGGCGTATCATATGGTAGTCGCCTCTTCCAATATAGCCGTGTTTGGCTTTTTTCCCCATTCCAGGCTCCAAAAATTGGAGCTCCCCATCACGCCTTTCCCATTTGGCCGCCCAGAATGCGCCAATGGCCTTTGCGCCGACAATTGGTTTGCCATAGTTGGGGATGAAAACAGCATTGTCCGAAAACAGGCCTTGGAGGGCAGCCGTGTCTTTCTTGTTGAAAGCCTGCTCGAATTGCCGTAACAAATGGTTGACTGCTTCGCGGTCGCCGTCATTTTGGGCTTGCAGCGGCATCGCAAAAGCGGCCGCTATTAGTGTTGCGAGGAGCGAAATGCGTATTTTATTCATTTTAAAAACTTGTTTTATTGTTGAAAAATTGAAGAAAATAGGAAGAGGGATGTTTGATTTCAAGAAAAACCCTTAACTTTGTGGTGCTTAAATTTTAAAATAAAGACAATGGAAAATACTAAAATACAAGCGAATCATCATATTCAAACTCTAATCGGCGATTTTGCTGAAATGCCTTTGAATGATTTAGAGTCTTTCATAAGCGGTTTAAATGCACTTGTCATCAGAAAACGAGTCGCAGACAAAGGAAAAAGGGATAAAGCCTTACTTCTAAAAATCAATCAAACTGTTCTGCCCGAACAAGCTTTGGAGCGTTATGTATTGCTTCAAGACAAAATGGAATTAGACAATCTATCTGAAACAGAATACCAGGAACTACTCAGTTTAGTCACACAAGAAGAAAAAATACGCAACAAACGTTTCCAATTTCTCTTAGAATTGTCTCAATTACGCAATATTCCTTTGACTGAATTGATGAATAGTTTGGGTTTGAGCACGTTGAATTATGCCTAAAGCCCATGTTCCTATTTTGATGTAAAAGGCAGTCATTCAAAGGGCCAAAGGCTATTGCGAATACTGCCAATTACCTGTGGCCTTCTCTCCCGCTTCTTTCAATTTTGAGCATATCATTCCGCTTATCAAGCAAGGATTGACAGAATTAATGAACCTTGCTTTCAGTTGTGGCGGTTGCAATGCCCATAAAAAAGATAAAACCGAAGCATTAGACCCTTTGACCCGCCAACTCATGCCTTTATTCAATCCGCGAACAGATATCTGGTCAGACCATTTTCAATGGAGCGACGATGATTTGCAAATCATTGGCACAACGCCTACGGGGCGTGCAACTGTCCAATTGTTAAAAGTAAATAGAGCAGGCAATGTCAATTTGCGAATACTGTTAAAAATGGCAGAGCTTCATCCACCTACTTTGTAAAACGCTCAGGTTTGCCAAAAGGCAAAAAGCGATAAACAATGTTGTTTTTTTCATTTTAAAAACTTGTTTTATTGTTGAAAAATTGAAGAAAATATGGATTGGATAAAAAATTTTAGCCCCAAAAAATATCTTTTTAGGCTAAAAATATCAAATTTTTAACTATTTTAGCCCAAAATATTTAATTTTTTGGCTAAAATAAAATATAAGACCTATATTTGCGCCAAGAAACAATATCTAAAATGGCTAAAATAATAGGTAGAGCAGAAGAAATTGCAGTTCTAAAATCGCTTCAGGACGAAGAACAATCGGCTTTTGTTGCCGTTTACGGTCGCCGCCGCGTTGGTAAAACCTTTTTAATTCGCTCGTTTTATGATGGGCAATTTGCTTTTTACCTGACAGGCATTGCCCATGTTGACACAGCCAATCAATTGACCAATTTTCATTCGGCCATGGTTCGGCAATTTCCTGAACTCGAAGACAATCCCCTTGCAAAAGACTGGTTTCAGGCTTTTCAACAATTGATAACAGCCCTTGAATCGCTCCCTAAAACAGGCAAAAAAGTCCTGTTTTTTGATGAATTACCCTGGTTAGATACTCCCAACTCGCTTTTTATCGCCGCTTTGGAGCATTTTTGGAACGCTTGGGCAAGCGCACGGACTGATATTGTGTTGATTGTTTGCGGCTCGGCAGCGTCGTGGATGATCAACGAACTCATCAACAATACAGGCGGCCTTTACAACCGGGTGACGCATCAATTGCTCCTCGAACCCTTCACTTTGACAGAATGCGATGCCTTCTTTAAGGCAAAATCGCCGGGCTTCGATGCCTATCAATTACTGCAGTTGTATATGGTTTTTGGCGGTATTCCGTTTTATTTGAACTTAATTGACCCTCGAAAAAGTGCCACACAAAACATCAACGATTTGTGTTTTAAACCCAAAGGCAAACTGCGCCAGGAATTTCAAAAACTCTATGCGTCGCTCTTTAAAAAAGCCGATAAACACATCGCTGTTATTGAAGCATTGGCTCAAAAAGCAATGGGTTTGGAGCGCGATGTGTTGCTCAAAACAGCCAAATTGCCCAATGGCGGCAATACAACGATTGTTTTAAGAGAATTGGAAGAGAGTAATTTCATCCGTAAATACCAGACTTTCGGAAAGTTAAAGAACAATGCGATTTACCAATTGACTGATTTTTATTCTCTTTTTTACCTCAAATTCATAAAAGACAACAGCCCATTTGACGATGATTTTTGGATCAATGGCATTGATACGCCCGAAATCCGTGCCTGGAGTGGTTATGCTTTTGAGCAGGTCTGCCTCCTTCATCTGCCCCAAATCAAAAAAGCGTTGGGCATCAGCAGCGTTCAAACCCAAACCTCGGCCTGGGTCGGCAGCGACGGTGCGGACAAAGCCCAAATTGACCTCGTGATTGACCGCCGCGACCAGGTGATCAATCTTTGTGAAATGAAGTTCTCCATCAAACCTTTCACCATTGATAAAGCCTATGCCGACAACTTGCGTTATAAAATCGGTGTTTTCAGAGACGCTACCAAAACCCAGAAAGCCCTTTGGCTGACTTTTATTACTACGCATGGTTTGACTCAAAATACCCACGCCCAATCTTTGGTGCATCAGTCTTTGACGATGGATGCTTTGTTTCTTTAAAAAACGATTCTATAGGGAGACGCGCTTTTGCCCCCTCCCTATAAAATCGTTTTTTAGATTTAATTTTTGACGAGTTTATACGTGTAATTGCCCGCTCCGTTCAGCATTAGCGAGACGGTATAGTTTCCGTCGGCAGCAAGTTTAAGATTGTCTCCGTCAAATTTCAAAACGGCGTCGCCTTTGGAGCCACCGAGATTGATATCCCAGGCACTATTGGCGCGGAATTTAAATTCCCCAGCTTTGAGATTTAGGGTGATTTTCCACGTGTCGCTCGCCACGTCGTAGGTCATCGGTTGGTCGGCATCCCAATTGTTCGGTGTTGCGGTGCCGATAATGCCCCATTTGGTTGTGGCCCACTTTTTAGCCATTTCCATTTGGGTTAATTTCTTTCTCGACCCTTCATTTTCCTTGACTGCTAAGGCCTTTTTCAATTGAATAACCGCATTTGCTTTATCGCCAATGGCTATGAAATAATCGCCATAGGAGTCATAGACATTGAAACTTTCGGGGTAATTGTCCACGTTGAGTTTGAAAAAACCTGCTGCTCTTTTGTAGTATTTACTTTTCAATGCTTCATAACCGAAGTAATTGATTTCCATTTCATCAGGCTTTATTTCGTACCCCATTTTTTGGGTTAGATTAGCATAATGGTTTTGGTATTTACCCGGCAAAACGCTTGTTGAATCCATAAAATCTTTAAACGAGAATTTCATGGGATAAAAATCGAAGAAAAAACGCAAGGCATCGTACGTTGTAATGAGGGGTGCAGAACCGTGGGTATCCTCTGCGTAGTATTTGCCCCGATACTTTAAGCCGTTCTGTTTGTTGCTTTCCAATGCTGTTTGTAATTCCAGAATGGCCCGAATGTGGTCTGTTTCCTTTGTTTTATCTTTTACCACTTTTTTGATGTCCATGCCTTCTTCCATCGTATTGGCAATGCCTATATACAAGGATTTTCCTTCCAATTTTGTGTTTTTCAGAAACGTTTTGGTCTCGTTGAGCAGTTTTTTATTGTCGTACCACATGCTGGGGTCAATGCAAATGTATCCATTGAACAGGTGGTTGTGGTGTACCAAAGTTTGCATGACCATCAAGCCACCCAACGAGTGTCCGATCAGCATTTTGTAAGGCGCGGTTGGGTATTTTGATTCAATAAAAGGCATTAACTCTTTTTCCATGAAGGCAATAAATTTTTCACCACCACCCGATGTTCTGACAGTGGCGCTATCGTTCATTATGGGGTCGACATCCATGTGCGTTGGGGTCAAGTCTCTGGTTCGGTCCGTGTTCGGTATGCCTACCACAATCATTTTGGGACACATCGTATTGCCGTTGATGGTACTCAATTGTTGAATCATGCCCACTACCGAGGAGAAATGTCCATCGCCATCCAATAGATACACCACCGGAAAACGCTCTTTGCCGGCTCCATCAGGGACATGCACCCAAATTTTTCTGTTTTCGCCCAAAATAGTAGATTGGACGCTGTCTGTTTTGCCGATGATGATGCTTTCTTTTTCCACTTTTCCCTGAGAAAAAGCAAGCATTGCCAAAAGACAAAAAGCGAGGGATAAGCATGTTTTTTTCATTTTAAAAAGTTGTTTTATTGTCAAAAAATAGAGAAAACAGGAAGAGGGAGTAAACCCTAAGGAATGGTGTCGAAATAATATCCTTCATTTAGGATAAAGATTTTGGAGTCAGATAACTGTTTTTTGAGGCAAATAGTGGAGCTATTTAACGAAAAAAACAGGAAATATGACTTCAAAAGATTAGATTCAATGGTGGAGGTTATTTCGACATCATTCCTAAACATCTTACGGATTCCAGTCTGTCCAATTCGGCCTTTTATAAGGATGTGTAAAAAAATGAAGCACTTTGGCATTAAACTCTTTTTTATAACGATGCACGGTTCCATGCCCTGATTCCGGAAGAATCCACAAATATGCCTGTGGAATATTTTGAAATATTTGCAGCGTATGTTCAGGTCTAATCACATCAAAATCTCCCCCTATGACTAATGTAGGACATTTAATTGTACGCAAATCAGCAAGCGAAATATGGGGTTCTACTTCCATCATGTGCAGCAATTTTATGGTGTTTTTGATGGCGGCAGTTTGTTCAGCAGCGCGTAATTTGGCAAGTTCATCTGTAATCATTTTTGTACCCGCAGGGTCAATGACAGCCGTATCGGGCGTTAAATTAGCGCCGGTTATGGCCAATTTTTTCACTTTTTCGGGGTGCCGAATCGCCAATAACAAACCATTATTACCGCCATCGCTCCATCCAATGACGTAGGCAGAATCTATTTTCAGATGCGTCAGTAAAGCCGCAAAATCATCTGCCATCATTTCATAATTCAGCACATCGCTGTTGTCAATTGATTTGCCTTGCGCTCGACTGTCCACGGCGATCACTTTATAATATTTTGAAAAATAGGGGATTTGATACCGCCAATCTCGAATAGAGCCGCCATTGCCATGAATTAACAATAGGGGCTTGCCTTGACCATAGGTTTCGTAATACAATTTTATCCCACCAGTAGAAAAATATTTACCTGCTTTAGCGTTGTCACCATATTTGACAGCAGGCGTTGTTTTCTGTTGCTGTTGGGCAAAACCCGAAAACGAAAGGGTTGATAACAGTAAAATCGAGAGGAAACAGATTATTTTGTTCATGTTTAAAAATTGTTTTTTTTATGAACGCGCATTAATTCAGTGTAGTCTAAGGTTCTGACATATTGTGAACTATTTCGCGGGGACCTACTTCGCATCATCGTTGCTGATATCCCTAACAGTCAGCCATTTGCCGTTGCGTTTTTCCCACACGGCCATGTATTTGCCGGTATAGATCACCTTTCCGGCGCTGTCCGTGATCGTTGTTTTTCCGACTTCCGTCACGCGGTTTTCGTCGCCGTACAGGTCTAAGGTTTCAAATGCAACTTTTGTGTTGCCTTTGCGCTTAGCCATTTCTTCTTCCACGCCTTTCTTAATGGCAGCCTTACCCACTAACATGGGTTGGTCGTCGTTCATGCTGATGGCATCGTCGGCGTAAAAGCCAACGATGGTGGCCACATCTTTCGCAGTAGAGGCTGTCGCCCAGGCATCTTCAATTTCTTTTATTTCGGCTTTTATGTTCGACATGTCGGGTTGGGAGAGCCAGGACTTGGCTATTTTCCACACGCCGTCCTTTTTTTGCATCGCATTGGCATAGCGGCCCGTGATGTCAATCGCGATGTCATAGACGTATGTTTTTCCATACACTTCATAGGCGCCTTTGGCGACCCAGGCGTGTTCGGCATCCGACCAGTTGATTCCCGTCTGTTTGAGCAAAAGAGTCGCATTGTTCTTAATAAATTGCTCCTGAAAATACTGGGCAATGTTGGCCGCCCCTGTGATCTGTTTGCCTTGTTGGTCGATGCGCACGGCGTCGTCGGTGTACATTTTTTGGAGCGCGGCGTGGTCTTGCGCGTTGTAGGCGGCCATGAACCGGCGGGCAAAGGCTTGCAGTTCCTGTTCGTCGTTGACGGTTTGGGCTTGCAGGTTGCCGCCGGCGATGCAGAGCAGCGCGGCGAACAAAAGGATGTTTTTCATAAATTGTAATGTTGTTGAAAATGTGTGATTGTGTACTGCCGAACCCCGTTCGGCGGCGGATGTTGAGCGATCGCTGTACGGGGTACGGCGGTACACTTATTTCAGCCCAGGGTGTCGGTGTTCCACAAACCAATGTCCTGTGCAGTCATTTTGAAATTCATAACCCTGATTGTTAAAAAACTACCGATAATTTGACCAAAATTTCTACTTTTTGCAAATAGTGAAATTTTTATGGTCAATTTTGAGCAAAAAATCAATCATCATCTTACTTTTGCAAATTAGAAATCAAACATCTAATTTGCAACAAAATGATAAACAGGCAATTAGGCTCAAAAATCAGTGTCGCTGCTGAAAAAATGCCTGTCGTAGCTGTAACAGGCCCTCGACAAAGCGGTAAGTCCACCCTGATTCAGCAACTCTTTCCGACGCATACTTACCTCAATTTGGAAGACATTGAGCTCCGAAAATTTGCTTTATCCGACCCCAAAGGATTCCTGCTTTACGCCGGAAAAAAAACGATCATTGATGAAGTACAATATGCCCCCGATCTGCTTTCCTATATTCAAGTGATTACCGACCGTGAAAAAATAGCGGGTCAGTTTATTATTTCCGGTTCTCAAAACCTTTTACTGATGGGCAACATCGCCCAAAGCCTGGCTGGGCGGGTCGCTATATTCAATTTGTTGCCGTTTTCATTGGAAGAAATCTGCCAAACACATTTCGCCCTGCCGACCTACGAAGCATACATCCTAAAGGGCTTTTATCCCCGCATCTATGACCTTGACCTCCAGCCAACAAGTTGGCTGCAAGACTACCTCCAAACCTATGTTGAACGCGATGTCAGGCAGATTTTGAACATTGGGGATTTGGGTATTTTTCGCCAATTTCTTGAAATATGCGCCGGCCGGACCGGACAATTGATTAATTTTTCCGAAATCGGCAATATGATTGGCGTTTCATACCAAACGGTCAACAAATGGATCAGCGTATTGGAAACCAGTTTTATTGTTTACAGGCTCCGGCCTTACCATAAAAACTTTGATAAACGCATTATAAAGTCGCCTAAACTTTACTTTTACGATACTGGTTTGGCTTGTGCGTTACTCAATCTTCGCAGTGTGGAAGACCTCAATCGTCACTTTGCCAAAGGGGCGTTGTTTGAAAATTTTGTCATTACGGAGATCTTAAAAAACAAAATCAACCATAATTTACCACCCAAAAACTACTTTTGGAACGTTGCGGGGTCTCACGAAATAGACCTGCTGCTTGATCACGGCGGGCGACTTTTGCCCATAGAAATCAAATCGAGTCGAACGATCGGCAACCACTTTTTTGATGGCTTAACCTATTTTCAAGCATTATCAGGTGCCTTGCCCTCCGAAAGTTTCCTTGTTTATGGCGGAGATGAAATGCAAACGAGAAGTGTCGCAAAAGTACTTAGTTGGAAAAACCTGTCTGAAATACCCTTGTAATCTTTGGCGCCCCTAAAAATCCCAAAAATCATACAGCCGATTTACACCTTGATTGAAATAGGCTGGATAATGGCAAAGATTGGTGAAACTGTTGATGCTTAGTGTTCGTGTTGGGCATCCAGACTTTCCAAGTCTTGAAGACTTGGAAAGTCTAAGCACCCGAAAATACCTAACCCTGATTGCCTAAAAAATTACCAACAATTTGCCTAAAAACACCTATCTTTGCACGCTGATATCCACAATGATTCCGGCTATGATTACATCGCTTGATCAACTTGATCCCAACAGCTCCTACACCTACGCCGATTACCTGCTCTGGCAGTTTGAGGAGCGGGTGGAACTACTGCGCGGAAAAATCCGTCAGATGGCTGCACCCGGTCGCTATCATCAAAAGGTGAGTGGCCGATTACAGCATTTTCTCTCCAATGCGCTTTGGAATAGTCCCTGCGAATTGTACGATGCGCCCTTTGATGTTCGCCTCAAGCGCACTCGAAGCGACAAAGAAGTAACCACCGTCGTACAACCCGACCTTTGCGTCATCTGCGACCCCTCCAAATTGGACGACCGAGGCTGCAATGGCGCGCCCGATCTCATCATCGAAATCCTGTCGCCCGGCAACAGCCGCACCGAGATGAAGGATAAATTTGAACTTTATCAGGAGGCCGGCGTGCTCGAATACTGGATCGTTTCGCCCATTGAAAGGAACATTTTCGTCTGGAAACTCAACGAACAGGGCGTTTATATCAGTCGCCAACCTAAAGTGGAGGGTGACATAGTCACTACGCCCATCATCGCTAATTTAGAGGTGAATGTGACGGAGGTGTTTGAGGATTGATTCGCGCCTTAGACCTCGCGAGGTCGTCGTTCTATTACCCCTTCGGTGTCACCTTTACCAAGCAAAATTTCCACTGCCCGTTTTCTTTCACTACCTGATGGTCGAAAAGGCCGTTGAATACTTGTTTTTCACCCGTTTTTTTGTCGGTCATCGTTTGAGTAAACTCGCCTTTGATACTGACCTTGCCGTCGGGTAGCAGGGTGGCGGTACTGCCGGGTACCAATACGAGGGTTCCGGTATAGGCTTCGAGCGTCTTTTTCATGTCCGCTTCTACATCTGCCCGCGTCGCAGTTTCCTCGCTGCCGTCCTTGCTGTTGACAAAGACTACCTTTTCGGCGTACAGCGTGGCAACTGCTGTTGCATCGCCGCGCTCAAAGGCGGTCTTCCAGGCATTGGCGAGGGCCATCATGTCGGCGTTGAGGTCTTGTGCCATGAGGCTCGGCGTGGTCAGGGTCGCGCACAGCAGCGCGGCGAAAAAAAGGATGTTTTTCATAAAAATGTGTGATTTGAAAAGTGAATGGATTTGTTGAAGAGCGGCTTATTTCAAAGCCAGGGTGTCGGTATTCCACATACCCATGGTGGAAAGCCATTTTCCGTTGGGTTCGCGGCGGAGCAGTTCGGTGTATTTACCGTGCTCAACCACGATGCTGCCGTCGGGCATTTTTATTTTCATTTGCAAACGTCCGAGTTCGTAGCCGAGATTGCCGTCGCTGCCGGTGGCGGTGGTGGCCACTTCTGCGTCAAAAGCGCCGGCGGCTATGGCACCCGCCCAGTATTTTTGGATGTTGGCGCGCCCTTTCACGGGTGCTTCATTAGGTGGGAGCAACACGGCATCCTCTGTGTAGCAATTGGCCGCTGCTACGGCATCTTTGGCGTTCAGGGCTTTTACAAAGTCCCGGTTCATCTGTGAGAGTTCTGCTGCGGTGGCGGGTTTGGGTGCCTGTTGGCAGGCGGTAAACAAAAGGCCCAAAAGGGCGAGTGCGCTGAAAAAAGGTTGTTTTGTCATTGTTATGGTGTTGTGATTGATGAAAAAATTCGTTAAAAAAGATTACCTTTGCGGCTTTATATCCATAAAAATACTTACTATGCCTTTAGAACTCCGACCCGCATTGTTTTGGGATGTAAACGTTGCAGACATAGACTTGGAAAAGCACCGCGCTTCTGTGATCGAGCGGATTACAACCCGTGGGCGATTCGATGAATTCAAGGCAATGGTCAGGTTTTATGGGCGTGAATGCGTAAAAAACACACTACTCAATGTCCGATACCTCGACAAACGTACACTATCCTATTGCAGCCTTATTTTTGATGTTCCTATTACTGAATTTCGATGCTACAAACTCGCACTGTTGAACCCGGAACATTGGAACTATTAAAAAATTTAAGATGCACGAGGTTTTCCATATCCTAAAAAGCCTTACCTATTTTGATGATGCGGAGCAATTTACCGATCCCATTGTGTTTGATGCTTCCGTTACCTGGCCAAAAGTAAAGACGACCATCCGGGAAGCAGTGAAAAAAATGGGTTAAATCTATCACTTCAGATAGCAGAATCTGTCGCAGGTTTTGGCGCCTGTTGGCAGGTGCCAAACAAAAGACCCAAAAGGGCGAGTGCGCTGAAAAAGGTTGTTTTGTCATTGTTGTGGTGTTGTGATTGCTGCGCTCACAATTTCTCCATCTTCTCCTTACTATCCGTAAATTTCGGGTTCATCTGAAAGGCTTTTTGATAATTGGCCTTCGCTTTTTCCTTATCGCCTTTTTCAGCCAAAGCATCGCCGAGGCTATCGTAAGTATTGGCAGAGTTCGGGTACAGCGTAGTGTTGAGGGTAAACAGCGCAATGGCTACATCCAATTTTTTGGTGCGCATGGCTTCGTACCCGACCATATTGATGTCCCATTCAAAAAAAGTGTAGCCTTTCGGGTTATTTTGCTGTAAGGCTTTAAACTCAGCCTCGGCAGCCGGAATACCACTTTTTTCGGCGGTTGCTACAAACAGGTCGGTGGCGCGAGGCTTAGCATCCATCACATCCGTGATTTCCACAATGGAGACGATATAACCTGTTTTTTTGCTTTCCGGGTCTTCCGCCGGCAGCAGACTAAACGGCGCTTCTTCGCGGTATTTGCTGCCTTTTTTCATCAGCAATATGAGCGCTTCGCGGGCCTTATCTATAGGCGTTGGAGCTCGTTCTTCATCCAATCGAAAGTGCATATTGAACTCTAAGTCGCGGCTCGACCAGACAACTTTGCCGGTACTGTCCACCACTTCTGCCTGAACGTTTACTTCCTGCCCTATTTTAATATTTGGGCCAGTGCCAGGCTGGAGGATGGTGTATTTGATGCCTTCGGCGGTGGTGCCGCTCTGGGCAGTGAGGGTGAGAGTGCGCTCAGAAGTGATAAAGCGCAGGCAAAAAACAATTTTATTGACATGATATGTGATATTTATTATTGAAATGAATTAATTGACTCAACGTCGTATGTGCCTCGGACACAGGGACAGCAACGCTCATTTACCGCTTCATCGGCTGCATTTTCCAGTACGTCAAACTGCGCCACAGCCACTCCATCGGGCCGAACTGGAAATATTTCAACCAGATCGGGCTGATAATCAACTGGAAAGCCCAGATGGCCAGCACAACGAAGTAGATTTGGTAAAACTCAAACGCACCGTAGTTATTCAGCCCGTAACCGAAGAAAAACAGGGTGCAGATGACGGAATGCGAGATGTAATTGGTCAGGGCCATACGTCCCACCGCCACCAAGCGGCTGAACAGGTTTTTGGCAAAACCCGACTGGAACATCAAGATCAACGCCGCTGCGTGCGCCATGACAATCAGGATGCGTTGGAAAGGATAAATCAGCGCGACCCAGTTGACGGACACCTGCTCCATGCGGGCGAGGTTGGCTTCCAAAGTGGAGAAATGATGGAAATTGTAATAATTGGCGTAAAGCACCAATGGCAAACCAATCCCGTAGCCGATTTTCACGACCTTCCAGTAATCTTTTCTCGACCATGCGCCCGTCAGGAAGCCCCATTTGAACAGGGCTAAGCCTAAGAGCATAAGGGCCAGCGAATCCCATAGTTCAAAAATCAAATACTTGGTTTGCCACTGAAAGGCTAAGGGTCGGAGATGCCCCGCAACAGTGCTGTAATCCGATTTCATTTTGGCCATATTGGCCTTTGCATCTTCGCGGTTGGGGATCATGCTTTTTTCCACTTCCCGCCAATCCGTGAGTGCCTGGGTTTGAGCGGCTGTCAAGGTCTGGTTTTGGCTCTGTGCGGTAGTTGCCTCCACGTAAGCAAGGCGTTTAGCACGGATGTTCTGATACTGAATAGTACCTGCCACAAAACTCACGACGGCCACAATCGGTACGGCCCACACCAAATATTTGGCTGCCACATTGCGAAATAAGTAGAGAATCATCCCGCAAACGGCATAGAGATAAAGAATCTCACCGATCCACAAAATAAGGTGCGCGTGAATCAGCCCGAACAGCAGCAGCCAAAACATCCGGCGGTAATAGAGTGCATGGATGGCGGTGCTTTTCATGCTTTTGTTGGCAACGAACAACAGTACGCCCGCCCCAAACACCATGCCGAACATGGCGCGCATTTTACCTTCAAAAAAGGTACCGATGAATTGGAAAACCCAAAAATTGACACTGTCGGGATCGTTCGAAAATTTTTCAAAGGAATGGTCGGGCATCGAAAACCCGGCGATATTCATCAATAAAATGCCCAGTAGGGCAAAACCCCGCAGCATATCAATGGTGGTGAGGCGATTGGCCTCGGCGACCGGAGCCGCAATGGCTGCCGGTTGTGAGATGGATGCTTCCATGATAAAATTGTGAAAATGAATTTTTAATTTCCTAACCGGGCATTTCATTGCCGTATGCCGGGAAGCCTTTGCCCGCAGCGTTTGCAAACAACCGGGCCACGCCAATTGCCATAGCCCTGATTGTAGAAATAAGCTGTGTGTGCCTGTTCGTCCACATGGTGGTTCATCGGGCAGGAGCGGTATTCGGCTGTCTGCGCGGCACGTATGTCAGCAGCCCGTGTGCGTTGTGCTGCGGTGCAGCTGCTGCCGAGTGTGGATAAACCGATGCCGGCAAACAAAAGAATGGAAAAAATGGTCCCCCTGCTTTTATATGATTTTTTCAGACTGAAAAAGCCGTAACACAAATAGCCGATCCAGGCGAGGCCCAGTATCAACACGAAGGTAGTCAGGGATGAAAGAGCATACTGTTGGAGCAGATCAGTGATGCCCAGCACAGCAAAGATGGTTGGATTCGTTATGTCCACAGTGGTCGCGTGAGAAAGGGTTGTTTGGGCTGGCACAATTGCGATGGCACTGAAAAAAAACAGAACAGTCAGGCCATTGTGTTTTGTTTTTTTATTCAGATTGGTGCAGGATTTTACGATGCAGACAAGCCAGACAAGCGCAGCGAAGACAACGATGCCTGTCAGTACGAACAAGGCGTTTTGGGTCAGCACCTGAACACTTTCGGTCAGATTGGCCTGCACCATATTAGCGGTGTCAGGAGATGGTGGCGTTTGTGCGAAAAGTGCGCTGCTAAAGAGCAAGGATGGAAGCCAAAGGAGATTTTTCATACTGTTGTGTTGATGGTGAAAAATTTAATGGCACAAAGGTCAGGATAATAAAAAGTCAGGACAACCACATGAAGATGTGGGTGGCCTATTAGTACTACTATTTCACAGTAAATGATGTAATTTTGCCTGGCAGGTCAACAGCGGCAACACCTCTATCCTTTTGAGGAAATTGGAGGAAATCTGGTACAACAACCTTTGAAGATGGCGGCGTTGTTTTTGTGAACACTAAAAAAACACCGACAAGTTGCTCTAAAATGCCTACCTTTGTAGCCTTATATCTACAGTATTTCATGTCCATGATTACTTCACTCGACCAGCTCGACCCCAACGGCTCCTACTCCTACGCGGACTACCTACTCTGGCAATTTTCAGAGCGGGTTGAACTGCTGCGCGGCAAAATTCGCCAAATAGCTGCGCCTTCCATGAAGCATCAGCGCTTATCCTTTCGGCTATCGCGTCTGATTGCCAATGCTTTGTGGCAAACGCCTTGTCAAGCATTTGCCGCCCCCTTCGATGTGCGCCTCACCCGTACCCGCAACGACAGGGAAGTAACCACCGTCGTCCAACCCGACCTTTGCATCATCTGCGACCTCTCCAAGTTGGATGATCGCGGCTGCAACGGTGCGCCCGACCTCATCATCGAAATCCTTTCGCCCGGAAACAGTCGCACCGAGATGAAGGACAAATTTGAACTCTATCAGGAGGCTGGTGTGCTCGAATACTGGATCGTTTCGCCCATTGAAAAAATGATTCAGGTCTTTAAATTGAACGAACAGGGCATTTATATCGGTCTGGCACCAAAAGTGGAAGGCGACTTGTTGACCACGCCTATCATTCCCAATCTGGAAGTGGATGTGACAGAGGTGTTTGTGGATTGATCGGGCTGTTACCTGTGAAATCTTTGAAAATATGGCTCAATTCACGGCAGAAATAAAAGAACAATTCAACACTGCCAAGACAGTATAAATATCTTATTTCCGCAGCACGACACAATATTCCTCTGCTTCCCGACTAATTTCCAGCGTACCGCCAATCTTTTTGGCGCGCATCTGCATATTCGACGTGCCGGAGCCGGTGGTTTTGTAGTTTTTTTCGGCGCTCGTGCCGTTGTCGCAGATGCGCATTTCGAGGCCGCCGTTGGGCGTTTTTTTCAGGTGTACGCGCACCGTGTTGCCGTTGGAGTGTCTGGCGGCATTGGTGATGGCTTCTTTATAAATCAGGTATAGGTTTTGGCGAAGCTCCACGGGAATATTATTTTGGGCTGCGATGTTTTCCACCGTAAGTTCGAAGCGCATATCACGCGGCACGAGGGTTTCCTCGGCGTGTTCGCGCATACGGTCGAGCAGGTTTTCCCATTTGTCTTTGCGGGCATCAATGGCCCAGACGGTATCGCGCATGTGGGCCATGGCGTTGCGGCTGATCTCGCTGATGCGCTGGAGTTTGCCCTTGTCTTTTTCAGGAGCGGTAATGGCCAATGCCTCCGATTGCATGGCAAGGCCCGCCAGCAGGGTGCCCACATCGTCGTGCAGGTCGCTGGATATTTTCACGCGCAGGCGCTCAAGGCGCAGGGCTTGTTGCAGGCGAAACCAAAACCAGCCATAAATCAGACCGCCTGTAACACTCACGCAGAGCAGGTAAAACCACCAGCTTTGCCACCAGGGGGTCAGTACCCGGATGCGCAATGCTGTGGGAGTTTCATTCCATACGCCGTCGGAATTGGCGGCTTTTACCTTAAAAGTGTAATTGCCCGGCGGCAGGTTGGCATAACGCGCAAATCCGTTTGTACCGGCATCTACCCAGTCTTTGTCATAATTTTCCAATTGGTAACGGAAAATATTGGCACCAGGATCGCTGTATTCTAAGGCCACAAAATCGAAAGAAAATGTGTTTTGCTGATACGCTAAAGTCAATTCCCGCAGTTCGCCCACCTGCACCGGCGTTTCAAACAGCTCGTCGTTGACCAGTAGGCGGGTGAGTTGCACCTGGGGAAGTTTGGACAGGGCTTGTATTTGATCGGGATCAAATACGTTCATACCCTGATTGCCCCCCATCCAGATACGCCCGTTGGACTGAAGCAGGAAAGCATTGGTATTGAACTCGTTGTCCTGAAGGCCGTCGGCAAGCGTGTAGCGGTGGAATGTTTTTGTTTCAGGGTGGTAGCGGATGATACCCCGATTGCAACTCAACCAAAAATGGCCTTGCCGGTCAGTCAGGATGCTGTAATAGTTTTCCGAGGGCGCGCCGTGTTCCGCCGCATTGAGTTTTTCAAAACTGAGGTCCGCGGTATTGATTTTCAAAATGCCCGTGGTCGTGGCTACCCATAAGGTATTGCCTTGCTCGCAAAAAGCGTGGGCACAGCCGATGTTTTCAATGGCGCGAACGGGTTCGTAATTCGCCTGCTTTTTTTCCAACACCGCGATTCGGGTGGCATCTAAGGCCAAATAAAGTCGTTTTTTTTGATCTTCAAACAAAGCCGTTGCCGCTTCAGACTGGTATTGACCCAAAAAATCAGCTTTTTCAAAAATTGGACCCTTGTCGTCGCGGCGAACCGAATAAATACCCCCATACGTGGAGAGCAACAGCGGGCCGCCTGTCAATTGCCTGGTACCCAGCACATAACCTGGCAGCAAACCAGTATATTTAAAAACACGCTTAGATGGATTCCAGCGAAAAATAAAACGTTGGTGGCAAGCCCAAAGATCGCCCCTATTATCTTCAAAAAAATACTCAATCCTGCCTGGAAGTGCCTCCGATTGGGGGTATTTGAGGGCAAATCGCTCCGAATGCAGGCCGTCGGGTGAAAATCGGAAAACCGTGTCTGCCGGGCCATTGCACCACACGGCACCGTCTTTTGTTTGAAAAATGGAGGTCATGGACACACCTTGCAGTGCTTCCTTTTTTTCAAATTTTTGTTTGTGCAACTGCGTAAAATTTACGCCATTGCGCGGACTGGAAATCCAGAGGTTTTCCTGTTTGTCCACATAAAAAGCGCTGATGTTGCGCAGACCCAGACCCGGTTTCCGGTCGGGCGTAGCCGGTATTTGCCGGATAAACCGCTGTTGTTTTTTGTCAAAAAGCAAAAAACCTTTCAGCGAAGTTGAGACCATCAACATGGAATCGCGCAAGGGCGCAAGCGCCCAAACCTCTCCAATGGGTTGGTTGCCATACCTGTCGTAGCAAACAGCCCTGCCACTTTGCGGGTAAAAGGCTGTCAAGCCCGTAGTCATGGCTACCCACCAACAGTCGGGGCTTTCGCAGTATACGCTAAAAGAGCGCCCCACAGGTTGTCCCTGCACCGGGTCTGTAAAAAAGGTAGTCACCTGGCCCTTGTTGCGCATATCAAGCACTAAAATACCAGACTGCGTTGGCGGAATATTGGCCGACACTACTTTGCTTACGACACCCGGAGTATCACATACCACGTATTGCCTGCGCCCGCTGAGGGGGCAGATTTGTTTGCCCTGCCGCATACGCAGGTCGAACAAATGCAGATATCCGCTTGCCTGCACCCACAACTGTTGTTGCTTGTCCAAATAAAAAACAAAATACTCCTGTTCTATTTTTTTTCCCTGTGCGTCATGGAGTTGAAAGTACTCAAAACGGTCTTTTTCCCGCACATAACAATGGATGCCTTCATGAGTAGTAAACCACAGGTTGGCCGAGGAATCTTCAAAAAAATTGCTTGTGATGATGTTGCCTGACAACCCGTTTTGGCCGTCTGCTTTGTAAATTTTTACGGACTTGCCATCGAAGCGGTTCAGCCCGTCAATGGAACTGAGCCACACAAACCCCCTCGAATCCTGAAAAACAAAGGCGTTGGTACCTTGCGACAACCCTTCATTGGGCGACAACCGGTGGAAAAACTGAAACGACTGGCTGTGGCAGATGCCGTGCAGCATAGCCAGCGACCCAATCAGGGTACACAGTCGAAAAAAAGATCCTTTATCCAGGTTCACAGTTTTTATAAAGCCCTAAGACCTCACCCGTCGTTTAACCAATCGTTGAGACCCTGTTGATATAACCGCCGCCGCCGCAGTATGGTGGGCAGGGCAGTGTGCTTACCAGCCCCTCCCCACTTTCCCGACCCGAATCATCTATCGCCACCGCTGCTAAGGTACTGAAAGATTGGCCACCTGCGTTAAAAATGATTCGGGTAGAGAAAAACCGAATCCCCGCAGCACCCGAATCCAGCAGACTGTTGATGTCTCCGCTTTTGAAAGTCGCCTTCGCGTATAGTGCGCCTTCTGCGCCCGATTCGGCGAACAGCGGTGTCGAAGCACCCCGGCCTTCCTGTGCAGCCTGCTGCATCACGTTTTGTACTTCGCCCAGCATACCAGCAGCCTGCTGCACCGTCAGGCGATGTGCGCCTCCCTGTCCTTCCGCCACAAGGCAATAGGAAGCTATATCGCTGCTGTCGAAGTCAATGGCTATTGCCAGCAGCGAAAACTGTCCGGCACTGTCAAAGGCCGGATAGAGACGCAGGCCCATACAGTTTTGTTGTGCCAGCAAGCCAGCCAGGTCTTCGCGCCCAAAAAAGGCCGATAATAGCGCGGTTGACTTGATTTGTTGCGCGTATTGATCGCTTGTATGGGCGGCTTTTCCAAATGAGCCTGCCCCCGGATTAAGGACGAATGAAACTTCTGACATGTTGTTATTTGTTTTATTGTGAATCAAATTTCTCCGTCAAGTGATCTTCGTATCACCTCTGCTTTGCTGTTGACCTCTAAAGTCCGATAAATATGCTTGATATGGTCGCGTACCGTATCAATAGAGATGCTCAGTTTATCGGCGATCAGTTTATAACTCAGGCCGTCCACCAACCCCTGCACAATTTGTTGTTGGCGGGGCGAAAGTACATCGTCTGCTTTGGGCGCTTTGGGCATAAAATGCTGCACCACCTTGCGCGCAATGGACGGCGACATGTACGAACCTCCCCTGTGGATCGTAAAAACGGCCTCCTGAATGGTGTTCAGGGGGGTGCGTTTGGTGATGTAGGAACAAGCCCCGGAACACAGCGCTTTGAATATTTTGTCGTCATCTTCAAAGGTGGTCAGCATCACAATGTCCATATCGGGGCATTTTTGCCGAATATGGCGGATGCCCTCTAAACCGGTCATACCAGGCAGCCCGATGTCGAGCAATACCAGATTGGCCTGCACTGGCCGATATGCTTTTTGCACTTGTTCCAAAAAATGCTCTACACTGTCGGCCGCCACACTGATTTCAATGGCAGGGTGGGCACCTAAATAAGTGACTAAACTTTCCCGAACAACGGGATCATCCTCGATGATGGCTAAGCAAATGTATTCCATGCGGGCACAAATGTAGTGATTTATTTCGATTTCGGCTGCAAAGGTACGTGGCATGGCAAGGGCAGGCAACCACATGATGATGTGGTGTGGGAGCCGTTTAAGTGATCATAAAATCAACGCCAGTTCCGTGTTCAAAAAATCGGATAAGCTGACCACTTTCAGTTGGTCGCGCAGGAAATAGGGCGTTCCTTTCGGTACGATAACGTACTGATGCTTGGGTTTCAGATCTTCCATACTCTGGTAAAATCCTCTCGCAACAGCAGGCGCGGTTGAATATTTGATTTCTACACAGGTCATGGTGCCGTGCGGGCTGATCAACACTAAATCTGCTTCAGCGCCTGCCACTGTGCGGTAATAGTAAAACTGCCAGGCATCGTTGAGTACCCGTCTGATCTGTTCAATAACATAGCCTTCCCAGGAGGCACCAATCAATCGGTTACCCTGTAAGGATTCAAAATTAGGAATAGCTGCCAAATAATGCAATATTCCTGTGTCGCGGATGTATATTTTAGGAGATTTGATCAAACGTTTACCCAGATTGATAAAGTAGGGTTCCAGTCGCTGTAGTAAAAAACCTCCTTCCAACAAGTCTAAGTATTTGCCAACGGTGGCAGGCGAAACACCTAATGCCTGCGCCAGGGAACTGGCATTTTGGATTTGGCCATGTACGTGTGCTACCATTCTGTACAGTTTGGACATCGTTTGAAAGCTGATTTCATAACCAAGTGACTTCAAATCCTTTTCCATGAAAGTGTTGGTAAAAAAACGCAACCAGTTTCGGGCTAATTCGTCGCTCGGAGCCAGCAATGCCTGCGGGAAACCTCCTCTAAACCAGTGTGTCTCCATCGCAAAGCCACGAGACTGCACTTCTGAAAGCGATAAAGGCATCAATTCATGGTAGGCGATACGTCCGGCAAGGGTTTCTGAACTTTGGCGAATAATAGCAGGTGAAGCCGATCCCAGAATCATGAATCGGGCAGGCACCCGTTTTTGGTCAGTTAGTGCCCGAAGTAGCGGGAACAATCGTGGCATCAATTGAATTTCATCAATGATAACGCATTTATCCTGATGCAGTTGCAGATAATTTTGCGCATTTTGCAAACGAATGATATCTTCTTCCAGCTCCAGATCTAAATAAATGCTTGGTTTAGGCAACTCCTGCTGTATTTTTTTGGCTAACGTGGTCTTGCCCACCTGACGTGGCCCAATGATCCCAATTACAGGAAAATACTGCATATTTTCCATAATTTCGGCAGTTATTTTTCTTTCGATCATTTTTATCCTTGTTATTTTTCATTTTGATTAAAAAAAAACAAGGCAAAGATACAAAGAAAGAATACACTGACCATTTTTCTCGAAAAAAACTGTTTATCCACATAAACTTTACCTCTTGACCCTACTTTTGCGGCCTAAACAAAACTGCTATCATCTCCCTCTTTGCTGACAAGGGTGAAAAACACTTCAGGGCAGAACTATCATCTTCCGCATTTCCGACCTGCCATTCGGGGTATGAATCTGGTACCAGCCAACACTGCCCACCGTTGCCGACAGGGCCGCAGCATCTGCTGTGATTGTCCTGAAGTAAGACCTGAGTGGTACAAAAACTTCGATTTCCGGCCGCATCTTTTACCCATACTTTGAAAATATTTGGACCAAGATCGCAGCAGTTGAGCGTGATCGTACTGGAAGGAATATCCGTAAACGGATCGAAAAGGGAGTCTCTCAAATCAAAACCATCGTAACCAATGGCCAATTTTAAGGCGGAACAATTATCAGTAACAGATGCTACTAAATCCAATGGCCAAAGCGTGACCATCCCTGTTTGAGTAATAGAGACGTTGAATGGCTCCTTACACTTCAGCACCGGCTTCACCGTGTCCTTCACCGTCGGGTCGCAGGTAAGTATGCGGTCATCGGGAAAGGAATAACTATAAAAAATACCGGGGTCAGGACGGGCATTTGCGCCCCGGGAAAGTACTGAATAACATAAAAGCGCGCCTGTCCAAAGCAGGCGAAGGGGTAATGTATATTTTTTCATATTGATAAAAATGATGGGAGGCGGTTTTTAGAAAATGAGCGACGGGGGATGTTCGGTTTCTGTACAACAAAAAAAATGCCGTATATGTCAAATCAGTGTATTTAAAATAAAATTCTTAAAATTATTGGATGAAAGCAATGCTGTTTTACATTTAAACTACATAAAAAATGTTATATGCTTCTTGAAGGCTCCCGTGTACACCGCGCAGTGTACCGGCATCAGTTGCGCAGTTTGCCCGGACCTTCTCCAAATTCTTCCACAAGGGCATCGGAAAAATTAGTGAGCGCAGAATAGCCCACCTGATAGGCAATTTCTGAAATGGTGAGGGTTGTGGTTTGCAACAAACGCCGACCTTTCTGGAGCCGGATGGAGCGGATAAAAACGCTCCGGATGGGAGGCAGGACAACTTTGAACCACGAACCATTTTTGGAGGGTACAAAACTTCTTTTTTCAAAAGGGACAAAAGTGCCACTTATTTCAGATGTCCGAATGTCCTTTTCTTTTGATTTAAAAAGGGCAACCTCCGTGAAAGTACTCGAAAAGTTCAGTATCCAGATAGCGTATTCGCTGGCGTTGGGCAGGCGGTTTTCTAACTGAATCTTTCCCCGGTAGTTCCGATAACTTTCGGGCCTGAAAGCCGTGTCGTTTCAATCCACAGGTGGTGCAAACCCCGTTGCACCATATTTCAAAATATGGACGAAGCTGTTTTCCCAATAGTCCATTTTCTGCGTACCATCGTCTGTTTTGCCGCCCGAAAAAATTTTGATAAACCAATAGCGTGCATGCAGACCCGTAAAATCCTCTTCCGACAAACGTTGGGGAAAGGAAAGACCGTGCATGCGCAAAAGATTCCCCGTGTAAAGCGTCAGGTCGTAACCCGCGAAAGCATCTTCGTCCGGGATAGTTCCTGTGCTTTCATAGAAAGCCTGTTGAAAGGCTTTGACTTCAGGATGATTGTACTGCACATAGGAAGCAGCCGAAATGTGTACATTCAAATCGCGGAAAAATTCGGGTTCAATGCTCTCGTAGGCCGCCCATTGGGGCATCCCATATACTTCTACCCGATTATTGCCCTTCACTGCTTTCAATTGTCGCAAAAAAGCGTTCACAAAATCCTGGCTTGACCAACTGGGCATGATAAATACGTTGGTGCGTCCTGCTTTGATATAACTGCTCAGATTTTGATTGGTAAAAGAAGTCGTTTCGTCGGGCAATATCCACTCCGTGAAACGCGCCGTTTCCGGGTTGGCTGCATGAAAATAGGCCAGCCGTTCCGCTTCTTTTTGTTTGCAAACCAAAGTAACTGCCGGGTTGCGGTGATTTTTCAATACGTAGCGGGTAATGGCGGCGCAATGGGCCTGTAAAGAAGGATTCACCTGCACAAAATCGGGGTTTTGGGTGGTCAAATCGCTATTGGGCGATTCCGGCGAAAGCACAATTTTCCGATTGGTTTTGGCCCAGTTCGCCATAGCACTCACATGGGTGCTGCGCACCGGCCCGATAAATACAGATGCTTTGCGCAAACGGCTGTCATTCAGCAACTTCTGAAAGTCTGCATCCGACGCATTGGCATCGTAAATGTCCACCACCAGATTGACCCCGCCCTGTTCCGATATTTTTTGCAGGGCCAGTTTCGCGCCCGAATAAAACTGAAGGGCATAGCGGCTTTTTTCCGGTATAGTAGTTCCATCGAATTGCCCGCTCAGAAAAGGCAGCACATAGGCAATGCGATAGGTCTGCCCCGGTAAACCCGTATTGCCCGTATTACCGCCTGTATTGCCGGAAGGCCCGACGGGCGGCTTCGGATTGGCGGGCTTCCCCCAGCGCACCGTGTCCATCTGCTCGTTGCGCGGTTTATTGGTGGGCTTAGTACCGGTGCCGCCACTCCCCGGCTTCGACGATTTGGGGGGCGTACAGAAAGAAAGAGCCGCAGCAGTCAGCAAAATGCCAAGGAAAAATAGTATGTTTCTGATGTACATGAGTACCTGATCGAATTTGAGGAGTAATGAAATGGAGACACTCAGCCTCCTGCTTTTTTGGTGTTTTTATACCCCTGTTCCAGCAAGAAAGCCAATACCTTGTCCCGATGGTCGCCCTGAATGATCACAATGCCCTCTTTGGCATTGCCTCCGGTGGCGCACTTGTTTTTCAATTGTTTGGCCAATGCTTCCAGATCGGCATCCGGCCCGACAAATCCTTTCACCACCGTGGCCTCCCTGCCGCCTTTCATCCGCTCCAACCAGATGCGCAATACCTGGCGGTCGGCGGGCAGCGCCGTTTCCGGCGCTTCGTTGTCGCCAAAGCTGAAATCCGGATTGGTGGAAAACACAAATCCACCCTGTCCGGTGTGTTTATTTTTAGCCATATTGACTGCAAAGGTACAGAGTTTTCTATCTTTGCGGCGTGAATTTTAAATTGTTTTTTCCCACTTTCCGAAATCGTTATCGTTTTATTCGGCAACAAATAGACCACCACAGCCGACAACAAGCCTTCGAAAATGCACTCAATCTGGGTACGGGCGAAGGCGACTACGATGCCATGATTGCCCGCTATTGCAGGCAGCTTACCGGTTGCGATGTCAATGAAGCAGATTTAGTCCATGCCCGCAAGCTCAATGCCGGGGTCATGAACCTGCATTACGAAACCAACAACGCTCTGGCCCTTACCTATCCTTCCGACACTTTTGACCTGCTCGTTTCCTGCGAAGTGATTGAGCACGTCGGGCAGCCTGCGGTCATGATGCAGGAAATTGGTCGCGTACTCAAGCCGGGCGGATTGGCCCTCATGACCTTCCCAAGCCGCGAATTTCCATTTACCTACGATCCCGTCAACCGAATCGGACACTGGCTGCGCGGCTATCAGCCTGCCGAGCGGGTGATTGCACAGGGTGCTTACGCCTTTGGACACGAATATCTGATTGGCTCGGAGGATTTCAGGAAATGGGCCACAGCCGCAGGTCTGGACATTGTGACCTGGCGCGGGCTGAGCCACTACCTGACAGGTCTTTTGGAAATGTACTGGACGGGCCTGGTGCAACGCATTTTCAAAAAAAACGCCCGCAATGTCACCACCGACACCGACTCGGGACTGACGGTGCGGCCCGCCTCGGTGGCCGAACCGCCCGGCGTTTTTATTACTGATTTTCTTTTGTGGCTGGACCGCACGCTTTTTAACTGGAGTCATCACAGTGTAGGCAAAGGCGTAGTGCTGCGCAAAAAAATCTGATTCTCTGTCCCCATGCAAAATCGCTTCGCCTATTTCATTATTGGCTACATGGCCCTCGCCTTCAGCTGGTGGGCCTTCCATTTGTGGTGGCAAAATGACCTGCTTTTGCAGACTCAAAATCAGGTACTTTATTTGGAAGGAGCCGAATCCGGCGACCCCCGTCGAACACTGTACCATAATAAATGGCAATCGCGGCGGCGCATGATCGTGGCAGAAGGCAGCTTTTTTATATTTTGCCTTGCTATTGGCCTGTATCGCATTCACCGAAGTGTCAGGCGCGAAGTAAGCCTGACCACCCAGCGCCGCAATTTCATGTTGAGCATTACGCACGAACTGAAATCGCCCATTGCGGGTATGAGATTGATCTTTGAAACCCTGCAAAAGCGCACACTCACACCGCCGCAAACTGCGGTGCTTGCTCAAAACGGCCTGCGCGATGCCGAACGCCTGCAATACTTGGTGGAAGACCTGCTGCTGGCAGCGCGGTTGGAGGACAACTGGCGGCCCTATCCCGAAGCCGTATATTTGCCCGATCTTGCACAGGGCGTGGCTGATGCCATTCGGATTCGATTTCCAACTGCTCAAATCCATATACACCCCTCTTCCGATATGCCCTCCTTATGGGCCGACCGCCAGGGACTTACTTCAATTTTGCAAAATCTGTTGGAAAACGCCATTAAATACAGCCCCGAAGGTGCCCCTGTGGACCTGCGGCTTTTCACAGAAGGGGAATACAATATTCTGGAGGTGACCGATCAGGGGAAAGGCATACAGGAAAGCGAAAAAGAGGCGATTTTTCACAAATTTTACCGCATTGGCAATGAAGAAACCCGAAGCGCCACCGGCACGGGACTGGGCCTTTACATTGTGCAACAAGTGGTGAAGGCACACAGAGGCACCATTGCGTTGCGGGATAATACGCCCCGTGGCAGTATTTTTACCATACGCCTTCCCGTCAAAAATGCTCCTGCGCAAAAGCCCGCCAAGATCGGACAGGGGTAAAAATTTACCAAAACATAATACTGTTTTTTTGACTTGTATTCTCGGAAGCGTGTAATTTTGTAAAAAAAATTACGCTATGAAACGCGCACTTGAAATTGCTATCCTTTCTGACTTACACCTCGGTACTTATGGGTGCCATGCTAAGCAGTTGCTCAATTACCTTAAAAGCATTCAGCCGGAGACCCTCATTCTGAATGGTGATATCATTGACATATGGTATTTTAAGAAACGGTATTTTCCACAGGAGCATATAGAAGTCATTCGCCGCATTTTGAAAATGGCTGCCCAGGGAACCAAAGTTTACTATTTAACCGGAAACCACGACGACAAACTGCGCGAATTCGGGGAAGCCAACTTTGGCCAAATCTACCTGCGCAACAAACTGACTTTTACCCTCGGAGACAAAAAGTATTGGGTATTTCACGGCGACATTTTTGATATGAGCATCCACAAGGCGCGTTGGCTTGCCAAAATAGGTGGCAAGGGCTATGACCTGCTCATTCGAATCAACCGTGCCATCAACAAAATGAGGCATTTTTTCGGTCTGCCGCCCGTTTCCTTTTCTGCCAATATAAAGCGACGGGTAAAAGGGGCAGTCAAGACTATATCTGATTTTGAAAATATTGCCATACAGTTGGCTGGCGAAGAACATTACGACTATGTCATCTGTGGTCATATTCACGTGCCACAAATCAGGGAGGTCATTGCAGATAACCAGCACAAAGTGACGTATATGAACTCAGGCGACTGGGTGGAAAGCTGTACTGCATTGGAGTACAACAGTGGAAAATGGTCACTTTTTCAATACGACCCGCTGGATTTTGAAGTGGTCAATCCCAAATTGCAGGTAGCAGACCTCACCGCCTCTTATCATCTTGAAAAATCTGATATGCTGCCGGATTTCACTGCCGCTCCCCAAGCCCTTATTTACACCTGAATCGGCAATTTGGCAGGTAAGCTTGACTATTTTACGAAAAAAGTGGAAAATTGCTATGAAGTATTGGGAACCAATGTATCTTTGCGCCCGTTGCATAACAAAACAAAGCCGGAGGGGTGCCAGAGTGGTTTAATGGAGCGGTCTTGAAAACCGTCGTACTGAAAGGTACCGGGGGTTCGAATCCCTCCCCCTCCGCACTTTTGTTTTAACAGCGAGGTGCGCAATTTCGGGTTTTCTTTTTTTTACCCTATTTTCTTTACATACTATGCGTTTTCTCTTTCTTCAACCGGCCGCTGTTTGTGCGGCCTTTTTTATATGCGGCTGTCAGTCAAATACCCAGACTCCCAATGCCGTTCCTTCTGCAAAAAGCGAAGCCGCTTCAGAAAAAAGCGTGGCCGCTGCCCCGGAAGAACTCCTCTATATGGTCATGGTGGATAAGCTCAATGTGCGGGAGCAGCCTTCCAAAAGCGGGAAGGTCATCACCCAGTTTGCGGAAGGTGCTGTAATAAGCGGCACCGGGGAAATATCAGACAACAAAGAGGAAGTCACCCTGCGCGGCATGATCTACAACGAAGGTTACGCCAAAGTGCAAGGCTACAACAGCGCAGGACCTGCGGGGTGGGCCTACTTAGGAGGGCTGCAAAAAATATATGTCGGCCCGGCAGGCACCCGCCCCAACGTGGAACAACTGACCGCCCTGAATGCATTTATCAGGGGATTAAATCCCAAACAGTTGATTTCCGGCAAAAGACTGTGGGATTACCTGCAAGCCCATTTTGCGCAGGCACAGGGCAGTCTGGCAGACGCCGCCTACGTATTGAGCGAGCAGTTTTTGAAAAGAATGGAAATAGAAGGCGGTTATTACAAAATTACCGAAAAAATTGACTGGTCGAATGAGGAAATGGAAGCCATTTGGAAGCATACTTACGACTATAAAAGGCCCGCTGTAAAAATATTTTTGGAGAACGGTTTCCGCTTGGAAACATCGGAAGGAATGGTATTCCCGATACCCGATCCGGTGCGACTGCACGACTTTTTCGCTCCCAAAACCACCCCTGCCATGAAAATGTATTTGGATCAGTCTCTGATTGAGGCCAACGAGCAGGCCTGGAACGACGGTGCCATTGTCCTTCCTTTGGATAAATTGGCCGAACGCGGCATTTTATGGGAAAATTTCAATAAAACACATCCACATTTCATTTTGTCCCAACAAACACAGGAGTCGGAAAGATGGATACGCAATGTAATGGTAATGGGATCGGACAACAGCCCCATTTTTGACTACGAGTCCGGAAAGGTGAACAGCGAGGTGCAGAACGTTTGGAAAACTATACTGACCAAATATCCCGATTCCAGGATGGCCGCCGCCGTCAAAGAGTTTTCCGAATTGGTAACAGCCGAGGGCGGCAAACGCACCGAAAAAGTAGAAAAATACATCAACGACAAAATTACCAACGAATAAAAGTGTGTTATCGAAAAAAATCAGATTAGCGGCCCGCTTCCTGTTTTTTTTAAGTTATACCGGTGGGATTGTGGCAGAAGTCACGTTGCGCAGCAAGGTATTAGGTCAGTCAGTTCGGCAGATTATGCCCGTGCGGCGCAGATGGGCAAGGTATTTGCTACATTATACCGGGGTACGCATTCGTTTAGAGGGCGAAATTCCCCGATATTGCTGTCTGATTGTGAGTAACCACAGAGCACATTTAGATCCGCTCCTCATTCTGCGCGATGTGGATGCCTACCCGGTGGCAAAAGCCGAAATTGCCAACTGGCCGCTGATCGGCGCAGGCGGCCGCATGGCCGGCATGTTGTTTGTACAGCGCGATGATCCCGGCAGCCGGGTAGCCACTGTGCGGGCCATTGCCAAAGTGCTTAAATCGGGCTATCCCTTAGTTATTTTTCCCGAAGGGGACACCTCCGCACTGGACGGCACACTCCCCTTCAAAAGGGCAGTGTTCGAGTTGGCCGCCCGCATGCAGGTGCCTGTTGTGCCGGTGGCTTTGTGTTTTGCAGACGAGCGCGACTGCTGGGTAGGCCAAGAGTCTTTCCTGAGCCATGCAGCGCGCAGGTTTTCGGAAAAAGAAATGCCCGTTACCGTCTGCTATGGCCCCCCAATTCGACATACCGATGCAGGGATATTAATGCAAAGCGCCCGCCAATGGATAGACGACACCTTAGCGACCCATCCTTTAGTCCGGTGGGGGGATTCCTGACCCGATTCTTTTTAAAATTCGCCGATTTTTTTTTTATTTTTCTCCACTCCGTTGTATCTTTACCCCAAATTATGAGCTTCGAATTACATCCTATATCTGCTGTTTCAGAAGAACACACCAACCGTCGCTGGAAATACCGCGACCTGAAAATATATGCCTCCACCGAATGGCTGGCTGATAACAAGAAAAAATATCGTCAGGTATTCGACCGCTTAGAAACCAGCTATATCTACGCTGAACTTTCCTTCTATAACAAATATTTTGATATAGAGGATTGGGAAATCAACGTGGAATTGCGTTGCTATTCTATTAAAAAGCAACGCAAGGAAATATGCGAACTTACTTTCCGGCGTAAAGTCAGCAAATACGATGCAGTGGGATATATCCGCGAAGGTTGGGGCAATAAACAGGAGGGAGTCTTTTGGAAAAAAGGAGCCTACTGCTGGGAAGTGTGGATAGAAGGGGAAAAAGCCGGTGTAAAAAACTTTTATATAGAGGACGGCGGCAGCCCGATTACCAAAGAACACAATCCCTATTGCCAGATTGCTCAATTGCGCACCTACGAAGGGCCGTACGACGACATTCCGGAATTTGAGCGGCAGTATATGCGGCGTTTCAATACCGAAGAAACCCGCTATATTTATGCGGAAGTGTTGCTCAAAAATTTGCTGTTGCCCAAGCAATGGCAGTGCGAACTGTTTATTAAGTTTTACAACGATGCCCGCGAATTGAAGGGTCAGGTGGTACGCCTGCACCGCGTGGAAAAAGGCGAAGAAACCGTTAAGATAACAGCAGGGTGGGGGAGCAACGTGAAGGGATCGTGGCGGGGTGACCGCTATACGGTGGAAATCGTTTTTATGGATCAGTTGTTGGCCGTTCTGCCCTTTGAGGTAGGCCCCTATTTTGAAGAGGGGGCCAATACGGTATGGGTACCCGGACAACAACATGCCGTGCCGCTGAAATCGCCTGCGGAAGAAGGAGAGAGTTTTGAGGAGGTACTGGCAAAATTGGACGCGCTGATAGGGCTGGGAGAAATCAAGGCCAAAGTGCGCGAACACGCCCAATATATACAATTCCTGCAGTTACGCCGCGAAAAAGGTTTTGCAGAAAAAAACAGCATTTACGTACATTCCGTTTTCATCGGCAACCCTGGCACCGGCAAAACAACCGTGGCCAAAATGATGGGCCAACTGTACAAAAAAATGGGCCTGCTCAGCAAGGGACATATCCATGAAGTGGATCGCACCGATCTGGTCGGGGAATACATTGGTCAGACGGCTCCTAAAGTAAAAGAAGCCATAGAAGCCGCCCGGGGCGGGGTATTGTTCATAGACGAAGCCTATGCGCTGGCCCGTTCCGTCGAAGACAGCAAAGATTTTGGCCGCGAAGTAGTGGAAATTTTAGTAAAAGAGCTTTCCAACGGTCCCGGCGACTTAGCCGTTATCGTAGCCGGTTATCCGAAGGAGATGAAAACCTTCTTAGACTCCAACCCCGGATTGCGCAGCCGCTTCAAACTGACTTTTGAGTTTAGCGATTATCTGCCGCAGGAGCTCTCGCGCATTGGCGACTACGCGGCCACCGATAAAGAAGTCACTTTAGAGCCGGAAGCCAAGGCCCTGACAGACGAAATTATTACAGAAGCTTACCGGCAACGCGACCGCGCATTTGGCAATGCCCGCTTTGTGCACGACCTGATAGACAAAGCAAAAATACAGCTGGGACTGCGCCTGATGGCCAGCCCGGAGGTGCGACAAATGTCGCAGGAAGACCTGTCTCTCATCTTGCGCGAAGACGTGGCCCGGGTACAAATTGCCCGCAAACCCCAATTGCCCAATATCCCGGTGGACGAAAACCTCCTCCATGCTGCTCTCCACGAACTGGACAGCCTGATCGGGATGCAAAACATTAAAACCGATATCCGCGAGCTGGTCAATTTGGTGCGGTATTACCGCGAATCGGGCCGCGACGTACTCGGTCGTTTTTATTTACACACCGTGTTTGTCGGCAATCCCGGTACCGGTAAAACAACAGTGGCCCGCATCTTAGCCAAAATCTATAAAGCCCTCGGGGTGCTGGAGCGCGGCCATACTGTGGAAACCGATCGGCAAGGGTTGGTCGCCGGTTTTGTAGGACAGACGGCCATTAAAACTGCCGAACGCATAGATGAAGCCATGAACGGGGTGCTGTTCATAGACGAAGCCTACTCGCTGACCGCCTCGGGGCGCAGCGCCCAGGGCGACTTCGGCGACGAGGCCATACAAACCCTGCTCAAGCGCATGGAAGACCGCCGGGGCGAGTTTTTTGTGTTCGTAGCGGGTTATCCCGACAATATGGATGCTTTCCTGAAAGCCAATCCCGGATTGGCCAGCCGTTTCGATAAAATCCTGCGGTTTGAGGATTATTCACCCGAAGAATTGTTGGAAATTGCCCTCTTCATGTTCCAGAAGGAGAACTACCGCGTGGAAGAGGAAGCACGAGAATATCTGGGCAAATACTTAGGTTTTCTCCACCAGTTCCGCGACAAATACTTTGGCAATGCGCGTTCGGTGCGACAGGTAGTTTTGGAAACCATCAAAAACCAGAACCTGCGCTTAGCCAATGCCAAATCCCATCAGATTGAGTCAAATGGCGTACATACCATTCGATTGGACGATGTGGCCAGCTTTACGTTCGACAAAGATAAACTGAGTCTGTTTACCCGACGGGGCATTGGATTCGGAAAGTAAAGCGCAGGCAGCCCGATACTACACTGCCACTTTCTGTTTTTGTGCTGTTTCTGCGTCGTATGCAGGAACAGGTTTATGATGTTGTTCATCTGTGGTTTCCTCCAAATACACTTCCAGAGCGGCGCGGTACATGCCGTTTTCTGCCCCCGTAAACAGCGTATAACGTCCGGGGTATATCAGTTCCAATTGGCGGCGGATGTTCCCTAACCCGATGCCGCCGCTTCCCACTTTAAGCGCCTCCTCCTGAGCAGTCAGGGGATGCTCATCTATGGTGTTTTCTACAAAAAAGGACAGGCGGTCGCCATCCATGTGCAGCCGTACCCGTATTTCCACCTCGCCGGTGGTATTGGCTGCTCCGTGCTTGAAGCTGTTTTCCACAAACGGCAGCAACAACAAAGGCGCAATCAGGGCAGGAGAATGCTCGGCGTTGTCTTCGTAATGCACCGTCAGGCGGTCGTTGTAGCGCAGCTTCTCCAAAGCGATATAGTCCCGGATTACCTTGGCTTCATCGCTCACTGCAATGCGCGGCACCCGACATTCATACAGCATGAAGCGCATGATTTTCGAAAGCATTAAAATGGCGTTGGGGGTTTGGTCCGACTTTTTCCGGGCCAGCCCATAGAGGTTGTTCAGCGTATTGAACAAAAAATGCGGGTTGGTCTGGGCACGCAAAAAATTCAGTTCCGATTCTAATTTTTCGCGAATTAACTGTTGTTCAAATTCAAGACTCTTGTAATGTACCCGGATCAATTTGATGCCTAAAGCAGCCGTCAGCGTAATAAACAAATCGAAAACAGAAAGCAGGAAAAGACGCGGATCCCAAAATGCCACTTTGCCCGCTTTAGGATAAAGGACGGGGTAAACCACCCACACTGACAGTGCACAGTACAGCAGGGTAGTGAGTAAAAAAGCCGTTAGAGACAGCGATATGAGCCGCCCGACTTTATTCCTGTCTAAATACAGGGGAATGATGTAGTAGAAAAATAAATATACAAACAGTAATTTGACAGGCAGGGAAAACGCCTCCATAAGCAGGGCCTTGCCAAAATGCTGTTGAATATTGCGGTTCTGGATCACACAGGCCAGCAGGGCGTTGAGGGGCAGGTACGACCCCCAAAACAAAATGTGCAACCCAATCCGTCGCCAGTCGGTTCTATTCTTCATCATCGAAAAAAACTTTGTAATATTTTTTGCCCTTTTCTTCGTCGTAACCACGTTCAATGAGATCGCGGCGGCCATGCACATAGATATGAAAATTTTTGTCCAATTTGAGAATACTTTTTAGTATTTTGGACTCCTTTCTCACTGCCTGTGCGCTAATGTCAAACTTATCTTCCAAAGGCACGGCATACACTTTGGCATACTCGTCGCGGAAATTCACAAATGCAGCGCGTTGTTCTTCAGTTTCAAAGAGCGATTCAGCAAAGTCGTTGACCTCAAATTCTTCATTTTCCTTGAAATAAAGGGACGAACGGTGTAACTTGTCCACCTGATCCGTGCGATCCATGCCGAAAGCATGTGGCATTTTGTGGCTGATGAACTCCCCGGTCAGGTTCACATAATGGCGGGTGTTGAAGTAGTTGTCTTCAATGGGGCGCAGGCGCAGGAACTCGTCTTTCCAGAAGGAGCGTTCGTCTTTTTTACTGATTTTATCTATGGCACACACCCTGTAACCCTCTGCCTCGTCCATATTGAAAATAAGCGCACAGGATTCGGCCTTATCAGTCGGAATGCCGTCGGCCACGTTTAGCAAAAACGACTCCCCACCCCGCTCGGTTTTCAGGTAGGGGTCGCGGGTTTGCACTTTCCAAAGGGCAATGGCACTCACCGGCTCCCCTTGTAGCAGTACATCTTCCAAATAACCAATAAAAAATTCACCTCCCTGTATTTTTGGGTGTTCGCAGTAGCCGTACAGCCGCTGTGTCAGTTCAACCGCCTGATCTGCCAAAGATTCGGGATTTTGAAAAATGGAATGGCAGGACTGGAAAACCGGATGATGGCTTACGTCTTCCTCGTGATGGAAGTAATAAAACTCCTCGCTTTTTTCAAAAGGGCGCAGAAAAGCAGTAATCAGCAGCTCTTCAGCCACCTGATGTACCGGTATCAGGATGTTCTTAGGAATAGAAACGCCCTCATATCGTTTTTTGTTACCTACCCAGGCAGCGGCAAAGTGTACTAAACGTGCAGCAGAAATATCTAACATAATGTGTTAATTTTTAACGTATTGATTTTATGAGAATGTTTGAACGGGCGACCGAAGGAGACTATTCAAAAGCAATTTCGGTGTTGTCGCCAATATTGAGGCTGAAGTTGCGGCCCCGAATGGTGGTGTCGCTGCCGAGTACGGAGTGTTTGAGTACCACGTCCTCCAAAGCAGCAAAATTACCGATGATGCTGTCGCGCACAATGGAAGAGCGGATGCTCGAATTGTCGCCCACGCTGACATGCGGGCCAATGATGCTGTTGGAGATGTGGCACTGCTGCCCGACGGCCACCGGATGGATAAAAATGGTGTTTTCAAACTCCGGCAGGTTGAAGGCATCGCTGGCATAGCCCGGCTGATCGAGCAGCATGGCATTGGTTTCCAAAAGCACCTCCTTGCGTCCGCAGTCGAACCAGTTGCGCACTGGCATGGCCTGTATTTTAGCCCCTTTTTCCACCATTTTTTGCAGCGCATCGGTCAGCTGGTATTCGCCAACAGTACGCACGTTTTGCTGCATCAATTCCCCGATGGCGTTCAGCAGGGCGGGTGTATCTTTGATTTTGTACAAACCCACAATGGCAGAGTTGGACTTGGGAATGCGGGGTTTTTCCACCAAACGGGTGACAAAGCCGTCTTCGTCGCATTCGGCCACCCCAAATTCACGGGGATCGCTTACCTTTTTTACCCCGATACAGGAGTGTTCACATCTGGCCATTTCGTGCAGGTCGGCATCAAAAATAGTATCGCCAAAAGCAATAAAAATCTCTTTTTCATTTTCAATGGCCTCTCCGGCGGTGTAAATGGCATGGGCGGAGCCTTCGCGACGCTCCTGATACACAAATTCTGTGGAAAGGTCAGGGTAGGTTTTTTCAATAAAATCCCTGATTTTGTCCCCCAAATGGCCGATCACAAACACAAATTCTGTCACTCCGGCCTCAATGAGGCGCTCTATAATGAAACTGATAATGGGCTTGCCGGCCACCGGCATCAGGGGTTTGGGTTGCGTGTAAGTGTGCGGACGCAGGCGCGTGCCTGCCCCTGCCACTGGAATGACCACTTTCATAATGTATCGTATAGGCGGATCAATGTGTGCTTTTCCTGGTCCCAATTCCACACTGCACGTGCCTTCAGGCAGTTTTCCCGCAAGCGCTCATAAAGGGCTGCATCGTGCAACAATTGTTGCAAAGTTTGTACCAGGTCCTGCTCTGTCAATTGATCCAGTAATAATGCTACTTCGTGTTGTCGGCACAGGGCTTCGTACTCCGGGAAACGCATGGTGACCACGGGGACTGCTGCCTGTACATAATCAAAAAATTTGTTGGCCAATGAATAGTAATACGACAAGCCGCGATTCTCCAACAGATTCAGCCCCAAAAAGGCGCGCTGCGTCAGTGCTTTCAAATCGTTCGGTGGTACAAAACCCAAAAAACGCACTTTTTGTTGCACGCCGAGGGCATTACATTTTGCACGCAATGCTTCGGACAGATCGCCCTCTCCGGCCAACCACAATTCTGCACCTTCTATGTGCTGCATGGCCGCTAACAGGCACTCAATACCGCGTCCCTCATTTAAAGCGCCCTGATAGAGCAAAATGCGCCGTCGCCCCGGCTCCCAGGCAGCGGTCGGCACCACCGGGGAGGGGAGGGGCACATTGCGAATCACTTCGAAAGGCAGCCCGAATTTCTTTTGAAAAATGGCCGCCAGAGAAGGCCCCACCGTGTAAGCCCTGTGGTAGAAAGGCAAAAAAACATGGGCAATGGCGGCCCAGAAAAACCGCACCAACGGCCGATGCACCACTTCCGGCACTTCCGTAAAATACTCGTGTGCATCAAAAACACGTTTTCTGCCGCGCAGCAAAGCCGCCACGCCGCCGCCGGGCAGGGTATCGTAGTCTATGGAGCATAGCACATCGTAAGAAGCCATCAGCAGGTAGCGCAACAAGCGCACATTGTATTCTGCATAAAACAAAAAACCTTTGCGAAATCGGCAACCTAAGCGGTGTTGTTCAAACCGCTGCGGCAACAGGGGCCGCGAATCCGGCAACTCCCGACCTACTAACGTTACTTCATAGCCTGCCTCCGCTAAGGTGCTGCATATCCGCTGCATCCGCTGGTCGTAGCTCAGGTCGTTGGTGACGGTGAATATGATATGGGTTTTGGGCATGCTCAACAATCGCCCTCTAATTGCCGCACCTTCTCCTCCTGCAGTTTAATTTGAGCATACAGGCTTTCAATAAGTGCATCACGCGGATCCTGGGCCGCACTTGTGGTGGGCGCATGATAAATGGCAATGCCATCGCGTTTAGCGTGTAGTGTGTTGACAGATACCATTTTATCATCGAAAGTACGGATGAGGTCGGGTGTGGTGCCGAGGGCCTTAGAAATGTTTTGCATACGCTTGTCTGTTATCGGGCTTTCGCCTGCTTCAATTCTCTGGTAGGTTCTCAGAGAAATGTTGGTTGTTTTTGCAATGTGCTGTTGTGTAACTATCCAGCCGCCGTTTGGCGGCAAAACACGCTTGATTAAACAAAATAGAACCTAAATTTGTTTTTTGGCAATGACAACGGAAGAGA
>WBZP01000181.1_pt1 | contig 46799 bp, 40 predicted proteins | sample 5204301 | NCBI WGS metagenome assembly WBZP01 (sample SAMN12412401, study PRJNA552823) | activated sludge metagenome | isolation source: activated sludge from nitrification reactor of wastewater treatment plant... | place: USA: Pennsylvania | collected 2017
CAAGGCGCGCACCAGCCGGCCACGGTCCAGATGCCCTTCGGCGGCTGGTGCCGACTGCGTTTGCGGGCGGGCGAAGTAATCGAGGATCTCCAGGCCAATGTCGAACTGCTCGGCCAGTGGGGTTTTAGCATCTGGCGCCCAGTCGACCGCAAGATTCTCGGTGGCGAACTTTGCCCATGGCAAACGGGAAAGAATGTCGCTGTCGTACACCAGTTCGCGCCGGCTGCCATCGGTCTCGACCCAGGTCACCTTGGGTACGAACAGACGAATCTTGGCAAAGCTTGCCCGCCGCGTCTGCCTGATGGCCGTCGGCTTGGATGTCTTGTCGTCGCCGCCGCTGACCGCCAGCGCCAGATCGCCCATCCCCTCGCCTTCCAGCGACTTCTTGATGGACTTGACCACATCGCCGGTGCGGGCGTCGTGGCACAGCACGTAGCAGGCATCCAGGGCTTCCCGCCCGGTCTTGGCGACATGGGGCTGGCGCAGGATGCGCCCCACCAGTTGCGTCATCGCCGCCGGATTACGGCCCGCCGCCAAGGCACACAGCACGTAGGCAAAGGGACAGTCCCAACCTTCCTGTAAGGCCTGTTTGGTAATGATTACCCGAATCTCGCAGGCGCTGGACAGCAGATCGATATTCTCCGGCTGCTTGAGATCGTTCTTTTCCGACGTCTTGATGGCGATCTGCCGCTCGCTGAAGCCCAACTGCAGCAAGTAGGCCTTGGCGTCCTCGGAGTGGATGAACCCGGCATCGCGCAGGTCGGCCCCGGTACGCTCCACCTGCACGAGCAGGATCGGGCGGATGTAACGGGCGGTTTCCCCCTGCAAGACGTGCGCTTCCCGCTGCAAGGCATCCAGCCGCTGCAGCGAGGCGGCCAGGCAGCTTTGCCAGTCGTTCCAGTGCTGCACATCCACATGAATGGGCAGCTTGATCATCTGCGCCTCGTCCAGATCGGTGCCGCGAATGTCGACCAGAATGTTCGAGCCGCTGCCCTTGGCCGAAGCAATGCGCGGCGTTGCCGAGAGTTCGAGCAGGAAACAAGGATTGAAGCCATCCAGCGTACGCAATGCGTTTTCCGTATAGCCGTGATGCCCTTCGTCGATCACTACCATCGGCCGCAGCAGGCGCATCACATTGCCCAGCGAACTCTTGACGATGCTCCCCTTCTGCGCCCGCGCCCCTTCCTGGCTCTGCCCCCAGGCAGCGTAAACATCGAGATTCGGCACTTGTTGCAACAATGCCCAGTGCGCCTCGATGTCGTCCTCGGGCGGCAGGAAGCCCAGCACATTGCCGCGATCCCGGAAGAAGCGCAGCGTTTCCTTGCTTTGTCGCGCCGCCGATGCCAGCATCAGGACCATCACGCACAAGTTGTTTTTGACATCGAGCTGGGAAAGCGGCGAATTTTTCTCAAGAATCTTGACCTGCCCGGCCCCCGCCACGTTCAGAATCTGCCGGTAGGGATGGTCGCGGTCGGCCAGTGCTTTCAAGGTCTGCCGATAAATCGCATCGTTCGGCACGACCCACAACACTAACCCGGTATGCTCCTTCAAATAGGCCGAATACACCCGCGCCACGGCGGCGGCCGCCAACAGCGTTTTGCCGCCGCCGGTCGGCACCTTCAGGCAGATATTCGGAATCGGCCGCTCGGCGCCGTCAAAACGGCTCGAATGCGGCTGCTCGGCAAAGGCCGGCGGCAAAGCTTTTTGTTCCTTGAGCTTCTGCCACGCGGTCTTCGGGAAATCGCCGGCCTCGCGGGCCAGGTGGGCCATGTTCTCCAGGCCGCTCAGGGCTTTCTGCGCGGTCAACGCCGCTGGCGCCTGCTTTTTCAATTCGTCGACATAAGCCCCCAGCGCAGCCAGCACCCGGCTCTGGAATTCCTTCAGTTGAACGGCGCCGATTTCCTCAATGGCGGCAATATGACTGCGCGGCGTCCAAAACGCCTTGCCATCCCGTTCGATGAAGCTACGGAACCGATCATCCAACTTGTCTTGCAATCGAACCAGGTCAACGCGATAAATCAGTTCCAGTTCTTCGAGTTGCCCGCTCAGGCGGGCGAATTCGCTACGTGACATTTCCGGAGCGTCAATCGCCAGATCGATATCCGACGCATTGCGGTAATTGCCCCGGGCGCGAGAACCGAATAGCAGGACGCGCTCCAGCTTGGGTGTGCGGTCGAATAGCCGCTGCAACTTGGTGATTGTCGCCGGTGCAATGCCGGATTGCCGTTGCGTCGCCTCGGTCTCTGCGCCGGCGCTCCCGGCTGGTGTCGTCTCAATCATCATCAAGCGATCTGTTTGCCCAAGCTTGCCGCCAATTCGTCAAAGGCATGCACGGCCTGTGTCCGTACGAAGCCGGCAATCTCGATCGCCTTCGCCTCGTTGTACTCGTGGCTGGTGTCGTTACGGTATTCGCGCATTTGATCCCATTGGTCGGCATCGGTGATCAGATGCGCCTCAAAAGCCACCGGCAGCACCGCGAAAGCCTTGAAGGCCATCGACTCGCCTTTGTCGGCCAGAAAGCGGAACAGCGTTTTCCAGGCCATTTCAAAGGTCAACTCGAAGCGTTGCACGATGGAATCGCGCACGAACGAGCTTTCGTTTTCGGCCAAGGCCTCCTTCAGGCGCGCCAAGGCTTTCTCGAAATATTCAAACTGCAACTCAAGGCGTTCGGCGTCGTACTTGACCATAGTGTTCCTCGATTTTTTCCAATCAAGCCTCCCGATACAACGCAAACGGCAGCGGCGCGTAGTCGATGCCGTGGTCCTTCAACTGGCGGTTGCTCAGATACTTGGCCGGGGCAAACACCAGGTGCCCTTTTGGATCGCCGCGCTTGGCATCGTACTCCAGGCCCCAGCGCCGGAATTCGGCGGCGACCGAAAGAGTCAGCGCGGCTTCCGGGCTTTTCAGGAAATTCAGTTCCGGGCGGTAGATCAGCCAGACATGTTTGTTTTTTGCCTCGCCCAGATACCAGGCCGGGGCTTTTTCCGGGATCGGCGCCAAGGTGCCGCCGGTGGCGGTGTAGAACAGCCAGGCGCCGAGCGCCGCGAAGGGCGGCAGCGCTTCGCCGGAGAGCAGCTTTTCCAGTTCCACCGCCTCGCCCAGCGTGCAGAAAGTGAATTCGCCGCCCAGGCCGGGCGCCATGTCGGAGACCTGGCGCACGCCCTCGACGCGCAGGACGCCGTCGTCGATTTTCGTCTCGATGCGGTTGAAGCGCGCCGGTTTGGCGGCGCGGCCTTGATCGGCCAGATCGCCTGCCGTCTCGGCCAGCCCCTCGGCGCACTTGAGGGCTTCGATTTTCTTCAGCCACTCATCGGCCTTCTTGAACTGGCTGAAGGTGATTTTCTCTTGGAGCAGGGTTTCGCGCTGCGTGCCCAGCCAGGCGTAACCCTTGATCGCCCGGCGCACGCGTTCGGCGGTCAGGCGGTCGGCGTAATCCTCGCCCTCGATCAGGATGAACTTGCGCCGTCCGCCGTCCTTGGCGTTGGCCTTCAACACGGCATGGGCGGTGGTGCCGGAGCCGGCGAAGGAGTCGAGGACGAGGGAATTTTCGTCGGCGCCGATTTCCAAAATGCGTTCGATCAGGGCCACCGGCTTGGGCGTGATGGTGCTTTCCTCGCCTTTGAGCAAGCCCATTTCGAGCAGGGTTTTCTTGGCGTCCTGGGTGTGGCCGACATCGTCGTAGAACCACAGGGTTTGCGGGACACGCCCTTGTTTGACTTCGGAGAGGAAGCGCTTGAGTGAAGGAATGCTATTGCCGTCTTCACCCCACCAGATACGCTTGTCGGCATCAAGTTCGAGCAATTTTTCTTTTCTGATGGACCAGTAGCGCCCCGGTGGCGGTCCGTCAATAATCCGTCCGCCTGGACACTCAATGGCGTAGGTGCCTTCGCTGTAGTAATTCCGAGCGGACAGGTCGCTGGGCTTCCATTCCTTGCGCGGATCGTTGTCAGGGTTGCTATAGCGCGCCTCCATTTCGGCGGTGCGCTCCAATAGGCGAGGCCGCCAGAGCGCCCGATTTTTGGCCACCACCAGCACATTGTCGTGATCTTCGGAAAAGAACTGGGCTGTGTTCTTCGGGGCATAGTTTTTTTGCCAAACCACGTTGGCAATAAACGCTTCCTCACCGAAAATCTCGTCCAGCATCATCCGCGCCCGGTGCACCTCATTGTTGTCGAGCGTGATCCAGATCGACCCGGTTTCCGCCAGCAACTCCTTCAGCAGCACCAGCCGCGGCCACATCATGCACAGCCATTTGTCGTGGCGCAGCATGTCCTCGCCATCGACCGGGTTGGTCGACAGCCATTCCTTCATGATCGGCGAATTGACGCCGTCGCTGTAGCACCATTTTTCATTGCCGGTGTTGTAGGGCGGGTCGATGAAAACCAGATCGACGGCGCCGGCATGGCGCGGCAGCAGGCTTTTGAGGGCATGCAGGTTGTCGCCGTGAATGACCAGGTTGCCGGCCAGGTCGGCCGGGCCGATGCCTTTTTCGGCATGCGCCAGCAGCGGCCGGTAGGGCACGCTCAAATGGTGGTTGTAGACGTATTCCTTACCCTTGAAAACGATTTCCGGCATGGTTCCGACTCAGCTTGGCGATTCGCGATGCTGGAGTTTACCCGTACTTGGGGCGGTTTCGGCGAGATGGAGGTCGACAGCGGCGGTTTTGCGGGGGGCGTCTTTGGCGCTTTGCGATGTTGCTGATGATTTTCCTCACTGCTGCGGTCGACGGGAAAATTCAGGCAAAAAACAGCGAATCCGGCAGGTTTATCGTCGATATCGAGCTGCCTGCCGCAAGCATCGCGGCGCGGGCGGATAGTCGGTCGCAATCACACAAATGGCCCATATGGTCTATAATAAAGGCTCAAATGAACTATTAAGGAGTTTGCTCATGGCGAAGACACCTCTTGAGCGTCCGCAAACCGGCACGCCGAACGCAGCCGACCCGGCGCCGGTTCGGGTCGAGCAGGCGTCGGCGGCATACGCCGTCGCAGCGGGCAAGATGCCGGCCTCGATCGTTCCGCCGGGCGCCGCTGGCGCTTGGTTGCGTTACCGCGACCGCTTCCTGAGCAGTTCGGCGCAGGCGCAGATCAGCGAGATTCGCAAGGGCGCCCCGGCCAGCAACCTGATCGGCGCCGCCGAGGCCATGCGCGTGCCGCGTGAGCGGGTCTATCATCTGGTCGGCCTCTCGTCGTCGACGGCCAAGCGCAAACTGGCGCGGGATGAAGCGCTCGACCCGCTGATGACGGAACGCCTGACCCGCCTCGGCGCCATCGAAAAGCTGGCCGAGGAAACTTTCGGCGATGCGGATCTGGCCAGCGAATGGCTGCAGACCGGCAATCTCGGCCTCGGCAACGAGACGCCGCTTTCGCTGCTCGACACCGAAATCGGCTGCCGGGAAGTTTCGCGGGTACTGAATGCGATTGCCTACGGCGGCGCCGCCTGATGCGCGCCTGGCGCATCGCCAAGGCGCGGTATGCCCTCGACCGGAGCGGCGCCGGTGGACTGGTGGAAGGCGGGCGCTGGCATGCGCGCGGGACCCCGGTGATCTATGCCGGCCTGAGCGTGGAAATCTGCGCCATGGAAAAGCTCGTCCATACCGGCGCCATCCTGCCGGCGGATCTGCAACTCGTTTCGCTGACCCTGCCGGACGAGGCCGCGCTCTATGAGTCGGCGGATATCGGGGCGCTGCCGGGCTGGGAGGTGACGCCGCCCGGCCCGGTTTCCATCGACTTCGGTACCGATTTTTTGCGCTCGGGGCGGGCGCTGGGGCTGATTGTCCCGTCGGCGGCCGTGCCGGAGGCGCGCAACCTGATTGTCAATCCCTTGCACCCGCGTTTTGCCGAAGCCCGGCTCGCGGTCGAGCGGCCCTTCGTCTTCGATCGGCGCCTGCGGCCCGGTCTTGAGCACTGATCGGTCGCCGACGATGGAGTGTCGTCCCGGCTGCGGCGCCTGTTGCGTCGCGCCCTCCATTACTTCGCTGGCCAAGCCGGCTGGGGTGGCTTGCCGGCATCTGACCGCCGACCTCCGCTGCGCCGTCTTCGGCTGCCCGGAACGGCCGGCGTGCTGTTCCGGTCTCCGGCCCTCGGCCGAAATGTGCGGGGAATCCGCCGGGCAGGCGCTGCGATGGCTTGCCGAACTTGAAGCGCTGACCCATCCGGGATAGTAGAATGCGGCCTCCCATCAAGGACAGCATCCCATGGACCCGATTCTTCTCCTGAAGGCCTTGATCCTCGGCATCGTCGAGGGCCTGACCGAATTCCTGCCGATTTCATCAACAGGGCACCTGATTCTCGCCGGCGATCTGCTCGATTTCAACGACGATCGCGGCAAGTTGTTCGAAATCGTCATCCAGTCCGGCGCCATTCTGGCGGTCGTCTGGGAGTATCGCGAGCGTCTGCTCGTCGTGGCGCGCGGCGCCTTCGGCGACCAGGCGGCGCAGAAATTCATCCTCAACCTGTTCATCGCCTTCCTGCCGCTGGCCATCCTCGGACTGGCCTTCGGCAAGGCGATCAAGGCCAGCCTGTTCAACCCGATCACGGTGGCGACGACCTTCATTCTCGGCGCCTTCGTCATCCTCTGGGCGGAGCGGCGCGACCACAGGATTCGCGTCGAGAGCGTCGATGAGATGAGCGCGGTCGACGCGCTGAAGATGGGTGTCGCGCAGGCCTTCGCGCTCATTCCCGGCACCTCGCGCTCCGGCGCGACGATCATCGGCGGCCTGCTCTTCGGCCTGTCGCGCAAGGCGGCCACCGAGTTCTCGTTTTTCCTCGCCATCCCGACGCTGGGCGCGGCGACGGTATACCAGTTGTACAAGGAGCGCGCGCTGCTCAACGCCGACGATATCGGGATGTGGGCGGTCGGGTTCGTTTCGGCTTTCGTTTCCGCCTTCCTCTGCGTGCGCTGGCTGCTGCGTTTCATCTCGACCCACGATTTCGTTCCGTTCGCGTGGTACCGCATCGTCTTCGGCATCGTCGTGCTGGCGACCGCGCATTTCGGCTGGGTCGAGTGGACCGCCCACTGATCGTCTTCCTGCACGGATTCTGCTCGTCGCCGGCATCGCCGAAGGCGCGGCTGCTGGCCGAGTACATGGACGGGCGCGGCCTCGGTGACCGCTTCGCCTGCCCGCCGCTGTCGCCGGTGCCGGACGCGGCGGCAGCCAGCGCCGGCCGCCTGATCGAAGGCGCCGACGGCCCGGTGACGCTGGTCGGGTCTTCGCTGGGCGGGCATTACGCCAACCATCTGGCGGAAAAATATGGGCTGAACGCGGTACTGATCAATCCGGCCGCGGTCCACTGCCTGGATGCCGGCAAATTCATCGGCGAGCACGCCAATTTTCACACCGGGGAGCGCTTCACCTTCACTGCGGCGCATGCGGCACAACTCGCGGCGCAGGTACGGAAGCCCACCCCCGCCCGCTACTGGCTGCTCACCGAGACCGGCGACGAGGTGCTCGACTGGCGCCAGGCTGTCGAGTTCTACGTCGGCTGCCGCCAGACGGTGCTGCCCGGCGGCGACCACAGCTTCACCCGCTTTGCTGAATTCATGCCGCAAATCCTTGAATTCGCTGGGTTATAATCCGCCGATGAATGTATTGTTCGAGGAAGATGGCGGTTTCAAGGCGGGCAGCATCATGGCCGACAACGACAGTTCGTTGCAGGTCGAGATGCCCTCCGGCAAACGCAGCAAGATCAAGGCCGCAACCGTGCTGTTGCGCTTCGAGAAGCCTTCGTCCACCGCCTTGCTGGAACAGGCGGCGCCGCTCGCCGAAGAGATCGAAGCGGATTTCCTGTGGGAGTGCGTGAACGATGGCGAGTTTTCGTTTCTTGATTTTGCCCGTGATTACTACGGACACGAGCCCGCGCCGGTCGAGGCGACGGCGGTGCTGCTGGCCCTGCACGCCGCGCCCGTCTATTTCCACCGCAAGGGCAGGGGGCGTTTCCGCAAGGCGCCTGCCGACATTCTCGCCGCCGCGCTGGCCGGTCTTGAAAAGAAACGTCAGCAAGCGCTCGCTATCGAGGGTTGGATAAGCGAGCTCAAGACCTTCCGCCTGCCGCCGGAAATCGCGGCGTTGACCGATGCCCTGCTCTACGCGCCCGATCGCAACAAGCCGGAAACCAAGGCTTTCGAGGCCGCCTGCGGCGAGATCGGCCTGACCCCGGCGCAACTCCTGTTCAGGTGCGGCGCGATCAAGTCGGCGTACCACCTGCACTTTCGACGCTTCCTGCATGAGCAGTTCCCGAAGGGCACCGCCTTTCCCGCGCTCGCCGCGCCGAAACTGCCCGACGATCTGCCGCGCGCCGATGTTCCCGCCTTTTCGATCGACGACGCCAGTACCACCGAGATCGACGACGCGCTCTCGGTCGTCAGGCTGCCCGGAATCGGCTCGCGCATCGGCATCCACATCGCCGCCCCCGGGCTCGCCATCGAGCATGGATCGCCGCTCGACGGCGTGGCGCGCGCCCGCCTGTCCACGGTCTACATGCCCGGCAACAAGATCACCATGCTGCCCGATGCCGTGGTCGAGAGCTACACCTTGGCCGGGGGCGTCGATTGCCCGGCGGTTTCGCTGTATCTCACGGTCAACGAAGCTTTCGAGGTCATTTCCCAGGAATCCCGGCTGGAGATGGTGCACATCGCCGCCAACCTGAGGCATCACGAGATCGAGCCGCTGTTCAACGCCGAAACCGTGGTCAGCGGACTCCCCGAGTTCCGTTTCGGCGACGAACTACTCCACCTCTGGCGCTTCGCCAATGCCTGCGAAGGGCGGCGCGGCAAGCCGTCGGCGACCCAGGGCGTCAACGACTACAACTTCGCGATCGAAGGCGATCTGACCGATCCGGACGCGTGCACCGTGGAAATCAGCGAAAGGAAGCGCGGCAGCCCGCTGGACAAGCTGGTCGCCGAACTGATGATCGTCGCCAATTCGACCTGGGGCGGCCTGCTCGCCGACAAGAACATCGCCTGCCTGTACCGCGCGCAGACCCAGGGCAAGGTGCGCATGACGACCTCGCCGCTGCCGCACGAGGGGCTGGGCGTCCCGCAATATGCCTGGATGACCTCGCCGCTGCGCCGCTACTGCGATCTGGTCAATCAGTGGCAGCTGATCGCCTGCCTGAAGGGGGAAACACCGCCCTTCGCCCAGAAATCGGCGGAACTGTTCGGCGCGATGCGCGATTTCGAGACGACCTATGCCGCGTACGCCGATTTCCAGCGCCTGATGGAGCGTTACTGGTGCCTGCGCTGGCTGCAGCAGAACGGCGTCGGCGAGATCGCCGCGACCGTACGCCGCGAGCAGCAGGTCAGGCTCGACCATCTGCCCTTGCTGTTGCGCGTGCCGTCGCTGCCGGCCGATATCGGAACCGGCAGACGGGTTCGTCTGGCGGTCGACGCCATCGATCTGCTGGGTCCCGAGGTCAGTTGCCGCTATGTTGACGTCATGGATGAGGTCCTGGCCGAGGCGATCGACGAGGAGGAGGTTCAGTGAGCGCAGCGACGCTGGCATGGCAGCCCCTGGTGTCCGGCAACCGCAGGCTGGCATTGGCGATCGGCATTTCGCTGGCGATGCACGCGCTGCTGCTGACCCTGCACTTCAGCTTCCCCGATGCCTCGAAGGCGATGCGCGAGAAGGCGCTCGACGTCGTCCTGGTCAACGCCAAGTCTGCCAAGAAGCCTAGCGATCCGCAGGCGCTGGCCCAGGCCAATCTCGACGGCGGCGGCAATACCGACGAGAACCGCAGGCTCAAGACACCCTTGCCGCCGACCCCGCAGCAGACCACGGGAACCGAAATCGAGCGCATGCAGCGCCGGTTTCGTGAACTCGAAGTCGCCCAGCAGAAGATGCTGACCGAGGCCAAGACGGCGCGCGCCGCCGCCGCCGCCCGCAATGCGGCGGAGCAGCCGACGCCCGTGACCAGCGTCAGCGGTCTCGACCTCGCCGAATCGGCGCGGGCGATGGCGCGCCTCGAAGGCGAGATCAACAAGAGCGTCGACGAGTACAACAAGCGACCGCGCAAGAAGTTCATCGGGGCGCGCACGGAGGAATACCGCTTTGCCCAGTACATCGAGGACTGGCGTCGCAAGGTCGAACGCATCGGCACCCTGAACTACCCCGAGGCCGCCCGCGGCAAGCTCTACGGTTCATTGATTCTGACCGCTTCGATCAACCATGACGGCAGCCTCAATCGCGTGGACATCAACCGTTCCTCCGGTTACAAGGTGCTCGACGATGCCGCGAAGCGGATCGTCCAGATGGGGTCGCCCTACGCCCCGTTCCCTCCCGAAATCCGCCGTGACACCGACATTCTCGAGATCACCCGGACGTGGTATTTCACCCAGGGCGATCAGGTCACCGCAAAATGACCGACCGCTATTGCGTTTTCGGCAATCCGGTTGCCCATTCACGGTCGCCGGCCATTCATGCCCGGTTCGCGGTGCAGTGCCATCAGGACCTGAGCTACGAAGCCATCCTCGTTCCGCTCGCTGGATTCGCCGCGGCGGTTGGCGGCTTCGTCGCCGCCGGCGGCAAGGGGGCGAATGTCACGCTTCCGTTCAAGGAGGAGGCGTTCGCCCTGTGCACCCGCCGCAGCGCGCGCGCAGAGCAGGCGGGAGCGGTCAACACGCTCGCTTTTGTCGGCAATGAAATTATCGGCGACAACACCGACGGCGCCGGCTTGGTGCGCGACATCGAAGTCAATCTGGGATTTTCGCTGGCCGGCCGGCGTGTCCTGCTGCTCGGGGCCGGCGGCGCGGCGCGCGGCGTCATCGCGCCGCTTCTCGAGCGCCGTCCGGCCGGCCTGTTCATCGCCAACCGCAGTGGCGACAAGGCAGAGACGCTGGCGGGACAGTTTTCCGACCTTGCCACGGTCGACGCCGGAAACTTTGCCAAAACCGCCGGCCAGACATTCGATGTCGTCATCAACGCCACGTCGGCCAGCCTCGCCGGCGACTCCCTGCCCCTGCCGGCCGGCATCTTCGCTCGCGGCAGCCTCGCCTACGACATGATGTACGGCAAGGGCGAAACGCCGTTCATGATCCTGGCGCGCGAACAGGGCGCCGGCCATCTGGCCGATGGCCTCGGCATGCTGGTCGAGCAGGCGGCCGAGGCCTTTTTCGTCTGGCGCGGCGTGCGACCCGACAGCGCGCCGGTACTCGCGGAATTGCGCGGGCTGCCGACGGCATGACCCGGCTGGGCCGCTGGTTCAAGTGGGCATTGCTCGGCGTCATCGGCCTTTTTCTCGTCTGGCAGTTGTGGCTGCTTGGCTGGGTGCTGCTGTGGAAGTGGGTTGACCCCGGCACGACGCGCTTCATGGAAATCCGCCTCGGCGAGTTGCGCGAGAAGAATCCCGACGCCCGACTGAAGCAGCAATGGGTCGCCTACGAGCGGATTTCACCCCACCTCAAGCGCGCCATCATCGCCTCGGAAGATGCCCGGTTCGTCGATCATGAAGGGTTCGACTGGGAGGGCATCCAGAAAGCCATGGAGAAGAACCAGAAGCGCGGGCGCACGGTGGCCGGCGGTTCGACCATCAGCCAGCAACTGGCGAAAAATCTGTTCCTGACACCGGCCAGATCCTATTTCCGCAAGGCCGAGGAGGCCATCATCACCTTGATGCTGGAAAACCTCTGGAGCAAGCGGCGAATCTTCGAGGTCTATCTGAACGTGATCGAGTGGGGCAACGGCGTTTTCGGCGCCGAAGCGGCGGCGCGCCATTATTTCGGCATCGGCGCCGCCCAGCTGGGCCCGGAACAGGCGGCAAAACTCGCCGGGATGGTGCCCAATCCGCGCTTCTACGACCGCAACCGCAATGCGCCCGGCCTGGGGCGCAAGACCGCGATCATTCTCGCGCGCATGCCGGCGGCCGAGATTCCCTGACCGCGGCACACCGCGGCGCCGACGGCGTTCGCAGCGAGGGCGAAGCGCGGCAGCGTCTCTGCGTTGGCGTGGCGTCGGGCAATCATTTCCGGCAACGTATACACCTAATTTATGCGGAGAGTGGGAAACTGGCGGCCGCTCGCCACCCTTGGCCGGATTCCATGTCCTTCGCATTCGCGCCACCCTTCGCATCGACCCGCCGCGTCGCCGATTACCTGGCGGCCGTCGCGGTCTGCTGGCTGACGGCGGCTGTCGCGCTGCCCTTGCGGGATCGCCTCGATCTTCCCGACATCGTGATGCTCTTCCTGCTCGCGGTGTTTCTCGTCGCCGCCTTCCTCGGCCGCGGTCCCGCGGTCGTCGCCGCGTTCCTGAGTGTCGCGCTGTTCGACTACTACTTCGACACGCCGCATCACCTCGTCTTCCTCGGTGATACCGAACATGTGCTGACCTTCGCGATCATGCTCGCGGTCGGCCTGGTGACGGCTCAACTCGTGTCACGGGCCGCCGCGAAGGCCGACGATGCCCAGGCGCGCGAGCGGGAGACCCGGCAGCTTTACGAAGTGGCGAGGGACATGGCCGGCGCCCGTGACGTCACCCAGATTCTCGAAGCGGCGCGGAGCTACCTGAGCGATCGCGGGTTGAGTGGAAACCTCGTCGTCGCCGGCGACAACGATCGCCTCGCTGACCACGCCGAAGACCATCCCGTGCCCGGTGTCGCCAGTTTTCCCTTGCGCGCCGGGACGAGGGTTCGCGGCGTGCTTGCGGTGACCCCGCTCGGCGACCACGCCGGGCTTGCCGCCGCGCAGCGCAAGGCGGTCGAGGCCCTGGCGTCGCTCGCGGCGCTTGCGCTCGAGCGCATTCACTACGCCGAGGCCGCGCAGAGGGCCGAGCTCATGGTCGCTGACGAACGCCTGCGCAGCTCCGTGCTCTCGTCGCTTTCGCACGACCTGCGCACACCCCTGACCACCCTCGTCGGCCTTGCCGACACGCTCGCTGAACGGCGCGGGACACTCCCGGCCGACGCCGCCGAGACCGCCGGCGTCATCCGCGACCAGGCGCAGGCGATGCACAAGCTGCTGTCCGACCTGCTCGACATGGCGCGGCTGAAAAGCGCCAGCGCCCCATTGCGCCGCGAGTGGCAACCCTTCGAGGACGTCGTTGGCAGCAGTCTGCGACTGGCCGAGAACGTCGCACCCGACCGGCACGTCATGATCGACCTGGCGCCCGGCCTGCCGCTGATCTTCTTCGATGCCGTACTGATCGAGCGGGTCCTCTGCAATTTGCTCGACAATGCGTTCAAGTATGCGCGGCCGGGTGCGCGCATCTTGCTGGCGGCGCGGCTGGCGTCCGCAGATCTCGAGGTCTCGGTCGGCAACGACGGTAGCGAGTTTCCGGCGGGACGCATCGAGTCGATGTTCGACCTCTTCGTGCGCGGAGCGAATGAATCGTGCATTCCCGGCGCGGGACTCGGGCTCGCCATCTGCAAGGCCATCGTCGAGGCGCACGGCGGAAGCATCCATGCCGAGAATCGCGGCGGCGGCGCCTGCGTGCGGTTCACGCTGCCGCGCCTGACGCCGCCGGCAGTCGCGATCGAGGACGAGCCATGAATGCGCAAACGCCTCTTGTGCTGGTCGTCGAGGACGATCCGCAGATCCGGCGCTTCGTCTGCAGCGCGCTTCGCGACGAATCGTGTCGGGCGAGCGAGGCCGGATCGGTCGCCCAGGGTCTCGACCTGGCAGCGCGCGAGCAGCCGGACCTGGTGGTCCTCGACCTCGGGCTCCCGGATCGCGACGGCGTCGACTTCATCCGGGAACTGCGCGTGTGGTCGGCCGTTCCCGTCCTCGTCCTTTCGGCGCGCAGCGAGGAGTCCGACAAGATCGCCGCCCTCGACGCCGGCGCCGACGACTACCTGACCAAGCCGTTCAGTATTGGCGAACTGCGCGCCCGCGTCCGGGCCATGCTGCGGCGGAGCCAGATGCACGGGGATGCCGGCGCCCTGCATGCCTTTGGCGATGTCGAGGTGGACCTTCTGCGGCGCAGCATCCGGCGCGCCGGCGTCGATGTCCGTCTGACGCCGCTGGAGTATAATCTGCTCGTCCAGCTATTGACCAATCCGGGTCGCGTCCTGACCCACCACCGGCTGATTGACAGGGTCTGGGGTCCCGCCAACCGCGAGAAGGATCACTACCTCCGGATCTATGTCGCGCGTCTCCGGCAGAAACTGGAGGCCGATCCGGCCCGCCCGCGCCACATCCTGACCGAAACCGGCGTCGGCTACCGTTTTCAACCGCAAGCGTCAACGCGGTAGACCAATTGTCCGATCCACAGCAAGGAACATCTCCATCATGAACCAGCAAAGCCAGCAGGCCGGCGCCGTCGAAGACCTCACCGAAGCCGACGCGAATGCCAACGAAGTCAAGGACGATCTCGCCCAAGTCCACGACCTGGTGGCCAAGATTCGTGTCTACGAGGAAGAAACCCGGAACCAGGAGGGACCGCGCCAGGAATTGCTGGAGATTCTGCAACGCGAGCACAAGTTTCGCCTGAAGACATTTCTCGCCACTCTGCCCACCGTGGCAATCGCCGTCATCCTCAGCGCCCTGCCGGAAGACGAGCGCACGATCGCCTGGAAAGAGATCGCCGAGGATCGTCTGGACGGCATTCTCGACCTGCTGGCCGAGGACGTTGCCGAAGAGCTCATCGGCGACGGCCAGCACACCAGCAGCAAGGTGATGGTCAACGCCTTCGAACTGCACAATGGCCGGTTGCGCCAGATTACCGTCGATCGCCCGGCGCTGCTCGCCGACATCAAGCCGATCTGGGTCGATCTGGTCGCGCCGACGGTGCGCGTGCGCAACTGGGTCGGCAAGCATTACGGGCTGGAGATCCCGGACCCGGAAGACCTGACCGACCTGGAATCCAGCGCGCGCTACTACGTCGAGGACAATGGCGAGGTCCATATGCGGTCCGACTTCCTCCTCGATCTCGACGAAGGATCGCGCAACGTGGCGGTTGGCTTCATCCTGCACGATGACATCCTTTTCTCGGTGCGCAGCGAGGAACTGCCGGTCTTCCGCTTGCAGCGGCTGCGTGCCCGCAGTCAGCCGGGCTACGTGAAGGATGGCGCGGACGTCCTGCTCGACCTCTACGCCGCCGATGTCGAGTACTCGGCGAACGCGCTCGAGGGCGTTTACGGCGAACTGGAGAAGGTGGGTTCGCAGGTGCTGCGGTCAGCGATCACCGACGTCGAAGCGTCGCAGATCCTGGCCGGCGTCGCCGAGGCCGAGGACATCAACGGACGCACCCGCCGCAGCGTGCTGGACACCCGGCGCGCCCTGTCCTTCCTGATGCGCGGGAAGTTGCTGTCGGAGGCTCAGCTTTCGGATGTGCGCGAGATCCTGCGCGACATCGAGTCCCTCGACGGCCATACGGCCTTCCTGTTCAACAAGATCAACTTCCTGATGGACGCCACGGACAGTGCGATCAACATCAACGCGAACAAGAAGATCGAGCGGCTGACGATCCTCAGCGTCGTCTTCATGCCGATCAACGTTCTCGCCGGCATGGGCGGCATGTCGGAGTTTTCGGCGATGACGCAGGCGTTCGAGTGGCCGATGTGGCTTGGCTATACGCTTTTTTCAATCATCGTGGCGCTGGTCGGAGCCATCATGTTCTTTGGCCTGCGCTTTTTCGAGAAGCGTCGGCCCAAACGCCCGCGCGCCGAGGTCGGCAGGAGCGCCTGATCCTCGACCGGGAAGCGCCTTCGCTCACCCCGAGCGGGCAAAGTAGTCATCGGCGGCGGCGACGGTCGCGGCGATGTCGGCGTCGCCGTGCGCGGCCGACACGAAGCCCGCCTCGAAAGCCGACGGCGCGAAATAGTGGCCGGCATCGAGCATGGCGTGGAAGAAGAGGTTGAAGGCCTCCTTGTCGCAGGCCAATACGGCATCGTAGGTCGCCGGGCATTGCTCGGCAAAGTAGAGGCCGAACATGCCGCCGACGTTCTGTGCGGCGAAGGCGATGCCGTGCTTGCGCGCGGCGCCGGCCAGACCGTCGCACAGCGCCGTGGTCTTTGCGGTCAACGCCTCGTAAAAGCCATTTTCCTGGATCAGCTTCAGGGTGGCGAGGCCGGCGGCGACGGCCACCGGGTTCCCCGACAGCGTGCCGGCCTGATAGACGGGACCAAGCGGGGCGATCTGTTCCATGATCTCGCGCCGGCCGCCGAAGGCTCCGAGCGGCATGCCGCCGCCGACCACCTTGCCGAAGGTGGACAGGTCGGGGGTGATGCCATAGAGGCCCTGGGCGCTGTTCAGGCCAACGCGGAAACCGGTCATCACCTCGTCGAAGATCAGCACCGCGCCGTGTTGCGCGGTCAGTTCGCGCATGGCCCCGAGGAACTCGGCGGTCGGCACGATCAGGTTCATGTTGCCGACCACCGGCTCGACGATGACGGCGGCGATCCGGTCGCCATGGCGGGCAAAGGCGTCGGCCAGTTGCTGCGGATCGTTGTAGGCGAGCACCATGGTGTGCTGCGCCAGATCGGCCGGCACGCCGCCGGACGACGGGTTGCCGAAGGTCAGCGCGCCGGAACCGGCCTTGACCAGCAGGCTGTCGGAATGGCCGTGGTAACAGCCCTCGAACTTGATCAGCAGGTCGCGCCCGGTGTAACCGCGCGCCAGGCGAATGGCGCTCATTGTCGCTTCGGTGCCGGAAGAAACGAGACGGACCATGTCCAGCGACGGTACGAGGTCACACAAGAGGTCGGCGATTTCGACTTCGCGTTCGGTCGGCGCACCGAAAGTCAGGCCATCGACGGCGGCGGCGTGCACGGCGGAAATGACATCCGGGTGGGCATGGCCGAGAATCAACGGACCCCAGGAACCGACGTAGTCAACGTACCACTGGCCATCGGCGTCCTGGACGCGCGGGCCGACGCCCTTCTGGAAGAAGCATGGCGTTCCGCCGACCGAACGGAAGGCGCGCACCGGCGAATTGACGCCGCCGGGAATGTGGTGCTGGGCGCGCTCGAATAATTGCTGGTTGCGTGAGGTCATGCGTGCGGTTCCTCGAACAGGTGTTGGTAGGCGGCGGCGCGGGCCGTGATGTCCGGCGCGTTGAACAGATCGCTGATCACGGCGAGCAGGTCGGCGCCGGCGGCAATCAGCGCTGGCGCTTTATCGAGAGTGATGCCGCCGATGGCGCAGGTTGCCGCGGTCAACGCGGTTTTTGCCCGGGAAAACAGGTCGACCGCGGCAGACACGGCGTTCGGCTTGGTGAGCGACGGAAAGACGGCGCCGAATGCGACGTAGTCGGCGCCGGCGGCCGCCGCCTTGCGCGCCAGCGCGAAATCGCCGTAGCACGAGGCGCCGAGCAGCCGGTCCGGCCCGAGAATGGCGCGGGCCGCGACGAGGTTGCCATCGTTGCGGCCCAGGTGGATGCCATCGGCCGCGACCAGGAAGGTCAGCGCCATGTCGTCGTTGATCAGCAGCCTGGCGTTGAAGTCCAGCGTCAGCCGACGCAGGGCGTGAGCGCGCGCCACCCGCTCGGAGGCGGAGCTGGTCTTGTCACGGTATTGCACGAAGCGGCAGCCGCCACGCAGCGCGGCTTCGACGTCGGCCAGCAAACGCCCGCGGTCGCGGCGTTCCGGCGTAATGGCGTAGAGGCCGCGCAACCTATCGGCCATGGCCAGTGCCTTCGGTCTCGTTCAGGCCGGCGTCGCGGCCTGCGCTGCGGGTCCGGAAGAAACGGTCGGGAATGAACTGCCCCCTCCCTGGCCGGAAGCCGCTGGCGAGCGTCTGCCAGGTGTAGACCTGGGCAGCGCGCACCGCATCTTCGATGCCGGCGCCGCCGGCGAGGCAGGCGGCGATTGCCGACGCCAGCGTGCACCCCGAACCGTGATAACTCCCGGGCAGGCGCTCCCAGCAGTCACGGCGAAGCACACCGGCTCGCCCATACAGGGTATTGATGACTTCCGGGGTGCTTTCGTGCGTTCCCGTGATCAGGACGTATTGCGCGCCCATCGCGGCCAGGCGTCGCCCGCAGAGGCCGATCCCGCGTTCGTCTTCGTCGGCTTGGCATTCGGCAAGCCGCCTCGCCTCGGGGGCGTTCGGAGTCAGTACCGTCGTCCGCGGCAACAGGAATTCGCGCATCGCCGCAATGATCGCTTCGTCCGAGAGATTATCGCCGCGACCGGAGGTCAGTACGGGGTCGAAGACGAGCGGAATGTCGGGATGATCGGCAACGATCCCGGCCACGGCGACAACGTTGGCAACGCTGCCGAGCACGCCGATCTTGAAGGCTGCCACCCGCATGTCCGCGAGCAGCGTTCGCGCCTGCTGCTCGAGGACGTCAGCGGCAACGGGATGCACGCTCCTGATTCCGGCGGTGTCCTGCACCGTCACCGCGGTCAGTGCCGACAGGGGATGGCAACCGAGGCTGGCCAGGGTCAGGGTGTCCGCCTGAATGCCGGCACCGGCGGTGGGATCGCTGGCGGCGAATGTCAGGACAAGCGGTGGAGTGGAAGTTGCGGTAATCATGAAGTGCCGCAGACATGGCGCGCCAGGCGGCGATTGGGTAAGATTGGGCGGATTCTATCCGAATCCGGCTGCCATCAAACGCCACCACATGAACGACGGAACAAATAGCAAGACATGGATGTGCCTGATCTGCGGTTTCATTTATGATGAGGCTTCGGGTGTTCCGGCGGAGGGAATTCCGCCGGGAACCCGCTGGGAGGATGTTCCGTTGGACTGGGTCTGTCCCGAATGCGGGGCGCGGAAACTCGATTTCGAGATGGTGGAGTTTTGAAGCCGGCGTAGTATGATGCTGCGCTGGGATGGCTTCCTGACGAGGAGCGAGGGGACTTGATTGGCTGATTTATCCAGACTGCGCGACGTCAAGGTGATGGTCATTGACGACAGCAATACGATCCGGCGGAGTGCGGAAATCTTCCTCGTCCAGGCTGGCTGCCAGGTCGTGCTGGCGGAGGACGGGTTCGACGCGCTGGCCAAGATCGCCGACCATCAGCCGAAGGTGATCTTCTGCGACATCATGATGCCTCGTCTCGACGGCTATCAGACCTGTTCCCTGATCAAGAAGAATGCGCGCTTCAAGGCGACGCCGGTGATCATGCTGTCCTCGAAGGACGGACTGTTCGATCGCGCGCGGGGCCGCATGGTCGGCTCCGATCACTACCTGACCAAGCCTTTTACCAAGGACAGTCTGTTGCAGACCGTTGCCACCTTCGCCGTGCCGTCCGCTCCCGAAACCTCCTAATAGTTCATGGAGAAATAATGCCCGTCAAAAATATTCTCGTCGTCGACGACTCTCCGACCGAAAGATTCTTTTCGGTGGACTTTCTGACCAAGGCCGGCTATCAGGTGACTACCGCCGAGAACGGCGAAGAAGGCATCGCCAAGGCCAGGGCGATGAAGCCGGACCTGATCCTGATGGATGTGGTAATGCCGGGACTGAACGGCTTCCAGGCAACCCGCACGCTGACGCGCGACGAGGAAACACGGCATATTCCGGTCATCGTGTGCACCTCCAAGGGGCAGGAAACCGACAAGATTTGGGGATTGCGTCAGGGCGCCGCCGACTATGTCGTGAAACCGGTCAATCCGGAAGAGTTGCTCAAGAAGATTGCCGAGCTTCCCTGATCCAGATGGCAAGAAAAACCAGCCTCCGCGATTTCCAGGAATACCTTTCGGAGCGTCTCGCCGGCGCCGCGCACGGACACGGCACGTCTTCCTGGCTGGGAGTGCAGGCCGGCGAGGAGAATTGGCTCGTCGACCTGTCGGACAGCGGCGAGATTGTCCAGGCGCTGAAACTGACGCCCGTTCCACTGACACGACCATGGTTCGCGGGTATCGCCAATATCCGCGGGAGCCTCTACGCGGTGGCTGATTTCTCGGTCTTTTGCGGAGGTGCGCCGACGCCGCAGAGCAGCAGTACGCGACTGCTGCTGGTTGGCAGCAAGTACGGGGCCAACGCGGCGTTGCTGGTCAACCGCATGCTGGGTCTGAAAAGGCCCGAGGACTTTGTCGCCGAGCCGGTGGATTCGGCAGCGCCGGCCTGGGGTGCGGCGCGCTTTTCCGACAGCCAGGGTCACATCTGGCGAAAACTCTCGGTGCGCGAGTTGCTTGCCGATAATGATTTCATGAATATTGGGGTTTGATCGCCCCTGACCCCGAGCGGAGGATAGACATGGCGTTGAGCTTGAAGAACCCTGGTCATGGTGGCAAGGAAGGCGCGGACGTGTCAAGAAGGGCAGCGAAGGCGTCTTCGGCGGCAGCGGCTGGAGGCGGGTTGTCCTGGCTGCCGGGATCGTTCGCGCGGCAGCCGGTCATCCAGCAGATGAAGACCCTCGGCGGCATCTTCGTCGTGCTCCTGCTCGCCATCGCCATCCTGGTCATTTTCAACAACCGCACTTCGACGTACGGCACCGCTTACGTCGCGGCTTCGGGCGAAATGCGCATGCTCTCGCAACGTCTGGCCAAGGCGTCGACCCTGGCCCTGCAGGGCAATCCGGAGGCCTTCGCGCAGTTGAAGGATTCACGCGAGACATTCGGCCGCCTGCTGGAACGATTGACTTCGGGTGGCGAGATCGTCGGTACCGACGTGCCTTCTTCGCCGGCGGCCGTGCAGGCGCAGCTGGAAGCGCTGACCAGGATCTGGGCGGAGACGGACAAGGACGCCACGACGGTGATCGGGCAGGAGGCGAACCTTGTTGCCTTGGGCAAGAATGTCAGCATCATCGACAATGAAAACCCGGTGATGCTGGAACTTGCCGAGCAGGTTGCCGCCCTCAAGCTGCAAGCCGGCGCTGGTGCGCGGGAGATCGCGGCGGCAAACCAGTTGGTCATGCTGACGCAACGGATCGCCAAGAATGCCTCGGCGCTGCTGGTCGGTGACGAAATCAATCCGGAAGTGGCCTTCCTGCTGGGCAAGGATACCAATGCCTTTCGCGATACCCTTCAGGGTCTGAGCAAGGGTGGCGGCGACGCGGATACACGCGACAAGCTGACTGAACTCGACAAGGCCTTCAAGTCCTACCAAGCCGCAATCGGCGGGATCCTCGGCAACATGCAGCCGCTGGTCCTGTCCAAACAGGCGGGTGCCCGCATCTTCCGAGGCAGCGAGGGGTTGCTGAAGGCGACCGACGATCTGGCTGCCGGCTATCAGCAGGAACTCTCCGAACACGGCTTCTTCATCTTCCTGCTGATTGTCCTCACCGTATTGGCGATGGCTGTCCTTTCCTTGCTGGCCAAGATCTATCTCGACGACACGCGGCGCCGGACCGAGGACGCGGAATTGCAGCGTCAGGTTTCGGAGCGGACGAACCGGGAGAACCAGGACGCCATTCTGCAGCTGATGAACGAACTCGGTGATCTGGCCGACGGCGACCTGACGGCCAACGCCACGGTGAGCGAGAACATCACGGGCGCCATTGCCGACTCGATCAACTACACCATCGAAGAACTCCGTCTGCTGGTCGGGCGCATCAACGATGCGGCGAACCGGGTGACGACGGCCACGGAGATCGCCCGCCAGACTTCCAACGAACTGCTGACCGCAGCCGAAAAGCAATCCCGTGAAATTCAGGATGCCGGACAGTCGGCGCTGGAGATGGCCCGTTCGATGAACGAGGTTTCCGGCAATGCGACCCAGTCAGCCCGAGTGGCTCGCCAGTCGCTGGCTGCCGCCGAGAAGGGCACGCAGGCGGTTGAGGACTCGATCAAGGGCATGAACGAAATCCGCAACCAGATCCAGGAGACCTCGAAGCGGATCAAGCGCCTCGGTGAAAGCTCTCAGGAAATCGGCGAAATCGTTGAACTCATTTCGGACATTACCGAGCAGACCAACGTTCTGGCCCTGAATGCTGCCATCCAGGCTGCTTCGGCGGGCGACGCTGGCCGCGGCTTCACGGTGGTTGCCGAGGAAGTGCAGCGGCTGGCGGAACGGTCGGCCGAGGCAACCAAGCAGATTGCCGCGATCGTCAAGACCATTCAGACTGACACGCAGGACGCCGTATCGGCCATGGAGCAATCGACGCTGGGCGTCGTGGAAGGCGCGAAGCTGTCGGATGCCGCCGGTCAGGCGCTGACCGAGATCGGCCAGGTGTCGCGCAACCTCTCGGACCTGATCGAAAACATCTCGACGTCGACCCAGGACCAGGCCAGGTCGGCGACCGATGTCGCCAAGCTGATGCAGGGGATTCTGAGCGTCACCGAGCAGACGACCGCCGGTACCGAGCGTACTGCGGCGGCTGTCGAGGAACTCAGTTCCCTGGCGTCCGAACTGAAGGGTTCGGTCGCCGGCTTCAAGGTCGATTGAGCGGGATTGGCGAGAGCTTATGAACGCGGCAACCGAATTCGATCTGGGCCCGCTGACCTGGGTCAAGGGTGAGATCGATCTGGCACTTGAGCGTGCCGCTGAAGCGCTTGGTCAGCATGAATTGACCGGCGATGCGACGCAGTTGAGGTTCTGCCGCACCCATATCCACCAGGTTCATGGCGCCCTGTCCATTGTCGGGCTTGACGGCGTGACAGAGGTTATCGAGTCGCTCGAAGCCTTGACCGGAACCCTGGAAGACGGCCGGTTGCAATCGACCGCCGGGGTTGTCGCCACGGTGGCGGGCGCCATCGAGGCGATCCGCCGCTACCTGGACGATCTGATTGCCGGCGAGCCGAATCAGCCGTTGCGCCTGTTGCCCACCTATGCGGCGCTGGCGAAGGCACGCGGGATGGAGACATGCAACCCTACCGACCTGTTCTATCCGGATCTCACGCGTCGGCCACCCCGGTGCACGGTGCCGGTTGCGCCGCTTTCGCCGGAACAGTTGTTCACCCTGCTCAAATCGGAGCGTGCACGCTTCCAGAAAGGGCTGCTTGCCTGGCTGAAACACACGACAGAGTCGCATGTTGCGCTCGAACACATGCGAACGGCGCTGGACAATATCGAGGCAACCCAGGAGTCGCCCACAACACGCGCTTTCTGGTGGGTGTCGCTGGCGTTTGTCGAGTCACTGTTCGAGCATCAGGGCGAGGCCGACGCCGAATCCCGGCAACTGCTGGCCCGGATCGACACGCAGATACGTCGTCTGCTTCAGGGTTCGCGAAGCGTCGCCGAGCGGCTGATGCGGGACGTCCTCTATGCGGTGGCGCTGGCGCCGGCCGAGTCGAGTCCGGGAGTTGCCGAAGTCCAGGCGGCTTTCGGGCTGAAGGCACTGATACCGGCCGTGTCGGCGGCACATGAAACGACACCGCCGCAGGAGATCGCGCTGCGCCGGTTGCGGGACACCCTTGCCGCCACCGAGGAGTTGTGGAACAAGTTCTGCACCGGCAGCGCATCCGCGCTCCCCGCATTCGAACAGCACGCACAGACCTGTGCGGCCCTGGCCAACGAAATCGGGCATACCGATCTCAAGCGCCTGGGCCAGGGTTTTGGCGCTCTGGCGAGTTGGCTCGCGGAATCACCCGCCCGCCACAATGACACTGTAGCGATGGAGGTGGCGACGGCCATCCTGCTGTTGCAGAATGCCCAGGAAAATTTCCGTCACCTGGGGATGGACTTTGCGCAGCAGGTCGACCTCATGGTCGCCCGTCTGTACGCCTGCATCGCCGGCAATCCGGTTGGCGGCAACGAGGAGTTGCCGTTGCTCGACGAGATGACCCGCCGGGCTCAGGAAAAGTTGCTGGTCGGGCAGGTGGCCCGCGAGATCCAGAGCAATCTGGCCCAGGTGGAACAGGCGCTCGACGCCTTCTTCAGGAATCCGGAGAAGAGACAGGATCTCGCGGCACTCGATGCGCCGGTGAGGCAGATCGCCGGCGCGCTCGCCATGCTGGGCCACATGCCGGCCGTTGCGCTGGCGCAGGGTTGCGCTACGCAGATACAGGAATTCGCCCGTCCCGACTATGCGCCGCTGGCCAGCGACTTCGAAGCCGTGGCCCAGCAACTTTCGACGCTTGGTTTCTTCGTCGATGCCTTGCCGCATGGCGAAAGCGATTTCGATGTCTTCCTGCGGCGACTGCAAGGCGCACCGGAGCCCGAGACCGGTGAAGTGACCGGGGAGGATTTGACCGCCGTACCAAGCGTCGAGGTTCAGCTCGAGCAGCACAAGCATGAGACCCAGTCCCTGTTCGAGGCATTCAAGGACGCCCCTGGAGACGAACGGGTTCGCGCCGAGCTTAAGCACAATCTGCAGTCCTTGCAGAAGGATGCCGACCTGCTGGCGAATCCCGAACTGGGCGACACCGCGAAGACCGTCCTCAAGGCGCTCGAGACCGGAGACGCCCTGCGGCCCGAGATCGACGCCGCCGTCTCATCGTTGGTGGGGGTGTCGGTGGAGTCAGCTACGCCTTCGACGGAGACGCTGGAACTTGCCCAGGCGAGCCACGAGGCAATCGATGCCGAGCTCCTGGCGATCTTTCTCGAGGAAGCGCATGAGGTACTCGCCACCATCGGCGAGCATGAGCGATTGCTGGCGGCCAACGTGAACGACAACGAGGCGCTGACGACGATCCGGCGTTCGGCGCATACGCTCAAGGGCAGCGGCCGGATGGTCGGGCTGACGGACATGGGCGAGGCTGCCTGGGCGCTCGAGCAGACACTCAACATGTGGCTGCGCCAGGACATGACCGCCACGCCGGAGCTATTGAGCTTGATCGCCGACGCCCATCGGTTGTTCTCGCGCTGGGTTGCGGCGCTCGGACACGGTGGGGAGCCCATTCCCGATCCGGCAGCCGTGGTCGCGGCAGCGGAACGGCTGCGTGGCGAAGAACCCCTGCTGCCAGCGCCCGCGCAAATGCCCGCCAGCGTTGTCGAGTCAATCGAATCGACGTTGGCCGAGAGCGCTGAAGCTTCACCATTTATCCTGGATCTCGCGACCGCCGTCCACGCCGCACCCGAATTCGAACCAGCCGCTGTCGCGGAAACAGAAGAACTGCTGACGTCCGAGATTACGTCCGGGGAAGTCGGTCAGCCCGCTGTGGCCTTCCCGGCGGAAACCGCCGAGACAGCGGAAGCGTCGAGCGACATGGCCGATGCCTTCGCCGACCTGCTCGCGGAGGAGGTTGCAGAGCCGCCGCCGCCTGTGGAAACGCCTGCCGCGGCACCGACCCTTTACGACATCTTCTGTGAAGAGGCGCGCGGGCACCTCGAAACCCTGGTCGCTTCCTATGTCTCTCTGGAAGCCGACCCCACTGCCCCGACCGCATTCGACATGACACGCGCCGCCCACACCCTGGGCGGCATTGCGGCGACCGTTGGCCTGATGCCACTGCACCATCTGGCGATCGCGCTGGAGCATGCCCTCTTGCGCCGTGACAGTTCGGGCCGCCTGGACAGCATCGAGGGACTTGAAACGGTCCGTCAGGCGATCATCACCCTCGAAAGCATGTTTACGGCTCTGGCACGCCAGGAAGCGCCGGAAGAGCAGTTTCAGCTGATTGGAGCGCTTGCGGACATTTACCTTCTCGAAGCGCAACCCGAACCCGAGGCGGTCGAGGAGCCCGGTATTCCGGAAGAGAAGGTTCATGGCGCACCGGAACCGGCCGCGCCGCTTGCCGGCGAGGCCGCAGTGCAAGCCGCCCCTGCCCTTGTTGTCGCAAGGCTCAAGGATGACCTCGACGAGCACTTGCTGCCCGTCTTCCTCGAAGAGGCGCAGGACCAGCTGCGCGAACTGACCGTGCAGCTTCGCTTGTGGCGCGGTGACCCGGCCAGCGATGCCCAGCCGCACGCCATCGCCCGTCTGTTGCATACCTTCAAGGGGAATGCACGGATGGCGGGTGCGATGAATCTGGGTGAGTTTACCCATTTGCTGGAAGCACGCGTCGAGGACGTTCTCCGCGCCGAGGCGGCAACTCCGGCATTCATCGACGAAATCGAGAACGGCTGCGACATGCTGGCCCAGGCCACCGAGCGCCTGCGCTCTGGCGAGAGCGCAGAGCTCGATGCGACCAGCCTGGTCGCCGCTGCGACAGGTGGTGAAGCGGCCGCCGCGATTGCCCAGGCGCCGGATGTCGACCGCGACCATGATGTCGAGACGGGTGCGCAGCGCGCTACCCTCCGCGTCAGGGCCGACCTGATCGACCGCTTGGTCAACGAGGCGGGCGAGCTTTCGATTGCCCGGGCGCGGATCGAAGGCGAAATGCGCAGCCTCAAGGGGTCCCTGCTCGATTTGACCGAAAACGTCATCCGTCTGCGGCGGCAGTTGCGCGAGATTGAAATCCAGGCCGAAGGCCAGATCCAGGCGCGTGTCGCCCAGGTCCACGACGGTCAGGTGGACTTCGACCCGCTCGAACTGGACCGGTTTACGCGCTTCCAGGAGTTGACGCGGTTCATGGCCGAGTCGGTCAATGACGTCGCCACGGTACAGCAGAACCTGCTCAAGAACCTCGACGATGCCAATGCCGCCATCGTCGCGCAGGCGCGCCTCAATCGGGGTCTCCAGCAGGAACTGATGGGCGTCCGCATGATGCCGTTCGCCAGCCAGGCCGAAAGGTTGTTCCGCATCGTTCGCCAGAGTTCCAAGGAGCTCGGCAAGCGGGCCAACTTCGACATCGTCGGCGGGCAGGTCGAACTCGACCGCTCGGTGCTCGACAAGATGATGGCGCCGCTCGAGCACATGCTGCGCAACGCCGTGACGCACGGCATCGAAACACGCGCCGAGCGGGTCGCTGCCGGCAAGTCCGAGATCGGCGACATCACCGTAGCGCTGGCGCAGGAAGGCAACGAAATCATCCTGGCGATGACCGACGATGGCCGCGGCCTCGATCGCGACCGGATCCGCGTCCGGGCGGAGGCCCTGGGGCTTCTTGCGGCGGGCCAGGAGGTCGACGAAGCGCGGCTCTACGACTTCATCTTCCTTCCCGGGTTCTCGACTGCCGGGGAGGTCAGCCAGCTTGCCGGTCGCGGCGTCGGCATGGACGTGGTCAAGACCGAAGTCGCGGAACTCGGCGGGCGCGTCGAAACGGTCTCCCGCCTCGGCCACGGAACCACCTTTCGCATCTATCTGCCGCTGACGCTGGCGGTCACCCAGACACTGCTGACGCGGACCGGCACGGTTCTCTATGCCGTTCCATCGACGATGATCGAACAGGTTCTCGATCTCAAGGAAGAGCCGCTTGCCGAGATTCGCGCGCGGGGCGAAGTTGAATGGCAGGGCAATCGCTACCCGTTCCACTACCTGCCGCACTTGCTCGGCGACGCCGCGGCGGCGCCGGAGGCACAGCGCCAGTACTGGGTCCTTCTCCTGCGTTCCGGCTCGCAGCGTGTCGCGGTCCAGGTCGACGAACTCAGGGGCAATCAGGAAGTCGTCGTCAAGAATATCGGCGGCCAGCTCTCGCGGGTGGTCGGCATCGCCGGCGCCACTGTCCTTGGCGATGGTCAGGTCGTGCTGATACTCAACCCGGTCGCGCTGGCCAGCCGCAAGTCCGCGGCGACCGTCCACAGCGCGGTTCCAGTGGCGGTGGCGCCGGTCGTGACGACCGCAGCCACGCTGCCGACGGTGATGGTGGTCGACGATTCGCTGACCGTGCGCAAGATTACGGGCCGCCTTCTTGCCCGCGAGGGTTATCACGTAGCGCTGGCGAAGGATGGCGTCGATGCCCTGGAGCAGTTGCTCGAGTTGGTTCCCGACGTCGTGATTTCCGACATCGAAATGCCGCGCATGGATGGTTTCGACCTCGTGCGCAACATTCGCGCCGACAAGCGGCTCGGCAAATTGCCGATCATCATGATCACGTCGCGTACCGCCGAGAAGCATCGCCGTCACGCGCTCGAAATCGGGGCCAGCAATTACCTCGGCAAGCCATACGACGAGGACGAGTTGCTGGCGCTGATTGCCGGCTATGTCAGGGCCAAGCAGGCTTCGTGATCACCGAGTAGCGGGCCAGGGTGTCCGCTCTGGCCCGGGCGTGGTCTACGATCGGCAACGGATAGTCACGGCCGATGATCACCCCGGCGGCTTCCTGCGCGCTTCGTGACATCAGCCACGGGCTGTGGATCTGCCGGTTCGCCAGGCTGGCCAGTTCCGGTACGTAGCGACGGATGAACCTGCCTTCCGGATCGAACTTCTCCGATTGGGTCACCGGGTTGAAGATCCGGAAGTAGGGCTGGGCGTCGCAGCCCGTCGATGCGGCCCATTGCCAGCCACCGTTGTTGGCCGAGAGGTCGAAGTCGTTGAGCTGCTCGGCAAAATGCCGTTCACCCAGCCGCCAGTCGATGCCGAGATCCTTGGTCAGGAATGACGCAACCACCATCCGCAGGCGGTTGTGCATCCAGCCGCAGCGTTGCAACTGGCGCATGGCGGCATCGACCAGAGGGTAGCCGGTACGGCCCTCCCGCCACGCCGCCAGGCCTTCCGGCCAGTCCTCCCAGGCAATGGCATCGTAATCGGGCTTGAAAGCGTGACCGACGACGTGCGGAAAATGGTCGAGGATCATGAAATGGAAATCGCGCCAGACGAGCTCGCCGAGCCAGGCGTCGGCATCCTTCTCGCGGGCGGCGCGGACCAGTTCGCGGATACTGATCGTGCCGAAGCGCAGGTGCACCGAAAGGTATGAAACGCCTTTCACGGCAGGAAAATCACGCATGGCGCCATAACGCGCGATGCGCTCCTCGCGGAACTCTTCCCAGAGAGTGCGCGCGCCCGACATGCCGGGCTGGGTGCCGAGTTCGATCAGGTCGGTGCCGGCGAAGCCGATTTCGTCGAGGCCGGGCACCCCCGCATGCTCCCGCCCCGCGAGAGCGCCCTGACAGTGGCAGGCGGCACAGTCTGCTGCGGTCAACCGCTTCAGCCAGGCTTTTTTGTATGGCGTGAAAACGGAAAACGGTTTGCCGGCCAGGGTCAGCACCTCGTCCCGGTCGAAGATGGCCTGATCCTTGAAGCAGTGAAACGCGATCCCTGAGTCGCGCAGGCTTGTCCTGATCGCATTGTCGCGCCTTTTCGCAGCCGGCTCGTAGTCGCGATTGGCGTACACGGCAGCGACGCCGAGTTCGCGGGCCAGATCGGGAATCTCCTTGGTCGCCCGGCCGTGACGCACGATCATTCCGCCTCCCCTGGCGCGCAGCGCGGCGTCGAGCTCGCACAGCGATTCACGGATGAAATGCACGCGGCGGTCGCGCTTCGACGGCAGCACATCAAGAATCTCGCGCTCGAAGACGAAGGCGCAATAGACCTCACCCGCCTCGGCCAGGGCCGCGCTCAGGGCTCTGTGGTCATGGTCGCGCAGGTCGCGGCGGAACCAGACAAGTGCTTTTTCGATCTCCATGGTTGGTTTGTACCCCGGTGACGATTAAAATTCCAGCATGAACAGCGTCAACCTCACCGACAATTTCCTGATCGCCATGCCGACCCTGGAAGATCTGTATTTCTCCCATGCGCTTGTCTATGTCTGCGAGCACAACGAGAACGGAGCGCTGGGGGTCATCGTCAACCGGCCGATCGACATGACTCTGGCGGGGCTGTTCGAGAAGATCGACATCAGGCTGGGTGCGGAGAATCTGACCAATCTGCCCGTTTATTTCGGCGGTCCGGTCCAACTGGACCGCGGATTCGTGCTGCATCGCCCGGTGGGACAGTGGCAATCGACCCTGGCTGTCAATGGCGAGGTCGGCCTGACCAGTTCGCGCGACGTCCTGGCGTCGGTGGGTAGCGTCGGACTGCCATCGGAAATCATCGTCACGCTGGGTTACTCGGGTTGGGATGCCGGACAACTGGAAGACGAGCTGGCCCGGAATTCATGGCTGACGGTGCCCGCGAAGAGCGGCATCCTTTTCGATCTGCCGCCGGAAGAGCGGCTGCCGGCGGCAATGCAGAAGCTCGGCATCAGTTTCACGCAGCTTTCCGACGTCGCCGGGCATGCCTGAAGGCACGGTGCTGGCGTTCGATTTCGGCGAGAAGCGCATCGGGGTTGCCACCGGGGAGACCCTGCTCGGCAGCGCTCATCCGTTGACGGTGATCAGTGCCGAATCGAACGATGACCGCTTCGCTGCCATCGGCAAGCTCGTTGCCGAATGGCGTCCGGTACAACTGGTGGTCGGTCTGCCCACCCACGCCGACGGGACGCCCCACGCCATGACCCGGCTCGCCCGGAAATTTGCCGAACGCCTGCAGCGCCGGTTCAACCTGCCCGTCGGCCTGGCCGACGAGCGTCTGACGTCGCGCGATGCCGCAGCCCGGCTTCGCGAAACCGGCCACAACGGCAAGTCCGCCAGGCCGCTGCGCGATGCCGTGGCAGCCCAGCTCATCCTTCAAACCTGGTTCGAAAGTCCGCATCATGCCGCCCCTGCCCAGCCCCCTGCCTGACGCCGAGCTCCAGTGCCGCCAACTGGCCGACCTGATCCGCCCGCACCTGCATCGCCGGCCGGCGCTGATCGGCATCTTCAGCGGCGGCGCCTGGATCGCCGAACGGCTCAAGGCACTCCTCGGCCTGCCCGAAAATATCGGATTGATCGATGTCTCCTTCTACCGCGACGATTTCGCCGCCAAGGGCCTGCACCCGCAGGTCAAGCCGACGGTCATCCCCTTCGACATCGAAGGCCGCCACCTGATCCTCGTCGACGATGTGCTCTACACCGGACGCACCACACGCGCCGCACTCAACGAACTGTTCGACTACGGTCGCCCGGCGTCGGTCGCGCTGGCGGTGCTGGCGGACCGCGGCGGCCGCGAGTTGCCGATCGGGCCCGCTTACTGCGTCTGGGATGTGACCCTGGGCGCCGGCGAAAGCCTGGAACTGGGCAGGCTGGACGACGGCCGCCTCGCCTGGAGGCTCGCGAATGCATAACCCGCAGTTGAACCGGACCGGAGAATTGATCCACCTGTTGTCGATCGAGGGCCTGCCGCAGCCCGTGATCACCCAGATTCTCGACACCGCCGCCTCGTTCATGGAAGTCTCGGCACGCGATGTCAAGAAAGTGCCCCTGTTGCGCGGCAAAAGCGTGTTCAACCTGTTCTTCGAGAACTCGACGCGCACGCGAACGACCTTCGAGATCGCCGCCAAGCGCCTCTCGGCCGACGTCATCAATCTCGACATCAACCGCTCGTCGACCGCCAAGGGCGAGACGCTGCTCGACACCATCGACAACCTGTGCGCCATGCACGCCAATCTCTTTGTCGTCCGGCATGCTTCGAGCGGCGCTCCCTACCTGATCGCCGAGCATCTGCAGCGTATCGGCCGTGACGACGTCCATGTCATCAACGCCGGCGACGGCCGCCACGCGCACCCGACGCAGGGGCTGCTCGACATGTACACGATCCGTCACTACAAGAAGGATTTCACCCGGTTGCGTGTCGCCATCGTCGGCGACATCCTGCATTCGCGCGTCGCGCGCTCGGACATCCAGGCCCTGACCACGCTGGGGGTGCCTGAGGTTCGCGCCATCGGGCCGGAAACGCTGCTGCCCAAGCATCTCGACAGGCTCGGCGTGCAGGTTTTCCACGACATGAACGAGGGCCTCAGGGATTGTGATGTCATCATCATGCTGCGCCTGCAGAACGAACGCATGGCCGGTGCGCTGCTGCCGTCGGCCGGCGAATACTTCCGCCATTACGGCCTGACCCCGCAGAAGCTGGCGCTCGCCAAGCCGGACGCCATCGTCATGCATCCGGGGCCGATGAACCGCGGCGTCGAGATTCACTCGGCGGTGGCCGACGGACCGCAGGCGGTGATCCTGCCCCAGGTCACCTTCGGCATCGCGGTCCGCATGGCCGTGATGAGCATCGTTGCGGGGAATTGACATGAAAATCGAAATTCGCAACGGTCGTGTAATTGACCCCAGGAACGGCGTTGACCGCAACATTTCGCTGTTCATTGCCGAAGGCAGGGTCGCCGCGCTGGGCGAAGCGCCGGCCGGCTTCGCTGCCGGGAGCATTGTCGACGCAACCGGGTGCGTCGTCTGCCCGGGGCTGGTTGACCTGGGCGCCCGTCTCAACAGCATCCAGGCCGAGTTGGCCGCCGCCGTCGCCGGCGGCGTGACTTCCGTCGTCGTGCCCCCCGATGCCGTCCCACCCCTCGACGAACCGGAACTGGCAGATCGCCTGATCCACCGCGCCAAGGAAATCGGCAAGGCCCGGGTGCTGCCGCTCGGCGCGCTGACCGTGGGTCTGCAAGGGGAAAGGCTGGCCGAACTGGCCGGCTTGCGAAAGGCCGGGTGCATCGCCTTCTCGCAGGCCAAGGTCCCGGTCGTCGATACCGAGGCGCTGCTGCGGGCCATGGAATACGCTGCGACCTTCGGCTTTTCGGTCTGGCTGCAGGCGCAGGATTACTGGTTGTCGCGCAACGGCATCGCCCACGAAGGTGAAGTCGCCAGCCGCCTTGGCCTGGCCGGCATTCCGGTTGCTGCCGAAACCATCGCCATCGCCACCATCCTGCAACTGGTGCGCGACACGGGCTGTCGGGTCCATCTCACGCGCCTGTCCTCGGCGGCCGGGGTGGTGCTGGTCGCTGCGGCGCGCGACGAAGGACTGCCCGTCACCTGCGACATCGGCGTCCATCACCTGCTGCTTACCGAAGACGATATCGGCTTCTTCGACCCGCATGCCCGCTTCTGCCCGCCGCTGCGCGCCCAGAGCGACTGTCAGGCGCTGTCCCGCGCGGCGGCGACCGGGCTCGCCGCCATCTGCTCCGACCACACCCCGGTCGGCGCTGACGACAAGCTGCTCCCGTTCGGTGAAGCCAAGCCGGGTGCGACCGGTCTCGAGGTGCTGCTGCCGCTGACCCTGAAATGGGCCGCAGCCGCCGGAGTCTCCCTGCACGCCGCACTGGACAGGATTACCGCGGCGCCGGCCGAAGTCCTTGGACTGGCAAGCGGCCAGCTGGCCGTCGGCAGCGTCGCCGATGTCTGCATCTTCGATCCGGGCGCGACCTGGCAGTTGACCGCGGAGGCGTTGAAGAGCCGTGGCAAGAACTCGCCCTGGACAGGCTGCATGATGACCGGCAGGGTCAAGCTGACCCTGGTTGCCGGCCGCGTCGTTTACGAAGGCTGAGAGAGAGCGGCGACGGCTTCTCGCGTTGTCCCGCGGACTTCAAGCACCTTGCGCCGCGACGCATGGCCGCTCTTGACGACGATTGCGGCAGGCGGAAGTTTGAGCGCATCGGCAAGGAACCTGAGCAGTGCCAGGTTGGCCCGGCCGTCGACCGGCGGCGCGGCGAGACGGATTTTCAGGGCATCGCCATGCAGTCCGGCACAAGCAGTGGTCTTCGCGCCGGGCTGGATGTGGAGATGCAATGTGATGCAGCCGTCGTCGCCGACGCGAAACCATTCGTTCACAGGAACATCAGGACCGCTTGCAGCAGCAGGATGGCGATCAGCGGCGAGAGGTCGATGCCGGAAATGAGTGGCACGAAGCGCCGGATCGGGTCGAGGATCGGCCTCGTCAGCTGATTGGCGGGAGCCGCCAACGGGGAATAGGGATTGATCCACGACAGTACAGCCTGCAGGATAAGCGCACCGATCACGATATAGATCGCCAGGCGCAACAGGGTGCGCACGGCAAGCGAAAGCGCCGTCAATGCCACCGCGCCGCCAGCGACCGCCAGCGAGTGGCCCGCGAGGCCGACCAGCAGTGCTGACAGCAGGAGTTGCAGGACAAGCGCCGCAACCAGGCTGGCCCAGTCCACGCCAGCGATGCCGGGGATGACGCGGCGCAGCGGCTTCACCGCCCAGTTCGTCAGCTTGACCACGAAATCGCCGAACTGCCCGGCAAACGAAACGCGTGTCGCCTGCATCAGGAAACGCAGCAGGAACAGCGTGCAGAAAAAGCCGACAACGGCATCGACGAGAAAGATCAGCGCCTGCATCAGCTCGCTCCCAGCAAGCGGCCCAGTTCCCGGCCGCGCGCTTCGGCCGCCCTGACGCCGCTGACGATGCCTTCCCGCACGCCCTTTTCGGACATGACGGCCAATGCGGCGGCGGTGGTCCCCCCTTTCGAGGTCACCCTCTCCCGCAGCACCGAAGCCGGTTCCGGCGATTGTGCGGCGAGCGCCGCCGCGCCCCGTACCGTTCCGATCGCCAGCTGGCGCCCCTGTTCCGGGGCAAGACCAAGCTCGGCGGCCGCCTGTTCCAGAGCCTCGATGAACAGGAAGACGTAAGCCGGGCCGCTGCCGGAAACCGCAGTGACGGCATCCATCCTGGCCTCGTCGGCGATCCACACCGTCGTGCCGACCGAGCGCAGCACACGGTCGGCGGCGGAGCGTTCATCTTCGCTCACTTCCGGCAACGCGCACAACCCGGTCATCCCGGCGCCGATCAGCGCCGGCGTATTCGGCATGCAGCGAACGATCCGGCGGTGCCCGCCCAGCCAGCGCGAAAGTGTCGCCATGTCGAGTCCGGCGGCAATGCTCACGACGACGGCATCGCCCAGCCTGCCGACCAGCGGCGCGACAGCTTCTCTCATCTGCTGCGGCTTGACCGCCAGAACGATCAGATCGCCGACTTCCGCCAGCATGTCAGCCGATTCCACGCAGTTGACCGCATAAGCCGTCGCCAGCCGGACACGGGCGTCGGCGCCGGGATCGACGACGTCGATGTCGGAGGCGGCGAACCCCCGCTGCAACATGCCGCCGATCAGCGCATTCGCCATGTTGCCGCCGCCGAGGAAGGAAATCTTCATGCGTGACCTCTCTCGCCAAAAATTGCCGTGCCGATGCGGACAATGGTCGCGCCTTCGGCAACAGCCGCTTCAAGATCGTGGGACATTCCCATGGAAAGGGTATCGAGCGGCAGCCCGGCAGCGCGAATTTCCTCGCGCAGCTCGCGCAAGCGGCGAAATGGCGCCCGCTGGGCCGCAAAATCGTCCGCCGCGTCGGGAATCGCCATCAACCCGCGCAGCTTCAGGCGGGGCAGGCCGGAAACCGCCTGACACAGTTCCAGCGCCCCCTCCGGTGTGCAACCGCTCTTGGTCGCAGCACCGGAAACATTCACCTCGATGCAGACGGAAAGCGGCGGCAGGTCTTCCGGGCGCTGTGCGGAGAGGCGCTCGGCCACTTTCAGGCGCTCGATCGAGTGCACCCACGAAAAATGCTCGGCGACCAGTCGCGTCTTGTTGCTCTGCAACGGGCCGATGAAATGCCACTCGAGACCGAGGCCAGCCGTTGCAAGCACCTTGGAGACACCTTCCTGCACGTAGTTCTCGCCAAATGACTGCTGCCCCGCCCTGTTTGCCTCGAGCACGCAATCCACCGGCCAGGTCTTGCTGACCGCCAGAAGGCTTATTCCCCCTGGCGAACGGCCAAAATCCCGTGCCGCCGCGGCGATACGTCGTCTGACTGCTTGCAGGCTGGAGGCGATTGCGCTCATAATTGTTTGGAATTCTCTCTGTTTTCAGTATACACGCGCCCTAAGGACGATCCGCATGGACATCACAGAACTGCTGGCCTTTGGAGTCAAGAACAAGGCTTCCGACCTCCACCTGTCTTCGGGATTGCCGCCAATGATTCGTGTCCATGGCGACGTGCGCCGCATCAACCTGCCGGCGATGGAGCACAAGGACGTGCACAGCATGGTGTACGACATCATGACCGACACCCAGCGGAAGATCTATGAAGAGACGCTGGAGTGCGATTTCTCGTTCGAGATTCCCAACCTGGCCCGTTTCCGCGTCAATGCGTTCAATCAGCAGCGCGGCGCCGGCGCGGTCTTCCGGACCATTCCCTCCAAGATCCTGTCGCTTGAAGACCTCAATTGCCCGAAGGTCTTCAAGGACATTGCCGAATACCCGCGCGGCATCGTGCTGGTGACCGGCCCGACCGGTTCCGGCAAGTCAACGACGCTGGCGGCGATGGTCAATCACGTGAACGAGCACGAATACGCGCATATCCTGACTGTCGAAGATCCCATCGAATTTGTGCATGAGGCCAAGAAGTGCCTGATCAACCAGCGTGAGGTCGGCCCGCACACGCTGTCTTTCGCCAACGCCCTGCGCTCCGCGCTGCGCGAGGATCCGGACGTCATCCTCGTCGGCGAGATGCGCGACCTCGAAACCATTCGCCTGGCGCTGACGGCGGCGGAAACCGGCCACCTGGTGTTCGCGACGTTGCATACCTCGTCAGCGGCCAAGACCATCGACCGGATCGTCGACGTCTTCCCGGCGGCGGAAAAGGAAATGGTCCGCTCGATGCTTTCCGAATCGCTGCGCGCCGTCATTTCGCAGACGCTGCTCAAGACCAAGGACGGCATGGGCCGCGTCGCGGCCCACGAAATCATGATCGGCACCCCGGCCATCCGCAACCTCATCCGTGAGAACAAGGTGGCGCAGATGTACTCGGCGATCCAGACTGGCCAGAATTTCGGGATGCAGACGCTGGATCAGAATCTGCTCGACCTGGTGCGGCGCAACGTGGTGTCCAACGCCGAGGCCAGGGCGCGGGCAACCAACAAGGATAACTTCCCCGGCTGAGCCGGCGTAGATCAGGGAAAGAGGAAGGGTTATGGAACGCGACCAGTCTATGAAATTCATGCACGACCTCCTGCGCCTGATGGTGCAGAAAAAGGGGTCGGACTTGTTCATCACGGCAAGCTTTCCGCCGGCCATCAAGGTCGACGGCAAGATTATGCCGGTTTCCAATCAGGTCCTGACGCCGTCGCATACCCAGGAACTGGCGCGCTCGATCATGAACGACCGGCAGGCGGCCGAATTCGAAGCGACCAAGGAATGCAACTTCGCCATCTCGCCGGCCGGGATCGGCCGCTTCCGGGTCAACACCTTCATTCAGCAGGGGCGCGTCGGCGTCGTCTGCCGGACCATCAACCAGTCCATTCCGACCCTTGACGAACTTGGCCTGCCGCCCGTTCTCAAGGACGTCGCGATGACCAAGCTCGGTCTGGTGATCTTCGTCGGCGGCACCGGCACCGGCAAGACGACCTCGCTCGCCGCGCTGGTCGATTACCGCAACGAGAACAGCTTCGGCCACATCATCACGGTCGAGGACCCGATCGAATATGTTCACGAGCACAAGAACTGCATCATCACGCAGCGCGAAATCGGCGTCGATACCGACGACTGGAAGCCGGCCCTGAAGAACACGCTGCGCCAGGCGCCGGATGTCATTCTCATGGGTGAAATCCGTGACCGCGACACGATGGACTACGCGATCGCCTTCGCCGAAACTGGCCATCTGGCGCTGGCGACGCTGCACGCCAACAGCACCAACACGGCGATCGACCGCATCATCAACTTCTTCCCTGAAGACCGCCGCTCGCAATTGCTGATGGACCTCTCGCTCAACCTGCGCGCCATGGTTTCGCAACGCCTGATTGCCAAGAAGGACGGCAAGGGGCGGGTGGCGGCAGTCGAGATCATGCTCAATTCGCCGCTGATTTCGGACCTCATCTTCAAGGGCGAGGTGGGCGAGATCAAGGAGATCATGAAGAAGTCGCGCGAACTCGGGATGCAGACCTTCGACCAATCGCTTTTCGAACTGTACGAAGCCGGCAAGATCAGTTACGAGGATGCCTTGCGCAACGCCGATTCGCTGAACGACCTGCGCCTGCAGATCAAGCTGTACGGCAAGGAATCCAAGGATCGCGACCTGACCAGCGGCATCGGTCATCTCGACATCGTCTGACGTGCGCCGGCAGACACCGGACAGCAGTTCGATCGGCCTGAGGTAGAATTCCTCCACTCAGTCATTGCGCCCCGGACCTCCGGGGCGCTGCCTTTATGTCACCGGCTTTGCCGGTGGCGGTATCCCTTGCGGATTCCGACTCATGCCCGGCCTCAATCCCCAGCAACGCGAAGCGATCCATTACCTTGACGGTCCACTGCTCGTTCTGGCTGGCGCCGGCTCGGGCAAGACCCGGGTGATAACGGAGAAGATCGCCTATCTCGTTCGCGACTGCGGCCTCGAGCCGCGCAACGTGGCCGCCATCACCTTCACCAACAAGGCGGCCAAGGAGATGCAGGAGCGGGTTGGCAGGCTCCTGTCGCGGTCGACGGCCGAGGAAATGCAGATTTCGACCTTCCACTCGCTCGGTGTGCGCATCCTGCGCGAGGACGCCGGGCTGCTTGGCTACAAGCCCCGCTTTTCGATTTTCGATGCGGCCGATTGCGCCGGCATCGTCGGTGACATCGCCGGGACCATCGACAAGGGGACACTGCGCCACCTGCAGGCGATCATCTCCAACTGGAAGAATGCACTGGTAACGCCCGAAACCGCCGGAAGACGCGCAACGAACGAACTCGAAGCGCGGGCCGCGCAGGCGTATCTCTCCTACGAGGCAACGCTGAAGGCCTATCAGGCGATGGACTTCGACGACCTGATCGGCCTCCCGGTCAAGCTCTTCAATGAGCATCCGCGAATTGCCGAGAAATGGCAGAATCGCCTGCGCTACCTGCTGGTCGATGAGTATCAGGATACCAATGGCGGCCAGTACCAGTTGCTCAAGTTGCTGACCGGCGTCCGCTCCCGGTTCACCGCGGTGGGTGATGACGATCAGGCGATCTATGGCTGGCGTGGCGCCGACATCGGCAACCTGAAGAGGCTGCCGGCCGAGTTTCCGGCGCTGAAAGTGATCAAACTCGAGCAGAACTACCGGTCGACCGCAAGAATCCTCAAGGCGGCCAACAGCGTCATCGCCCACAACGAAAAGCTGTTCGACAAAAGGCTGTGGTCCGAACTTGGCCACGGCGACCAGATCACTGTCACCGCCTGCAAGGACAACGAGGCCGAGGCCGAAGGCGTGGCCATGAAACTGCAGGCGCACCGCTTCGAGCATCGCGGCAAGTTCAGGGATTACGCCATCCTCTATCGTTCGAACCACCAGGCACGCCTGCTGGAGACACAGCTACGCAACCAGAAAATTCCTTATGTTCTTTCCGGCGGACAGTCATTTTTCGACAAGACGGAAATCAAGGACATCACTTCCTACTTGCGCTTGCTGGCCAACGCCGACGACGACCCGGCCTTCATCCGCGCCGCCACGACGCCCAGGCGCGGCATCGGCGCAGCGACCCTCCAAGTGCTCGGCCAGTACGCCGGCGAGCGCCATGTCTCGCTGTTCCGCGCCGCCAGCGAGGAGGGCTTTGCGCATCGGGTCCAGGCACGCCAGACCGAGCCACTCCTCGCATTCTGCCAGTTCATCGGCCGCCTGCGGCAACGGGCCGGACGCGAGCCGGCACAGCAGGTGCTCCCGGACCTGCTCAAGGCCATCGACTACGAAGCCCATCTCCGCGACCACGATGACGACCGCACCGCTCAGACGCGCTGGGGCAACGTCTGCGAATTCGCCGAATGGCTCAACCGGAAGGGTGAGGAAGGCGGCAAGACCTTGATCGACCTGACACAGAGCATCGCCCTGATCAACCTGCTCGACAAGCAGGATTCCGATGACATGGACGCCGTCCAGTTGTCGACCCTGCACGCGGCCAAGGGTCTGGAATACCGGCACGTCTTCCTGGTCGGCGTCGAAGAGGGCATCCTGCCGCACCGCGAGTCCCTCGACCCGGTGAAACTTGAAGAGGAGCGCCGGCTGATGTATGTCGGCATTACCCGCGCCCAGCGCTCGCTGCACCTGTCCTACTGCGAGCGCCGCAAGCGGGCGCGCGAATTCATTCCCGGAGAACCCTCGCGCTTCATTGCCGAAATGGGCAAGGAAGACATTCGCTTCTCCGGCGGCAAGCAGGCCGCCGAGCCGGACAAGGCGGCCGGCAGCGCCCGGCTCGGCGCGCTGAAGGCCATGCTGGCCGGTAACAAGCGCTAACGGCCCGGTCACGGCGCGTTACAGCGGGTTACCCTCTTTGTGACATCCGGGCCATACCCGGCCGCGTTATTCGGCACAAGGCGGCGCGCTTTCGCAAAGCCGGATGAAGTCCCGAATAGACCAACCCAAGGAGATTAAAGATGACCAAGCAACTTTTTGCCCTCGCCGTCGCCGCCGCTTTCGGCATCGCTCACGCCGCTGACGTCAAGCCCGCCACGGAAGCCAAGCCCGCCGCCGCTCCGGTTGCCGCCGTTGCCAAGGCCGAGACGCCAAAGGCTGAAGTGAAGGTCCCGGAAGCCAAGCCCGCGGTTACCGCGCCGGAGGCGAAAGCCGACGCCAGCGCCGTCGAGCCGAAGCCCGTGAAGCACGCCAAGCACGAAAAGAAGGCCGAGCCGAAGGCGGTTGTCGCAGCCAAGGCCGAAACCCCGAAGAGCGAGCCGGTCAAGGCGACCGACCCGACGAAGAAGTGAGGGTCATCGCAGCAACCTGAAGCGGCCGACCATAAGCCGGCCTGACCGGGGCGCCCACGAGGCGCCCTTGTTTCGTGAACGAAAAAGGGAGGCCGCAGCCTCCCTTTTTGCATTGCCCGACGATTACTTGGACAGGCCCACCACGTGATCGACCGCCCGCTTGATCTCGTCATCGGACAGATCGGCGGCGCCGCCCTTCGGCGGCATGGCGTTCTTGCCGACAATTGCGTTCTTGTAGAGGGTGTCGTTGCCCTGAGCGATACGCGGCGCCCAGGCAGCTTTGTCGCCCGCCTTCGGCGCGCCGGCGACGCCGGTGTTATGGCAGGCGCCGCAAACGGAGTTGAAAACGGTAGCGCCATCCTTGGGGCCGGCGGCAGCGGCGGGAGCCGCCTTGGCCAATTCGAACCTGGCAACCGGCTGGATGCGGCTGTCGGCCTGATCCGCACCGCCGGCGTCGGCAGCCGATTTCTCGCCCTTCATCGAAAAGGGGACCACAACCGCAGTCAGAATGATCGCCACGACGATGGTCGCGATCATGATGCCTTTGGAGGAATGTTGTTCGGCCATGCTGATTACCTCGATCCGCAAAAGTTCAAATTGCGGATTATAGCGACTTGTGGTGAAACCGGAAGGCGGGCAAAAAAACCCCGCCTGGTGGCGGGGCGGAAGTTCTCGAAAGGGGGATTTCGAGAGGAGGGGTTCAGCGGATGGTCACACTGTAGGCAATCCCGAAGATCGTGTCTGTCGTGCTTTCGTAGCTTTGTGTAACCAGATGTTGCAGGCATTTGCTGCACCGCGGAATGACAGCGCCCGAGAAAAGGGTGATGATGTTTTGGCGAGCGGGAAACCCGCGGCACATCGTTCCTGGCGACACCCAGCAATTCATGGAGGAGACACCATGCAGAAGTCGCTTCACATCGATCCGGCGAAATGTACCGGCTGCCTGCAGTGCGAGATGGCCTGTTCCTACGAGCACAGCGGAACCATCAATCCATCGAAGTCGCGCATCAAGGTCTTCAACTTCGAACACGAAGGCCGCAAGGTTCCCTACACCTGCACCCAGTGCGCCGATGCCTGGTGCATGAACGCCTGTCCGGTCGATGCGATCGTCATCGATGCCGCCACCGGCGCCAAGGTGGTCAGGGAAGCGACCTGTGTCGGCTGCAAGGTATGCACGATTGCCTGCCCGTTCGGTACCGTCAATTACATGGCCGATGTCGGCAAGGTCCAGAAATGCGACCTGTGCGGCGGTGATCCGAAGTGCGTCACGGCGTGCCCGACTTCCGCCATCACCTACGTCGATGCCGACTGGACCGGTCTCGACCGCATGCGCGCCTGGGCCGCCAGGGCCAATACCGCTGCAGTAGCTGCCTGAGGAGGAGAGACCATGGGATGGAACAGAAAAGTCCTGCGCGTGAACCTCACCGCCGGCACATGCACGCCCGAACCGCTGAACATGAAATGGGCCAATGATTATCTGGGGTCACGCGGACTGGCGTCGAAATACCTCGTCGAGGAGATCGATCCCAAGGTCGATCCGCTGTCGCCCGACAACAAGATGATCATGGCGACCGGCCCGCTGACCGGCACCATGGCCTCGACCGGCGGCCGCTACACGGTGGTGACCAAGGGGCCGTTGACCGGCGCCATCGCTTGCTCCAATTCGGGCGGCTACTTCGGCGCCGAAATGAAGTTCGCCGGCTGGGACATGATCATCTTCGAGGGCAGATCGCCGAAGCCGGTCTATCTCTATCTCGAGAACGACAAGGCCGAATTGCGCGATGCCGCTCACCTGTGGGGCAAGACCTGCTGGGAGACCGAAGACGCGATCAAGGCCGGCCATCAGGATCCGTTGATCCGCATCTCGTCGATCGGCGCGGCCGGGGAGAATGGCGTGCTTTACGCCGCCATCGTCAATGACCTGCACCGCGCGGCTGGGCGCTCCGGCGTCGGTACGGTCATGGGCTCGAAAAACCTGAAGGCGGTGGCCATTCGCGGCACCCAGGGGGTTTCCGGCATCAAGGATTTCCCGGCGTTCATGGCGGCAACCAATGCCGGCAAGAAGGTTCTCGCGGACAACGCGGTGACCGGCCAGGGCTTGCCCAAGTACGGCACGCAGGTGCTGATGAACGTGATCAATGAAATCGGCGCCCTGCCGACGCGCAACCACCGCGACGTGCAGTTCGAGGAGGCCGGCAGGATATCCGGCGAGGCCATGCACGAGAAGCGGCCCAGCGATGGCAAGACCCACCTGGTCGCCAATGCCGCCTGCTTCGGGTGCACCATTGCCTGCGGCCGGATTTCGAAGATCGACGAGACCCACTTCAGCGTCAAGAACAGTCCGCAGTACTGGGGCGCCAGCGGTGGTCTGGAGTACGAGGCGGCCTGGGCGCTCGGTGCCGCCAACGGCGTCGGCGACCTGGAGGCGCTGCAATTTGCCAACCTGCTGTGCAACCAGCACGGCATGGACCCGATTTCCTTCGGTGCCACGGTCGGCGCAGCGATGGAACTGTACGACCTCGGCATCCTGAGCAAGGAGCAGATCGGCCTCGACGCCAGCTTCGGTTCCGCCGAGGCGCTGTGCAATCTGGCCGAAATGACTGCTGCCGGAGAAGGTTTCGGCAAGGATCTGGGACTGGGCAGCGCCCGCATGTGCGCCAAGTATGGCCGGCCGGATCTGTCGATGAGCGTCAAGGGGCAGGAATTTCCGGCCTACGACTCGCGCGGCATCCAGGGCATGGGCCTGGCCTACGCCACCTCCAACCGCGGCGCCTGCCACCTGCGTGGCTACACCGTGGCCTCCGAGGTGCTCGGCATCCCGGTCAAGACCGATCCGCTGGTGACCGACGGCAAGGCCGAGCTGGTCAAGGCCTTCCAGGATGCGACGGGGGTCTTCGACTCGGCCGGCATCTGCATCTTCACCAGCTTCGCGTGGACGCTGGCCGACGTGCAGCCGCAGCTTCAGGCCGCCTGCGAAGGCGACTGGTCGATGGACAAGCTGAACGCGGTTGGCGAGCGCATCTGGAACATGGAGCGCCAGTTCAACCTCGCCGCCGGCCTGAGCGCGAAGGATGACGATCTGCCGCCGCGCCTGAAGACCGAGCCGGCGAAAACCGGTCCGGCCAAGGGCCTGGTCAATGGCCTCGACAAGATGAAGCCGGAGTACTACAAGGTGCGCGGCTGGACGCCGGACGGCGTGCCGGAACAGGCGACGCTCGCGCGGCTCGGCCTGTAGGCGTTGCGCAGCCACGGACGGGGCGGCGGAAGACGCCGCCCCGTCTCCCCTTTCGCTCGACGAGGCAAGCCATGAAACACATCATTCTCGGCAACGGCCCGGCCGGCGTCGTCGCCGCCGAAACCCTGCGCCGCGCGGTCCCCGGCGACGACATCCTGCTGGTCGGCAACGAAGCGGCGCCGCCCTACTCGCGGATGGCGATTCCCTACCTGCTGGAAGGCAATATCGACGAATCCGGCACCTGGCTGCGCAAGTCCGAAGTCCATTTCGACCGCCTCGGCATCCGCCAGCGGCGCGGCCGGGCGGTTGCGGTCAACGCCGAAAAACGCACGGTTTTGTTCGACGACGGCCATTTCGAGAATTACGACCGGCTGCTGATCGCCACCGGCTCACACCCGGTGCGGCCGCCGATTCCCGGCATCGACCTGCCGCAGGCGCAGACCTGCTGGACGCTCGACGACGCGCGCGCCATCGCCGCGCTGGCCAAACCCGGCGCGCGCGTACTGCAGCTGGGGGCCGGCTTCATCGGCTGCATCATCATGGAATCGCTGGTCAAGCGCGGCGTGCAACTGACCGTCGTCGAGATGGGCGACCGCATGGTGCCGCGCATGATGACGCCGCAGGCTGGCGGCATGATCAAGCGCTGGGTCGAGCGGCAGGGCGTGCGGGTGGTGACCGGGGCCGGCGTCGAGCGCATCGAAAGCGGCCAGAATTCGCCGTTGACCGTAACGCTGTCCACCGGCGAGCAGCTCGACTGCGATCTGCTGATCGTCGCCGCCGGCGTCGCGCCCAATGTCGCCTTTCTCGAAGGGACGGCGGTGCACGTCGCCAAGGGGGTGCTGGTCGACGACAGCATGCAGACCTCGGTTCCCGGCATCTTTGCGGCCGGCGACGTGGCGGAAGCGCCAGACTTGTTCACCGGCCGCCATCTGGTGGCGGCGATTCAGCCCAATGCCGCTGACCAGGCGCGCATCGCGGCGCTCAACATGGCCGGGCAAGCGGCCCGGATGAGCGGAGTCCTCGCCATCAATGTGCTCGATTCGATGGGCATGATCTCCTCGTCCTTCGGCGAATGGCAGGGCGTCGCCGGGGGCGAGGGCGTCGAGCGGGCAGACGAAGCCAAAGGGCGTTACATCAGCCTGCAGTTCAACGGCGACGTTCTGGTCGGCGCGACGGCGATCGGCCTGACCGATCATGTCGGCGCCCTGCGTGGCCTGATTCAGGCGAAGACCAGGCTCGGCGCCTGGAAGGAAAGGCTCCTGGAGACGCCGACGCGTTTCGTCGAAGCGTTCATTGCTTGCCAGCGCCCGAACAGTTGAGTCGATGCGGGTTACCGTCAAGCTCTATGCCACGCTCGGCGACTACCTGCCGGCCGGCAGCAGGAACAACCGCGTGGATGTCGAGGTGCCGGAGGGTGCCCGCGTCAGCGCGGTCCTCGCGCCGTTCGCGCTACCGCCCAGGCTGACCCATCTGGTGTTGGTCAATGGCACATTCGTGCCGCCGGAGGAACGGGCGACGAGTATGCTCAAGGACGGCGACACGCTGGCGGTGTGGCCTCCGATTGCCGGTGGCTGACGGTCCGTTTCCCTGGAGTCGGAGCCGCATCCGCGTGATGAGCATCACGCCGGGCGAGTTTCGCCGGGCGCTGTCGACCGCCTTCGGCGATGCAGTGACCGAGGATGCGAGCGGGCTGCTGGTTGCGGATGGCGGGGTGAGTCTTCATTTCGCCTTGACCAGCGAAACGCCGCAGCGTGTCGGTGCCTTGCAGCTATGCGCACTGCGGACCGAAATCACGGTTCGCCAGGGCGACCAGGAGGCGGCAAGCGAACTGCTCGCCAGAATTGACCGGGCGACGCAGCGTGGTGGCGGCTAGCAGCCTGCCGGCATTTCCTGGCGAAATGGGGTAACGACGGGTTGTGGCCGGTCCGAAGCAGAACCACGGGCTGCTTCATACCGTGAGCGGGCGTTGACCGGAGTTGGTCGCAGAAAATATACTGCGCGGCTTGCCCTTCGATGGGCTGTCCCATTTGCGAGGTGCCATGCCTTCCCTTTCGAGTTGTGTCCCGGGCGCACGGGCGCTCCCTTCCCTGTCCGTCATCGTGAACCGCGTGGCGTCTGTGCGGGCGTGTCGCGTGCCGGCGCTTCTTCTTGCCGCCGCGGGCTGTTTTGGCGCTGCATCGGCGTTGGCGGAGCCGGTCGGCGCTGGCGCGGGCACCGGGGCCACGCCGGCGGCCACGGCTTCCGCGTGGGATGCACCCGAGCCTTGGCGCACCGATCGCTTCTACTTCCAGACCAGTCTGGCGACAGTGCATTGGAATCCGCAAGATGACCACAACAACACGCAGAAGCTGATCTACGGCGAGTGGCGGCTGCCGGAGCGCTGGCTCGAAGGACAGGTGCTGGTCGGCGCGTCGGCCTTCAGCAACTCCTTCAAACAGCCGTCGCAGTTCGTCTTCGCGGGGCTGTTGTGGCGACCATTCGACTCGGTACCGGAGGCCTACGTCAGGGTGGCTGCTGGCGTGGTCCACGGCTATAAAGACGAATATCAGGACAAGATTCCCTTCAACAGCTCCGGTTTTGCCCCGGCCGCCATTCCCGCCGTCGGCTACTGCTTCAATCGCGTGTGCGTCGAGACGGTCATCTTCGGAACCGCGGGCCTGATGTGGACGCTGGGAGTGACGCTGCCCTGATCGTGCCGGCGCCGTGGTCGTGAAGCCAGCCTGGTCGCCAGGTGCCCGACTGCGGCGCGATGGAGCAACGGGCTTGCGGATTGCTCGCGGCGACAAGCACGACTGAGGGAAGCGGCCCACCCAGAGCGGTCCAGCGAGGGGCTGGTTTGACCATGTCCTGCGGGCGCTGGCCGGCATGGGCGCGGATTTCTTGCTTGCCCATCCATTCGGTTAGTGTCGTTTTCTGCTGATTTTTGACGATCGCCCCCGTCGAACTGGACATTCCGTCAGCGGTCAGTTGTCAGATCGAGTCACCGGATCGTCGATTCAGGGTAGCATCGATGCCCATGCGGCATGCGCTTCTGTTCTCCGTTTTCGTCATCGCCTCGTGCGGGCTGGCCTATGAATTGATCGCCGGCGCGCTGTCGTCCTATCTGCTCGGCGATTCGGTGACGCAGTTCTCGACGGTGATCGGCGCCTACCTGTTCGCGATGGGGGTCGGTTCGTGGCTGTCGAAGTACATCGCGCGCGACCTGATCGGGCGCTTCATCCAGATCGAACTGATGGTCGGTCTGCTCGGCGGCTTCTCGGCGGTCGGGCTGTTTATGGCGTTCGTCTGGCTGCCGGCGCCGTTCCGCCTGCTGCTCTATCTCGCGGTATTCGGCGTCGGCGTTCTCGTCGGGCTGGAAATTCCGCTGGTGATGCGCATCCTGAAGCGCGAACTGGCGTTCAAGGATCTGGTTTCGCAAGTGCTCACTTTCGATTATCTCGGCGCGCTGGCGGTCTCGATCCTGTTTCCGCTGCTCCTCGCCCCGCACCTCGGCATGGTGCGGACCGGGTTGCTCTTCGGC
>WBZP01000636.1_pt1 | contig 46766 bp, 44 predicted proteins | sample 5204301 | NCBI WGS metagenome assembly WBZP01 (sample SAMN12412401, study PRJNA552823) | activated sludge metagenome | isolation source: activated sludge from nitrification reactor of wastewater treatment plant... | place: USA: Pennsylvania | collected 2017
CGTCGAGACCCGCACCCAGCTCACCGCCTGGTTCGGCCAACGGTTGGGCGGCGAGGTATTGCTGTCGGATCTCCGGACCGCCAACGCGGCATCCGGCTGGTCGAGCGAATCCCTGGTGTTCAGCGCGCAGCAGGACGGCCGGACGTCCGAGTACGTCATCCGCATTCCGCCGGCCGGGGGCGGCATCTTCGCCGAATATGACCTTGCGGGCCAGACCAGGACGCAGGAACTGTTGCACGGGTACGGCATTGCCACGCCGTCGCCCATCCACTACGAGCCCGACACCGCATGGATCGGGTCCCGGTTCATGGTGATGCCGCGGATCGTCGGTCACACCCATTCGGACATGACGTACGCCGGCCGGGGCTGGTTGCACGACGCCGGGCCGCAGGTGCAGCGCCGCCTGCACGACGACTTCCTGGACACGCTGGTGGCGCTGCAGCGCGTTCCCGTCACCGAGGCGCCGTGGCTGCAACGCAGCCAGGGTGTCGGCACGGCGGGCGAATTGGGTTGGTGGCGTGACTATCTCGACTGGGCCACCGACAACGACCCGCCCGATCTGATGGTCCGCGCATTCGGCTGGCTGGACCGCAATCTGCCCACCGAATCCGGTCCGCTCGCCGTCAGCTGGGGTGATGCGCGGCTGTCGAACACCATCTGCGACGACTCCGGGGCCATCGTGGGCGTGCTGGACTGGGAGCAGGCCTGCATCTGCCCGGCCGAGGCCGACCTCGGTTGGTGGCTGGCCACCCGCCGGCAGATGCTGGAGTCGCAGGGCATTCAGGCCGATCCGGAGCTGCCCGGCTTCGACAGCCGGGCCCGGCTGATCGAGCGCTACGAGGAGTTGATCGGCCGGCCGCTGCACAGCCTCGACTGGTTCGAGATGTTCTCGATGGTCCGGATGGGCTGCTGCATCCTGCGCATGCAGATGCTGCTGCGCCGCCTCGGGCAGTCCGACCACGCATTCCTGCGGGCCCCGCTGCTGCCGGCCTGGGTGATCGACGCGATCTCATAGCCCGTCGGCCAGTAGCTGGGCCAGGTGCCGCCCACGCCGGTCGGTCAGATCGGCCAGCTGCGTGCGGCAGGAGAACCCGTCGGCCAGGATCTCGGTGTCGGCCGGCGCGGCGGCGACCGCGGGCCGCAGCTGCTGATCGGCGACGGCCACCGACACCTCGTAGTGCCCCTTCTCGACGCCGAAGTTGCCGGCCAGCCCGCAGCAGCCGCCCAGCCGTTGCACCGTCGCACCCGCGGACCGCAGCAGTTGCTCGTCGGCGCCCCAGCCCAGCACCGCGTGATGATGGCAGTGCGGTTGGGCCACAACACTTCTCCCGTCCAGCCGGGGCGGTGTCCAGTCTCGTTCGGTCAACAGTTCGGCGAGCGTGCGCGTCCGGTCGGCCACCGCAGTGGCAGCCCCGGTGGACAACAACTCGGTGGCGTCGGAACGCAGCACCGCCGTGCAGGAGGGTTCGATGCCGACGATCGGCTCCGACCCGGCCAGTGCCGTCACCGTGCGGCCCAGGATCTTTCGGGCCGCGTCCAGCTGGCCGGTCGAGATCCAGGTCAGCCCGCAGCACTGCTGACGGCCGGCGAGCCGGGGTGAATACCCGGCGGCCTCGAGCACCCGGACCGTGGCCACCCCGACCTCGGGCGTGAAGTAGTTGGTGAAGGTGTCGACGAACAGCAGTACCGGGTCCCCGGGGGCCACCGGGCGGGCGCGGAACCAGGACCGGAATGTCCTGCGCGCGAACGGTGGAACGGTGCGGCGCGGATCCACCCCGGCCATCGACAGCCCGGCCGCGCCCACCCCCGGCAGACCCGCGGCGGCGTTGACCAGCCGCGGCATCCGGGACGCCAGCGCGGCCCAGCGCGGCAACCGGCCCAGCGAGTAGTGCGATGCGGGCCGCACCCGGCCCCGGTAACTCTGGTGCAGGACCTCGGCCTTGTAGGCCGCCATGTCGACCCCGGTCGGGCAGTCCGACAGGCATCCCTTGCAGGACAGGCACAGATCGAGCGCCTCGTGGACCTCGGGAGCGCGCCAGCCGCCGGTGACCGCGCTGCCGTTGATCATCTCCTGCAGCACCCGGGCCCGGCCACGGGTGGAGTCCTTCTCATCTCGGGTGGCCCGGTACGACGGACACATCACCCCGCCCGCGGACGTGTTGTCGGCGCGGCACTTTCCGACGCCCGTGCAGCGGTGCACCGCCTGCGTGAAGTCCCCGCCGTCGCCGTGATAGGCGAAGGCCAGGTCCCGCCGCCACACCGGGGCCGGCTCGCGCAGGTCGGCGTCCAGCGGACGCGGATCCACGATGACGCCCGGATTCAGGATGTTGGCCGGGTCGAAGACCTCCTTGACCGCGGCGAACAACGCCAACGCGGCCGGCGAGTACATCAACGGGAGCAACTCGCCGCGGGCCCGGCCGTCGCCGTGCTCGCCCGACAGCGATCCGCCGTAGCCCGCCACCAATTGCCCGGCCGCCAGCAGGAATTCCCGGAAGACTGCGGTGCCGCCCGGCTTCTGGAGCGGAAAGTCGATCCGGATGTGCAGGCAGCCGTCGCCGAAGTGGCCGTACGGGAGGCCGGTCAGTCCGTAGCCGGACATCAGGGCGTCGAAGTCGCGCAGATAGTCGCCCATCCGCTCCGGGGGCACCGCGGCGTCCTCCCAGCCGGCATGGGCGGGCAGACCCGCGGGGCTGCGGCTGGAGAGCCCGGCGCCGTCGGCCCGGATCCGCCACAGCTCCCCTGCCCGGCCGGTGTCGACGACCACCATGGAATCAACTGCGCCACAGTGGTTTCCGAGCTCACCGGCACGCGCCGACAATCCGCCCGGATCGTCGCCCGTGAGCTCCACGAACAGCCAGGCAGCCCCCCGCGGCAGCGGCGGCACGGCGCCCGGGCCCCGACGGTCCCGCACCACGTCGACGATGCGGGAATCGATGCCCTCGCAGGCGACCGGGCCGTACGTCAGGACCTCCGGTGTGGCGTCGCCGGCAGCCGCGATGTCCGGGTACCCGAGCACCACCAGCACCCGGTGGGCCGGTTCGGACACCAGTCGCACGGTGGCCTCGGTGATGACCGCCAGCGTGCCCTCGCTCCCGGCCAGCAGCCGGTGTACGCCGAAACCCTTCTCGGGCAACAGGTTCTCCAGCGCGAACCCCGACACCTGCCGGCCGAATCTGCCGAACTCGGTCCGGATTGTCGCGAGCCCCGCGCGGGTGACCGCGCTGAGGCCGTCGCGCACCGCGGGCGCGTCCCAGGGCGCCCCGGATCCGGTGATCGCCCGCAGCCCCAGCAGGTTGTCGCTGGTGCGGCCGTAGCCGAGCGCACGTGTCCCGCAGGCGTTGTTGCCGATCATCCCGCCGATGGTGCAGCGCGACGACGACGACGGGTCCGGCCCGAACCGCAGCCCGTGTGGGGCGGCGGCCCGCTGCAGATCCTCCTGCACCACACCCGGCTGCACGGTGGCCGTTGCCGCGTCCGGGTCCACCGCGAGCACGCGGCCCATGTGCCGGCTGAAGTCGAGCACCACGCCGGTGCCGACGGCATTGCCGGCGATCGACGTGCCGGCGCCGCGGGCGGTCACCGGCACGCCCTCGGCCCGGCACACCGCGAGGACGGCGGCCACCTCGTCGGCGTCGCGCGGGGCGGCCATCAGCAGCGGCGGCACTCGGTACAGCGAGGCGTCCGACGAGTACAGCGCCCGGGTGGTGCCGTCGTGACGGACATCGGTCAAGCCGGCGGCCGTCAGCCGCCGGGACAACGACTCCGCGTCGATCATTCGTAGCATGCTACAGTTCGCCGGTGGCGCAGGGTCTCCCTGACCTCGAACCGCTCGATCCGTCCGGCGGTCGGCGCGTCGAGCAGGCGGTCGCCGCCGTGCGAGCGGCCATCGACGACGGCCGGATGAAGCCCGGGGTGCGGTATTCGGCCTACCAACTCGCCGCGTCCCTGGGCGTCTCCCGCACGCCGGTCCGCGAGGCACTGCTGCGCCTCGAGGAGGTCGGGCTGATCACCTTCGAGGCGCGTCAGGGATTCCGGATCCGGCTACCCCGCTCGTCCGACATCGCCGACATCTTCGCGGTCCGCCTCGCCCTGGAACTGCCCGCCGTCCGACGCGCCGCCGGCGGCGCGCACGATGGGCTGGCCGACGCCCTGCGCGCCGAACGCGCACTGATGCGCGCGGCGGCCGAAGCCGGCGGCGAGGACGAGTTCATGCGCCATGACCTGCGGTTACACGATCTGATCCTGGAGTGGGCCGGCAACCAGCGTGCCCGCGACATCGTCAAGGGCCTGCGCGAGACCACCCGCCTGCTCGGGGCCTCGACCGCCGAACGCACCCGGTCGATCGCCGACATCGATGCCGAACACACGCCCGTCGTCGACGCCATCCTGGCCGGGCAACCCGACGCGGCCGCTGCCGCGATGCGCGCTCACCTGGTCAACACCGGGCGCCTACTGGTCGGCCAGGCGCTGCGGGACGAACTGCATCCGGCCGAACCCGGGCCCGGCGACGTCGACCGGATCTGGTCCGCCGCCGTCGACTGAACAACAGAATCCATCGCCGAAGTGAACTTTGGGGACGGAATCGGTTGCGGCATCCGCACGGATGGGTGATCGTTATCGGACGGGGGAAACGAGCAGAGAGGTCGAGTCCTGACCGAGATCGGCACGCAGGCCACAGACAGCCACTCAGGACAGCAGCAACGCCGAGTAGCGCCTCCCGGGGGCGCTCCTGTGATCGAGATCGATCACGTCACCAAGCGGTTCGACGACTACGTCGCGGTTGCCGACGCCGACTTCTCCATCGGCTCCGGCGAGTTCTTCTCGATGCTGGGACCGTCGGGCTGCGGCAAGACCACGACGCTGCGGATGATCGCCGGTTTCGAGACGCCGACCGACGGCGCCATCCGGCTCGAGGGCACCGACGTATCGCGGGTCCCGCCCCACAAGCGCAACGTCAACACCGTCTTCCAGCACTACGCCCTGTTCCCGCACATGAGCGTGTGGGACAACGTGGCGTACGGGCCCCGCAGCCAGAAGAAGGGAAAAGAGGAGGTCAAGCGCAGCGTCGACGAACTGCTCGAGGTCGTTCGGCTGACCGACTTCGCCCTGCGCAAGCCGGCGCAGCTCTCCGGCGGCCAGCAGCAGCGCGTGGCCCTGGCCCGCGCCCTGGTCAACTATCCCAGCGCCCTGCTGCTCGACGAGCCGCTCGGTGCGCTGGACCTCAAACTGCGCCACGTCATGCAGTTCGAACTCAAGCGCATCCAGCGTGAGCTCGGCATCACCTTCGTCTACGTCACCCACGATCAGGAGGAGGCGCTGACGATGAGTGACCGCATCGCGGTCATGAACGCCGGGAACGTCGAGCAGATCGGCACGCCCACCGAGATCTACGACCGGCCCTCGACGGTGTTCGTCGCCAGCTTCATCGGCCAGGCCAACCTGTGGCACGGCCGCCAGACGGGCCGTGCGGGCCGGTCGGGCGGGCAGGATCTGGTCGAGGTCGAGGTGCTGGGGACCAAACTGCCGGCCGCACCGGGCGCCACCACGATCGAGCCCGGGGGTCAGGCCACGCTGATGATCCGGCCCGAGCGGGTGCGTGTCACCGTCGACTCGCCGGGTGCGCCGACGTCCGATCTGGCCGTCATATCCGCCACCGTCACCGATCTGACCTTCCAGGGTCCGGTCGTGCGGTTGGGCTTGGCGGCTGCCGATGATTCCCCGATCGTCGCCCACATCGGGCCCGATGACGATCTGCCGATGCTGCGCCCGGGCGATCAGGTGCACGTCAGCTGGGCACCTTCGGCGTCGCTGGTGCTGCCGGCCGCCGACATCCCCACCACCGAGGATCTCGAGGAGATGCTCGACGACTCCTGACCGACCCGGAGCATCGAGCCCACCCGACCCCAATCCCCCCGACGAAAGGCAGCGCAGGCATGGCCTCCAACGACGAATTCGATCCCCAACTCCTGGCCGCCCGACTGGCCGCCAACCGCACGTCCCGGCGCCGATTCCTGGGACGGGGCGGCGCCGCTGCGGCGGCCCTGGTCCTCGGGCCGTCGTTCCTGGCGGCCTGCGGGTCGAAGGACTCCGGCGGTGGCGGCACGACGGCGACGGCAACCACCGCGGACGACGGCGCCAAGGCCTCCGGCCATCTGCGGATCTCGAACTGGCCGCTGTACATGGCCGACGGCTTCGTCGCCGGGTTCCAGACCGCCTCGGGCCTGACGGTCGACTACAAGGAGGACTTCAACGACAACGAGGAATGGTTCGCCAAGAACAAGGAGCCGTTGTCGCGCAAGCAGGACATCGGCGCCGATCTGGTGGTGCCCACCCAGTTCATGGCGTTGCGGCTCAAGCAACTCGGCTGGCTCAACGAGATCAGCGAGACCCGGGTGGCCAACCGCAAGAACCTGCGGCCCGATCTGCTGAACGACGCGTCCGATCCGGGCCGCAAGTACACGGCGCCCTATATGACGGGCATGGTGGGCCTGGCCTACAACAAGGCGGCCACCAACCGGCCGATCACCAAGATCGACGACCTGTGGGATCCCGCCTTCAAGGGCAAGGTCAGCCTGCTGTCGGACACCCAGGACGGCCTGGGCATGATCATGTCCTCGCAGGGCAACTCCCCCGAGCACCCCACCCTGGAGACCGTCCAGAAGGCGGTCGACCTGATCAAGGAACAGAAGGACAAGGGCCAGATCCGGCGCTTCACCGGCAACGACTACGCCGACGATCTGGCAGCCGGCAATATCGTTGTGGCGCAGGCGTATTCGGGTGACATCGTGCAGCTGCAGGCCGATAACCCGGACCTGGATTTCATCATCCCGGAGTCCGGCGGCGACTGGTTCATCGACACCCAGGTGATCCCGTACACCACGCAGAACCAGCATGCCGCCGAAGCGTGGATCGACTACGTCTACGACCGGCCCAACTACGCCAAGCTGGTCGCATTCACCCAGTACGTGCCCGTTCTGTCGGACATGACCGAGGACCTCGACAAGATCGACAAGAAGTTGGCGGCCAACCCGCTGATCAACCCGACCGACGCGATGAAGGCCAACCTCAAGACCTGGCCGGCACTGTCCGACGAGGACACGCAGGCGTTCAACGCCGCATACGCCGCCGTCACCGGCAGCTGAGCGCCGATGGCAGGGGTAGCCAGCAGCAGTCGCCAGCGGAGCAGGATCGCGCCGTACCTGATGATCCTGCCCGGGCTGGCGTATCTCGCGATCTTCTTCGTGGTGCCGTTCATCTCGCTGTTCCGTACGTCGCTGTCCACCATGGGTGGCTCGGTGTACCTGCCGAAGCTGACCTTCGCGTGGGACTTCGGCAACTACGCGCAGGCGTTCACGCTGTACCACGAGCAGATCATCCGGTCACTGGTGTATGCCCTTGCGGCAACGGTGATCTCGCTGCTGCTGTCGTATCCCCTGGCCTACGTGATCGCGTTCAAATCGGGTCGCTACAAGAACCTCCTGCTCGGTCTCGTGGTCCTGCCGTTCTTCGTGACGTTCCTGGTGCGCACCCTGGCGTGGAAGACGATCTTCGCCGACGACGGCTTCTTCGTGCGGCTGCTGGACACGCTCGGACTGGTCGACGGCCGGCTGCTGTCCACCCCGTGGGCGGTCATCGGCGGCCTGGTCTACAACTCGATGACGTTCATGATCCTGCCGCTCTACGTGAGCCTGGAGAAGATCGACCCGCGGCTGATCGAGGCGTCCAAGGATCTGTACAGCTCGGCGTTCCGGGCGTTCCGGAAGGTGATCCTGCCGCTGTCACTGCCGGGTGTGATCGCGGGTTCGATGCTCGTGTTCATCCCGGCGGTGGGTGATTTCATCAACGCCGACTACCTGGGCAGCACGCAGACCACGATGATCGGCAACGTCATCCAGAAACAATTCCTGGTGGTCAAGGACTATCCGGCGGCCGCGGCGCTCAGTTTCGTGCTCATGGCGATGATCCTGGTGGGCGTGCTGTCCTATGCCCGCGCGCTGGGGACGGAGGACCTGGTATGACCGCGCCGGCCGCGGTGGCGGAGTCCCTGGAGAAGGCGGGCGAAGGCCGGCGGCGGCGCGGTTCCTGGGCTCTCCGGGGCAACGGCCGATTCGGCGACCTGGCGCTGCGCATCGTCGCCGGTCTGGTGATGCTCTATATCTTCCTGCCGATCTTCGTGATCGTGCTGTTCTCCTTCAACAAGCCGGCCGGCAAGTTCAACTACACCTGGCAGGGCTTCACCCTGGAGAACTGGCTCAATCCGTTCAAGTACCCGGCGCTGACCAAGGCACTGCAGATGAGCCTGACGGTGGCCGCCGTCTCGACGGCGATCGCACTGGTGCTCGGCACCCTGCTGGCGATCGCCCTTGTGCGGCAACGATTCCGGGGCAGCAAGACCGTCGAGACGTTCCTGGTGCTGCCGTTGACCGCCCCCGAGGTGGTGATGGGCGCCTCGCTGCTGACGCTGTTCCTCGACCTGGGCTGGGCCACCGGGTTCACCACGATCATCATCGCGCACGTGGCATTCCAGATCAGTTTCATCGCGATGACCGTGCGCGCCCGGGTTCGCGGCTTCGACTGGACGCTCGAGGACGCTTCGCTGGACCTGGGCGCCGGCCCGGCCCGGACGTTCTTCAAGGTGACCCTGCCACTGATTGTTCCGGGCATCGTCGCCGCCGGAATGCTGTCCTTCGCGCTGTCCCTCGACGACTTCATCATCACGTACTTCGTCAGCGGTTCGACGGTGACGTATCCGTTGTTCGTCAACGCGGCGGTCAAGGCCGCCGTACCGCCGCAGATCGATGTGCTGGCCACGGCCATCCTGCTGGTCAGCCTGATCCTGCTGGCGGTCGGGACGCTCTACCGGCGCAAGCGCGACATCTGACCCCATCCATCTGTTCAGCATTCCCTGCGACAACGTGCGAGTAGGTTTCGCACACGCCGCCGAACAGAACCAATCAGCCGAAGAAGCGCACCGCGCGGAAGGTGTCGTCGTCGGCGAAGTCGAAGATGAGCACCCCGCGCGGCTCAGATCGGCCGGCGGTCAGCGACACCGTGATGGAGTGGCCGGCCGCCAGGATCTTGCTGGTGTGCGCACCGCGCAACCGTTGGTCCAGCAGCCCGAGATCGACGTCCACCTTGGCGCCGTGACCGAGGATCCGGCGGGTCGACAGCTCGTCTCCGCCGGACAGCGCGCCGAGCAGATCGTCGACCTTGGCGCGCGCCCGGCGTCCGGGCCGGCGCAGCCCGCGGGCAAACCCGAACGCACCGTCGGCGCCCTGGTTGGCCAGCAGCGCCCGCGAGAGCGTCAGGCCGGCGCCCATCGCGGACACCCCCTGCCTGGCGAACTGCACCATCATCGGCGCGAGTTCCCAATAGGCTTGCAGCGAAGCGATTCTCAGCCCCTCCGCGGTGTCGGTCAGCCGGTAAACCAGCACCGCCGGGATCTGCATGGCGACGGCCGCGCTCATCCGGACGTTCAGCGTCAGATCCCGCACCACCGTCGACCCCGCGACGAAATCCGCGCGGGAGTCGAAGGTGATCTCCCGGGGCCCGATGAACGTGTCGTAGAACCGGCCGATCTGGACGTGGCCGACGTGCGGGGTGGACCCCACCGGATCCTCCACCCGGCCGTCGTGGGCGAACAGCCCGAGCCATTCGGCGCGGTCGCGCCGGCCGGCCGCGTCCAGCGAAAGTTCGGCTGCGGCAAGGAATTCCGTGGCGGTACTCAGCGCGCGTTCCCGGGTCCGGCGACGAGTTCGACCCCGGCGGCGCGCAGCGCGGCCAGCGCTTCCCCGGTGGATTCGGGGGCCACCCCCGCGGTCAGGTCGAGCAGTACCCGGGTGGCGAATCCGTTGGCGACCGCGTCGGCCGCTGTGGCCCGCACGCAGTAGTCGGTCGCGATGCCCACCACGTCCACGGCGTCGACGTCGTGGGTGCGCAGCCACGAGGCCAGGGGCGTCTCGGTGTCGTCGGCGCCCTCGAATCCGCTGTACGCCGCGGCGTGGGCGCCCTTGCGGAAGACCGCCTCGACGGCGTGGGTGTCCAGGTCGGGGTGGAACTCCGCGCCGGCCGTCGTCGCCACGCAGTGCCGCGGCCAGGACGAGGCGAAATCCGGATGGTCGGAGAAGTGCGCGCCCGGGTCGATATGGAAGTCCTTGGTGGCGACCACATGGTCGTAGCCATGCTCCCCCGCGAGCCGGTCGCTGATCGCCCGCGCCACTGCCGCCCCGCCGGCGACGGCCAGGGAGCCGCCCTCGCAGAAATCGTTCTGCACGTCGACGATGATCAGCGCACGCATGCACCCACCGTATCTAAGATGACCTCCGATGGTGATGAGCGAGCCGTTCGACTTCTTCCAGGCGGGTGAACTGCCCGCGCCGGTCGTTTCGGTGCCCGATGCGGTGGCCATCGCGCGGGACCATTTCGGACTCGCCGTCACCGCCACCGCGCTCGGCAGCCAGCAGGACGCCAACTTCCTGTTGCGTGGGGCCACCGGTGAACCGGTCGGGGTGCTGAAGGTGGCCAACCCGGCGTTCGGATGCGTCGAGATCGAGGCCCAGGACGCCGCGGCGACGTTCCTGGCCGACGCGGGCCTGCGGGCGGCCCGCAACATCACGCCGATCGCCGAGGTCCCCGACGGCTCGGGCGGCACCCTGTTCGCCCGGATCATCGACTTCCTCGACGGGGGCACGATGAGCGGCGACGGCTACGTGCCGCCGCACCGATGGGCGGCGCTGGGCTCGCTGGTCGGGCGTGCCGGTACCGCGCTGGCCGGGTTCGACCATCCCGGTCTGCAGCGCACACTGCAGTGGGATCTGCGGCACGCCGATCGCACCATCGAGCTGCTGGCCCACTACGTCGCCGAAACCAGCCGGCGGCATCTGGTGCAGACCGCCACCACGGCCGCCTGGCGCACGGTGGCCGGCCACGCGGCCGATCTGCCGATGCAGGCGATCCACGGGGACATCACCGACGACAACGTGGTGTGCACATCCGGTGACGACAAATCGCCGGACGGCATCATCGATTTCGGTGACCTCACCCACTCGTGGGCCATCGGCGAGCTGGCCGTGACGGTGTCCGCGGTGCTGCGCCACGAGGGCGGCGAGCCCGCCGCGACACTGCCGTTGATCGCCGCCTTCCACCAGGAACGGCCGTTGCGCGACAGCGAGATCGCCGCCCTGTGGCCGCTGGTGGTGCTGCGTGCGGCCACCCTGGTGGTCAGTGGCAATCAGCAGGCCGCCGTCGACGCCGACAACGAATACGCCACCGGCGCCCTCGAGTTCGAGTGGCGGATCTTCGAGCGCGCCGTGTCCGTGCCGAGCGACGTCATGACCGCGCTGATCGCCGATGCGGTGGGCCGCCCGGCAACCGCGCCGACGCCGGAGCTGGCTCCGATTCTCGCCGGTGTCGCGGCCGATGACGTTGCGCTGCTGGACTTCTCGGCCCTGTCCGACCTGGTCGACGCGGGCGCCTGGCTCGACACCGGGTGCGAGCCGGATGCCGCGGCACGCGCGCTGGCCGCCGGTGCGCCGGCTGCCGTGACCCGCTACGGCGCTCCGCGACTGACCAGATCCGTTGCACTACACCATGACTCACCGGCTACCGTGCCGACCGGTATCGATGTGTGGCTGGCCGACGCGACGTCCGTGACCGCGCCACTGGACGGGGTGGTCGAGTCCGCCGCCGAGGGCGAGGTGATCCTGGCCGGCCCCGACGGCGTGGTTGTGGCGGTCCGCGGGCCTTCGGTCCGGTCCGCTGAGCTCACCGGACATGCCGTGGCCGCCGGCGCCCCCCTGGCGACCGCGGGTCCGGGCCGGGTCTGGCTGCAGATCCGCACCGGCGACCCGGACCTGCCGGTGCCCGCGTTCGTCCGGCCCGAGTACGCGCCCGGCTGGCTGGCCATGACCGCCGACCCGGCGCCGCTGTTGGGCCTGGCCCCGGCGGCGGTCCCCGGCGGCGAGGACTCTGCGGAGCTGGTCCGGCGCCGCGAGGGGGCCCTGGCCGGCGTGCAGGAGCAGTACTACCGGCGTCCGCCGCGGATCGAACGGGGCTGGCGCGAGTACCTGTGTTCCGTCGACGGCCGCAGCTACCTGGACATGGTGAACAACGTCGCGGCCGTCGGGCACGGCCACCCCGACCTGGCCGACGCCGTCGCCCGGCAGTGGCGCCGGCTCAACACCAACTCCCGGTTCAACTACCGCGCGATCGCCGACTTCTCGCAGCGCCTGGCCGCCACCCTGCCCGACCCCCTGGACACGGTGTTCCTGGTCAACTCCGGTTCCGAGGCCGTCGACCTGGCACTGCGGCTGGCCATGGCCACCACCGGGCGCCACGACGTCGTCGCCGTGGCCGAGGCCTATCACGGCTGGACCTACGCCACCGACGCGATCTCGACCTCGGTGGCCGACAACCCCAACGCCCTGACCACCCGGCCGCCATGGGTGCACACGGTCACCAGCCCGAACAGCTACCGGGGCGAGCATCGCGGCGCGGCGGCCGGACGGTACGCCGACGAGGCGGTCGGCGTGATCGAAACCCTTGTCGCCGAAGGACATTCACCGGCCGCGTTCATCTGCGAACCGTTCTACGGCAACGCCGGCGGCATCGCGCTGCCCGACGGCTACCTGCCCGCGGTCTACCGGGCGGTGCGCGCGGCCGGCGGGCTGGCCATCGCCGACGAGGTCCAGGTCGGCTATGGCCGGCTGGGCCGCTGGTTCTGGGGATTCCAGGGCCAGCAGGTCGTGCCCGACATCGTCACGGTGGCCAAGTCGATGGGCAACGGTCAGCCGCTGGGTGCCGTGATCACCACGCGGGCCGTCGCCGACGCCTACCGGACCCAGGGCTACTTCTTCTCCTCGGCCGGCGGCAGCCCGGTGTCCTGCGTGGTCGGACTGACCGTCCTGGACGTCATCGAACGCGAGGGCCTGCAGCACAACGCCCTGGTGGTCGGGGATCACCTGCGTGCGCGGCTGGCCGACATCGCCACCCGTCATCCGCTGATCGGGGCGGTCCACGGTTGCGGGCTGTATATGGGAGTGGAGTTGGTACGCGATCCGGTGACGCTGGAACCGGCCGTGGCCGAGACGTCGGCGATCTGCGAGCGCATGCGTGAGCTGGGCATCATCGTCCAGCCCACCGGCGACCGGATGAATGTGCTGAAGATGAAGCCGCCGATGTGCCTGTCCATCGCGGCCGCCGACTTTTTTGCCGACACCCTCGAGCGGGTACTCAGCACCGGTTGGTGACCGGCCCCCGGAAACCGGGCGCGTTGCGCCAGTTAGCTCAGCGAACTAAGGTCCAGACACATGTCCAGCTTTTTCCCCGGCGATCTCCGAGTGGCCGCGTGAGCCAGAAGTTGCGGATCGCGCTGCTGTCCTACCGCAGCAAGACCCACTGTGGCGGGCAGGGCGTCTACGTGCGCCATCTCAGCCGCGGGCTGGTCAAACTCGGCCACCACGTCGAGGTCTTCTCGGGCCCGCCATACCCGGGCGGCCTGGACGAGCGCGTCCTGCTCCGCGAGGTCCCCAGCCTGGACCTGTATCGCGAGCCCGACCCGTTCCGGGTGCCGCGGCCCAGCGAGATCCGGGACCGCATCGACCTGCTCGAGCTGCTGACCATGTGGACGGCCGGGTTCCCCGAGCCCCGCACGTTCGGCCTGCGCACCGCACGGATCCTGGCCGAGTGCCAGCGTGACCCGGCCACCCGGTTCGACATCGTGCACGACAACCAGAGCCTGGGCACCGGCCTGCTGAAGGTGGCCGCGGCGGGCACCCCCGTGGTGGCCACCGTGCACCATCCGATCACCCGGGACCGGGTGCTCGACCTGGCCGCTGCCCGGTGGTGGCGCAAGCCGCTGGTGCACCGCTGGTACGGATTCGCGCAGATGCAGAAGACCGTCGCGCGGCAGATCCCCGACCTGTTGACCGTGTCCAGCACCTCGGCCGCCGATATCGCCGACGACTTCGGCGTCCGGCCGGACCAATTGCACGTGGTTCCTCTGGGCGTGGACACCGAGCTGTTCAAGCCGACGCTGCAGCCCCGGGTTCCGGGCCGCATCATCGCCATCGCCAGCGCCGACGTGCCGCTCAAGGGGGTGTCGAACCTGCTGCAGGCCGTCGCCAAGCTGCGCACCGAGCGCGACGTCGAACTGCAACTGGTGGCGCGGCTGGAGCCCAACGGCCCCACCGAGAAGCGGATCGCCGAACTGGGGATCTCCGACATCGTGCACGTTTCCAGCGGCCTGTCCGACGCCGAGCTCGCGGCGCTGCTGGCCTCCGCGGAGATCTCCTGCATACCGTCGCTCTACGAGGGCTTCTCGCTGCCGGCGGTGGAGGCGATGTCCAGCGGAACGCCCATCGTCGCCAGCCGGGCCGGGGCGCTGCCCGAGGTGCTCGGTTCGGAAGGACTGTGCGCCGAACTCGTCAAGCCCGGCGATGCCGAGGAACTGACCACGGTGCTCAGGAACCTGCTCGACTCACCCGAGCGGCGCTACCAGCTGGGGATCGCCGGCCGGCAACGGGCCGTGGATGTGTACTCATGGGAATCCGTTGCGGCGCAGACGGTTGCCGTCTACCAGCGCGCGATCGAACGGAGCCGGGCATGCTGACCGTCGACTTCGACCGGCTCGGGATCGGGCCCGGCACCAAGGTGATCGACGTCGGCGCGGGCGCCGGCCGGCATAGTTTCGAGGCCTATCGGCGCGGTGCGGATATCACCGCGTTCGATATGAGCGACTCCGACATGGCCGATGTGGCAACCATGTTCGAGGCCATGGCGGTCGAGGGCGAGGCGCCGCGGGGCGCCACCGCGAAGGCCGTCGTCGGTGACGCGCTGGCACTGCCCTACGACGACGGCACCTTCGATGTGGTGATCGCCTCGGAGATCCTCGAGCACGTCCCGGCCGACGATGCCGCGATCGCCGAACTGGTCCGGGTGCTCAAACCCGGTGGCACACTGGCGGTCACGGTCCCCCGCTGGCTGCCCGAACGGATCTGCTGGCTGCTGTCCGACGAGTACCACGCCAACGAGGGCGGGCATGTGCGGATCTACCGGGCCAGCGATCTGCGCGCCAAGATCGCCGACCGCGGAATGCGGTTCAGCCACACGCACCATGCCCACGCCCTGCATTCGCCGTTCTGGTGGCTCAAATGCGCGGTGGGAGTGGAGCGAACCTCCCACCCGCTGATCAGCGCCTATCACAAGCTGCTGGTCTGGGACATGATGTCGGCCCCGGCCCTGACCCGCACCGCCGAGGCCGCCCTGGATCCGCTGATCGGCAAGAGCGTGGCGCTCTATTTCGAAAAACCGGCGGACTTCGAAAAACCTACGCGCAGTGACGTTCTCAGTGAGACGGTCGTTGGCTGACGTTCCCGAGGTAGCCGGCGTACTGTCCGCACAGCAGTGTGTGGACACCGCGTCGTCGATCGCGCGGACCCAGCATCCCAACGGCGCCATCCCGTGGTCGACCTTCGGCCACACCGATCCGTGGGACCACGTGGAGTCCGCGATGGCCCTGACCACCGCGGGACTGATCGAACCGGCCCGGGCGGCCTATGAGTGGAGCCGGCGCACCCAGCGGGCCGACGGATCGTGGCCCATCCAGTTCCGCGGCGACGTCGTCGAGGACGCCAACTCCGACAGCAACTTCTGCGCCTACATCGCCGCCGGCGTGTGGCACCACGTCCTGGTCACCGCTGACGACTCGTTCGCCGAGCTGATGTGGCCCACGGTGCGCGCCGCCATCGACTTCGTCCTCGGACTCCAATTGCCCGGCGGCGAGATCAGTTGGGCCCGTTCACCTTCGGGCGTGATTCCGGAGGCCCTGCTGACCGGCTCGGCGAGCATCTACCACAGCATCCGCTGTGCGCTGGCGCTGGCGGATCACCTGGGCGAATCCCAGCCGGAATGGGAGGTCGCCGTCGGGGCCCTGCGCCACGCCATCGTCGCGCACCCGGAGGCCTTCGCCGACAAACCGCACCACTCGATGGAGTGGTACTACCCGATCCTCGGTGGCGCGCTGTGCGGCGCGGACGCCGAGGCCCGACTCGACGCGCGATGGGGCGATTTCGTGGTCAGCGGCCTGGGCATCCGTTGTGTCGACGACCGGCCGTGGGTCACCGGGGCGGAGACCTGCGAGCTGGTGCTCACCCTGGATGCGCTCGGCGACCGCGACCGCGCCCTCGAACAGTTCGCCAACATGCAGCACCTGCGCGAGCGCGACGGCTCCTACTGGACCGGCCTGGTCTTCAGCGACGGCAAGCGCTGGCCGGTGGAACGCACCACCTGGACCGGCGCGGCCGTGGTATTGGCTGCCGACGCCCTGGCCCGGGCCACCGGCGGCAGTGGCATCTTCCGCGACGAGCTGCCCCGGGGTCTGGAGAGCGACTTCGACTGCGAGTGCGTGCGGCGGAGCTAGGTCCGCTGGTCCACCGGCAGGAATGCCTTCGCGATGCGACTCCAGTCGCTCGAGTAAAACGTGTGACCTACGTCAGCGATTGATCTGCGGACGCTTGTCCGGTTCGTTGTCATAACCGGTCCCCCGCAGTTCATCGCTGCGATGCGTCCGCTCGACGCGACGTTCCTCAGGAGCCGCTACCTCTGCTAGATGTACATGCCGCCGTTGACGCCGATCACTTGTCCGGTGATGAACCCCGCGTCGTCGGTGCACAGGAACGCTGTGGTGGCGGCGATGTCCTCGGGTGTTCCGCAGCGACGTACCGGCACCATGGTGGCCAGGATGTCCAGGGGCGGAACGGTTCCGAGTTCGACTCCACCTTGCGCCATGGGAGTGTCTACGATCGACGGAGGAATGGTGTTGACGGTGATCCCTTGCGGTGACAACTCGAACGCCAGTGCTTTCGTCAGCCCAATAACTCCGCCCTTGGAGGCGACGTAGTGGGCACGTTCAGGTGCCCCGGACTGGGCGCTCGACGATGAGATCGTGACGATGCGACCCCACCCAGTGGTTTGCATGTCGGGGATCGCTGCCTGAAGGCAGTTGAAGGTCCCGGTGAGGTTGATCGCGATCAGCCGGTCCCACTGCTCGGCCGTGATATCGGCGACCGGCACGGGCGTGCCGACGTCAACACCGGCGCTGGTGACCATGATGCTGATCGGGCCGACGTCGGTACGGACGGTGTCGATGGCAGCTCGAATGGCCTCGCGATCGGTGACATCGGCCTCGATGGCGATGACGGCGAAGCCCTGTGCTGTCAGTTCGGCTGCTCGAAGGCGAACCAGGTCTCCTTGGTGATCGATCAGAGCCACGGGGTGTCCCGCGTCGGCGAGCCGGCGTCCGATGACCGGGCCGATTCCCGAGGCGCCGCCGGTGACGACGGCGACGCGGGATGCTGCCACGGATATTGGGTCTGTCACGAAAGTTCTCTTTTCGGTGATGCGGAAGATGCCGATTTGGCTGGCCGCGTGCTGGTTCGCTTCGACGCTCGCCAAGCGGACTCTATTCACCGTAAATTAGGCATACGCCTAAATCAAGAAGCGACTACTCCTGCGGCTCACACGTCTGGCGCGGCATCAGGGCGACTCGGTGGCGCGAGTTCGTACTTGTCGAGATACTCGCCAACCAACTTCAATGTGTTGTCGTGCCCGGTAGTGATACCCATGGCTGTTTCGAGGACGATGAGTCGCCCGATCGCCGCGATGAGCACCGAAACAACTTCCGACGGTATCTCCGTTGCCTCGCTGTGGTTCCTCAGCATGAAGGTGAGGGCCGCTACCTGCGCTTCCCGGAACTTCTCCGCGCCGGCCGCCAGTTCGCTGCGGATTTCCTTGCGGTGGTTACCCAGCGCCATGAATTCCAGCAACAATCCTGCCCCGCGAGGATCAACAGTCATGTCCCACAATGAATGCAGTGGTCGGTCCGACGTGAGCGCGTCGCGTTGAGACTGCAAGCTGGCCTCGGTGCCCCGGCGCAGCACAGCGAGATAGAGGTCGTCCATGCTGGGGAAGTAGTAGTAGACCAGCGCGCGTTGCACACCCACGTCATCGGCAACGCGCCGTGATGTCGCAGCCGCGTAGCCCTCCGTCAGCATGATGTCAGCGCATGCATCGATGATCTTCTCGCGCATGCCGGTGTCTCGTTTGCCGGCGCGGCTCGCCGTGGGCATGTACGTGTCCTCCCTGTGCTCTCGTCGCATCGGTGGAAGTCGGGCCGAGTGCCCTTGACCGCCGCGACCATCAGGTGCTAAGCATATGCCTAATCAACTGTTTAGGCGAGTGCCTAAATATCGGGCCACGCATGACGAAGGAGCGATGTTGACCGAGCAGATCGAGAAGGCCGACATCTTCACCGATACCACCCTCATTGAGAACCCATACCCCTACTTCGACGCGCTTCGCGCGCAGTGTCCGGTGCACTCGATCAGTCAGCCCGGTGTGTTGGCGGTGACGGGTTATGAGGAAGCGGTCGAGGTGTACCGCAACGATGCGCTCTTTTCGTCGTGCAATGCGATGGGCGGCCCCTTCCCGCCGTTTCCCGTCGAGCCGGGCACTGATGACATCACCGATCAGGTGCAGAACAACCGTGAGCACTGGGTGTTCAACGAGTTCATGGTCACCAAAGATGGAGCCGAGCATGAGGCCGAGCGCAGCCTGCTGCGCCGATTGCTGACGCCCAAGCGGCTCAAGGAGAACGAAGCCGAGATGGCCGGCATGGCCGATGCCGCCCTGGACGTGTTCTTCGATCGAGGACATTGTGAGTTGGTGGCCGATTTTGCAAAACCGTTCACCACCATGGTGATTGCTGATCTGCTCGGTATTCCGGAAGAGGATCGTGAACACTTTCGGAAGATCTTCACCGGTCAGCACGTCGCCGCATTGGGCTCCGATTCCCCACTGCCGGACAACCCGCTCGAGTACATGTACGAGACATTCAGCAGCTACATCGAAAACCGCAGGAACAACCCAACCGACGACGTACTTACCGCGCTGGCCACCTCGACCTACCCGGATGGATCGCTGCCAGATGTTGAGGCCGTCGTCCGATTGGCCACGTTCTTGTTCGGCGCCGGCCAAGACACCTCGGCGCGGCTGATGGGGTCCGCTCTGCGAATTCTGGCCGACGACCAGGATCTACAGGCGCAGCTACGCGCTGACCTACGCCGCGCACCCGATTTCATCGAGGAGGTGCTGCGGATGGAAAGCCCGACGATGAGCGACTTCCGGATGACCCAGAGGACGACCAGGCTCGGCGGTGTCGAGGTGGCCGCTGGCACCACGATCATGTTGCACCCCGGCGCATCGAACCGGGATCCGCGCCGCTTCCCGCAGCCGGATACGTTCCGCCTCGACCGGGAGAACGTGCGCGAGCACATCGCCTTCGGCCGCGGTGTGCACTCATGCCCCGGCGGCCCGTTGGCCCGTGCAGAGGGCCGGGTCACCATCGAACGGTTCCTGACTCGCACGTCCACGCTGACGGTCTCGACCGAGCACCACGGGCCTTCCAGCTCCCGCACCTTCCGCCACGATCCGACGTACATCATCCGCGGGCTATCAGAGCTCTATCTGGAGTTCACGCCCGCGTGAACTCCGCAAAGCCTCCGACCCTCACAGTCCATGTGGATCAACGGATTTGCGAGGGGCACGGACTCTGCCTGGACCTCGCGCCGAAAGTCTTCGCCCTGAGCGACGACGAGACCGCTTCCTGCGCCGAGCACCCCGACCCTGCCCAGCTCGCCGAGGTCAGGGCCGCCGCGGCCGCATGCCCGCGACAGGCGATCACCCTCGAGTACTGCAATCAATTTTGAAGGGATGCAACATGAATCCGACTATCACACCCTTGTCCGAGTCAATCGGTGTACAGGTCGACGGACTAACGAGTTCGGACTTCGTCACCATAGCCACCGCCGAACTGTGCAAGCAGCTCCTGGCCGAACACGGGGTCATCGTGTACCGACAAGCCCACATCAACGACGCCGACCTGGTCACCTTCAGTCGACTGCTCGGTGAGGTGGTCGTCGCGCCGGCCGGCGGGCATCCCGACTTTCCGGAAATCTCCCCGGTCACCATGGATCCCACCAAGAGCGCATTGGCCGGGTTGCGGCGCAGCACCATCTTCTGGCACACCGACGGCCTCATCGACGAGGTCCCGCAAAAGGCCACCCTGTTGACCGCCCGCGAGGTCGCCGACGACGGTGGTGACACCGAATTCGCCAACACCTATGCGGCATTCGATGCGCTACCCGCCGACAAGAAAGCTGAATACGAGAACTACCGGGTGATACACAGCGTGGCGGCGTCACAGCTGCTCTTGTACCCGGATCCCTCACCTGAACAGCGCGAGAAGTGGGATCGAGCCCCTTCCCGCGAGCATCCGCTGGTCTGGCAACATCGCGACGGTCGCAAGTCGCTGCTGATTGGCGCCACTGCCGGCGACATCGTCGGGATGGACCACGCGCAGGGGCGGGCATTCCTCGACGACATCCTCGATTGGTCCACGCAGTCGCAGTTCGTCCTGCATCACCAGTGGGCTGTCGGCGACCTGGTGGTGTGGGACAACACCGGCATGCTGCACCGAGCCATCCCGTATGAGCCCACCTCTCGCCGCCTGATGCATCGCACCACCCTGGTCGGGGAAGAAGCCATCGCGTGAGCTCACTTCCGGCCTGGCCGACACCTCCCACCGCCATCGTCACCGGCGGCGCATCCGGAATCGGACTAGCCATCGCCCAACGACTTTCGGCCGAAGGTGCGACAGTCGCCGTCTTCGACCTCGACGAGGCCGCAGCGAAGGAAGCCGCGGACACGATCAACGCCGACGGTGGGCGTGCTCTCGGTCTTGCTGTCGATGTCACCGACCGGGCTCGCATCGATGCCGCGGTGAACGAAGTCGCTCAGGTACTTGGGTCACCGACGATCCTGGTCAACAGCGCGGGCCTCGACGGGTTCGAGAAATTCCTCGACATCAGCGCCGAGAGCTGGCGAAAGATCCTGGCGGTCAACCTCACCGGAACATTCGACTGCTGCCAGGCGGTGGTACCGCACATGATCGACGCCAAATGGGGTCGCATCGTGAACATCTCGTCATCGAGTGCACAAACCGGCAACCCACGAATGACGCACTACTCGGCGGCCAAGGCCGGCGTTGTCGGATTCACCAAAGCCCTGGCTCAGGAACTCGGCCCGAGCGGCGTCACCGTGAACACCATCCCACCAGGATTCATCGACACACCGATGCTGCGGCGCACCGAGCAGCGTGGCTTCCTCGGTCCTGGAGTGGAAGCGGCCGAAGCGACTACACCCGTACGACGGGTCGGGCGTCCCGAGGACATTGCGGCTGCATGTGCGTACCTCGTCCGCGATGAAGCCAGCTACATCACCGGACAAATAATCGGCGTCAACGGCGGAAGGACCATTGGCTGACATGGCACGTATCGAGCCCCTCGAACCCCACGACTTCCCAGCGGAGATGCGCGACGCACTCGCGGCCCTGCGGCCACCGAACCCCCGCCACGAACCCCTCGTCACGGCCGACCGACCGAAGGCGCTGCACGTATTAGGTGCCATGGCCCACCATCCAGACCTCGCCCGCGCCTATTTCACCCTCAACGGGCATATTCTGCTCGGCACCACCCTCAGCGAACGGCACCGCGAACTCCTCATCATGCGTGTCGCCGCCGTGCGCAAGTGCGGATACGAATGGGCGCAGCACCTCTTTGTCGCCCGCGACGCCGGACTCAGCGATGAAGAGATTGGGCGTATCGCCTACGGTCCAGAGGCACCGTTCTGGAGTCCGCTGGACGCCGCAATGCTCCGCGCCACCGACGAACTCATCGACCCCGGCGCGATCAGCGAAATCACTTGGCAGACACTCGCGGCCGGATTCGACAAGCAGCAGATGCTCGACCTCATCTTTACCGTCTGCAGTTACGACCTGCTGGCACGATTGTTCAACTCGCTGGAACTGACCATCGACGACGACATCGCCGGCCTCATGGACCGCTACGACGAGCTGTTCTGATGACCCCACACGACCCACCCACCGTAGCTGTGGTCACCGGTGCCAGCAGAGGGGCGGGCGCTGGAATCGCACACGCCCTCGGCAGCCACGGAGCCACCGTCTACATCACTGGCCGCAGCGAAAAGACCGCCGAGTCGACGACGGGCGGCACCATCGACGAGACCGCCGAACTTGTCACCGCTGCCGGTGGCTGCGGCATCCCCGTTCGCGTCGACCACGGCGACGACACTCAGGTGCGCGCGCTGTTCGACCGCGTTGCCGACGAACACGGCCACATCGACATCCTGGTCAACAACGCCGCCATCATCCGCGACGAAATGATGGGGCGCACCAAGTTCTGGGAAGAACCGCTCAACGTCGTCGACACACTCGATGTCGGAGTCCGCAGCAGCTACGTCGCGACCGTGCTCGCTGCTCCATTGATGCTGCCGCAGCGTAAGGGTCTCGTAGTCTTCACATCGTCCTCCGGCGGAGTGCACTACGCCTTCGGCCCCGCCTACGGGGTCCCCAAGGCCGCGATAGACAAGATGGCCGCTGACATGGCCTACGACTTCCGGGAATTCGGAATTGCTTCAGTATCAATCTGGATGGGAAGCCTGGTGACTGACCGAGTCCGATCCATCATCGCCGCGAATCCCCAAAAACTCGGCCACGTCCTCGACACCGCCGAAACCCCCGAACTCACCGGACATGTCATCTGGGCGCTGTACCACGATCCCCACCTGTTAGGGGTCAGTGGCAAGACACTCATCGGTGCGGAGCTGGCCAGGCTGTACGGCATCATTGACGAGGACGGGCGCCAACCACCCTCCTACCGTGACCTTTTCGGCGTGCACCCGCATCCGCAGTTCGCGCACATCATGAGATGACCCGAACCACGGAGGTCGAGCGTGTGGACCTTCGCCAGTGGGGTCGCAGGGTCAGCTCGTGCGGGGCGCCGCTCCCACCTTGATGACGAGCTTGACCACCTCACCCCGGCGCATCGAGTCGAAGTCTGGATTCCAACAGGCGGATGGCGCGGGGGAACATTTGCTCCCCGACGTAGGTGCCGAAGACCACTAACCCCTTGCGGGTGATCGTGCTTGTTGCAACGGCGGACGTGCGCGGGTGTTGAACCCGCACAGGCGTATTCGCGCAGGATCAGTCCACCGGCTCCCCCGCCGATCCGCCGACCCGCTGCAGCACCCGCAGCGAGCCGGTGGCCGAAACCTCCTGGAACGCACCGCTGTCCAGCGCTCGCCGGTAGATCCGGTACGGCGCCTGACCGCCGTCGTCCGGGTTGGGGAACACGTCGTGGATCACCAGCCCGCCACCGGCGTCGACCCACTTCACCCAGCTGTCGAAGTCGCGCTGGGCGGCCTCGTCGGTGTGCCCGCCGTCGATGAACAGGAATCGCAGCGGCGTGCTCCACCCGCGGGCCACCACCGGCGAGCGGCCGACCACCGCGACCACGTGGTCGGGCAGGTCCATCGCGTCCAGCGTGTGCCGGAAGGTTCCCAGCGTGTCGAACAGCCCGGTGTGCGGGTCGACCATGGTGGTGTCGTGGTACTCCCAGCCGGCCTGGTGTTCCTCGGAGCCGTGGTGATGGTCGACGGTGTAGAGCACCCCGCCGGTGTCGGCGGCCGCCGCGCCCAGCAGCACGGTGGACTTGCCGCAGTACGTCCCGATCTCCACGCCGACGCCACCGTCGAGGTAGCGGCACGCGGCGTCATACAGCGCCTGCCCTTCGTCGGCGGGCATGAACCCGGTGACCCGCTCGGCGAGGTCGAAGAGGCGCGCGGTCTGGGAATCTGGCATGTAGGCAACCTAGCGCGTCGCCATTGCCGAGGTAAAAGGGGTGTAGTAGCGTCCGGACATGTGTCCGAACCGGTGGCCAGGGAGGCTACTCGCCGTCGGCTGACGGCCAAGCAGGCCGACACCGTCGACCGCCTCGGCCGCTCGGCCGTCGACGTCCTGAGCCGCGAGGGATTCGCCGGACTGACCATCAGGATGGTCGCCGCGGAGGCCGGCGTCGGTGCGGCCACCGCCTACACCTACTTCTCCTCCAAGGAACATCTGGTCGCCGAGGTGTTCTGGCGCAGACTCGCCAACACCCCCGCCCCGCCGAACGACTCCCCCGACCCCACCACCCGCGCCGTCGCCGTACTGCGGGACATCGCCCTGCTGGTCTCCGACGAACCCGAACTGGCCGGTGCCGTCACCACCGCGCTGCTGGGCAAGGACCCCGACGTCGAACACCTGCGCCTGCGGATCGCCCAGGAGATCAACCGGCGGCTGGCCGAGGCTCTGGGGCCCGACGCCGACCCGGCGGTGGTCGAAACACTCGAACTGCTGTACGCCGGTGCGCTGGTGCGCGCCGGCATGGGCTACGCGTCGTATCAGCAGATCGCGGAACTCCTGGAGCGATCGACGCGAATGCTGCTGAGCTGAGCCATGATTCGTGCCCTCTCGGTCTTGCTGTTGACCCTCGGGTTGATGTTGCCCACACCGGTCGCCCGTGCGGACGACCTCAGTACGCGAATCGCCGCCGCCAACGCCTACCTGGCCACCCGGCCCGGCACCGTCGGATACGTGCTACGCGACCGCAGCACCGGCGCCGCGTACCGCAATCCCAATGCGGGAGCGCTCATCTGGACCGCGTCGACCATCAAACTGGCCATTGTCGTCGACCTGCTGGCGCGCACCTACGCCGGGCAACTGCGCCTGAACGACCAGGACCGCCAGCTGATCTCGGCGATGCTGCACTCGTCGGACAACGACGCCGCGGACACCCTCTGGGACCGCTACGGCGGGCCCGACCATCAGGCCTTCAACCGCAACTTCCCCCGCTACGGCATGCCCGGTGTGGTTCCCCAGCGCGGGTTCAGCGAGACCTTCCCGTACTGGGGCTTCCAGAAGGCCACCGCCGACGATCTCGACGGGCTGATCAACTACACGCTCACCCGACTCAACCCGACCGACACCGCCACCATCGTCGCGGCCATGCAGAACGTCGACGCCGACCAGCAGTGGGGCGTATGGGGAGCCGGCCCCGCCATGGCGCCGGGCAACAAGAACGGCTGGTCGCAGGAGCAGGGCGGCTGGGTGATCAACTCGGTCGGCTTCGCCGGCCCGAACCAGCGCTACACCCTGGCGATCATGAACGCCCTCGGTGATCAGGGCGGCTACGACGACGGCGTGCAGACCATCACGCATCTGGCCGCTGCGCTGCTCGGACCCGCCGGATAGGTGACGGCCAGGGCCGAGGGTGCAGTGAGGTTTGTGACCGCACCCGGACGGGAACTCGCCCGGACATGTTGCTACGCAGAGTCGCCCGTCCCATGCTGGCCGTCGCGTTCGTCGGTCAGGGCATCGATGCCCTCCGCAGCCCCAAACCCGCCGCCGACGCGGCCCGCCCCGCCCTCGAGGGATTGCAGAAGCTGCCCGACCCGGTCGGCTCGAGCGTTCCGGAGAACGCCGAGACATTCGCGAAAGTGACTGCTGCCGTTCAGATCATCGGCGGAGCGCTGCTCGCCACGGGCCGGGTTCCGCGCGTCGCCTCGGCCGCCCTGGCCGCGACGGTCATCCCGGCGAATCTGGGCGCCCGGATGTTCTGGAACGAGGCGGATCCCGAACGCAAGGCCGCCAAGCGGCGCGAGTTGCTCACCGACATCAGCCTGTTGGGCGGGCTGATCATCGCCTCCGCCGACACCGCCGGCAAACCGTCACTGGGCTGGCGCGGCCGGCAGGCCGCGGCGCGGCTGACCGACAGCGTCAGCTCCGCGCTGCCCGCCGGACTCGGTGGCACCGATGCCGACCACCTGGCCGAGCGGGTCGGCGCGCGACTCCAGGAAGGCCTCACCGTCGGCGCCGAACGCGGCAGAGATTTGGCCGCGGTGGCGGCCGAACGTGCCGAGCCGTTGCTCGAGGCCGCCCGCGAGCGCGGCGCGCAGGCCGCCGAACGGACCGCTCCGCTGCTCGAGGCGGCACGGGAACGCGGCAGCGAACTCGCGCACTCGGCACTCGAGCAAGGCGACGAGCTGGCCGGCGAGGCCCGCAAACGGGTCCGGGCCTGGCGCCGCGGCTGAACGCGGGTGCACCACGCTCCCAGACGGTAGATTCGATCACGCACTATCCACCGTGATCAGGAGCGAACCGATGACAACGGGTGACTACCCACCGCCGGACCCCAACTTCCCACCGCCGCCGCCCGGCGGATACCCGCCGCCCCCACCGGGTTACGGCCCCCCGACGGGCTATCCGGTACCGCAGTACGGCCAGCCCGGCGGATACCCGCCGCCCCAGCCCGGCGTCGGCCAACCCGGCGGTCTGGGCGTGCGGTTCGCCGCCCGCGTGATCGACGGCATCCTGGTCGGCATCCTGTCATTCCTGCTGGCCTTCTTCATCGACATGCAGACCAACATCATGGTGACCGGACTGTTCTCGGGCCTGTTGACGTTCATCTACTTCGTCGCACTCGAGGTCTCCCAAGGCGCCTCGCTGGGCAAGAAGATCCTCGGACTGTCGGTCCGGGGCGCCGGCGGGGCACCCCGGCCGGACTTCAAGCAGTCGGCCATCCGTAATTCGTTCACGCTGCTGCCGATCATCCCCTACGTAGGCGGACTGCTGGCCTTCATCGCCTACGTGGTGATCGCGGTGACCATCAACGGCAGCCCGACCAAACAGGGCAAGCACGACGAGCTCGCCGGCGGGACGCAGGTCGTCAAGAGCTAACTGCTGCACCTACCGACCGACGAAGGCCCCGAGAGTTTCTCGGGGCCTTCGCTTTTCGTGATCTAGACGAAGATGTCCAGGATGAGCACCACCGCCAGGCCGGTCACCGACAGTGCGGTCTCCATCAGCGACCACGTCTTGATGGTCTGACCGACGCTCATCCCGAAGTACTCCTTGACCAACCAGAACCCGGCATCGTTGACGTGGGAGAAGAACAGCGACCCGGCGCCGACGGCCAGCACCACCAGCGACACCTGCGGCGTGCTCAGGCCCTCCAGCAGACCCAGCACCAGGGACGACGCGGTGATGGTGGCCACCGTCGCCGACCCGGTGGCCAGCCGGATGAGCACCGCCAGCAGCCAGGCCAGCAACAGCACCGAGATGTTGACCTGCTTGGCCCATTCGGCGAGCATCGTGCCGATCCCGGTGTCCACCAACACCTGCTTGAATCCGCCGCCGGCCGCGACGATCATGATGATGCCCGCCACCGGGGGAAGTCCCGATTCGACTGCCTTCATGATCTCCGCGCGGGTCATCCCGGCGCCGCGACCCAACGTGAACATGCCGACGATCACGGCCAGCAGCAGAGCGATCACCGGCGTGCCCAGGCTGTCGAAAACCTTTCGGAACCACTGGCTCTCGTCCTTGATGCCGATGTCTACAATGGCCTTGCCCATCATCAGCACCACCGGCAGCAGCACCGCGAAGAGGGTCAGCCCGAACGACGGGCGACGGGGCCCGGCGGCGTCGGCATCGCCGGTCGGCCGGTCGGCGTCGAACGTGTCGGGTGCACCGACCACCACCCACCGGCCGGCCAGCTTGCCGAACAGCGGTCCGGCCACCACGATCGTCGGGATCGCCACCAGCACACCGAGACCGAGCGTCAGACCCAGGTCGGCGTTGAGCAGTCCGACGGCGGTCAGCGGGCCCGGATGCGGCGGCACGAACCCGTGCATGGCCGACAGACCGGCCAGTGCCGGGATCCCGACCGTGACCAACGACAGCCCCGATCGGCGGGCCACCAGGTAGATGACCGGCATCAGCAGCACCAGGCCGATCTCGAAGAACATCGGCAGGCCGATGATCGAACCGACCAGCGCCATGGCCCACGGCAGCATCCGGGGCGACGCATGCCCCACGATGGTGTCGACGATCTCGTCGGCCCCGCCGGAGTCGGCCAGGAGTTTGGCGAACATCGCGCCGAGTGCGATCAGGATGCCGACGCCGGCCGCGGTGGACCCGAAGCCGTCGGTGAAGGACTTGAGGACCGTGGTCAGACCTTCACCGGCAACCAGTCCGACGGTCAGCGCACCGAAGATCAGCCCGAGGAACGGATGCAGTTTGACCACCGTGATCAGTACGACGATCACCGCGATGCCGGCCAGGAACGCCAGGATCAACTGGGTTCCGGAGGCGATGGGTTCGGTGAGCTTCGGCGCGTCGGCCAGTATCGTGATCATCAGTTCTCCTGTCCGGTGCGCGAAACATAGTCGTCCACAATGGAATCGACGGCCTGATCGACGTCGATCACCAGTCCGCCCTCGTCGGGGTCCAGCGGTTCGAGGGTGTCGAACTGGGACTGCAGCAGCGACGCCGGCATGAAGTGGCCCGGCCTGCTGGCCTGGCGCCGGCCGATCACTTCCGGCGTGCCGTAAAGGTGCAGGAACTCCGTCTGTGGAGCGTGATCGCGCAGTTGGTCGCGGTAGGCGCGCTTGAGTGCCGAACAGCTCATCACCCCGCCCTCGGGGTGGTTGGCCAGCCACTGGCCGATGCGTTCGAGCCACGGGTAGCGGTCGTCGTCGTCGAGCGGATGCCCGGCCGACATCTTGGCGATGTTGGCGGCCGGGTGGAAGTCGTCGGCGTCGGCGAACGGGACCCGCAGCCGTTGCGCCAGCGCGGCGCCGACGGTCGACTTACCCGAGCCGGACACGCCCATGACGACGATCGGGACGGCCATCACTTCTCCCCACTGGTATGCGCTGGATCACAACTTTCGCAGTCAATAGTCATATTATTGCCACACTGACGACCTAATGACAAGATGTATCCGTGAGTCGGGAGGCAATCGTCGGCGAGTTGCACGCAACGGTCGTCGATTCGTTGGGCGCGGACGTGGCATCGGGGCGCCTTCCGGCCGGTCATGTCCTGACGCTCGAGGGCCTCGGCGCGCAGTACCGGGTGTCCCGCAGCGTCGCGCGCGAGGCGATCCGCGTGCTCGAGTCGATGGGCATGGTCGCCTCCCGGCGCCGGGTCGGGATCACCATCCAACCCGCCACCAGGTGGAACGTCTTCGATCCACGGTTGATCCGGTGGCGGCTCGACTCGGCCGACCGTCAGGCGCAGCTGGCGTCGCTGTCGGAGTTGCGGCGCGGCTTCGAACCCGCCGCCGCGGCGTTGGCCGCACGCCGGGCCGACCCACACCAGTGCCGCATCATGGCGGCGGCCGTCTCCGACATGGAGGTGCATGGCCGCAGCGGCGATCTGGATTCATATCTGTTGGCCGACAAGATCTTTCATCGCACCATGCTCGAGGCCAGCGGCAACGAGATGTTCCGCGCCCTCAACGACGTGGTGGCCGAGGTGCTGACCGGACGGACCCATCACGGGATGATGCCGCAGCGGCCCAATCCCGCCGCGATCGCACTGCACGACGAGGTAGCCCGGGCGATCCGGATGCGCAACGAGGATGCCGCCGAGCGGGCCATGCGTGCCATCATCGACGAGGCAGGATCTGCTGTCGCAGAAGGGCTTTCGAACCCGCAGTAAGCTCAGGCCTTGTTGATCTGGAAATTCATCAGCAGACCGTTGACCTCGGTCACGTCGACGGTGGTCTCCAGCGTCTCGCCGCCGCCCACGACGGTGCACTTCGTCTTGTTGCCCACCACACCTTCGAGCCCGCCCTCACAGGTGACGGTGTCGGCGGCGATGCCGTTCTGCTTGACCAGCATGCTGACCTGCTCCTGCAGCTGATCCTGATTGAGCGCCGGGGTCATCTCGTAGTTGACGGTGCTGCCCTCGACCTTGGTCGTCTTCACGATCGGTTCGATCGCGTTGGTGTCCGACAGCACGACCTCGCACCGGGTGATCTTGTCGACCTCGCCGACCAGATCCTCCGCGCACGTCACCGACTTGGGCGGCTGACCCGCCTTGGTCAGCCGGTCGGTGATGTCCTTCTGCAGATCGGCCTTGGCGACCACGGGCGGCCCTGAACCCAGCGATGCACTGAAGTGGCACCCGGAGACCGCCGCACCGATCACGGCGGCCGCGGCCAGACCCGAACAGACCCCGATTCTGCTCATCAATGCCCTCCCTGGGACGTCTTGTCGCAGAACCTAACACTGATTTACTGCACGGTATGACCCGAACGCCCGAACTGGCCCGCCGCTTCTTCGACCGCTTCGAACCGGTGCACGCCGTGACCTACTTCGCGCCGGAGGCGCTGGGCGCCCTGGAGAACCTGGGCTACCGCGGCCTGGGTACCGGCTACTTCGCGGCGCGTTCGGCGCCGCTGGGCCCGGTGCCCGCCGCGGTGGTGACCGCGCTGTTCTACAACTTCTCCCCCGCCCAGGTGGCCCGGTACCTCCCCGCGGCCTGGTCCGTCGCGCCGCCGTCCGATGCACTGCGGGCCCGGCTGGCCGGCGCGGCGGCGGCCCTACGGCGTACGGGCGTGGGCACCGGCGAGCAGGTCAGCGAGAAGGCGGTCGCGACGGCTGCGGCCCTGTGCGCCAAGGCGGTCGGCGGCCTGGACGTGGACGGTCGGCCCCTGTTCGCCGCCAACACCGCACTGCCGTGGCCCGAGGATCCGGCCGAAAAGCTCTGGCATGCAACCACTCTGCTGCGCGAGCATCGGGGTGACGGGCACGTCGCGGCGCTGGTGGCGGCCGGGATCTCCGGCCGGCAGGCCAATGTGCTGCACTGGGCGGCCGGCGCGGTGCCGCTGGAATTCATCAAGCGCAGCCGGGCCTACGACGACGCCGAGTGGCACCGGTGCGTCGAAAGCCTCTGTGCGCGCGGCCTGCTCACCGCCGACGGCACCCTGACCGACGCCGGGCACGAGCTGAAGTCGGACCTCGAGGCGACGACCGATCGGGCGGCGTTACCGGCCCTGGCCACGCTCGACGACGACGAGGTGGAGGCATTGTTCGCGGCGCTGACACCGATCACCCGGCAGGTGGTGGCCGGCGGCGACGTGCCGGCCGGCACGCCGATGGGCCTGCGCCGTGACGAACTCGACGACGACAGCGCACATCTGGGCTGAACTCGCGGGGGCCTCACCGGGCTTCAGGTGGCCAGGTTGCGGTTCCATTCCATCCAGCCGGTACCGGTGCGCCCGTCGGCGGTCCGCACCGACATCCAGGCCCGCGGGAAATCGGCGATCCGCCCGTCGTCGGCCACCAGTCGGACCGGCGCGTGCGCGACGACCTCGGTGGCCACCCGCAGATCGCCCGGTTGCAGCACCAGGTCGGTGCTGATCGGTAAACCGTTGGGCCCGAAGACTTCCCGGGCCTCGATGGTCGTCAGCTCGACCAGCTCGTCGCCCGCGCGCTGGACGTAGCCGACGCCGATGTGCGGTGCGCCGGGAATTCGGATGTCGACGGCGTGCACATGGGTTCCGTCGTCGAGGTGCAGCGCGAACCACACCCAGTCCATCGCCCACCAGTCCCGGACACCCCAGGAGTGGTCGCGTTGACCCGCGGCGGCGGTGATCGGATGGGTGACCCCGTCGATGACGACGGTTCCGCCGACGGTGCAGGGGATTTCATAGCGGGTGGCCAGCTGGTACCGGTACGGCTCACCCGCGGTGTCCCAGACGAGGTCCAGCGACACGTCGGCCGTCCGGGCGGCAGCCTCATCCGGGTCACCCACAAGGGCCGCCGCGGGGTCGTCGTACACCTGGGCCCGTCCCGTCACCGCCACCCGATAGGACCGGGCCGGCTCCTGCGGCTGCAGATCCAGGCCGATCCCGTCCGTGCGCACCCGTGCCGGGTCGGGGGGCAGTGCGATGTGAAAGTCGTTGAGGGCCAACGTCGGCAGACCCGGCCCGCACAGCAGGACATTGACCCAGGCGCGGTCCTCGTTCGGGTACAGCCCGAGGCGGATCCAGCCGCCCAGGCCCGCGGCGGCATCGGCGAAGTCGAAGTACCAGCTCTCGTTCCACAGCGCTTCATCCGACGGCAGGTGCGGACCCTCGTCGTGCGCAACCGAATCGGACGCCACGCTCACGCGAGCACCGCCAGGGCGTCGGTGTCGAGAACCTGGGCGCAGTTGCGATCGAGCATCGTCAGGAACATCCGGTCGCCGCGTTCGGTGCGCTCGACCACCATCGACGCGATGATCGTCATCGTCACCCCCATGAAGCTGCCGCGCCGCACGCCCTCGCGGACGTCGACGGGGTGCAGCGGGCACTGCGGACCCAACGCGCCGTGGTAGGCGGTCACCAGGTCCTCGAAGTGCGCCCGGCGCATCTCGGTGGGCAGTGCGCAACCCAGGAAGTACGCGAGGTCGGTCATGGCCGGACCCCAGGTGACCGTCTGCCAGTCGACGATTGTCAGCGGGCGTTCGGCGCCCGGCTCCCCGAACAGCATGTTGTCCAGCCGGTAGTCGCCGTGCACCAGCCCGGTGGGGCGGTGGCCCTCGGATTCGGTGGCCATGAACGCGTCGAACGATTCGACCCAGCGTTCGCAGACGTTCTTCTGGTCGTCGGTCATCATCGGCCCGTAGCGGTCCAGGAACCCGGTGTACAGGGCGGCGATGAGGTCCTGGCTGACCGGCGCGCCCTGATTGAGCCAGGCCGCGGCGGCCAGGTCGGGATCACCGAGCAACGGCCCCTGCACGCGGCCCAGTTCGGTGACCGCGAGCATCGCCTGTTCGATGCTCGCGCCCCGGATCTCGTCACCCTGGCGCGCGGGTGCGGCATCGTCGAGCACCAGGTCGAAGATGCCGGTCGCCGGGTCGAATCCGGTGTGATGGCAGGTGGCGATGGGTCCGCTCAGCCGGGGGGCGATGTCGGTGTAGAATCGGACCTCTTTTTCGTAGAGGCCCATCGCCAGTCCGGTCTGCCGGCTGGTCGGATCGGCGGCGGCGACCTTGAGCACCACCGACGCCGGACCGGCCGCACCATTCGGGTCGTAATGCAGCGTCACGCGGTAGCACTCGCTCATCTGGCCGGTGCCGATGCGCTCGGTCTCGAACGCCGTCACCGGCGCGGATTTCAGTGTTTCGGTCAGCCACTCGGCCGTCAGATCCCCGGGGGTCTCGATTCGCACCAGAACAACGTATGACAGGTGTCAATACCCGATCTGCTCCGCGTCCAGTGCGCGGGTCACTCGAACAACGTCGCGGTCACCGCAGGACAGATGAGACGCTGCGCCTCAGTGGCAGTGCGTCGGAGGCGTGGGTTCGACGTCCAGACTCGGGTTGCGGTCGAAGAAGCCGAACGGCTTGAGCCAGAACGACACGACGTCGGCGGGCATGATCGGCCAGTCCTCCGGGCGGGTGATGTGGTGGATGCCGAACACGTACCACAGCACCACGTCGGTGTTCTCGATCGAGCGGTTCGCCCGGGTCCATGCGGCCAGGCCGTGATCGGCCGCCGACTGGTTGACGAATTCACCTGCGGGCCAACGCTCCTCGGGACTGTTGGGGGTCACCCACAGCGTGTGCCCGATGACCGTGGCCCGCTGGAACACCTCCGAGGCCGGATCGAACATCGCCGGGAACGCCCCGCCGGGAACCAGCTTGTAGGCCGGGTGGGTGCCCAGGCCGTTGACGACGTTGGTGTTCACCACCTTCCAGCCGCGCTGGGTGGCGAAGTCCATGTCCTGCATACCTTCCTGCTCGGTGCGCAGGGGCGTGTTGCGCTGCACCAGCGCCAGGCCGTACGGATTGTCCGGCCCGATCGGTTCGGCATGGGTCTCGCTGCAGAAGACGGTGTTTTCGGTGCCGTCGACGTCGAGGTCCAACCGGGCCACCAGGAAGTGTTGGTGGAACGGCGCGTAGGTGCGCTCGTCGATCAGGGTCCCGGTGGTCGGCGTCGGCCCCTCGGGGAACGGGGTGGTCACCATGATCCCGGTGGCGCGCACCTCGCACTCGATGTTGCCGTCCTGGTAGAACCGCCAGTAGGTCAGGTATTCGTAGTTGGCGACGGTGACGTGGAACGACACCGTCAGGCGGCGCATCCGCCGGGTCTCGGCCCCGTCGTGGTGATCGACGTGCTTCCACAGCACGGCGTTGTCCTCCTCGTGGATGCACACCGCGTTCGGGATCTCGTACGGCTCTCCCCTGCTGTTGTGCAGCGTCGCGTCCAGGTAGCGGATCTCGCCGAGGCAGTCGCAACCCAGCGTCAGCGAGGTCGTCATGAAGCCCAGGCCCCACTCGCCGATGTCGAAGGCGGTCCGGCGGTAGTGATCGGTCGACGAGTCGCGGTAGGGCACCATCATCTCGGCCAGCGAAATGCGGTGCGCCACCGAACGTTCCCGGTCGCCGTCCTGGTAGCGGATCTGATGCAGCGTCATCCCCTCGCGGTGGTTGAATCCGACGCGCAGGCTCCAGTTCTGCCACCGCAACAGGTTGCCGTCCAGGGTGAACGACGGCCCGTTCGGCTGGGTGATCTCCAACGGCTGCAACGGTTCACGCCGCCCGGCGGCGCGGACGGCCTCGGGGATCCGGCCGGGCACATACTCGGCCATGACGGACGGGCGCGTCGCCGTGCCGTCCGCGAACGGGCCGGTGTCCTCGATGCGCAGCAGTTCCATCGAGTTCAGGTCGATCACACAGTGCAGCCCGCTGATCTGGTTGGCGTACGGGTTGCCGCCGGCCACGTTGCGCAGCCAGATGTCCGACCAGCCGAGCCGGCGGTCGGGGAACTCCGGCGGCGTCACGGCCGCGCCGTAGGTCCAGGTGTCCACCAGAACCAGGTCCAGGTCGGTGATTCCGCGCCGGGCGAGCGCCGCAACCATGTCGGGATGTGTCCGCACCATCGCGTCGCACTCGGTGAATTCGTCGACGGTGAAGTTCGGCTGGACGCCCGGCACGTGCTCGAAGGACTCGATCCGGTCGCCGCTGAGCGACACCACGCTGCGGTAGGTGGCGTTGTTGGCGCGGTCCAGGCACAGCGCGATGGCCCGTCGCGCCGGCCGCGGGCCACCCGCCTCGAACGCCGCCAGTTCCGCCTTTGTCGGTTCGGCCATCTCGATGCCGGTGATCCGCCAGGAGCCCGGTGTGGTCGTCACGTCGCGGTCACGCCGCAGAATGGCGGTGACCGCCGAGAACTCCGCCGCCGACAGGGGATCCAGGGGATGCTCGCTCATGCGCTACATCCTCTGCTGAAACCTCCAGCGCGGGGGACGGATCCGCTCAGTTGGTGAATGCGGTCCAGGCGTCGCGCCGCGCCGAGTGCGGATCGATCTCGACCCGGGTCCGCCGGTCGAACACCAGCACCGCGCGCTCGTCGGCGGTGTACATCGGCCAGTCGGCACCGGGTGCGCCCGTGCGGGCGAACTCGCGCCAGTGCGTCTGCACGTTGCGGCTGACCCGCCGCGCCGACTTGCGGTCACCGGCCAGGGTCAGTGCCGCGCCCACCCGGGTCTCGAACACGTCGAACACCGCGAACAGTTCGGTCGCGTGGGTGGCGCCCAGGCCCGACCAGTGCAGCGGGCGGGGCGCGTAGTCGTAGCGATACACGTACGTCGGCAGGTGCGGGCCGGGTGCCGCCGCCCTCGCCTCGACCACCTCCCAGAGTGACGAGGCGAAGGTGAAGTCGCCGCCGATGCGCACGCACGCCTTGGGCGCCGGATAGTCCGGGTACGCCTCGATGATGCGGTCGCGGGTGGCCGCGCCGGATCCGGCCAGCAGCGCCTCGATCCGATTCTCGGTGGTCGGCAGCAGCGGCAGGACCCGGGTGAACAGGCGGCCCTCGTCGGCGTTGTTGCCGATGATCAACGGCACCGGGTGCGCACTGCCGGACCGCATCGCCTCCCGGGGGTGCTGCGGCAGGATGTCGTCCTCGACCCCGTCGTGGGTGCCGTAGGCGGGCCCGACGGCGAAGGCGCCGTAGGTGTTCAGGGTGGGCACCGCCGCCAGTGCGTCGACCGCGTTGACCAACTCGGCCGGGGTCGCGGCCATCAACGCGTGCGCGGCGTCGGCCGGGCGCGCGCCGAGCAGCGCGGCGAACTTCTCGGCGATGATCGCCGCCACCTCCCGCGACCGGGTCATCCCGGCCGGCGGGCTCTCGGCGATGGCCTGGCGGAACAGGCCCTTGGCGGCCGGGACCGCGAGCAGGCTGACCACCGCGCCCGCGCCCGCGCTCTCGCCGAACACGGTGACGTTGTCCGGGTCACCACCGAAGGCGGCGATGTTGTCGCGCACCCACTGCAGCGCCAGCACGATGTCGCGCAGGTACAGGTTCGAGTCGATCGGGTGCTCCGCGGTGCCCAGCGACGACAGGTCCAGGCAGCCCAGGGCTCCCAGGCGGTAGTTCATCGACACGAGGATGGCGCCGCGGCGGGCCATGGACGCGCCGTCGTAGATCCGGGTGGCCGAACTGCCCAGGATCAGGGCGCCGCCGTGGATGAAGACCATCACCGGCAGCGGGCCACCGTCGGCGTGCTCATCGGGGTGCTCGGGCGCGGTGATGTTGAGCGTCAGGCAGTCCTCGCTGGTCGGCTGGTAGCGGCCCAGGCCGACGGCGGTGTACATCCGCTGCTGCGGGGCGCACGCGGCGAAGGCGTGGCAGTGCCGGACCCCGGACCACGGCCGCACCGGCTGCGGCGCCCGCAGGCGCAGCGGACCCACCGGGGCCTCGGCATACGGGATGGATCGCCAGCGGTTCACGCCGTCGCGGGTGAAGCCCTCGACGACGCCGGACCGGGTGGTGATGCGGACGATGCGTTCGTGCATACCCACGACGGTATCGAACAGGTGTCAATAATGCCCGGACGGTTCCATCACAGCTAACGTGGCGGCATGCGGACTGCCGTGCTGATCACCGCCGCGGTGCTGCTCACCGGAGGCGTCTCGGCGTGTTCCTCGGCCCCCACCGGCCAGCCGACGCTGACCCCGATCACCCCCCGGATCGGCACTGCGTCGCCGTCGCCCACCGCCCGAACACCGCCGACCTCCACGAAGACGTCGCCGGTACCCGTCCCGACCGCCGCCCCCACCGGGGCCACCCCGATCGAGTCGGCCATGGCGTGGGTCGAGGCCGGCAAGCCCGCCGACGCGACCGCATTTCACACCGCGACCCGCGACGGCGTCGCGACACAACTCGGCTCCGACGTCGCGTTCGTCACACCCACCGGTACCACCCAGTGCATGACGGACGAGAAGGCCGACGGCGCGCTGGCCTGCCTGGTCGATCTGCGGCACCCGCCCACCGAACCGTCCGACGCCTACGGGCACTGGATCGGCGGCTGGGCCGACTTCGACGGCTCGACCCTGAGCGTGGGTTCCACGCACGCCGACCCGGGCCGGTTCGCCGCCGGCAAGGGGGCCGAACTCCCCTACGGCACGTCGCTGCGGTTCGGCGACTTCCAGTGCCGGTCGGACGCCGACGGGCTGTTCTGCGTGAATTTCGCGCACCAGTCCGGGGTGAAGTTCGCCGACAGCGGCGTGGAACCGCTCGGCTGCCTGAAGATGGTCGACGCGCCCGATCTGGGGCTCAAGTTCAGCTGTTGATCAGGCCGCCAGCACGCCCTTGGCCCGCAGGATCGGCAACACGCCCTCGGCGAACCAGTAGGCCTCCTCGAGATGCGGGTAGCCCGACAGGATGAACTCGTCGAAGCCCAGGGAGTGGTACTCCCAGATCAGGTTCGCCACCTCCTGGTGGCTGCCCACCAGCGCGGTGCCCGCACCGCCACGCACCAGCCCGACTCCGGCCCACAGGTTGGGGTAGATCTCCAGGCGGTCGATCCGGCCACCGTGCAGCGCGGTCATCCGGCGTTGCCCCTCGGACTCCGAACTACTGTGCAGCGCAGTCGCTCTGGCGATCTGATCCGGTGTCAGCTGCTTGACCAATTCGTCGGCCACCGCCCACGCGGCCTCGGAGGTGTCCCGGGTGATGGTGTGCAGCCGGATCCCGAACCGGACCTGCCGGCCACGGGCTTCGGCCAGTGCGCGGACCTCGGCGATCTTGGCCGCCGCGGTCGCGGGCGGCTCCCCCCAGGTCAGATACACGTCGACGTGTTCGGCGGCGATCGGCAGGGCCGCGGCCGACGAGCCCCCGAAGTAGATCTGCGGCAACGGGTTCGGCGGTTCGGAGACCCGCGCATCCTTGACCGTGTAGTGCGCGCCGCTGAAGTCGACGGACTCCTCGCGCCAGACCCGGTTGACGATCTCGAGGAATTCCGCGGTCCGCGAATACCGTTCGTCGTGCGACAGCCAGTCACCGAAGCGCTGCTGTTCCAGATCGTCGCCGCCGCTGACGACATTGAGCAGCACCCGGCCCTCGGAGAACCGCTGCAGCGTGGCCGTCTGCTGCGCGGCGAGCGTCGGGGGCACCAGACCCGGGCGGAACGCGACCAGGAATTTCAACCGCTCGGTCTCGGCCAGCAGCGCCGACGCGGTCAGCCATGCGTCCTCGCACCACGTCCCGGTCGGTGTCAGAACCCCTTCGAAGCCCAATCGGTCTGCGGCACGGGCGATCTCGGCCAGGTAGCGCCGGGTGGGCGCCCGGTACCCGTCCGGGATGCTGTGATGGGCGGACGCGTGGGAGGCACCGACGATGGAACGGCTGTCGCCGTTGGTGGGCAGGAACCAGAAGAACTTGGCGGACACCTCGCCGACGCTAGGCAGAGCGCCGGGCCGCGGGAACGGTTTGGTTCGCGGTGACGCGAATACGCGGTCCCGGTGCGCAGGCGGTCAGCGCCAGCCGTCGGCCGCCTTGACCGCCGCCAGCAGGGTGTCGCACAGGCCGCGCAGTTCGTCGGCGTCGGCACCTTCGGCCACCGCGGTCGAGACGTCCTCGGCCGCGCACCGGACCTGATAGACCCGATCGGACAATTCGGCGGCCTCGTCCGGGGTGAGCACCACCGAATCCGGCGGCACGGAGCTGCCCTTGACCATCGCGCGCTGCTCGTAGGCCCGCTGGCGGCAGGACTGCCGGCAGTACTGGCGGCGCCGGCCGATCCCGGCGTCGACCTCACTGAGATCCCGGCCACACCATCGGCAGGCCGCGGGACGGGTTCGACGGGCCACGAATGCCCACCCTAACGGGGGTTGCGGCCGGTGCCGTGGATCGGCGGTATCCTGGGAGTATCTGTGTCCGGGAACTGTGCGGCTAGGCGCTGCGTTGACGAACCCGGATGAACGCGCGGGAAGAGGGAGTGTTCGACAATGGCTGATCGTGTGCTGAGGGGCAGTCGTCTCGGAGCAGTGAGTTACGAGACCGACCGCAACCACGACCTGGCGCCGCGGCAGCTGGCGCGCTACCGCACCGAGAACGGCGAGGAGTTCGAGGTTCCGTTCGCCGACGACGCCGAGATTCCCGGCACCTGGCTGTGCCGCAACGGCCTCGAGGGCACCCTCATCGAGGGCGATCTGCCCGAACCCAAGAAGGTCAAGCCGCCGCGCACCCACTGGGACATGCTGCTCGAGCGCCGTTCCGTCGAAGAGCTCGACGAGCTGCTCAAGGAGCGCATGGAGATCATCAAGACCAAGCGCCGCGGAAGCTGACTTCTCAGGTTCAACCCCCGCCGAGTCAGCGGCCCCTGCGACGCCCACTCGCACAACGTCGCAGCCAGCGCTGAGTCCATAGCAACGTCAACCCAACCCACCGCCGAGTCAGCCGTCCCTGCGACGCCTACTCACACAACCTCGCAACCAGCGCTGAGTCGACGGCCAGAACCCCATATCTCAGCGGACGATGCCGCGCGCCCGGTCCAGCCGGCTGCCGATCCCCCACTGCGCGACCTTCGCCATCGCCTCGCGGATGTTCGAACCGCTCATCTTCGACACGCCCAGTTCGCGTTCGGTGAAGGTGATTGGCACCTCGACCACCTTGAACCCGTTGTTGATGGCCCGCCAGGTCAGGTCGATCTGGAAGCAGTAGCCCTTGGAGTCCACCGCGGCCAGGTCGATCTTCTCCAGCACCTCGCGACGGTAGGCCCGGTAGCCCGCGGTGATGTCGTGGATGTCGACGCCCAGCAGCACCCGTGAATACGTATTGGCCGTCTTCGACAGCGCCAGCCGCCGCCACGGCCAGTTACGGACCGTCCCGCCCTCGACATAGCGCGAGCCGATCGCCACGTCGGCACCGGCGTCCACCGCATCCAGCAGGCGGTAGAGCTGTTCGGGCGCATGGCTGCCGTCGGCGTCCATCTCCACCACCACCGAGTACTGCCGGCCCAGGCCCCACGCGAATCCGGCCAGGTAGGCGGCACCGAGGCCGTCCTTGGCGTCCCGGTGCATGACGTGCACGCGATCGGGGTCGGCCAGGGCGAGCTCGTCGGCGAGCTTCCCGGTGCCGTCGGGACTGCCGTCGTCGACGACCAGGATGTGCACGTCGGGCCGCGCCTTGTGCACGCGCGCGACGATCAGCGGCAGGTTCTCGATCTCGTTGTACGTCGGGATGATGACCAGGGCCCGATCGCTGGGGTGTTGCCCCATCATGTACTGCTCCTCGTGTTGACCTCGTCGCTCCCGCCGGCGCTGTCCGCCGGCCGGCGCCGGCGGCGCCGAGTCGGACGCACGAACCCTCCATTGTGCATGACACCGGCGATTACAGCGAAGACCGCAGCTCCGACCAGCACATACTGGATCAACGGCGCCCATCCCGTGGCCACGGTGCGCGACGTCTTAAGCCGGATCTGCTGGTCCAGGAACGCCGGGGTGAAGAACGACGTCCGGGCCACCTCGCGGCCGTCGGGAGCGATGACGGCGCTGATGCCGGTGGTCCCGGCGACCAGGACGTACCGGTCGTGCTCGACGGCACGGACCCGCGCGAAGGCCAGCTGCTGCTCGCTCATGGTCGCGTCGAAGGTGGCGTTGTTGGTCGGGACGGCCAGCACCTGGGCGCCGTTGCGGACCGCCGAGCGGGCCGCACGGTCGAAGATGACCTCCCAGCAGGTGGTCACCCCGATCGGCACGCCGGCCGCATGGACCACCCCGGTGCCGGTGCCCGGAACGAAATACCCGGCGCGGTCGGCCCACGGGGACAGCTTGCGGAAGAACCCGCGCCACGGCAGGTACTCCCCGAACGGCTGCACGATCTGTTTGTCGTGCCGCTCCCCCGGACCGGTCTGCGGATCCCAGACGATGATCGAGTTGGTGGCGCTCGGCTGCTCCGGTGTCGCGTCGGCGGTGGCGACGACGCCCCCGACGAGGATCGGGGCGCCGATCGCGCGCGCGGCGGTCTGGATGCGTTCCCGGGCGTCGGCGTTGGCCAGCGGATCGATGTCCGAGGAGTTCTCCGGCCAGATGACGAACTGCGGCTGCTGCGCGCGGCCCGCATGCACCTCGTCGGCCAGGTGCAACGTCTGGTCGACGTGGTTGTCCAGCACCGCGCGCCGCTGGGCGTTGAAGTCCAGACCCAGCCGGGGCACGTTGCCCTGCACGACGGCGACGGTCACGGTGGTGTCGTTGCCGGCGCCCGCACCGGACCGGTGCACCTGCGGGTGCGCCAGCGCGGCGCTCAACAGCACCACCGCGATGACGACGCCGGGGGCCACCACCGCCGGCGGATGCGTGTGCCGATCGTGTCCGAGGCGCCACCAGCGCACCGACTCCTGGACCAACGCGGCCAGGGCGAAGCCGAGCAGCGCGACCGCCAGCGACAGCAGTGGCGCACCGCCCCACTGCGCCAACGGCAGCAACGGACCATTGGCCTGACTGAAACCCGCTATGCCCCAAGGGAATCCGCCGAACGGAACCGAACCCTTGAGCCACTCCTGGGCCACCCACAGCAGCGCGAACCAGACCGGCCAACCGGGCAGCCCGCGAACCACCACCGCCAGCCACCCGAACAGGGCGGGGAACAGTGCGCACATCACGCACAGCGCCAGCCACGGCGGCACCCCGACGAACCCGCTGACCCACGGCAGCAACGGCAGGTAGAACGCCAGCCCGAACAGCAGGCCGTAGCCGAAGCCGCCCGCGGCCGTGGTCGACGGCCGGCGCAGCACCCCGGCCAGGACGGCCAGTGCCGGGATCGGCGCCCACCACCACGCCAGCGGTGCGAAGCCGGCGGACATCAACAGCCCCGCGGCGACGGCGGCGACGATCCGCGGCAGCCGCCGCACCAGCGCGTCACGCATGGAGTTCCCCGAACAGGGTCACGCCGCGGTGCACCGTCTGCAGGCAGCGCGGTGAGGCGGCGCCGTCGTCCAGGCGCGGCAGCGCGGGCACCCGGGACCGCGGATCGGTGGACCACCGCTGTACACCGTCGTCGACGGGTGCGCTGACCTCGAGGTCGTCGGCGTCCCAGACGGCATACGAGGCCGCGGCACCCGGCGCCAGGGTGCCGGTGATGCCGTCGCGGATTCCGGCGGCCCGCCAGGCGCCGCGGGTGGCCGCCGAGAACGCCGCCCGCGCCGAGATCGCGCTGCCCGGTGTCCGATGGTTCGCCGCGGCCCGCACGGTGGCCCACGGGTCCAGGTCGGTCACCGGGCTGTCCGACCCGAACGCCAGCGGAACACCGTGGGATGCCAAGAGCGCCAACGGGTTCAGCCGTTCGGCCCGATCAGCGCCGAGGCGCTGCGCGTACATTCCGGTCCGACCGCCCCAGAGTGCGTCGAAGTTGGGCTGCATGCTGGCGATGACCCCCCATGATCCGAGTTTGGCCGCCTGCTCGGCGTCCACCATCTCCACGTGTTCGAGCCGGTGCCCGCAGCGGGCCACCGCCGGGATGCCGTGCCGCTCGACGACCCGCCCCAGCGCCTCGACCACGGCGCCGACGGCGGCGTCGCCGATGACATGAAAACCGGCAGGCAGCCCGGCATCTGTGCACGCCGACAGGTGCGCCTCGATGGCCTCGTCGTCCAGGTAGCGATTGCCGCAACAGCCGGAGAGGTCCGAGTACGGCTCGCGCAGCCAGGCGGTGTGGGAACCCAGCGCACCGTCGGCGAACAGGTCGCCGGCCAGACCGTGCGCACCGGTCTCGGCGACGAGGGCCCGCGCTTCGTCCGCGGTGCCGACCGTTTCGCCCCAGTAGCCGGTGACCTCCACGCCGTGCTCGGTGCTCAGCAGTTCGGCCCAGTCGTCCCGGCCACCGATGACCGGCCCGCCGCACTCGTGCACGGCCACCACACCGGCGGCCGCGAACGCGTCCAGTGCGGCGACGCGGGCCTCGGCGCGCTGGGCCGCACTCAGGCGGGCCCGGGCCTCGGTTCGGGCGGCGTGGTGGGCGTCGGCCGATAGCGGCCGGCTCCCGTCCAGGCCGGGCAGCAGATCGCGCAACGCGGTCGACGCCAACGCGGAGTGCATGTCGATCCGGACCAGATAGGCCGGCCGCCGGCCGATAACGGCGTCGAGTTCGGCGGTGCTCGGCAAGGTGGCGTCGGCCCACTGGGTCTCGTCCCAGCCGTGACCCCAGATGATGCCGTCCGGTTGGGCGTTCGCGTGGGCGGCCAGCAGGTCGAGGAATTGCCGCTTGGACCGGGCCGGCCGCAGATCGAGGCCGGTGCGCAGCAACCCGGTGGCGGTGGTGTGGACGTGGCTGTCGACGAACGCGGGCGCCACGAACGCACCGTCGAGGTTCACCGGTTGCGCGTCGGGGAACTGCGCGCGGACGACGTCATCGCTGCCCAGAAAGGCGACCACACCGTCGCGGACGGCCATCGCGGTCGCATCGGGATGCGTCGGGCTGTGGATGCGCCCGCCGAACAGGACCGTCGTCACCGGAGAAATCTAGCGTGTGGTGCGGGGACCGCTATTCCGGGCGGGGACGCAGCGCGGGCAGGTCGGGGATCGCGGCGTCGTGCACGTCGATGACCTCGCCGTCGATGTACGCCGGCCGGGGCATGACGAAACCCACCCGGTTCGCCAGGGAGCGCCCGGCCAGGCCGGCGGCCAGGGGGCGCAGCGCCGAGCGGCTGGGCGGCAGCAGCAGCAACAGTCCCGCGAGGCTGGTGACCAGGCCGGGGACGATCATCAGCACGCTGCCGATCGCCACCAGGGCGCCGTCGGTGATCCGGGCGCCCGGATCCCGGGCGCCGCGCAGGTCACGCTGCAGGACCGCCATCTGCCCCTTGATCTGGGAACCCGCGAGCAACAGCCCCAGCAGCAGCGCACCGGCCAGCAGCATGACGGTCCAGCCGAAGCCGATCGTGGCCACCAGGGCCACGATCACCGCCATCTCGAGGACGGCGTACAGCACGAAGAACCAGCGGATGCGCATGCCTGTCCAACGCCTCAGTGCCACCCGGGGTTCCTGATCAGGCGGGAACAACCTCGATGGCACTGTGCACCGTGTCGATGCCGCCGCGCAGGATCGAGTGCGGGACGAACCACCAGGCATGCCACCAGTAGCGCCTGACGACGGCGTCGTACACCGGGCGGGTGTCCGAGTCCGGCAGGTTGCGGGCGACCGCCTCGACGGGCTCACCCAGTGGCTTGCCGAGCGCACCGCAGCGCTGGATGGTCACCCGCGGCGTGTTGCGGATCCGCTTGGTCTTCCACGAACCGTCGTCGGTGATGATCTTGAGGATGTCGCCCTCGGGGGCGCCCCACACCGGGGTCGGCTTGGGCCGGCCATCCTTGGTGAACGTGGTCAGGAGCAGGTACTTGGACTTGGCCACCTCGTTGAATGTGGTCACGACACCGCCTTGAGTTCGAGCGCGACGTTGTTCTTCATGCCGCCGCGCAGTTTCGAGAAGAAGTTGAATGCCTTCCCGATTACCCCGTATCGGCGGCCGATAGCGTCGTAGGCGTCCTTCGTCCGTGAGGTATTGATCACAGCGGTGGCCTCGACGGCCTCGCTCTTGACATTGCCGCGCATATCGCACGTGGCGATGGTGACGCGCGGGGTGTTGCGGATCCGCTTCACCTTCCAGGAGCTGGCCTGGGTGATGACGATCAGCCCGTCACCGTCGGGTGCCGCCCAGATGGCGGTCGGCTTGGGCCGGCCGTCCTTGGTGAAGGTGGTCAGCAGGATGTATTCGGAGCCGGCGATGTCGTCGAAGGTCGGGGCCATGCCGCCCACGGTAGCGGTCCAGTGGCACATTGCACCGCGGCGAGCGTCCGCCTTTGTACGGTTCGGCACGGCGTGTCGCGTACGGACGCGGACGTTCGCGGGAGGGTTGGTCAGCCCTCGAGGTCCCCTTCGGTCTCGAGCAACACCTGGCGCAGACCGGCCAGGGTCGCGCTGTCCGGTTCGGCCCACATGCCGCGTTCGGCGGCCTCGAGCAACCGCTCGGCCATGCCGTGCAGGGCCCACGGGTTGGACTCCGACATGAACTTGCGGTTCTCCGGATCCAGCACGTAGGACTCGGTCAACTGCTCGTACATCCAGTCGGCCATCACGTGTGCGGTGGCGTCGTAGCCGAACAGGTAGTCGACGGTGGCGGCCATTTCGAAGGCGCCCTTGTAGCCGTGCCGGCGCATCGCGGTCATCCAGCGCGGGTTCACCACCCGCGCCCGGAACACCCGCGTGGTCTCCTCGGACAGTGTGCGGGTCCGCACCGCATCCGGCCGGGTGTTGTCGCCGATGTAGGCGGCCGGATCCTTGCCGGTCAGTGCGCGCACCGTGGCGACCATGCCGCCGTGGTACTGGAAGTAGTCGTCGGAGTCGGCGATGTCGTGTTCGCGGGTGTCGGTGTTCTTGGCCGCCACCGCGATCCGGCGGTAGGCCCGGTTCATCTCGTCGGTCGCCGGTGCGCCGTCCAGGTCGCGGCCGTACGCGAACCCGCCCCACGCGGTGTACACCGCGGCCAGGTCGTTATTGTCGCGCCAGTTGCGCGAATCGATGAGCTGCAGCAGTCCCGCCCCGTAGGTGCCCGGCTTGGAGCCGAAAATCCTGGTGGTAACCCGTCGAAAACTCCCGAGCTCACCATGCTCGGCGAGGTCGGCCTGCGCGTGGGCGCGGACGTAGTTCTGGTCGGCCGGTTCATCGAGGCCGGCCACCAGCCCGACCGCATCGTCGAGCATGGTGACCACGTGCGGGAAGGCGTCCCGGAAGAAGCCGGAGATCCGCACGGTCACGTCGATACGCGGCCGGGCCAGTTCGGCCAGCGCGATGGGTTCGAGATCGACCACCCGCCGTGACGCGTCGTCCCAGATCGGCCGGACACCAAGCAGCGCAAGCACTTCGGCGATGTCGTCGCCCGCGGTTCGCATCGCCGAGGTGCCCCACACCGACAGGCCGACCGATTCGGGCCACCGGCCGTGGTCGTCGCGGTAGCGGGCCAGCAGCGAATCCGCCATCGCCGCCCCGGTTTCCCAGGCCAGTTTCGACGGCACGGCCTTGGGGTCGACGGAGTAGAAGTTGCGACCGGTGGGCAGCACGTTGACCAGACCGCGCAGCGGCGAACCCGACGGGCCCGCCGCGATGAAGCGGCCGTCCAGTGCGCGCAGCACCTGGTGGATCTCGGCGGAGGTGCCGGCCAGTCGCGGGACCACCTCGGTGGCGGCGAACCGCAGCACCGTGGCCACCTCGGGGTTGTCGGTCAGACCGTCGACCACGGCCGGATCCCAGCCGCCGGCCTGCAGGGCGCCGACGAGCTCGCGGGCCCGTCCCTCGGCGGCATCGACGGAGTCGCGGGCATCGCTGCCGTCCTCGGCCAGACCCAGCGCCTGCCGCAGCCCGGGCACCGACTGCTCGCCGCCGAAGAGCTGCCGGGCCCGCAGGATCGACAGCACCAGGTCCAATTCGGTTTCCCCGGTTGGATTTTGGCCCAGGATGTGCAGGCCGTCACGGATCTGGACGTCCTTGATCTCGCAGAGCCACCCGTCGACGTGCAGCAGCATGTCGTCGAACACATCCTCCTCGGGCCGGTCGGCCAGGCCCAGATCGTGGTCCATCTTGGCCGCCCGCATCAGCGTCCAGATCTGCTGGCGGATGGCCGGCAGCTTGCCGGGGTCCAGCGCCGAGATGGTCGAGTGCTCGTCGAGCAGTTGCTCCAGCCGGGCGATGTCGCCGTAGGTCTCG
>WBZP01000640.1_pt1 | contig 46641 bp, 39 predicted proteins | sample 5204301 | NCBI WGS metagenome assembly WBZP01 (sample SAMN12412401, study PRJNA552823) | activated sludge metagenome | isolation source: activated sludge from nitrification reactor of wastewater treatment plant... | place: USA: Pennsylvania | collected 2017
ACGTTCCGCGAAATGCGAACCCACGAGCGCTAAGGTAGTCGCGCAACTGGAAAAAGCTGAACCAATGGACTGCCGGATACTTGGCGTAATTGGCCAAATCCGGGCGATCACTCGTGGCCCGCCGCTCGAAGTAGCGCTTCAGAGGCCCGGGATACCAGCTATAGAGAGGCAGGTTGAATTCCTGCTGCACGGGACACAGCCAATTGCTGGTACTGACGTAGAGCACGCCGCCCGGCCGCAGAACACGGACCGCCTCATTGAGGCAGGATTGCCAGTCAACCACATGTTCCAGGAGTTCAGGCATCAAACAAACGTCGACAGTCGCGTCCGCAGCTGGTATCGCGGTCGCCGTGCCAACGTCGAAGCGAGCTTCGATATGCTGTTCGCCGGCACGGCGACGCGCGAGCTGGACCAGCGGTTCATTGATGTCGATGCCCCAATAGCGGTGGCCGCATTCCACCCAGAAACGAGCCTGCGTTCCTGCGTTACAGCCAATATCCAGCACATCGAGTGGCGCCGCGCCTGCCGGCCGGGCCATCACACGCAGCAACATGTCGCGCACGAACTGAAAGCGTTGCAGCGTTGCCGGTGTCAGGCTCTGGCGCTCGTAGTACTGGTAGAAGTCCTCGTGCGAGCCAGTGTCCCAGCCCTCGTCTACGGATTTCTGTGATTCATTCAACATGCGGTCACCACCTTTCGGGTCCAGGCATTGCGCATCATCCTCGCCCCCAGCATCAGATTCGAGGCCCCCCATGGCTTGAAGCGCGGTAGCTGAAAGATGTCGCAGCCGCCAGGACTGCCAACGCCATGGGCCGTACTCACGGCCAACTCAAAGCCGAGCTCCCTCGCCATGGTGACGTGGCACGCGGCGTAGTCCCGCTGCGGCCGGCCGTTCGGGTAGGCGAAGGTCAACACTGGCGTGCCCGTGATCGCTTCCAGGCGCTCCTTGCCGACGGCCATTTCGTCACGCGCCCGGTCATCCGTGACGGAAGTGAGGATCGGATGGCTGACAGTATGGCCGCCGATCTCCACGCCGCGGCGAGCAAGTTCGGCCACCTGCTCTCGCGTAAGCATGATGTCATTTGGCAACGGTCCGCACTTGGCCAGTTCGACGAGCCTCGTCACATCGGCTTCGCGTTGTTCCGGGGACCGATACTTGAGTGTTTCGAGAATTGCGCCGACGGCTGCCCGACGTTCATCCACGGACGACAGCACATGGTCGCCCAAACCAATGCCTTGTAGATCAAGCGTCTTTTCCCTGGTCCGGGCGACAGCATCAATTACCGTGTCGTTGAACATGCGGCCGCCATCAAGATATCCGGTGGTGACAAACACCGTGGCAGGCAAACTGTAGGTTTCGAGAATCGGCAGGGCGACCGTGAGGTTGTCAGCATAACCGTCGTCAAAGGTAATGCAGCAAGCGCGCTTGGGCAACCGGCCCTGCTGCAATTGCGCAACTGCCTCCCGCAACGGCAGTACGGCGAAATGTCGCGCCAGGAAGCCCATGAACCGAGCGAAGCTGGTTGCCGCTGGCTCGCCCGGACGCAGCGGATCGGTCTCCCGGAGCACCCGATGGAATATCAGAATGGTGAGCGGCTGACGGAACGGTGGCCAAGCCAACAGTGGCAGGGCTTCGATCACGCCGCGACCGCCTTCGCTGCGCGCGAGGTCGCCTCAAGCTGATTCCCGACCAGACCGCGAAGCACGATCAGAATGATTACGATGTAATACGGCAGGTCGAAATAGGTCAGGCTGAGAAACGCGCCGCCAACCATGTATCCCACCAGACTCACCTGGCACATGGCGGCCAGATCATGGGCCCATTCAAGCCCAGGTTTTCCAACGGTCTCGCGGACAACCCATTTGCCGTTCAACCACGTGAAGCCCAGGATCAGAAGAAACAAACCCAGCCCCATGAAACCGTGCTCGCCCAGTATTTGAAAGTAGATGCTATGTGCCGCGTGGATGTCAGTTGGATCTGGCGCATAGCGCAAAAATACATCAGGTTCGTAAACCGCGAATCCCCCGCCAATGGGAAAGCGATCCAACGCCAAGTTCCAGGCCATCCACCAGGCGTTGATACGTCCCAGCGCCGAGGCGTCCTGATTGTAAGTCTCGATTGTGGACATTCGAGCCAGCCACTGGTCAGGCATCGACAGCGCGATTGGAATGGCTACGATGATCAACACCGCGATCAAGCCCTTTTTGCGACTCTTCAAGAGCAGAAAACCGCCCATGGCTACCAAGGCGAGAAGGGCACCGCGCGAGTATGACCCCAAGGCCGAGACAACGCACAGGCCCATTGCCGCCAGGCAGCCCCGCCGGATCCAGCGGTTTTCGGAGTGGAGTTGCAGGTAGCGAAACAGCGGGACCGCCATGATAATGGCCAGCGCCAGCGCATTATTGTCCTCGATAAAGCTGCCTTCCGGCCCCCATACTCGGTGGGTTCCTCCGCTCGCGATGGTGAACACTCCGCCCTTGATACCAAAAAAGCCGACGGACAATGCCAACACCCAAGTCAGTTTATGCAGATGTTCCCTTGTTCCAAGCAACAGCAAGGCAACCAAGACCATGAACTGGATCTTGATCGGCCTGATCCAGAGTTGAAACTCGTCTTGGGGATGAAAGGAAAACAAAGGAGAAACCCCCAGCCACAGCACAAACAAGATCAGGGCGATCGTGACGCGGTCAATGGGAAAACGGTACAGGCGCTTTCTACTGAACAGCAGACCGACCAGCGTGCAGATCGCGACGACTTGGGCGAACGGCATGTTGTAAGCAAAACCCCAAGAGAAGCGATGCGGGTTCATGATGCCTAACCAGACCCACATAAGCAGTCCGACAAACGGATTGCGCAGAATGAAGGGGATCGACCCGAAGACAATTGCAGTCAGAATCAGATCACGCATTACGAAGCTTTCCGCCTGATGCCACTGAAAATCGCGAGCTGCCCCTGGGTGGTCGCGTCCCAACCAAACCGCCCGGCATAGGCCCGTGTCTGCGCTCGCGAGGGTGGCAAGCGGCGCAGCTCCTGCACCGAACTGACGATATTTCCGGCGTCACGTTGCTCCAAAAGCAGTCCGGCCTCGGTACTGAGCACTATTTCCGAGGTTCCGCCGACCTTTGACGACACAACCGGGGTCCCGCAGGCCATCGCCTCCAGCAGCACATTTGGCCAGCCTTCTCGAACCGACGCGAGCACGAGGCAGTCGGCCGCCGAATATAGCGAGCGCAATTTTTCCTGGGAAAGTACGCCTGCAAATGTCACTCGGTCAGAAACCCCAAGCTTCGATGCAAGCTCTTTCAGACGGCTTTCCTCGGTTCCCCTGCCGGCGATGACGAGCTGGGCGTCGGGAAGTTCGCACAATGACCGGATGACCAAATCGTGGCCCTTGGTCGGTATCAAGTTCCCTACCGAAACCATTGTGTAGCGAGACATTCCAAGATCCGCACGAATCTCTTCCCTCTTCTCCGGAAAGAACAGAGCCAGATCGACACCATTGCGAAGCACGGTGATTTTTCGCGCATCCACGCCGAGTGCAAGCAATCCTTCTTTGAGTGCATTGCTTACCACAATGATCGCGGCGCACTCGCGCGCCGCGTCGAGAATCATCTGCCGAGGCTTGCGGTAGCGCGGAATCAGATTGACGTCCGATCCCCGGGCAGTAATCACCACCGGTTTGCCGAGAGCCTTGCCGATCGTCATGGCCGCTACGCCATCTGGATAGAAGTAATGTGCATCGATCATGTCGAAATCGTATCCGCCCGAGATCATTCTACGCGCCGCCTTCAGTCCGGCTCGTGCCAACGTGTAGGGGGCGATGTTCATGCCGATCTTCGGCAGCAACAGGTAGCGGGGATGATCCACGCTGAGTCCGTTGCGTTGCTCGTGGCGAGGCACGGCGGCATGGCGGGCATACTCGCCAAAGGTGGCGTGGGCAAAGGGAAACCAGGGTACCGGGGCAATAACGCGCGACTCGATCTCGCCACTTGCCAATAGATGCCGCAAACGCGTCTCGACAAAGATCCCGTGGGTCGGGGAAACCGCATTCGGGTAGAGCGTCGAAAACGTAAGCAACCGGATCATTGCCGGGCCGGTTGTCACGGGTTATGCGGAGAAACCCGCAAACCGAGCGCCTTGCCAGGCAACTCGGCCGCCCGTCGCGCATTGCCGCGCCAGGTCAAGTCCATTCGGTCTATGGTCGCTACCGCAGCAGCAGCCAGCTTGGCGCGCAGGCCGGGGTCTGCGCACAGCCTCGTCAGAGCCTGCTCCATGGCATCCGATTGGGTGGCATCGAACAGCAGGGCATTGTCTTCGTGAGTCAGAATCTCCTCGATGTTCGGTTGCCGAGGTGCGATGACCGGCTTGCCGAGCGCCAAGTATTCGAAGAGCTTGAGGGGCGAGGCATAGGCAACCACGGCCGGCTGCAGCGCAACATCGAAAGCCGCTACATGCTCCGGCACCCGTTCGCGCGGAATCACACCAGTGAACCGGACGCGTTCGCCGAGAGACAAACCCACAGCCAGATCCTCCAGATCGGCGCGAACGGGCCCATCACCAACAACCATGAGGACAGCATTCGCCGGCGCCCGCGCCGACGCCATCCAGCGGATGACCCGGTCCACGCCATGCCAGTCACGCACGAAACCGGTGAATCCGAGAACCAGCGAGCCTGACAGACCGAGCTTCTGTTTGGCGGCATCGGCCGACGGCGCTGCGGCAAAATGGTCACGGTTTATCCCGTTCGCGATTACGACGATGCGCTCGGCGGAAACGCCCGCCGCCGCGACATGCCCGGCGAGTACTTTGGTAACCGGCAAGACGAAATCGGCGCTCCGCCACGCCCGATTTTCTGCCCAGCGGGCCAGCCGAGGCAGGCCGAGACCACCGAAGCGACCACGCTCCTCCACGAGGGGCGCATTGACTTCCAGCAGCAAGGGTATTCCCAAACGTCTCTTGAGCATTGCGCCAGCCAGCAGGAAGAGGTTGTAGCGTTCATAAATGACGTCCGGACGAAACTTGCTGGCCGTAGCCGCCAAGCGGCGGTAAGCGACAACCGTATAGGCTAGTTCAAGCAGTTCGTAGAGCGCCTTCGGCAAGGCGGCCTTGAGCTTGTGGACCCAGGTGGCATCGTCTCCCATGCTGCCACCACTGCCCGTCGGGCCGACGACACGAACCTCATGCCCGAGTTCGCGGAACGCGCCGACGAGCTCTTCGATATGAACTGCTTGGCCGTCCTTCGAAGCAGTGCGATGGTGGTAGAGGATCTTCACTTGGGCGAGTTCCTGGCGGAGTTGCTGAATCGAGTTTGATTGACTTGGCCGACGATATGCTTGGTCGAAAAAATTGTCGTTGCAGTCAGCGAGTGATTTTAAGGGGTACTTGGCAGCGCATGCGATTCCCCGTCAGGACAGGGTGCCGTATCATCAGCGCCGATTTTTCAGTTTCGCGAAGCCGGACCCATTCACTGCCTCACGCCAGTTCTTTAACCAGAATCCCGACAATCCGCTCGGCCGCCCGGCCGTCCCACAAATGCGGCCGCCGCCCCTGCTTGCCCTGGCCGCGCATTACCTTGCGCGCCTCGGCGACAATCCGCGCCGGATCGGTGCCCGCCAGCACATTGGTACCCTCCTGTACCGTCACCGGCCGTTCCGTGTTCTCCCGAATTGTGATGCAAGGAACGCCAAGCGCGGTGGTCTCCTCCTGCAAGCCACCGCTGTCGGTCAGCACTACGACAGCATCCTTCCACAGGTTCAGGAAGGACATGTAGCCCTGTGGCCCGACCAGCGTAATGTCGGGACCCAGATCGATGCCGAACTTCTCCAGGTTCGCCCGTGTCCGCGGATGGACCGGAAAAAGGAGAGGCAAGTCGACTGCAATCTCTTTCAACGCCCCGCCAATACGCGCCATCATTCCAGCGTTGTCGACATTGCTCGGCCGATGCAGCGTGACGACGCCATAGCGGCCATGCTTCATCTTGAAATCACTCGTCTCGAACGAGGCCTCCATCGATGACAACCTTTCCGCCTGATAGAGCACGTTGTCGACCATCACATGCCCAACATAGTGAATCGCGCTCTCGGCCTTGCCTTCGCGACGCAGATGCTCGACACCGCTCGGCTCCGTCACGAAGAACCAGTCCGAAATGCTGTCGGTCACCAAGCGATTGATCTCCTCCGGCATGCTCATGTCGCCGCTGCGCAAGCCAGCCTCGACGTGCGCCACCGGGATATTCATCTTCTTGGCGACGATGGAACAGGCCAGCGTGGAATTGACATCGCCTACTACCAATACCGCATCCGGCCTTTGCGTCTGGCATAGATCCTCGAAGGCCGTCATGATCTTGGCCGTTTGTTGTGAGTGGCTGCCGCCGCCGGCACCCATGAACACATCTGGCGGCGGAATGCCCAATTCCTCGAAGAACACTTCGTTCATCTCGCGATCGTAGTGCTGACCGGTATGAATGATCTTGAAGCCGAGGCCGCCGTGGGCCTGCAAGGCGCGCACGATGGGCGCGATTTTCATGAAGTTGGGCCGTGCCCCAGCGACCAGATATACGATGGGCATTTGAATTGTCACCTACGGTTCGGTTGATTCGACGTTGATTCCGAGCCGTCCTTGGAGGCGGTGCGATGGTGGTCGAGGATTTTCATCTGGATGGTTCCATGGCGGAGTTGCTCAAGAGACGTGGGTTGCCTTGGCCTGTGATACGCATGATCGAGAGAATTGTCGGTCGAATCCGCAGGTGATTATACGGGTAGGAGAAAGGCTCTGTAAGCGCCTTGACTGTCGTTCAGGGCTCTGACCAGCAGAGGCAGCAGTTTAGTTTTGCGTTGATACCGCCTTGGTATCGTGCTACAGTATCACGCATGCGCATCATCGCTTTATCGACGCTACGGACATTCTGGGAGAAACATCCTGATGCCGAGAAGCCATTAAGGGCATGGTATGCGTTGGCAAGTCGTGCTCCATGGGAAACACCCGCCGACATCAAATTGGCTTACCGGAACGCAAGCTTTACCGCGAACAACCGGGTGGTGTTCAACATCAAGGGGAATGATTACCGACTTGTCGTGGCAGTACGTTTTGACAAGGGACTGATGTACGTTCGTTTCATCGGCACACATCGGCAGTACGACCGGATTGAAGTTGAAACGATTTGAGGAGCCCACTATGGATTTGAGACCTATCCGCAAGAAGAAGGACTATCAGGCGGCCCTGGCGGAGATTGACGCACTTTGGGATGCGCCCGCCAAATCGGCCGGGGCCGATCGGCTTGATGTGCTTACCTTGCTCGTCGAACAATACGAGCGTCAGCATTTTCCGATCGCTGATCCTGATCCGATTGAGTTTTTGCAGCATGTCATGGAAGCGCGCGATTTGACCCGCAAAGATCTGGAGGCCTATCTCGGACCACGTGGTCGCGTGTCCGATATCCTCAACCGGGTGCGGCCAATGACGCTGGATATGATTCGACGCCTTGCACAAGGCCTGAGTCTGCCGGCAGATGTGCTGATAAAGCCTTACCCATTACGCGAGCGTGGCGAGCATCTGGCGGCAGCATGATTGATCGGTCGCCCTCTGGACGAATTCAAAGCCTTTAGTCGGTACGCGCCGAAAGGCTGATCGCGCGTTGCCAGCGATTAGCTACGATGCGGATGGTTCGTTCTTCAGGAACGCATCAAACATCAACAGTGTCCAGATTGGCGTGCTGTGGTCGCAAATTCCGGATTCATGTTGTTCGACGATCTCGCGGATAACCCGCGGATTGAACCAGGCCGTTTCCGCCATCCGCCCGCCGAGCAACGCATCGCGCACGCGCTGCCGCAGCGGGCCGCGAAACCAGCGCGCCAGCGGCACCGCGAAGCCCATCTTGGGCCGGTACAGGATGTCGTGCGGCAAATGCGGTTCCATGGCCTTTTTGAGCAAGTATTTTCCTTCCGCACCGTGCATCTTTAGCGATGTCGGCAGCGTGGCGAGCCACTCGACCAGCGGATGGTCCATCAGCGGCTCGCGCACCTCCAGCGAGTGCGCCATGCTGGCCCGGTCCACCTTGGTGTTGATGTCGCCGACCAGATAGGTGTGCAGGTCGAGGTACTGGATCAGCGCCAGCGGATCGTCGGTGCCCGCTTTCGCCGCATGACCATTTAATACCTCCAATGCGCTGTAGCCGCCCAACTCGGCCTTGAACGAGTCGCTGAACATCCTGTGCCGAAGCGGATTCCGCACGAAGGAAATCTCATGAAAGTATGCCTCGACCGAGGAGCGTGCCAGGCCCTCGAACGTTGACTTTGCGCGAAAGATCCTTGGTGCCCAATCCGCCCTGGGGTAGAGGCGCCCCAACGCACCGAACACGGGCCGACGCAGACCAAGCGGCAGCATGGCCCGCATGTTCTCTCCGATCAAGTGGAGCCGGTAGCGCCGATAGCCGCCGAAGTTCTCGTCGCCGCCATCGCCTGAGAGCGCCACGGTGACATGCTTGCGCGCCAATTGGCAGACGCGGTAGGTGGGAATCGCCGAGCTATCGGCATAGGGTTCGTCATACAAGCTGGCCAAGGTGTCGATCAGGTCGAAGTCGTCGCTCTCCACCAAGTCCACGAAATGCCGGGTCTGGAAGCGATCGGCGACTTGCTTCGCGAATGCGGCTTCGTTGTAGGCCGGGTCGGAGAAGGCAATGCAGCAGGTATTAACCGGCTCCTTCGACAGGCCGGCCATCATCGCCACCACGGCGCTGGAATCGACGCCGCCCGACAGGAAGGCACCGAGCGGGACCTCGGCGATCATCCGCAGGCGAATCGATTCGGCGAGTCGCCGTTCGAGTTCGTGACAGGCATCCTCGATGCTCAGTCGCGCATCGAGCGTGAAGCGAACGTCCCAGTATTCCCGGGGCTCCGGTATCGGCTGGCCGCGACGCAGCGTGAGCGTATGCGCCGGCGCCAGCTTTTTCGCCTGTCGGAATATGCAGCGCGGCTCGGCAACGTAGCCGAGAGCGAAGTATTCCTCGACAGCGAACGGATCGATATCGCGCCGCAAGCCACCATGAGCCAGCAGGGATTTGAGTTCCGAGCCGAACAGAAAGGTACCGTCGTCGAGCAGCGCATAGTACAGCGGCTTGACACCCAGTCGATCGCGCGCAAGGAAGAGCGTGTCGAGGTTGCGATCCCAGAGGGCGAAGGCGAACATGCCGCGAAAGCGCTCGACGCAGGCCTCGCCCCATGCTTCCCAGGCATGGACAATCACTTCGGTGTCGCTGCGGGTATGGAAGATGTGGCCCAGAGCCTGGAGTTCCGGGATCAACTCCTGGTAGTTGTAGATCTCGCCGTTGAAGACGACACAAACGCTGTTGTCTTCGTTGTAAAGCGGCTGCTGGCCGGTAGACAGATCTATGATCGAAAGCCGCCGATGGCCCAGACCGAGGCCCGGTTCGACATGCAGTCCGCCTTCGTCCGGGCCGCGATGGAACTGGGACTCGTTCATCCGGTGCAGCACCGCGCGATCGATCTCGCGCTTGCCCCGTGTATCGAAGATTCCGGTGATGCCGCACATGGGTGGGATTGGTGGTGCTCCTGGCTACTCGGCCGAAGACGACCCGCTACCGGGCATGCGACCCATGGGCTCTCTAGCCAAGTGCATTTCAATGACTCGGGAGAACTCGGGCAAGTAAGTCTTTACCGTATTCCAAACCACACTGGCGTCGATGTTGCGGTAGCCATGTGCAAGCTTGATCCGCATCTCGTAAGCACCCGACATATGCTGCCAGAGATCCGATCTTGACTGCTCAAGATCCGGATCAATCTGCATAACGTTGTTTCCGGCTTCGCCGATATCTATCAGGTTCTTGATGCCTGCATCCTGAGTCTTCCGATCCTCAAGGAATTGTTCTTCCGTCAAATTGCCAACGATCTTCCCAATCCAGGTGATCGCATGCTGGATGTCGACCAGGCAATCGAGAACCCGCAAGGCCTTGGCCGGCCGATGAATCATACGGGAACGGCCTCCTCGAGTACCTTCTCCCGAAATCGATCGGAAAGCGATCCGGGGGTATGGACATCCACAGGCACTCCGAGAAGATCTCGCAGCGCGCGTTGAATCCGGATCAGGCTTATAAAAGTGGTCTTGCCGGAGATGGGATCCACCAGAATATCCAGATCGCTTTCCTCGGTGTCATCCCCATGCGCCACCGAACCGAATACGCGTGGATTGCGAGCGTCGCATTGTTCGACGACCCGACGAATGTCTTCTCGATGCAACGTGAGCGCCTCGGAAGGCTTCATGTCCTGACCATATCCTCAAATTAGCGCCGCATGTGGCGTTTCGGGTATCGACCGCGAGATTTCGCACACCGGATATTAACCGATCGCATGCGTGCACAGACCTCGGAAAGCGCTACCAGCGACTAAAGCAAACCGTGGGAGCCTCAGCGAGAAAGCGACCGATCGTACAGGCCGCGATAGGCCCCTACCATGGCCTCCATGCTGAAACGTCGCTCGACTTCCGCCCTGCCCGCCCGCCCCGCGGCGCGTGCCTGCTCCGGACGAGTTGCGTAACTGACTAGCGCCTGCGCCATTGCCTCGCAATCGCCGGCCGGTACCAGTTCACCCGTGCGGCCTTCGACAACGAGTTCGGGGTTACCGCCGACACATGTGGCGATCACGGGCAAGCCGGATGCCATGGCCTCGAGGATGGTGTTGGAGATACCCTCTGCGAGCGAAGGCAGGACGAAGCAATCCAGCCCGCGCATGATGTCCGGCACGTCGTTGCGCTCCCCCGGCAGCCAGGCCAGATCGGCAATCCCGGCCTGCTCGAGCAGTTGAATGGCTTGCGCACGCAAGGCGCCGTCGCCCACCATGACCAGGCGAAGCCGCGCCTTGAGCGACGGATCGAGCTCGAGGGCGCGGATGAAGGCACGCGCCAGCAGCGTCTGATCCTTGACCACCTGCATGCGCCCGACCGTGCCGACCAGCCAGTGCTCGGGACGCCGGAACGGGCACCCGTCTATCGCCGCCAGGCCATCGGCGGGATGGAATCGAATCGCATCGACGCCGTTGTAGATTTGCGTGACCTTGCGCGCCGGAATCCCGACCCGCCCTGTCAGATAGTCTTGCAGATCGCGCGACAGCGCGATGAAATGGCTCACGAATGGGTTGTAGAGCCGTCGTACCCGCTGGTACTTGCGATTGTGCCCGTCGAGGTCGCCGACGTCGCGACCGTGCTCCCCGTGAATGCGCACCGGCACGCCGGCCGCCCAGGCCGGTACCGTGACTTCCAGCGCCGCCAAATTGCGACTATGAACAACCGCCGGCCGCAGTTCGCGAAAGATCCGAAACAGACGCGGGTAGAGCGAAAACAGGTGGCCCGCAGGTTTGTGCAGGCTGATGAACTGAACGTCGTCGCGCTCGATGCGCTTACGAAAATCCGTGACCTCGGTCAAAGCAATGATCGTATGGCGGTAGGCATCTTCCGGCATGTGGTTGATGAGATTGACGACCCCGTTCTCCAGTCCGCCGACATCGAAACGGAAGACGACGTGAACCACCAGGGGGCGCGGATCGTCAGCTTGGATCATGCGGCACGCCGACTCAAACGTGGTCGATATACCAAGCCAGCGATTCCTCCAGCCCTTGGTCGATGCGGTGACTCGGCACGTAGCCGAGGAGCTTGGTCGCCTTGCCGATGTCAGCGAGAGAATGGCGCACATCGCCCGCGCGAAAATCCCGATAGCTCGGTTTGTAGTCCTTCAGGTGTGTATAGCGCGCGCTGAGGTGCTTCGCCAGGAAGTTGGATAGGTCGTTGAGGGTGGTTCGATCTCCGACGGCAACGTTGTAAACCTGGTTGACGGCCAGTGGATTGTCCGTGGTCGCGGCGAGCAGATTTGCCTGAATCGCATTGGCGATGTAGCAGAAATCGCGGCTCGTTTCGCCGTCGCCATTGATATGCACGGGCTGGTTGTTGATCATCGCCGCGATCCATTTCGGGATCACCGCCGCGTAAGCACCATTCGGATCCTGCCGTTTGCCGAAAATATTGAAGTAACGAAGACCGATGGTATTGAATCCGTAGGTGCGCGCAAACACATCTGCGTAAAGTTCGTTCACATACTTGGTAACCGCGTAGGGCGACAACGGCTTGCCGATGTGGCCCTCCACCTTGGGCAGCGCGGCGTGGTCGCCATAGGTGGAGCTGCTCCCGGCGTAGACGAAGCGCCGGACCTTCGCGTCGCGCGCAGCGACCAGCATGTTCAGGAAGCCATCGATGTTCGCCTGGTTGGTCGCAACAGGATCCTCGATTGAACGCGGAACGCTGCCCAGTGCCGCCTGGTGCAGGACGTGGTCCACGGATTGAGACGTGGAACCGCTCTTCCATGTCATCGCCTGCCGACAGGTTTCAATGTTTCTGATGTCACCTTCAATGAAGCAGAATTGCGCTTCCATATCACTACGCGACCGACCCATCCATCCAGGCGATTGGCTGGCATCATCGAGAGCCGCCAGCAAGTTGTGCCGGTGTCCGGTGGCGAAATTGTCCACACCGATGACGCGCTGGTTCAGGCTCAACAAGGTCTCGAGCAGGTTGCTGCCGATGAAACCGGCGGCGCCGGTAACCAGCCAGGTTTGCGGCCGCGTCCGGATCTTCTGCCGGACTGCCTCATACGCACCTGCGGTCACCATGGGACCGGATCTGTCAGTTGGTCTAGAGTCGCCACAACTTGAAGCCCGCGTTTGCGATGGCAGTCGCGTCGTAGGCCGACTTGACGTCGGCGAACACCGCATTCGGTTTGAGTTTGCGCGTCAAGTCCGACAAAGGCATCGCCAGATACGCCCGGTGCGAGACCGCGGCAACCAGGGCATCGGCCGCGCTGGGCAATTCGTCCCAAGCAGTCAGGCTGATGCCATACTCATGTTCCGCCTCCGCCGATTCGGCGATCGGATCGTGCACCGCGACATCACAGCCGAAGGACCGCAGTTCCTTGACCAGATCCGCAACCTTCGAATTCCGCAGGTCCGGGCAGTTTTCCTTGAAGGTAAGGCCGAGAACGATGACTTTGGCGCCCTTGACCGGGCTGCCGTTGCCGATCATGTTCTTTACCGTCTGCTGTGCCACGTAGGCCGCCATGCCATCGTTGATACGCCGGCCGGCGAGAATGACCTGCGGATGGTAACCCAGCATGTCGGCCTTGTGGGTCAGGTAGTAAGGATCGACGCCGATGCAGTGCCCACCCACCAACCCCGGTCGGAAGGGCAGGAAGTTCCACTTCGTGCCGGCCGCTTGCAACACTTCGAGGGTGTCGATACCGATCTTGTCGAAAATCAATGCCAACTCGTTCATCAACGCAATGTTCAGGTCACGCTGGGTGTTCTCGATAACTTTCGCCGCCTCCGCGACTTTGATGCTGCTGGCTCTATGCACCCCGGCCGTAATGACTGAAGCGTAGAGCTTCGCGACAGCTTCGGAGGTTGGCCCGTCATCGCCGGAAACCACCTTGACGATTCTCGTAATGGTGCGTTCCTTGTCGCCCGGGTTGACCCGCTCCGGAGAATAGCCGACGTGGAAATCCTGCATCCACTTCATCCCTGAATGCTTTTCCAGCAGAGGAATGCAGACCTCTTCTGTTGCGCCTGGATAAACAGTCGATTCGTAGATGACAGTGGCGCCCTTCTTCATGTGCTTGCCGACCGTCGTCGACGAGCCGACCAGGGGCGAGAAGTCGGGAATGTGCGCGCCGTCTACAGGCGTGGGCACCGCCACTATGATGAAATCGGCATTGACAAGATGGGCGGGATCGGTGGTGACCGTGAGTTTGGTCGCCGCCTGAAGATCTGCCCCGCTGACCTCGCCGGTGGGATCGCAGTGGTTCCTGTAGCTGGCGACCTTGGCTTCCGACAGGTCATAGCCTATCGTTTCGTACTTCTTCCCGAACTCGACTGCCAGCGGCAATCCCACGTAGCCGAGCCCGACAACGGCGACGCACGCATCATTGCTTGAAGTTTTTTGGTCCATTTTCTTCCTTTGGTTGGCTCTGGTGCAAAAAAAATGACGTAAGTGTAGCTGCCTGACCGGGGACTCGTATTGTTGCACGGGTTGCGCCGGGCCCCTCGATCAATTCGAGCAGTCCCGGGGCACAGCATCGGAGGAGGGGAAAAGGGGCCAGGCTCGAATTTGGAGATTCATCAAATTCGAGCCTGGCCCCTTTTCCTTCCTTCAGTCACTCGTGCGCAGGAAGGCATCGAACATCAGCAGGCCCCACAGCGGCGCGGAAAAGTCCCGCTGACCACTTTGGTGTTGTTCAGTCATCTGCTTGAGGATTGCCGGGTCGAAGTAGCCGGTGTCAAGCAGGCGCGGGCCGAGCACCGCGTCGCGCAGGCGTTGCGCCAACGGGCCGCGCAGCCATCGCGCCAGCGGCACCGAAAAGCCCATCTTTGGACGATACAGCAGGTCGTTGGGCAGCGCAGGTTCGAAAGTCTTCTTGAACAGCCACTTGCCTTCGCCATCCTGGATCTTCATATCCGCCGGCAATGTTGCCAGCCACTCGACCAGTTCGTGATCCATCAAAGGCTCGCGCACTTCCAGCGCGTGAGCCATGCTGGCGCGATCGACCTTGGTGTTGATGTCTCCAGTGAGCCACGTCTTGTAGTCGAGGTACTGGATCAATCCGAGCGAGTCCTCCGTGCCCGCGGCCCGGGCGTGGAGACGAAAGACCTCAAGCGCGGTGTAGCCGCCGAGGGCTTGCCGGAAGCCGGGCGAATACAGACGCCGCCGTTCATCCTCCCGCAGCAGCGAAATGCTATGGAAATAGGCGCCGACGCTGTCGAGCGCAAGAGCCTGGAAAGTGGTCTTGGCACGCAAGTAGCGTGGCGCCCAATCGGCCTTGGGGTAGATACGGCCGAGCGCACCGAAGAGCGGACGGCGCAGCAGCAGCGGCAATCTTCGGCGGGCGCGTTCCTCGGCCAGATGCAGTCGATAGCGGCGGTAGCCGCCAAAACTTTCGTCGCCCCCGTCGCCCGAGAGCGCGACGGTGACATGGCGGCGGGCAAGCTGACAGACCCGGTAGGTGGGCAACGCCGAGCTGTCGGCGTACGGTTCGTCATAGAGCCAGGCCAGGGTATCGATAAGGTCGAAATCGTCGCTGCGTACGATGTCGAGGTGGTGGGTCGTGCCGTAACGTTCGGCAACGCGCGCGGCATATTCGGATTCGTTGAAGCTGGGGTCGTCGAAACCGATGGCACAGGTTTGCACCGGCGAGGGCGAAAGCCCTGCCATGCTGGCGACCACCGCACTCGAATCGACGCCGCCGGAGAGGAAGGCGCCGAGAGGCACATCGGCGATCATGCGCAGCTTGACGGCCTCGTCGATGCGCGGGCGCAACTCACCGATCGCTTCGGCGGCTGTCAAGCTACTGTCGCCGCTGAAGCACACGTCCCAATACCGCCGCGGTTCGGGCATGGCCTGACCGCGCTTGATCGTCAGGGTGTGTGCCGCAAGCAGCTTCCAGGCGCCGCGGTAGATGCAGCGTGGCTCGGCAACGTAGCCGAGCGCGAAGTAGTCCTCGACGGCCAACGGGTCTATTTCCCGGCGGAATCCGGGATGGGCGGTTATCACCTTCAACTCCGACCCGAAAATCAAGGTACCGTCGCCGAGCAGGGCGTAGTGCAGGGGTTTGACGCCCATGCGGTCACGGGCGAGAAACAGGGTCTGCCGACGGCGATCCCAAAGCGCGAAAGCGAACATGCCGCGAAAGCGCCGGACGCAATCCTCGCCCCAGGCTTCCCATGCGTGAACGATGACCTCCGTATCGCTGCGCGTCCTGAAAACATGGCCGAGCGACTGCAGCTCGGGTACGAGTTCCTGGAAGTTGTAGATCTCCCCGTTGAACACCACGACCACCGTGCCATCCTCATTGAACAGCGGCTGCTGACCCGTGGCGAGATCGATAATCGACAGGCGGCGATGGCCCAGAGCCAGCCCCGGCTCGAGGTGCAGACCGGACTCATCGGGTCCGCGATGTTGCTGGATGTCGTTGATACGCTGAAGCAAGTCGCGCGGATACTCGCGCTTGCCTTTCAGATCGAACAACCCGGAGACGCCGCACATCGTCAGCGCTGCTTCTTCGCGTCGGCCAGCACGGCCGCCATGCCGCTGCCGCCGCTTGCCAAGTAGGCGTCCATGGCGGCTTCCGCGCCGCCGGGCTGGTCTTCCGGCGCGTAGAGCACGACTGCGGCGGAATCGTCGCCCTGCCCGGTCAGCTTCGACAAGGCCAGAAAAGCCTTGCCGAGGTAATCGCTGGCCGTGACGCGGCCATTGATCCAGTACCAATGCCAGGCGAGGAGGTGTTTCTTTTCCGCGCCGCCAGTCGTGTGGAGGCGGCCACTGCGCACGGTGACAACCTGGCCATCGAGCGTGATGCTGCGCGTGCTGCGCCCGACCTCGATCCAGTCCTTGTCTGTGCTCCTGACCAAGACGTTTTCGGAACTGACCAGCTTGCGCTCGTAGTCCTGCTGGCGGTAGTAGGCAATATATACGCCGACATGGCGATCGCCGTCGGCGAGCGAAGCGATGATTTCGGCGGAAGGATTGGTGAAGGCCGGCTTCCAGTCGGCCAGCGGTTCGGGGGCCACATTCCACCCAGCGCGAGCCAGAGCCCGCGCATCGAGTTTGGGCGGCGGCAGGGGCGCACTAGATTCCAGCGCCCAAAGCGCTGCATGCGGTGCGGCGACGATGACCGCGAAGAGGAGGCATGCGACGCTCTGGCGCGCGGCACCGGCAGCGGGCCCGCCAGCACGCTTCGGCAATTGGCGATCGCCAGCGACGGTCAGGTCTTCGCGCCACTTCATGCCGATCGCGAACATGATCATGATGACGATGCCGAAGAACACCCAGCCGTAGATCAGGTGGTCAACACCGGTGGCAATCTTCCCGCCAGAGAGATGGCCGAGCATGACGATCATGTAGGCGCGGAGCCAGTTGGCGACTATCGGCACGAGGATCGAAACCCCGACAAACAGCAAGCGGCGTTTCGTCGATCGGTAGTTCAGGTAGGCGAACAGCGTACCGACGGTCAGCGAGGCCAGCAGATAGCGCACACCGCTGCAAGCTTCGACCACCGACCAACTGCCGGACGGAATCACGAAGTGCCGCCCTTCCGCGTACACGGGAATGCCGGAAGCCCGCAGAGCCATGATGGTAAAGGTTGCGGTCCAGTCCATCAGCGTGGGCATGACGAATTCGCCGATCGGCACGGCAAAAAGCAGGAAGCCAAGCGGAAAGGCGATCAGCCGCGCAGCTGGCAGACCGATCACCAGCGGCACGGCCAGGATCAGCATGCAGGTGAAGGCGAGTTGGGTGACGGCATTGACTGCCGCCATCTCGCCGAGCAGCCAGCCGAACGCCAGGCCGGCGAGCGGCAGGGCCAACCACAGAGTGGGCTGCGGCGCCTGCAGGGCGAGAACGTGGCGCTTTTCCCAGATCAGCCAGAGACTGATCGGCGCCACCAGGAAGGCGTGAGCGAAGGTGTCGGAGCGGGCCCAGATGCGCTCCATGGCAAACGCTGTCTCGTGGTAGAGCCCGAACAACACCAGCACCATGGCGACCAGGGCCGTCAGCGTCGGCTTCCAAGCAGCCGTCGGCGCGGTCGGCAGCGCGTTCATGCGGCGACTCCAGGATCCAGGTAGCGGTCGATGCAAGCCAAATTGGCCTCCCAACTGTAGTGGGCGATAACACGCTGCCGGGCGACGGTTCCCATGGCTTCCGCGCGGGGGCGATCGGCCAACAAACCCCGTATCTGCGCGACGAACTCTTCGGCATCGCCGGCGGCGAGGAATTCGCTGCCTTGCGCGGCATCAACCGCCGCCGCACAGGCGGCCGAGGCGACAACGGGACGCCCCATCGCCATTGCCTCGAGCACTTTGTTTTGAATGCCGCGGGCGATGCGCAGTGGGGCGACCACCACTCTTGCGTGCTTGAGGTAGGGCCGCACGTCAGCCACGGTGCCGGTGACCATCGTCGCCCCATCACTCGCCAGGGCCTGCACAGCCGCGTCGGGACTGCGCCCGACGACGTAGAAGCAGATGTTGGAATCCTGCTGCCGCAACCGCGGCAAGACGTCGCCCGCAAACCAGATGGCGGCGTCGATGTTGGGCCAGTAGTCCATCGCGCCGGTAAATACGATGGGGATTTCGGCATCGCGAAAGGGCGAGGTCAGGGCATGATCCGGCGCGAAGAACTCGGCGTCGACACCATTGCTCATGGCGCCGACGCGGTCGGCGCTCGCGGGCGCCGCGGCACGGTAGAGGTCGGCCTCGGCCTCGGTGACGAAAAACGAGTGCACCGCCTTGGCTTCCACGGCACGTTCCCAAGCCAGCAATCGCGCGCCTTCGCGGCGATAGAGCCATGACAAAGGCCACGTACGCGTGGCAGCGTACTGCCTCCACTTGGCCGAGTCGAGGTCGACAAAGTCCACCAGAGTCGGCAAACGGGTCATGTCAGGCACGTAGTCTGCCATGACGGAGGAAAACACCACGGCACTGTCAATTCGCGTGCTCGCGCAGGTGCGGGCAACCCATTCGTGCAGTCCAGGATCGCGATAGTACGGAAGCGACAAGGCCTCGCCGGTGAGCAGCCCCATCAGACTGCGCAATCGCGCGGTCCGCGGCGACAGGCGGGCGACGTGCATCTCGGCACAATAGGCGCGAACTGACTCGAGATGGGCCTCGTCGTCCGGGTCGTCGATGAAGGTGCCGAGATAAACGTGGTGCTTCTGAGCCAGATGCTTGAGCAGATGAAAGGAGCGCACCTTGTCGCCCTTGTTGGGCGGGTAGGGTAGGCGATGTACCAGATAGAGGAGATTGGCCACGCGGTCAGCCCAGATTGCGCACGATGAAGGGCCCGAGGAAATTGGCCAGACCGATGGGCATGCGCCGCCAAGCCTCGATCATGAGCTTGTACTTGGGATTGTTGGGATTGTTCTGCGGGATAGCCTCGCGCTTGTAAAGGCGGTACTCGTAGTGCAGCGGCGTGGGCTCGAATCCCCAGTTCTTCTTGAACGAATAGGAACCCGAACCCACCTTGCTCCGGCCGTAGTCGAAGACCTTCAGCCCGCGCTGACAGGCGCGGCGCATCAGCTCCCAGTACTTGAAGTCGTTGGCGGCAAGTTCGCGGGCGGCCACGGCATCCCCGGCATAATAGGGCAGCACTTCGTCGCGAAAGTAGAAGCTCATCACGCTGCTCACCGGAGTGCCGTCGGGCTTGACGATCGTCAGCACCTCGCAGTCCTTGCCGAACTCGCGGAGCAGCGTGTCGAAATAACGCTTGGGCATGGCCGGCGTGCCGTGACGATGAACATTGTCGGCATACAACGCGAAGAAACGCCCGGCATCTCGGTCGATCTCCCCGCGCAGGCCGTTCTTGATGCTCTTCCTGACCATCGCCCGCTGCTTGCGCGGAATGGCAAGCATATTGGCCTCTTCTTCGGGCTGGACTTCCTTGCGAAACGTGACGTAAAGGTCCTGCGTCGGCCAGTCGGAGTGGCGCGCGTCGATATTGCGGTATTCGAGATGAGCCACTCCGAGTTCGTGCGCCAGTCGCTCGGCTTCCGCTTCCAGCGCCGCCGCAACCGCGGCATCGTCGGTCACCACGCCACCATAGACCGCGAAGGGCATCGCGACCAGCGAATTGCCGAACAGCAGGCTCTTGATCTGGGCCAGCGGCAGGACGCCGACGATCGCACCCTGGCGCTCGGCATACAGAAACCAGGCGCGGTGACCGAAGACATCGCCCAGCAGCTTCCGCCATCCCGCGCGGTGGAAGAAGGTCGCCGTGGGCGCCGTGGCGACGAAGCCCTCCCAGCGCGCGACGGCGGCCGGGTCGCGGTCGTCGAGCTGCCTGATGCTGAGGCCGCCGGAGGCCAGTGTGCCCACGTCATCGGATGCTCGATTCATTGCGCGAGGAACAGGCTGTCCATTCGCCCCCAGCAAAAGTCCTTGAGCAGCCGGTGAAGCCGGGGCTCCATGCGATCGAGATTGACGTAGTGACGAAAGCGGGTCTTCGCGTCGATGCCCGGCACGCGAGGCTGAGCGGCATCGATTTCCCATGGATGAAAGTAGAAGACCGCGGACTCGCCATCTTGTCGATTGACGTGCGCGATGAGTTGTCGCGACAAAGCGTAGGGCAGCAGACGGAAAAAACCGCCGCCGCTGGCCGGCCAGTTGCGATCGAAGGCGCGAACCGTGGTCGGCGGAACCTCGATCAGCGGAGGATGCACGACATGGACAAAGCGCGGTGCATCCGGCATTCCGTAGTGGTCGTGGCGTACCGGATAGACGCTGGAGCTGTAGCGGTAGCCGGCACGGGCGAGACATTCGAAAGCCCAATCGCGGTTGCCGGCCCCTATGGAGAAACTCGGCGCCCGATAGCCCTTGACCTCGGTACCGCCGAGCTCCTCGAGCAGCGCCTTGGCGCGGCGAATGTCCTCAAAAAAAACCGGTGGCTCGAGGTCGCTGGCCCGCTGATGACCGTAGCCATGACTGGCAAGTTCGTGCCCGCCGGCGACGATATCGCGAACAATGCCGGGATAGCGTTCGGCGATCCAGCCCAGGGTGAAGAACGTGGCCTTGACATGGTGCTCGTCCAACATCGCGAGGATGCGCGCGACGTTGCGCTCGACGCGGCACACGCAGGTGTCCCAATCGGCACGGTCGATGTAGGGAGCGAAGGCCGAGACCTGAAAGTAATCCTCGACATCGATGGTCAGGGCATTGGTGATGACTTCGGTATTCGCCGCGACACCAGCCTGACGGCTGCTGTTCATTTCTTGCCGGCCTTTCGCTCCGGAGGTGCGCGGGCCGCGTCCACCAGTCTTTGCATGATCTGCAGCAGCATGGCGTTGCCGCGCTCAAGACGCAGCAGACCACGTTCGATACGAATCATCCGTTCGGCCGATCCGCGCGCACTCAGCGCCTGGATCATTTGACCGGCCTCGTCCGCGCCTTCGGCCGACAAGGACAAGTCGCCGAGGTCGGCCTTGCCGAATTCGGCGTCCATCGCCGACGGCGACATCAGCGCTTCCTTGCCCGCCGCCCTGACGGCTCCGGCGGCCCCCTCGTTGATCTCGGCCGCCACTTCCTCGATGTCGGCCCGGGTAAACGCCTTCTTCGAACTCAGGAAACCCATCAGCAGCAGGCGATCGCAAACGGCATTGATGCGCCTGGGAATGCCGGAACTGGCCTCGAAAACCGCCTCGTAGGCCGCGTCGTCGAACGCGGGCTCGCCCTTGCCGCCGGCGCACTTGAGTCGATGCTGGATGTAGGGTCCGACGTCTTCCTGGTCCAGCGGCCCGAGGTGGCAACCGGCGATCACCCGCTGCCGAAGCTGCGTCATCTGCGGGCTGAGCATGATGGTCCGAAATTCCGGTTGGCCGACGAGAAACGTTTGCAGCAACGCGTGCGACTCGAACTGGAAGTTGGACAGCATGCGCAGCTCTTCAACCGCGCGCGGCGTCAGGTTCTGCGCCTCGTCAACCACCAGCAGGCAGCGCATGCCTCTGCGGGCGATGTCCACGAAAAAGGCTTCCAGCGCAAGCAGCAGGTCGGCCTTGGCCAAATCCTTGAAGCGAACGCCGTAGGCGGCGGCCACCATGCGCAGCGTGTCTTCGGCATCGAGCTGCGTGCTGACGAGTTGCGCGGCGATGACCTTGGTCTTGTCCAGCGCGGCCAGCAGGCCCCGCACCAAGGTGGTCTTGCCGGCGCCGACATCGCCGGTGACGACGATGAATCCCTCGTTCTGGTGCACGCCGTACTCGAGGTAGGCCATCACCCGTCGGTGCTGCTTGCTGGCGAAGTAGAACTCCGGCGCCGGGTTGAGCTGGAACGGCTTGACCGTCAGCCCATAATATGCCTCGTACATGGGGGACCTAAAACTTGAACTGCATTGACCCGGTCAGGGCGTGTTCGTCGTACCCGGTACCGCCGGCGCCGTCGAAGTGGCTTTGCCGCAGACCGACGCTGGCTGACGTATTTACCCCCACCTTGCTCGTGAGCAGCAGCGACCAGGCTTTGAGCATGGTTTCGAGACCCGATCCTGTGCTGTGGGAACTGCTGGTCGTAAGCGTCATGGCGGTATCAGGTGTCACCTTGTGCGCCCAGCTGGCATTGAAGCCGGACTGGCGAATATTCGGGCTCAACGCGAAATCGTCCGCTGGGCCTATGCCCGTCCCGAGTTGCTCGCTGTTGCTGCGGCTGACCGCAATGACCACCGTGTTGTTCGCCCCGTTGAGGGCAACCGAGGCCTGTCGCGATCTCTGGAGAAACGGCCGCGACGTCAGCAAGGGGCCGAAGATCGGTGAATTTGCCGCGATGCCCGTCTGCGAGAGCTGTCGATTGGTCTCGGCGGCCCGCAATACGGGGTCGGGAAATGTCGACGCAAGTTGCTGATACAGCAGATCGTACGCCGTGCCTGCATTGGCCTGTGCCAACTGGGGCGTGGGGACGCTGATGGCGCGACTGTCGGAGAACTTCCAGGCGGTCAGGGCGGTGCGATGATTGAAGTCGACGCTGAATGCGTTCCCCGCGGCATTGCGATCTTTTTTCAACGAGAGCTTGGTGCGTTCAGTGGGCGCCCAGTCGAGTCCAACACCGCTGGTCGTTCGCTTCTGCTGCGCCGCGTTGGTGTAATTGTCGGTCTCGCGACCGGCGCTGGCGAGCAGCCGAACCTGAGGGTCAATCTGATAGGTCAGCGTCCCGGCGACACTGCTGGAACGGGTATCCACGCCAGTGCCTTGGCCGGTCACCTGTTGATTGGCGTTGACTGACCAGCCCAACGGAACCAGCGGCGTGGCACCGCTCAGTCGGCCGGTCCAGGAGCGGGTGGTGGTCGCCGCGGCGGACAGCGCACCCGTCTCCGAGCGGGCGCTGGTTCCCGTGTAACGCAACTGGTAATCCACGGCGCCCGCCAAGCGCCCCTGAATGTACGGGGAAATGCTGTAGGCGGCCGTTTCGGACCGGTTGGCATTGATCAGCTCATTATTGCTGCTTTGGGTACCGAAGGCGGAGACGGTGCTCTGGGCAATATTGTGGCTGGCCTCCAGGAACAGCCACTGCTCGACGATCTCCAGCTTGCCGTTCGCCGCCAGTGATCGCTGATTGTTGTTGCGCCCCGAAGCGTCGGCATAGGTGTTGAACTGCCAGCGATAGTTCAAACTGGCGGACGCCCGCCCGCTCCTGCCGTCAAGCGAGACGCCGGGGCTGAACTGCGTGATGAAATCGGACTTCTTGGTTGGCGTCAGATCGACGTTGTCCGTGTAGATGCCCTCGACCGAGACGGTCGGGGTGATCAGCCAGTTCGGTCGCCCACCCGCCTGGGCCGGCCCGGGATCTGGCGCCGCCTCTTGAGCCTTTGTCAAACCCGGAACCGCCGAGATTACCGCAGCCAGAACAACAGACATACCGCGCGCCGCTCGCAGACGCGAGCGACCTGGCGTCGCGACGAGGGTCGCGGCAAAATCCTGCGTCATTGTCCGGCCACTTCCTTCTCGACAGCTTGCGACGCATCGGAGCCGTAGCTTCCGTAGCCATAGCCGTAACCGTAGCCATAACCTTGCTCGTCGAGGCCGCCCGTCGCGCCATTGAGCAAGACCATCTTGACCGGACAGGCTTCGATAGCGGCCAGGGCACGCTTGACGTCGCCACGCCGGGTGCTCTCCGCGCGCACCACGAGCACGACCTGCCCCATGTGCGCCGCCAGGGTTCTGGCCTCGGTGGTATGCAGCAGCGGCGGCGAGTCGAAAATTATGATGCGATCGGCGTAGCGCCGCGCCAAGTCCGCGAGAAGTTCAGCCATCGCCGCGCTCGCCAGCAACTCGGTCGCGCGCGGGTGCTGCGTCCCCGCCGGAAGAATCGAGAGCTTCTCGACGTTGGTGCGAAGCAAGACCTGGCTCAATTCCAGCGAGCTGTCGTTCAGCAGATCGAGCAGCCCCTTCTGCTGGCCAAAGCCGAATACGCCGGGCATCGCCGGGCGCGCCACGTCGGCATCGACCAGCAGCACGGTATGGTCGAGTTCCATCGCGATACTCATGGCCAGGTTCGCGGATATCGTGGTCTTGCCCTCGCCTGGCACGGCGCTGGTAATCATGATCAGGTTGGCGTCGCGAATCGGCGCCGCGGACTTCCCCGCCACGTTACGCAGCAAGGGCCGCTTGATCACTCGCAACTCATCGGCCAGTTGGCTGCGGCCCGCGTCCGGCGTCACGACTCCGCGCGCAGCCACAGCCTCCATGTCGAGATCGATCCGCCGCGAAACGGCTGCGGGCCGGCCCGACTCCCCCGCCGCAGGAAGCGCCGAATGCCCGCCATCTGGTCGGCGAGCCGGCGTCGCCGTCTCTCCGGAAACGCCTTCCCTGGGCAAAATATCGCCGGGTACGTCGACACCTGCCTGACGCAGTTCCTCGAGACGCTTGGCGGCTTGCTCGATGATGTCCATGGAATCCCCTCAGGCCGACTGCGAAAGGAGGAATATCGCCAGTATGGCCAAGCCATAGAATCCGGTCAGCGAGCCCAGCGCGGCGCCAAGGCGAATCTTGTCCTTGCGGGTCTTGGCCTGCGCATCGGGTGTCACCGGCATCGAAATAACCCCCAGCAGAGGCAGGCCCGTCACGTCGCGCAGAGTATAGGAATCGAAGAACACCGGCCGCAATTCACTGGCGGCAAAGCTGGCCGCAAGACCCGCCACCAGCGCCGCCAGCAACGCAAGCGGCAACAGGAGCAGCCGGTTGGGCGCCACGGGCTTGGGTGACGCACGCGGTGGATCGATCAGCCGGAAATCCGCGACACCGGACACCGCCGACATTCCCTCGGTCATCGACGCTCCTTCGCGCCGCTGCACCAAGGCATCGTAATTCTTCTTGTGGACCTCGTAATCCCGATTGAGCTGGGCGAACTCCGCCTCAATCTGGGGTGCCAATTTCAAAGACTCAACTGCATGTTTATAGCGCGATTCGTATTCGGCGACACGGACCCGCAAGGACGCGATCGTCGCCTCTGCTTCCGTCAGGGAAACCTTCATTTGCTGATAGGCCGGATTGCTGTTGGGCGATGCCACTGAGGGGTTGGCCACAGCGGCCTTCTTGCGGACAGCGATCTCCTGCCGCTTTTGCTCCTCGAGTTCCTTGATCATGCGGCGCGCACCGACCACATCCGGGTGCTTCTCCGTGAATCGTTGCAGCAGAGTATCGAGATTTCGTTTCTGCGATTCGATGCGGCCATCGATCTCCGGCATCGAGACGCTTGATTCGGTACCCGGCATATCCGGTAACAGGACAGGACTCTCGCCGGTGATCTCGCGCTTAATGGCATCGCGGCTATTTTCGGCCTCACGCAACTCGAGCCGCGCCTGACTCAGACTATTGCCGATTTCGGTAATGCGCGCCGTCGAGCCCTTGTCGCTGTCAAGATGAAGCTCGATGTTTTTCAGCTTGAACTCCTTGAGCCGGGATTCCGCGTCTTCGAGTTTCTTCTGGTAGATCTTGATCTGCTCTTCAACAAACTTCATCGCGGTGTCAGTGTCCGCCTGTTTTCCGCCGAGGCTGGACTCGATGAAGATTGTGGTCAAGGATTGCACTACCTTGCGGGCTCGTTCTGGATTCGTATCACGGTATTCAAGAGTGTAGAGATTATCTCGCCCGACGCTCTTGATCTTCAGCGTCTTGCCTAAATCGTCGATCAAGGCGTCCTTGTCCTTGGCCGACTTGATTCCGAGGTCGAGATCGGCCATACGCACCAGTTTTTCAATGTTGGGTCGGCTGATCAGCGTACGGCTGAGCATCGCGATCTGCTGCTCGGTATTGGCCTGAACGACAAGGCCCGAGAGCAGTGGTTTCAGAACGGAGTCGGTATCGACGAAGATACGTGCTGTCGCCTCATATTTGTCTGGCGTGATGAACACGGCGCCGGCCAATGCAACGCCGACAATCCAGGCAACGATGATACCCACCCAGCGCTGCAACCACATGCCGCGCAGGATCAGCCGGGCAAGCTGAAGCAGATCTTCCATCAGCGCTCAAGGCCGGGACAAGGGATTTCAGTAACCGGATGCACGGTACGGCATGGGCGATCCAAGGCGCATCAAAACCAGCTGCGCGGAATGATCAGGACGTCACCCGGCTTCATCTCCACGTTGGCCGAAACATCGCCGCGCTTGACCAGATCCTTGATGCGCACGCCGTACTGCTTGTTGCCCTCGGCGGCACGCAGGATGGAGCCGCCGTTGCCGTCGGCAAAATCCGTCAAGCCGCCGACCGCGATCATGACGTCGAGCAAGGTCATGTTCTGCTTGTACTGCAACACCTGGGGCTTGGCCGCCTCTCCGATAACGCGGATCTGCTCGCTGTAAGGTCCGACAAATCCCGTGACGATCACCGTGACAACCGGATCACGAATGAATTGGGCCAAAGCCTTTTCAATGTCGCGCGCGAGCTTGGTCGGATCCTTGCCGATCGCTGGCAGATCCTCGATCAAGGGGGCGGCGATCTTTCCGTCAGGACGCACAGGCACCGACATCGAAAGTTCGGGATTGCGCCAGACGACTATATTGACGGTGTCACCGGGACCAATATGGTAGTTGTAATCGCTCGACGCGGCGCTGGCCGGCGCCGGTTCGTAAACGGAAGCGCAACCGGCGGCCAGCATGCCCAAACAGCCGACCAAAAGCCAGCGCGCCAAGCTGCGCGACGCTCTCAAACAATCAGCCAAATTTGACAACATCGCATTCTCCCAAAAAAACTCCGCGGAAACGGCCGTGCGTGGATCCGGCCAAGCGGACGAACGGACCGTCGAAAGGCCGCCGCGACGTCCCCTCCCCCTGCCCGGGAAAGCATAACACAAACCCCCCGTCCGCCCGGACGGACGGGCGACTGCACACGGCGACCAGCTTGGCTGATTCGATCACAGGGACGAATTTGGCCAATTTCCGAACTGCATGGCAAAATGCCTCCTGTTCGATTGAACAAGGGAGCCGGCGGAATAGCCGGCGCGGGCGAGACGCTCCTGACCAAGGAATGTCTGTCACAATGACGGCCGCAAGGTAGCTGCGGCGGCGCGGCAAACACGCGACGTATCATCGGCAGGCCGCGCTCTTGCCGCCGTGCGTCCGCCGCGTCCGAACATTGGAAGCTTTTGTCCTGCATATCCACGAGCGAAAGATGCCCACCACCCAGCCCACCCAGCCGAAGGCAACGCAGCAGGATCTTCCTTGGCAAGGTCGCTTGTATGCCCTTCGTGTCCTATTCACAACCATGGTGCTGCTCGTGCTGGTGGGTAACGATGCGGCTTGCCACGACGAACCGGGTGCGCATATCTGGCTTATCGTCACAGGCGCCCTGTATCCCCATATTGGCCATCTCCTGCTCGGACGCTTCGAAGGGCGCGGTCGCGGAGCCTACGCAATCATTGTGGTCGACAGCTTCTTCTCGGGGGCAGTGATCGCCGCGATTGGACTGGCCTCGGCACCAAGCGCGGTCCTTGCGGCGATCAATTTGTTCAATTGCATGGTGGTCGGCGGTCCGGCCCTTATCGCCTTGGGCATGGTGGCCGGCCTGATGGGTATCGCGCTATCGGGAGTCGCCGCCCTCCCGCCATCGACCAGCATCTGCGGTGCATCGGACGCTCTCGCCGGAGTTTTGCTGGTCGGCTATTTCTTCGTCGTCGGAAGGTTCATCCACTACCATATCGGCAGGTTGCGCCAACAGCACGCACAACTCCAGGCTGAATCCGACGCCGCCACCAGGGCGCGTTTCGCCGCGGACAGGGCTCTCGCTGCCGTATTGCCGCCCAGCGCAGCGGAAGTTCTCGTCGAACGAGGCGAACTCCCGACGGAAACACTGGACGCAGCCACTATCTTGATGATCGAGTTCGGATCGGAGCACACGGAGGCGCAGTCGATAGCGAGCCTGGCGGACTCGTTCCAGATATGCGATGCCATCATCGGCCGCCATGGATTCGAATGCATCAAGACGTTTGGCCCAAGGTATCTGGCGCTGAGCCGGGCTCAGACGGGACCGGACGATGCCGTCGCCACGGCCAAGGAATTGAGCAATTATCTGCGCGACCACGGACGCTTTCCTGGTTCGCCATTCAGGCAACGTGCGGTCAGGGTGTTCATACATTGCGGCACGATAACCGCTGGATTGGTCCAGCCGTCCCGCCTGAACTACGAGATTCTGGGCGAACCCATGGAGGCCATGCACGCCCTCGCCGGCTTTGCCTGCGACCAACCGATGGGCAATGTGATCGTCTCGGCCGCGGCGCAGCGCCGGATGCAGAAGTCCGCAGACTTTGTCGCAGCTCCGGCGGAACCCAATCCGGCGGCATATGTATTCCGCCTCGCGCCCTCTCCATGACGCCGCAGAGCCTCGCCGACCAAGACGATGCGGCGCGCCTGGATGGCTACGAGGACATCCTGAGGGACGCGGTTACCCGCTTTTGCGGCAAACTCGACGATGAAACCCTGCGGGGACTTCTGGCCCATGTGATTCCGGTAAGGCTTGGCGTCGGCAGCACGCTTTACCGCCAGGGCGAGGCGGGCACCAGCATGCATATCGTTCTCAGCGGACGTCTGCAGGTTCGCGTGGGCATGACTGACGGCAACGAGCGCATCGTGGCCTATCCGCAGCCGGGTGACGCCGTCGGTGAAATGTCCATGCTGACGGACGCGGGCCGCGCGGCGACCGTCGTCGCCGTGCGCGACACCATGCTCGGCATGATTGATCGCGCCGACATCGAATCGGTGGTTGGCAAGGATCCGCGAGCATTTCACAACATCGCCAAGATGATCATTGCGCGCCTGACCGGGGCACAAGGGCATATCGCTCGAAAGCAAGGAACGCGAACGGTGATGCTGGCACCGATTCACCAAAGCGCCGACTTCGCCGGTTTCGCCAGCGGACTGCGGCAAGCCTTGCTGCGCTTCGGATCAGTACTCCATCTCAACTCCAGAACAGCGGCACAACGGCTCGGTGGCGCACCCGAGGAAAACTACGGACGCATGCTTGACGACTGCGAACGGACCTATGACTTTGTTCTCCTGGAAACCGACCGAACGCCCAGTTCGTGGACCCGCATATGTTATGGCTACGCCGACAAGATTGCGATGGTGGCCGACGCAGCGATGGGACCGGCGGTCACCGAACTCGAGCGCTGGATGTTCGAGAAAGTCGGCGCCGACCGATCGTACGCGGATGTCGAGCTCGTCCTGATCCACAGGGATCCCACGTTGCCGACGCAGACTCACATGTGGCTCGCCCCACGCCCGGTCAAACGCCATTTTCACGTCCGCATCGACGACGACTCGAGCGTTGCTCGCGTCGCCCGGTTTCTTTCGGACAACGCGCTGGGTCTGGTGCTCGCCGGAGGCGGCGCGCGCGGCTTCGCCCATCTTGGGGCGATCCGTGCACTGCACCAATGCGGCATCGCCGTGGATGCGATTGGTGGCGCCAGTTTCGGAGCGCTGGTGGCGACAGGACTCGGGCGCGGTCTCGGCGACGAGCAGATCTTCGAGGAACTGCAACGCGCGTTTTCATACGACGATCCGCTGAGCGATTACACGATTCCGATCGTGTCGCTGGTTCGCGGCGAGCATCTGGATGAAATTCTTCAGAGCCGCCTACCGATGGACATTGAGGACCTGTGGCTACCATTTTTCGCGGTCTCCAGCGACCTGTCGGCAAACCAGGTGCGAGTTCACGAGCGCGGCCCGCTGTGGCGCGCTGTTCGCGCCAGTATTTCGCTGCCGGCCATCCTGCCTCCGGTCCTCGAAAATGGGCACCTGCTGATTGACGGCGGTGTCCTCAACAACCTGCCGGTGGATGTAATGCGGGAAAAGATGCGCGGCCCGATCGTGGCAGTCGACCTCGCCGTGGAACGAGAATACGGTGCCAGCCATGAGTTCGTGCCCAGCGGCACCGAATACATAAAAAGCCGCCTGCTGCCCGGGCGGCGGCCGATAGACGCGCCTACCGTATCACGAGTGATCCTGCAGGTGACGACCATGGCCAGCCGCAAGGAGGTCGAGCGAGCCCGCCAACTGGCCGACATCTACCTGAATCCGCCGCTGGGAGACTACGATTTCCTCGATTGGGGCAGCATGCGGGAAATCGAAGACGTCGGCTACCGGCACAGCCTGCCTCGAGTGCAAGATTGGCTGCGGCGGAACCCCCGGTACCAAACGCGAGATGCCTCCGCCGCGGCGTGGCGGCGCGGTTTGGCGGCCTGACCATGGAGACGGGCAACGCGACCATCGCTTTGTGGGGCTACGGCCTGACTGCGCTGTGCTACTTCGCGCTGGCGGTCCACCTGTCGCTGCGTCTGCGCGCGGGAACCGCCGAAAGCGGCTTGAAGACACTGACGTTCGGGACCGCGGCCACCTGCGTCTGGGGGCTGGGGGGATTCATCGCTGCGTTGACGACCCGCAATGCGGCCCTGTGGAACATCCACCGCCTGCTTGAAATTGGTCTCTATGCGGGCTGGTACGCCTTTCCGCTGGCACTGCTTCGGTCGACACCGAGTACAGCAAACAGTGAAACGCGATGGCTGACGCTGGCTGGCGGGGCCGTGCTCCTGGTTGCGTTGGCCTGCGCCGCGCCAATCACGGTTGCCGCGCCGACGCCCGAGTTGCTGCGCGCCGGTCAATTCGCTTTCCTCGGGATGACGGTGCTCGGTCTGGTACTGCTCGAGCAACTGTTCCGCAATGCAACGGCCGACTCGCGCTGGAAAATCAAGCCACTGGGCATCGGCCTTGGGGCCGCCTTCGCCTTTGATCTCTATTTCCACTCCAATACCTTGCTATTCAACCGCATCGATGAAACCGTCTATGCCGTGCGCGGATTCGCCTATGCGTCGATGGCACCCCTGATCGCCCTGACGATCTTCCGCGCGGGCGGCAGAAAGAAATCGATGGTCGCGCTGTCGCAAAACGCTGCCTTTCACACCACGACGCTGGTGTTCGTCGGGGTGTACCTGCTCGCGGCCTCCTTGGCCGGCTACTACGTGCGCTACCTGGGCGGCAGTTGGGGTGCGGCGCTGCAGCTCATTCTGCTGTTCGGCGCACTCGTTCTGCTGATGTTATTGGCATTTTCCGCAACCACGCGGGCCAGGATGCGCGTGCTCGTCGGCAAGCACTTCTTTCGCTATCGCTACGACTACCGGGAGGAATGGCAGAAGTTCACGAAGGCACTTGCCAGGGAAAGTGCCGCCGATGCGATGGGGCAAAGGGCGATCCGGGGCCTGGCGGACATGGTCGAAAGCCCGGCAGGCACGCTATGGCTCAAGGAGCCGCAGGGCCGGCACTTTGTCCAGCGCGCGCGCTGGAATCTGCCCGAGTCGAGCGCCAGCGAACCCGCGGACAGCCCGCTAATGAAGTTCGTCACCGACAGCGGCTGGGTGATCAATCTCGAGGAGTACCGCTATCGCCCGAGCCGCTACCGCGGGCTCACACTGCCCCCATGGCTGTCCGAAGTCCCCAGCGCCTGGCTGATCGTTCCGTTGAATACGGCATCCGAAGTCATCGGTTTCGTTGTCCTGGCGACTTCCAGGACACCGATCGAGATCAACTGGGAAGTCAACGACCTGCTCAAAACCGCGGGATCCCAGGCCGCGAGTTTTCTGGCCCAGATGCAGGCCACCGAGGCGCTGCTGGAAGCCCGCAAGTTCGAGGCATTCAATCGCATGTCGGCATTTGTGGTGCACGACTTGAAGAACATCGTCACGCAACTCTCCCTGCTCGCGAAGAACGCGGCAAAGCATCGCGACAACCCCGACTTCCAGCGTGACATGTTGCTCACCGTCAGCCATTCGGTTGAGCGCATGAAGCAGCTGATGCTGCAATTGCGCGAAGGTTCCGCTCCGGAAAAAGGTCCCAGCGGAGTCAGCGTTGCCGAAGTCGCGGAACGTGTCCATGCCGCAAAACTGAGCCAGTTTCCCGCGCTGAAACTCGACATTCGACAACAAGTCGTGATACGTGGTCATGAAGACCGGATCGAGCGCGTCATCGGCCATCTCGTTCAAAATGCCATAGAGGCGACGGCGCCGACGGGTCAAATCTGGATCAAGGTGGATCGGGAAAGCGGCATGGCCGTGGTGGAAGTCGGTGACACCGGCAAGGGCATGTCGGCGGAATTCATCCGGGAAAGACTGTTCAAACCCTTTCAGACGACGAAAGGCGCTGGGATGGGAATCGGTGCTCATGAGAGTTTCCAATACGTTCAGGAACTCGGAGGCAAGATCACGGTTGACAGCACGGTCGATGTCGGCAGTCGCTTCAGGCTGACCCTGCCACTGATTGAAGTTCGGTCCGGGTCCGATTTGCGCTTGGAGGCGGCATGAGTAGCGAAAAGGCATCCAGACTCCTCATCGTCGAAGACGATCCGGCCTTGCAGAAGCAGATCCGCTGGGCCTTCGACGACTATGATCCGATCCTCGCGGAGGACCGCGAAACCGCCCTGGCGCAGGTTCGCCGTCACGCACCGGCGGTCGTCACGATGGACTTGGGGTTGCCGCCGGACCCCGACTCGGTCTCGGAAGGCTTCTTGCTGCTCGAACAACTGCTGGCGCTGGCCCCGGAAACCAAAGTGATTGTGCTCACCGGTCAGAATGATCAGGCGAATGCCTTGCGGGCAATTGCGTTGGGCGCCTACGATTTCTTTGCGAAGCCCTTCGAGCCGGAGATTCTTGCCCTCACTTTGGATCGCGCGTTCCGATTGTTTGAATTGCAGCGCGAAAATCGACGCCTGCAGGCGATGCGCCAGCCCGATGCACTCGGCGCCCTGATCACTCGCGATCCGGGAATGTTGCGCTTGTGTCGAACGATCGAGAAAGTAGCGAATACGGGCGCCACGGTGCTGCTGCTGGGCGAGAGCGGAACCGGCAAGGAAGTCCTGGCGCGCGGCCTGCACGATGCCTCCAGCCGATCCAATGAGCGCTTCGTCGCCATTAACTGCGCCGCAATCCCGGAGACTCTGCTCGAAAGCGAATTGTTCGGCTATGAGAAGGGGGCCTTCTCGGGCGCGACCAAGACCACGGTCGGAAAATTCGAAACGGCAAATCGCGGCACCCTGATGCTCGATGAAATTGGCGACTTGCCCTTGCAACTTCAGGCGAAATTGCTGCGCTTCCTGCAGGAGCGGGTGATCGAGCGGGTGGGTGGGAGACAGGAAATCCCGATCGACGTGCGCATTGTCTGCGCGACCCATCAGGACTTGAAATCGCTCATTCAGGCATCCCAGTTTCGGGAGGACCTATACTATCGGCTGGCTGAGATTGTCGTAAATATCCCTCCGCTTCGCGACCGCGTTGGTGATGCGGAACTGTTGGCGCATGCCTTTGTCCGCCGCTTCGCCGAGCAACAGAACCGTGGGGCAATGGTATTGCGCGAAGATGCCTTGCGGGCCATCGGCAATCATTCCTGGCCGGGAAATGTGCGGGAACTGGAGAATTGCATCAAGCGCGCGGTAATCATGGCGGACGGATCCCAGATCACCGCCGAGGATCTGGAACTGATTGACGGAGAAAAGGATCAAAGCGGCCTTTTCGATTTGCGCCGGGCCCGTGAAGAAGCTGAAAAGCGAGCGGTCATTGCGGCCCTCGCACGCTGCAATGGGAACGTCATGAAGGCCGCGGAGTTGCTGGGTGTCAGCCGGCCGACACTGTATGATTTGATGCACCGCATCGGCATTACTGAATAGAATTTCCCATGGACGCAACCAGACAGGGTTTCACAGACGACATGACCGCCAACCGCCTGAAGCTTACTTCCAAGAACAACCGCAGCACCTTCCTCCCCGCCGCCGTGGCACTCACGCTGCTGGTTGCCGCATGTGGCAATGGGTCGCCCGAGGCCATGCTAAAGTCGGCAAAAGATTTTCTGGCCAAGAACGATGCGCCGGCGGCGACGATTCAGCTCAAGAACGTATTGGCGAAGAATCCCGAGTCCGGCGAAGCGCGCTTCCTGCTCGGGCGCGCTCTGCTGGACAGCGGAGATGCGGTGGCGGCGGAAGTCGAGCTGCGCAAAGCCCTCGATCTCAAATTCGCCGAGGATCAGGTTGCACCTGTACTGGCGCGGGCGATGTTGGCACAGGGCCAATCCAGGAAACTGCTTGACCAGTATGAGGCCAAGGTGCTGGGCGCAGGCGAAACGGCTGCGGATCTTAAATCCACTCTGGGGCAGGCACACGCATCCCTCGGACAGTTCGACAAGGCCCGCGCCGCCTTCGAGGAGGCGCTGAAAAGCCAACCGGACTACGCCCGTGCCCATTTGGGGCTGGCCCGACTGCAGGCAATCCAGAAGGATCTTCCGGGCGCCCTGGAAACCGTGCAGGCTATCCTCGCCAAGTCGCCGCAGAACGCGGACGCTTGGCATTTCAAGGCCGACCTGCTGCGGGCATCGGACAAGCCCGACGAGGCTGTCGAGGCCTATGCCAAGGCGATTGAGCTCAATCCCAAGTCGCTCGCGGCGCATGCCGCAATCATCATGACCTATCTCGGTCAGCAGAAGGCCGAGCTTGCGGCGAAGCAGTTCGAGGCCATGGAAAAGGTGGCACCGAAACATCCCCAAACCATCTACATGCGCGCCCTGCTGGCGTACGGCAAGAAGGACTGGCCGGCCGCCAAGACCGCGGTCGAGTCCCTGCTCAAGGCACAGCCCAACAGTCCGCTCGCCCTGCAGATGGCCGGCGTGGTGGCCTTCCAAACCGGTTCCGACCTGCAGGCGCAGGAATACCTGGGGAAAGCACTGAATACGGCGCCCGGGCTCGATTTCGGGCGCCGCATTTTGACCTTGTCCTATTTGCGGGCGCGCCAGCCCGCAAAGGCGCTGGCGACGCTCAAGCCAGTCTTGCATGGAGACGAAACCAACCCTTCATGGAACGCGCTGGCCGGCAGCGTCTATATGCAGAACGGGGAAGCGCAGCTTGCCGAGGAGTTCTTCGCCCGCGCCGCCAAGGCCGACCCGAAGAATGCCCGAAGCCGCACGGCACTGGCCCTCGCCCGCATGCAACTCGGTCATTCCGAACAGGCCTTTGCCGAACTCGAGGAGATTGCGGCCGGCGACGACGGCGTTACCGCCGACATGGTGCTGATTTCCTCGGCGCTGCGGCAACGGCAGATCGACAAGGCCCTGAAGGCGATCGCCCGGCTTGAGAAGAAACAGCCGGACAACCCGATGGTGTTCAACCTGCGCGGCAACACACTGGCTGCCAAGGGCGACATCAAGGGCGCGCGCGAAAGCTTCGAGCAGGCACTGCGGCTGAATCCGGCATATTTCCCCGCGGCCGCCAGCCTGGCCCGCATCGATCTGGCGGAAAAGAAGCCGGAAGACGCGCTCAAGCGCTTCGACGCCGTCCTCGCCAAGGATCCGAAGAATGTCTCGGCTCTTCTGGCGAGTGCCGAACTGCGACTGCGCTCGGGCGCGAAGCCCGACGAAGTATCGGGCATCCTGGCGAAGGCGATCGCCGCCGCGCCCGATGATCCGGCGCCGCGCACGGCACAAATCCAGCTTTACATGGCGCTGAAGGACAACGACAAGGCCGTCGCCGCGGTACGGGACGCGCTCGCCGCGCTGCCCGACAAGCCGGAAATTCTGGATCTGGCGGGTCGAGTCATGCAGCAGGCCGGCGATACCAACCAGGCGCTGGCCCACTATACGAAGCTCGCCACGCTGCTGCCGAATGCAGCCGGGCCCTATTTGCGGATGGCGGAGATCCAACTGGCCACGAAGAACAAGGAATCCGCTCGCGCCAGCATCAACAAGGGGCTTGCCGCCCAGCCGGACTCGATCGCGCTGCACCGCGTGATGGTGATGATCGATCTGGACGCCGGCCGCTTCGCCGAAGCTCTCAGTCGCGCCCGGGAACTGCAGAAGACCCATCCCAAGGAAAACGCCGGCTTTGTAATCGCCGGTGATGTCCTGGTCGCGCAGAAGGCGTGGGGCGAGGCGGCCAACGCCTACCGGGCCGGCCTTAAGATTACGGAGAATTCGACGGATCTCGCGCAGCGGCTGTACGTTGCTCTCAGCGCTGGAGGACAAGCCGCCGAGAGTACGCGTTTCGCCGATTCCTGGCTGAAGGCGCACCCCAAGGATGCCAAGTTCCGTGCATTCCTGGCGGATATGGCCAATAACAGGAAGGACTACGCCTCGGCTGTCACGCAGTATCGCGCCCTGCTCGCCGACCAGCCGAAAAATCCCGCGCTGCTCAATAATCTGGCCTGGTCGCTAGGCCAATTGCACGATCCCAAAGCCGTATCGTACGCGGAAGAAGCCAACAAGCTGGCGCCCAATCAGCCCGCGATCATGGATACGCTGGGAATGTTGCTGGCGGACAAGGGTGAAGTGGAGCGGGCTCTCGAACTGCTCCGAAGTGCGGTCGAGCGGGCGCCACAGGTTCCGGATGTGCGCTTGAACCTGGCCAGGGTGCTGATCAAGGCGAACAAGAAAGCCGACGCGCGGAAAGAGCTGGAAACCCTGGCCAAACTGGGGGACAAGTTTGCCTCTCAAGCGGAAGTCAGCAAACTCCTCCAGGGATTGTGATTGCCCACGACAATGCACCGACGAGCGAAACCCATGCACCGCACTGACGCCCTCCGGCTCGGATGCCGGGCGGCGATTTGCGCCCTGGTATTTGGCGTGTCGCCGTCGCCGACTCTCGCCCAGCCAGCCCGAAGCGACGCCGAATTGAAGAATTTGCGCGACCAGGGCCGTGCGCTGGAGCACGGCGAAGGCGTCACGAAGGACACGATCAAGGCAGCGGCGCTGTACTGCGAAGGGGCCAAAGCGGGTGACCCGGAAGCGGCCTATAGCCTTGGCTGGATGTATGCCAATGGGCGTGGTGTGCCGCGTGACGACGCGCTTGCCGCCTACTTCTTCGATCTCGCGGTCAAAAAGGATCATGGCCCGTCCCGCCAAATGCTGCGCTTCATCACCACGCCGGCGGCAGCCATGCCCAAGTGCATGGAGCCCGACAAAGAGCCCGAAGATCCGCTGCCCTCCACGCTGTTGCTGAACATGGACAACGAAAACGTCCGCAAGATGGTGGAACTGATTCACAAACTGGCCCCGGAGTACGGAATCAAGCCCCTGCTGGCACTGGCCATCGCGCGCACCGAATCGAATTTCAACCCGGGCGCCGTCTCGGAAAAAAATGCGCAGGGACTGATGCAATTGATCCCGGAAACCTCTGTCCGCTTCAACGTGCGCAAACCCTTCGATCCCGAGCAGAACATCCGCGGGGGGTTGGCCTATTTGCGCTGGCTGCTCGCATATTTTCACGGGGACGTCGCGCTGGTCGCGGCGGCTTACAACGCCGGCGAGGGTGCGGTCAATCGCTACCGCGGCATCCCGCCCTACCCGGAAACACGCGACTACGTAAAGCGCATTCTGAACGTGTTCCGCCGCGAAGCACATCCCTACGACGAGGCGGTCACCCCCCCCTCTCCTGACCTTGAACTGATCCAGCGGCGCAAGGCCGAGCGCAAGACCTCGTGACCGGCCGCTTGCGCGTCATCCCGCGGTGGCTGCGCTGCTCGATACGCTGCGTATTGCTGGGGCTGGCTGTTGCCGGCGTGGAGGTTCGCGCCGGACTCCCCGATACCATCGCCCGGATCAAACCCTCCATCGTGGTGGTCGGCACCTTCGCCAAGTTGCGCAGCCCGTCGTTTCGCCTGCGAGGTACCGGGTTCGCGGTCGGCGATGGCCTGACGGTCGCCACCAATGCTCATGTCTTGCCGCCAATCGCTGACGCGGAAGGACAAGAAGTCCTGGTGGTACTGGTTCGCGAGGGGGCGGCCTTGCGGCAACGCGAAGTGCGCGTCGAAGCAATCGACCGGGATCACGACCTGGCGCTGCTCAAGCTGAGCGGCCCGGCGCTGCCCGCAATGCAATTGAGGGGATCGGACTCCGTGCGCGAAGGACAGGAAATCGCGTTTACCGGCTTTCCCATTGGCGGAGTGCTCGGCTATTCGCCAGTGACCCATCACGGCGTGATCGCCGCCATTACGCCGATCGTTCTACCGGCCGGCAACGTTGGTGATCTCAATGAAAAATCCATTCGACGCCTGCGCAGCGGATCGTTTCGGGTCTTTCAACTCGACGCCACTGCCTACCCGGGAAACAGCGGCGGCCCGATGTACGACTCGGAAACTGGCGAGGTGCTGGGTGTCATCAATATGGTGTTCGTCAAGTCGACCAAGGAGGCGGTACTTCAGCATCCTTCGGGGATCAGCTACGCGATCCCGGCTGACTACCTCATTGAATTGCTCGGCCGGAGCAGGCAGTAGCCGAGTCGGACATGGCACAACTCTGGGTCGGTAACGCTTTGTCGGTCCGGTTTGCGCCCAGAGAGAAGCTGCATACTGTTGGTAACAAGGTCTATGAAACGATTTTTCGGGTATCCTCCAACCGCTCAACAATCCTGAATCAAGAGGTGGCCATATGGATATTCTGCTAAATCTCGGGCGGGTCGCCGGGGTTGTCGGTACGCTGCTCTGCATTATTGGAGCGGCAGTCCGCTTGGGTGGCGCTTACTGGATTGCTGGTTTTCAGGTCGGGACCTTGTTGCAGGCAGGAATTGCCGCGATGGTCTTTGGATGTTTTTGCTTGCTCGTCGTCCGTACTCGTCGCTCTTGAGTCACTCAACAAGTGGCTGCGCGCGCAGCCACCCGATCGCAGCGCTCGATCTGTGGCGTGGCACTCGCAAGAAAAACGTATAAAAATTAATCAGGAATGATCGACAGTCGCAATCGGTCTGATTGTCGGTAATTCTTACACTCCCCGCTAGACATTGGTGAAATCACAAATATACTAATTCATAATCAATGTTATAGAGATTGTGGCTTGGAATATGCTTATTCTCGGCATAGCATTTCTTCCTGCAACAAGATTCAATCGGTCTGCGATACACCCAGTCCGCTCTTGAAACAGTTGATGGCTGGCGGATGCAGATGAAATCGATAGGAGAGGCGGGGTTGGTTATGAATCGAGGCACCCAAGAATCAGCACCGAAGAACGCCGACGCGTCGGCGGCTGGCGTTGCGCCAACTGGCGTGCCGTCCGGCTCACGGCGCCGATTAATCAAGTTCGGAGTTTCGACGGTACCCGTTGTGGTAACCCTTGCCAGCCGCCCTGCGCTCGCTTGGCATTGCAAGAGCCCGTCGGCGTGGGGCTCCGAGATCATCAATCCCAACACTAGCCTGAGAACCAACGCGGGACACCAGAGCTACCCGGACGAAACTTGGTACATCAGTAACTGGGCAGATGACACCGCACGGTCAGGAACAGCTTATAGCGGTAAGCCATGGGATAAGTTCTTTCTCAAATACAGCGATATTAAGGCCACGGTAAGTAGCGACTCGAGCTTGGTGACGATCGCGATGCTCCAGTCAAAGGGCTTTGCTTGCGGAACCGCCGATCCCAACGCGAAGGTACGCACGTTGCTCGCAGGCAGTGGAACAGCCTTGCAAAAGTCGACAATCGTCGCCCAGCTTAATTACAAGTGTCTGTCGCCCTACGCGTCAAATCAGATGGAATTGTGCTTGTCGTTTGGCGAGTTGACGAAGATGGCGTCGGGCTCCTATATACCGCTGGGCGGTGGTCCGGCATGGAACGCGGCAACGATCGTCCAGTACCTTAGTACCAACTACATGGCCCTTTGAGTTCAGAGCGAAAACAACGGCCAACGCCAGCAATATGCTGATCTTGGCTGGTGAAACGGCGTTCCCCAGCACCTCGGCGAGGTCTTCACATTTTGCACGAGGGCCATGCCGGCCGGATGATGACGCTTATGCGTCGCCATAGATCCGCTGCAAAGCACCACGTCAACGCCTGACGGGAATGGCGACGCGCCGAATCCGCGCAAATCAACTCAACGAAGTACCGTCGCCTTTTCGCGAACGATCCGATACCCGAACTGCGCCCCATGAAATGCACCTTCTCGTGAGAGCATGTCGGTTAGGCATGGCGCGTTGTATGGGTGTTGCCGTGTCAGCCGAATGAGCCAGATATTACCAATGAGTGATTCCTCGGTTGTTTGGTCATCGATTCCTGCCGAACAGATCAGAATCAGATCCTGGGATGATGAGGACGGTTTGGTTGCAGTCTACGACACCCGCACGGGAGATACCCATTTGGTCGAGGATGTCGCGATCACCTTGCTGGCTATGATTCGCCAGTCACCCCTTGGTGTTGAAGCATTGGCGGACCAATTGGCTGGTTACTTCCATGCGACCGATCACGAAGCGATTCAGAAATTTGTCGGCGCTACGTTGCTGCAACTACGAGATCTCGGTCTTGTCACTGAAACCACGCGTTGAAGATTTCTGAATTCTCCGAGGTCCAGCTTGGAAGCTTGCTCTACAGAGGCGAATTGGATTTGCGCTTGTCCCCCTTCGTGGCACGGCTCAAGACCAATGTCCCTTCACTGGTCACAGACATCGCCCTGATGTACGCGGACTTCGAGGTCTGCCCCGTCGATGGTTTTGCCGATTTTCACGTAGAGGTTGCCCGTGAGCGAGGCTTGCGACGTTGGTTCAAACCACAGGTTCGCTTCTTCTTCGATGGCCGACCCTCATTCATTCCCTTGCCGGCGGCCCAGGCATTCGCCATGCTGGAGTGGGGGCTCAACTGGTGCGTGGCTGCGCATTGCCACCAGTACCTGATCATTCATGCCGCGGTACTTGAGAAGGATGGGAGAGGGGCAATACTCCCCGCGCCTCCCGGTGCCGGGAAAAGCACTCTCTGTGCTGGCTTGGTGATGCGGGGATGGCGCCTCCTTTCGGATGAGCTGGCTCTTTACGACACTGCGACTCGCAATATCTTTGGCATGTCGCGACCAATAAATCTGAAGAACAAGTCAATCGACGTAATCCGACAGTTTGCACCGGACGCCGTACTGACGGCTCCCGTGCCCGATACGACCAAGGGAACCGTGGCGTTGCTGCGCCCACCGGCGCGAAGCGTGGCCCTAGCCCAAGAGCCCGTCCAGCCATCATGGATTGTGCTGCCCCGCTACAAACCCGACGCGTCGCCCCTGTTGGAACCGCATAGCCGTGCGAGAACATTCATGCTTATCGCCGAGCAGTCGTTCAATTACGATATTCATGGCGAGCGCGGCTTCGAGGCAGTCGGCAACCTCGTGGATCAGTGTGCGTGCTACCAGTTCACCTATAGCCGACTGGACGATGCGGTACGGGCATTTGACGATCTGTGTTGCAGGCCGCCGGGATGAAGCCGAAACGGGACCTAATTGTCGATGCGCTGTTGGCGCCACAAATCGTCCGTCACCTGTCGGCAATGGACTGGGATCTATTGATCCGTCAGGGTCGCCGCGCCAAGCTATTGGCCCGGCTGTCAAACGCTTTGACTCAGGGGGGCCTGATCGACAGTGTTCCCAAGGCTCCCCGGCAACACTTGAGTTCAGCGGTAGTCATGGTTGAACGTCAGGAGACTGCCTTGCGATGGGAGGTCGAATGCATTCGCCGGGCACTGGCCTACGCCGGCACCAGGCTCGTGCTCCTCAAGGGAGCCGCCTACGTAATGGCCAGCCTGGCCGCCGCGCGCGGGCGGACATTTTCCGACATCGACGTCATCGTTCCCAAAGAGTCGCTCGGCGCAACGGAGGGTGCCCTGATGATTCATGGATGGCAGGGGTCTCACCACGACAAGTACGACCAGCGCTACTACCGTCGGTGGATGCATGAGATTCCCCCCATGCGACACGTCAAGCGGGGAACCACCATCGACGTGCACCACACGATCCTGCCGGAGACCGCGCGTCTAAAGGTGAATACGTCAGCCTTGTTGAGCTCGGCCGTCCCCGTTGGCAACTGCCCTGATTTGTACCTGCTACAGCCGGCAGATATGCTGCTGCACAGCGCGACGCATCTCTTTCACGAGGGGGATTTTGAATCTGGTCTGCGCGACTTGTTTGACCTGGATAGTCTGTTCCGAGAATTCAATGAGCTGCCTGACTTCTGGGAGACTCTCGTGCCGCGAGCCGTAACGCTGGGTCTGGCGCGGCCCCTCTATTACGCGCTGAGATACACAACGCTGATCCTCGAAACCCCCGTGCCCGTCTTCGTTCTATCGGAAGCGATCATTGGCAAGCCTCCTGCGCCAATTGCCAAGATGATGGATCTTTGTTACGTGAACGCCCTGAGGCCCGTACATTCGAGTACCAGTTCATCCGCGACATGGCTCGCTCGCTTTGCGCTTTATGTCAGGTCACACTGGATTCGAATGCCCGTGCATTTGCTCGCATACCACTTGGGGCGCAAGGCATTCGTGCGGGCAAAATCACAAGAGACCGACCGGCCGCCGGTCGATGCGGACCTGAAGGCGTAAGGAAGCACCGCCGCAGCCGATAATCAGCGCTACTGCGCCCCTTTCCCCCCAAGCACCACACCGACGGTTTCGAACACCACGACCAAATCCAGGAAGAGCGAGTGGTTCTTCACGTAATATAAATCGTATTGCAGCTTCTGGGCCGCGTCATCCGCCGACGCCCCGTAGTGGTAGCGCACCTGGGCCCAGCCGGTAACACCCGGCTTGACGCTGTGCCGAATGGCATAGAAAGGGATCTTCTCGGTCAGTTGATCGACGAAGAACGCCCGTTCCGGACGCGGGCCCACCATGCTCATGTCGCCGCGGAGCACCGAAAAAAGCTGGGGCAGTTCATCGATGCGCAGTTTGCGCAACACCCGTCCGACGCGGGTTACGCGATCATCGTTGGTCGTCGCCCAGCGCGGTTGCCCGTCGGCTTCGGCGTCCCGGCGCATGCTGCGAAACTTGATCACATTGAACAAGCGGCCATTGAAGCCCACGCGTTCCTGGCGATACAAGATGGGGAAGCCGTCTTCAATCAGTATCAATATCGCCGCCACGACCATCACCGGCGACGCCAGGATCAGCAGGATCAGGGCACAGGCAAGATCGAACACACGTTTTGTCGCGGTTCGCAGCTTTCCCTGACGAAACCCCTCACCGAAGATCAGCCAGCCGGCCCTCAGTGCGTCAAGCCGAATCTGCCCGAGCACGCGCTCATAATGGGTCGCCACGTCATTGATGCTGACGCCAGTTACGCGGCAGTCGAGCAGCTCGCGCAAGGGCATGCGCCCGCCACGTCGTTCTCCGATGGCGACGACGATCTCATCCACCATCTTGTCACTCACGACATCACAAAGCGCAAGATCCCGCGAGAGGATATTGCTCTCGGGTACGCCGATCTTCTCGGAGGTCGACCCAGGATAGAAGCCGACGATGCGCACCGTGGAATCCTCCTTGTGAAGCGACTCGGCAACACGCATGGCTTCTTCGCCGACACCAAGGATCAGGATGCGGTGCACCACCAGCGAGCGATCACGCCGATGCGAAGCGAGCACGCGATTGGTCAACATGCCGAAGATTCCGGCCATCCCAGAGATCTCGATCAACTGCCGGTTCACCTCCGCAATCGGCAATACGACGATCAGGAAGTACGCGATCGGGATCGAAAGGTGCAGGGAAAGCACGGCCCTCGCCCGCGAATCCTCAACGGTTCTATCGTGAATCCGCTGGTAAAAGCCTAGCCAGGCATTGAGCGCCAGCATCGTCACCGCCATGATCGCCGCGTAGACCACGATCACGGCGAAGTCAACAGGAAGGCCATTGCCCACCCAGACGGTCGCGATCAAGATTCCGAGAATGACGAAACCGAAGTCGAAGACGACCTCAAGAATTGTGTTGATCCGAACCGTATGGCCCGAAATGTAGGTGGTCATTAAAGCTTGTCCTGAGCTATCGAATCGCGGCAACCAATCCAAAACCAAATCTTCGGCCCATCGAGAAACGCCGCCGCACACCGCGAATGATACCGACTCGATGGATGGCGCGGGAAACCCCCGCTACCTAATCAGACGCCTTGCCGCAACGCGTCGGCAATATGCATCCGGCTGACCTTGTAGGCCGGCAAGAGTGATGCCAGCAGGGCGGCGCCGATGCCAACACCGATCGACATCAAGATGACGCTCGGCACCACCACGATCCTGGAAATGTATCCCTGATCGGCATTCGGCGGTGGCGGCATCGGGATACCCACCTTGGAAATCGCCAGCGCCAGTATCACGCCCAGCGCAGCGCCGGCGAGACTGCCGATCAGGCCCAGGCACACGCTTTCCGTGACAATTAATCTGAACACCCGCGACGGCCGATTGCCGATGGCCATCATGGTGCCGAATTCCGAAACGCGCTCGAAAATGCCTATGTTCACAGTATTGGACACGCTGAGCAGCAACATCGTCAGAATGATCACTACCAGGAAGCCGAATTGCTGCTGGTACAGCGTAACTGTCTGGTTGTAGAACTCGTTCAGATCGATCCAGGTCTTGATCTCGAATTCCTTGGCCTTCAGGCTACGGTGCAGAAAATCGGCCACCGCCAGGGTGTCCGGCGTATTCTTCAGCAGCATTACCGCCGTATGCGCCCCGCTGGTCGCCAGCAGTTCTTGTGCCGCGCCCAGCGTAATACGCACGGCGCGCGCGTCGTAATCCTTGGAGAAGGTCTGGAACACGCCCACCACCTGGAATTCGAGCAAATTGGTGGCGCCGCCCGTGGTGCTGACCAGCAGAGAGACCGTATCGCCGGGCTTCAGTTTGAGCGCCTTGGCGACACCGGCGCCGATGATCGCGCCGAACTGATCCTTGTCGGCCAACTGGCGGCCGGCGACGATCGTAATGTAGCTGGCAAGGCGCGCCTCCCGGTCGGGCTCGACGCCCTCGCCCACGATCGACCAGTCGGTGCGGCCATTGCCCAGCAAACCGGAAAAACCAAGCCGAAACATGATGTCCTGAACGCCGTTTGCCGCCGCCATCTTCTTGCGCAACTCCTCCGGATTCTCGATCAGGTATTTTTCCGGATTGCGGCTGCCGAATTCCCAATAACCCTTGCGCGCAACCTGAATGTGGCCGGTGCTGGAGCGAATCATCGATTCGCCGGTCTCGACGATAGTGTCCTCGATGAATCCTCCGGCCAAGACCAGGGCCACCACGCCGAACAGGATCGACGCCAGGGTCATCGATGTGCGGCCGCGATGCCTGAAGATATTGCGCAGCGCCAGTTTGAGGAGTCCGAGCATGGTGTTTCTGTGGCCCCCTGCCTATTTGTTCTGCCGGATCGCGTCGACGATGACCATGCGCGAAGCCTTCCACGCCGGGTAAAGACTGGCCAGCGTGGTTGTCGCCACCGCGATCAGCATCGCCTGGGCCACGATGCCCGGCGTCATCAGTACGTGTGCGATATAGCCGCGGGTGAGCCCAGGTGGTGGTGGCATCTCGATATGCATCACGTCGATCACCAGACCGATCGCAACGGCCAGTAGCAGCCCCCCCAAACCGCCGATCAGGCCGATCAGCCCACCCTCGAGCACGAACTGCCCGAGCAGCGCGCGGCGCTTGATGCCGAGAGCCATCGAGGTGCCGATCTCGCCGGTGCGCTCCATCACGCTCATCATCATCGTGTTGCTGATGCCGAGCAGAATGATGGCAATGACGATGAAGCGCACCACATCGAGCTGCTGGCGGAACAGGTCGACCGCTCGCTCATAGAATTCCGCCAGTTGATTCCAGGTGCGTACCTCGAACTGTTTGGCATCGAAATCGGCACGCAGCTCCTTGGCCGCCGTCGCCGTGTTGTCCGTCCGGTCGAGATACACCAGCCAGCTATGCGCGCCGCTGACCTTGAGCAACGCGCGCGCGGCGGTGATCGGGACCAGGATCGCGCTATCGTCATAGGCCTTGCTGACCGACTCGAAGACTCCGGCGACCGTGGCGTCCGCCGCATTCAGCCCGCTGCCCGGATTGTCCACCAGCAGTACCACGGCGTCACCCGGCTTGGCGCCGAGCTGCGTGGCCATGCCCTTGCCCAGCATGACTTTGTTTTGGTCGGTGGCGCCCAGCTTCTTCCCCGCCACAATGCGCAGCGAGCGATCATCGGTCAGGTCGGTGGCCGGGTTGTAACCCTCGCCAACGAACGAGACCGTCGAATCGCCGCGGCTGATCAGGCCGGTGAAACCCAGCCGCGGCCCCCAGGAACGAACATGCGCCACCTTGGCGATAGGCGCGGCGGCAGAGTCCTCTGGCAAGAGGTACTTGAACGGATCGGCGCGGCCATTTTCGTGGTAGTCCGGTCGGGTCACCTGAATATGGGCGTACTGCGATTCGATCGTCGCCTCGCGAAAATCGACGAACATCCACTCGATGAAACCGCTGGCCACTACGAGTGCCGCAATGCCGAAACCGACCGACAGGATGGCGACCGCCGAGCGACGCCGGTGTCGCAACAGGTTGCGCAGGATGATGCTGACCAGGATCAGAAATCGCATTGCGAGTACCGGAAGGTTTCGGACAGGCTATTCTTGCAGGCGGCTCATGATACTAGCAACGATCAAGGTGAATCAAGCAAGAGCATTGTCCAATGGGGTTTGAGTCTGAGCGAGGGGCGTGAATCCAACGGGGTATGAGTCTGAGCAGGCGGCGGTGATCGATCAAGATGCGAGGCATGGTGATCGATATGAACGACGAACAACTGAAGACCCTGGGGGACTTGCAGGGATTTCTGGATGGGACCGTGATGATGGATTTCGCGGTAGC
>WBZP01000643.1_pt1 | contig 46603 bp, 37 predicted proteins | sample 5204301 | NCBI WGS metagenome assembly WBZP01 (sample SAMN12412401, study PRJNA552823) | activated sludge metagenome | isolation source: activated sludge from nitrification reactor of wastewater treatment plant... | place: USA: Pennsylvania | collected 2017
CAACAATTCACGGCAGCCTTCTTTTTTAGCAGCCAGACCCTGACCACCGTCGGCTATGGCCACATCAGCCCCGCCACGCTGGCCTCCAGCCTGTTCGCCTCTTTCGAGTCGTTTGTGGGGCTGCTGACTTTCGCCCTGATCTCCGGCCTGTTGTACGGGCGTTTTTCCCGCCCCAATGCCAAAGTGGTGTTTAGTGAAAAAATGGTTGTCGCCCCCTACAAAGACCTGCGGGGGTTGATGTTTCGCATGGGCAACATCCGCCGCAGCGAACTCATCGAAGCGGAGGTACAAGTCATTGTGGCCCTCAATCAGCTGAATAACGCAGGCCACCCGGAACGACGCTATTTCACCCTGCCCCTCGAATACAGCAAAATCTCCTTCTTTTCCATGTCCTGGACCGTCGTCCATGCCTTAGATGATAAAAGCCCCCTGTATGAATTGTCTCCCGAAGAATTGGTGCAAAGCCGAACCGAATTTATGGTACTCCTCAAAGCCGTGGAAGAAGCCAATCAGCAGACGGTGTTTACGCGCCATTCCTACACCGCCGATGAGATTGTGTGGGATGCCAAATTTCAACCGATCATGACCCGCAATGCACAGGGGATTGCAGTGGTGAAAATGCAACACATCAGCGATTATGTACTCGTGAAAGAGGAGGTTGCATGAACACAGATGTGCGTTGCGTTTCATCAGAAACAGGTCAATCAAAAAAAATTGTCGAAGAACTAAAAGAATTTATTGAGTGAATCCGGCGATTAAAGAAAAATACCCTTATCTTTGCCGGATCCACATTCACTTTCTAAAATTCTTAAAGCAGGGACTTTCCCCGGCACATCGGTTCCCTATCAGCCTGATATGAATAATATTATGGCTTATGTACATCCTGATTGTATGACGCGTTTCACACCCGGACAAGGCCGTAGAATGAAAAATACCATTAAAATGACACCTGTTTTGCAGGCCTGTCTTGTCACTGCCCCTCCCCTTGGTACTTCCGCCGGAATCAATGTGATCATTAATAAAAATACCGTTTGGACTCCTGCCGCAAACAGTTCGGTGCTCATTACGGGCGATTTAATTGTGGAAAGTGGTGCAACCCTGACTATTGAGCAGGGTGTGCGTGTTACATTTCTCAAAAATAGTCATCTGATTATACAACCCAATGCCAGAGTAAGACTTTCAGGTGTATTAACTTCCGCTGCTGCCTGCAATAATGATATCTGGCAGGGCGTAGAGGTGTGGGGCAATCAAACGGCAACAAGCCAATACGCCATTGGTGGCGTGCGCGGGCAGGGCATATTGGAAGGAAGACCCGGCAGCCTCATAGAAAACGCAGAAACTGCCGTAAAGCTATACAATCGGCAGGATTTCAGGGGCAGAGGCGGTCAAATCTATTGCACGGGTACTACTTTCAAAAACAATGCCATACGGCGCAATACCTACTCCGGTATGCAGTATGCCAACCTTGCCAATGGCAATAATGCCGCCAACGCAGGCAGCCTGCCGAGGGGCCTCACTTATGAATGTAATTACCACTACGATATCCGTAAATATGATATTTCGGTGGCCACTGGTGCTGTAAAAAGTAAACAGGGCTTGGAGATAGACCCCGGATTTGGTCTTCAGTTGGAATATAACGCTGCCGGAAACTACTTCTCTTATGGCGATGGCTTTGATATTGGAAACAATGGCAGCCCTTTTGAATATTTCTATAACCCGGATAATTTGGGAGAGGAACCGCTTGCTATTCAAGGCCCAATTAATAAAAGCGAAGCACCGGAAAATAACTGTGACCCGATCTATTGCGACCCCGATTGTTACCAGTCCGCCGTAGCACCTGCCACTATGCAGGCTAAAGAGGAATATTTTAAAAACGAAACGGCATATCAAGCCCTTTTGGAAGAAACAATCGCTTCTCCTGACAGAGAAATACGGTTGGCCTTGCACTTGCGCCGTATGGACGAAAATGCACAACGGGTGCTGGCGGCCTTTTGGCGGGATACACTCCAACATCAGAAGGATAGCATTTTGCTTTGGACAAGTCGCCTGCGCACACCAGAGGCTGACCTGTGGCAGGCAACCCGCCTCGCGGCAGAAAGCAATCCTGTAGCAGCACAACAGGTGCTGGCTTCTGCCACGGTGCGATACCAATTAACCCCGACAGAACAAAGCCGTTTTTCGGAATACGCCGCCCTTCTGCTTTGGCTGAGTAACAACAATATCTGGTCTGCTGACAGTCTGACAGGAAATATTTCCTCAGTACTCTTGACGGATGCGCAATCGGAGAATCCGTACGTCCGTATGCTGACAAGAAATATACTAACACTATATGGAGAAGACTTTCCGCCATTATATTCTTTTCCAGCGGAAGAATCTGAAGAAAGGGGCAATGGATATGCCATCGAACAGTCAAATCTGATAACTGTACGCCCTAATCCTGCGAAAGAACTGGCCATTTTTGAGATAAATACTTCGGAAAATATTTCGGGAGTACTTCACATCTTTGATAGGGATGGTCGTTTGATAGCTGCTTTTTCTGCTTTTAGTTCAAAGACACCTATTACTTGGCATACGCAGTCAGGCGATTCGGGATTTTATTACTATCGCTTTATCTCCAGCGGGACTATTTTTGCCTCTGGCAGACTTTTCGTTAATAACTAATTTTTATGTTCCTTCCTGTCAATGGTAACGCAAGTGCCATTGACAGGATATTTTTGTGCATAGCTATGCGCTTCTTATTTTTTTTATTCTGGTGTTATGGCAACAGTTTATGCAGCCAACCGGGGTTCAATATTACCTATAAGTTAGGCGAAGGAAGTGCTTCGTTTGCTAACATACTGCTACACAAAGATACATTGGTGCTGCATGGTGTCAATATTGTTAAAAATACACCACCGTATGAGCAGGCCGCAATGCTTGTATGGGCTGACACTAATGGCAATATTTTAAAATCAAGACTGTATTTTGATAGTTTAGGTCGCGATTTTTTGTACTTTTCCGGAGAGCCGTTCATCCGCCTGAAAGATGGCTCCGGGTACCTCGTCTCCGTGAATGTCCGCAAAAACGGTGCCCTGATGAAAGTCAACCCCGCTGGTGATTTCATTTCCCTGACCGAATATGTGGACCCCACTTCCATTACGGATTTTTACAGGCAGATCATTGAAGTGGAAGACGGCTTTTACGTGGCGGGGTATAAACAGCGTACAGACTATCTGATGGATGGATTTGTGATGAAATTGGATAAAAACGGAAAAAAACGATGGGAAAAGTACTTTGACGGCATTTCCAGAAGTCTTCGAATAAGCAATATGCTGAAAACAGGCCCCAATCAGTACATCATCGGGGCAGGAACGACCACTCCGTCCGGCACCCCCTTGGCACAGGCCAATAACTCCGGAATAATCTGGTACACGGACAGCCTGATGAATATTCAAAGAAAATGGGAATCTCCCTACTCGTTAGAACATGGCATTGTCAATGATCTCCGTATTCTGCCAGATAATAAGTTGGGTTATTTAACCGGGCGTGGGGTTGTTTTTCCTGTTGAAAAATATTATGTGCAACAACCTAAGGTAGTGGTACGGGATGCAAACTTTAATCTTGTGTCCGAAAGAATTTTAGGAACAGCCAACAGCCCTCTAAACAGGCTTTATAATACCGCGCCCGCTCCCGACGGCAATTACGTTTCTTCCGGGCAGTTGTACGTGGAGGGTGACCGGGGTGCTCTGGCGGACTGGGTCTATAAAATGACCCCGGAGGGCGACAGTATCTGGAGCGTCACCGACACCTTGTTTTATGTGGAGGGTGGCTATGCAGAGCATTATCTGACGGGCACCGTGGTGCTGCCAGGCGGCAGCGTCATTGTCTGCGGTCGGGTGGATGCCTACAAAGGCAATGCGGGAAAATCCTGGGCCTGGCTGCTCAAAATCAGCAAAGACGGGTGCATCGAAGCCTCCAACTGTGTGCCCATCAGCACTTCGGAGGAACCTTTGTCGTCCGGCGGGGAAATAAAGGCATACCCCAATCCGGCGGGAGAGCGGGCCGCGTTTGAGGTGCGCCTGCCGCCGGGCATGTCTGCCGCCGACCTGCATATTTTTGATGTAAATGGCCGGTTTATCGCTACTTTTGCGCTCACAGCCTCCGGTTCTGTGGTTTGGGATACGCGATCGGTGATTTCCGGTGTGTATTATTATCGGCTGACGAGTAGTGGCGGGGTATCTGCTGCCGGTAAAATTTTAGTCAGTCACTGATTAGAAGAAACGCCTCCCCGTCCTGCTGCTTCAAATAATGCCCGCCAAAAAATTCACTGCAGCTGTCTGATGTTTTGTTTTGAGGAAGCGGCCGTGGTTTTTACGGATAGTAATCAATGACTTGAAAAATGCCGCCGGAAAAAAAGCAAATTGCTTTTTTTCCGGCGGTAGTGTTCTGAAGCGCAAGGGTTCCTATAAGGTTTCCGGTGCTTCGTTATCTTCGAGAAAGGAACGAAGCGGACACTTTAGAACGTTTGCAATCTCTTCCAATTGCAGGATCGTTAAGGGAATCTTCCCGCGCTCAATCTTACTGTAAGCCCCTTGTGAGATATCTAATTGGAAGGCAATCTGTTCCTGAGACACATCCATTTCTGTGCGCAATTGGCGAATTTTGGAAAGAATGTTGAAAACAATACTCATAAGAAAAATATTTGAATAAAAATGAAAAATTCAAAATTTTCTCAATGAAGCAAAATGATTAAAAGTGATTTATGTTGAAAATGAGCGAAAAACAAACTAAATGACTTACAAAAGCAAAAAATGTTTTTCTTTTCCTGAAAATTTTTTCTCAAAAAAATACCCTTATTCCTGACAGGAATAGGTTTGCACCGGGCATCCCCTTACCTTTGCACCATAAAAGTACTTTTACGGATTTGCAAATCCAACATAACCCATCAACGTTACACCTTTCAATTTTATTTTTCAACATGAAATATTTTAAATATTTTTATGTGATGGGGGGGGTATTTTCCTGCTTACCTTCCTGGCTTCTGCATTGAATGCGCAAACCATAACGCAATCATGCGTACCCTACGAATTCACCATCTGTAAAATATTGCCGAATCCCAATCAGGCAGGAGCCTCGCGCTATGGGCTTTATAAAGTAGGATTAAGGGCTACCGGAGGCAATTTTTTACCCGACAATACAATAATGGATCACATTTCTTTTTCAGGTACCATTGTTGGAAGCAGCCCTTCCGCAGGGATCAACGAGGCAGTAACCAGGCAGATTTCAGCAATAGGGGGCAACCCCTTTGCCCAGTACCTGACCATAAGCAGGAGTTCGGGAGAAGTCACCTGGATAGTCGGGGAAAATATAACGTGCAGCAACAGCGAAGGGAGTCAGCCTGTAAGCTTTGGACCGCGTACGACCTATGTGGATCTGTTCACCATCGCTGTGGAAGGCTTACCCGGAGATGAAGTGGATTTCCTTTTAGAGCCAACTTCTTATGTTTCCTGCATTACAAACTGCACGGGTACCATACCCATTGTCAATTGTAGCATCAATCCAAGTCTGAAAATCATCTTTCCTCCCCTGCCCTCCTGTAGTCCGGCAAAAAAACTGGCCTACGGTTTATTTTATGATGCTGTGGGAATCCCAGGCATTCGCATTGATATGCAGGGTGGCAGTCCAGGCGAAAGCATTCAGAGCCTGAGCGGAGTAATACGTATCGTACCGACCATGAGTGGCATTCCGGATATATCGCTTTCCGTTCTTCCGTGGAATGTCGGCCTTGAACTGGACGTGAAAGTCGTAAAAAATCCAGATAAGTCATTTGATATCTTTTTCAGACAAAAAGAAGGTACCTCGTGGAATCCTCCTTCTTCTCCGATACCTATTTTCGGCCTGACCATCCTCGGGCAGTACAATCTTTCTCAGGGGGCTGTTTTCAAATGCAGCAACACGCTAAGCGCACTCACTACGACCTATCAGGGGAATCCCTCTTCTGTATGTTCATTAGCACCTTCTTCCGGGGACGCATTACTAATGGGTTACAGCAGTTGTGGCTCAGCGCTGGGTTTAAGCAGCACCCGATATATAGAACCCAATTGCAACACCGGGATAAAATTTACCTTCAACCACACCTACTCCGGCGTGTTTCAGTTGAAAAAATTGAGACTTCATTTCGTTTTCAAGACGGCACAATCCAATAATCCTCTGCCACCCCAGTTGGGGAACCTGCCCGGTGCGCCGACCATGGTGTATAATTCACAAATAAGAGGGTACGAGTTCAAATATGAATATGAAAGTGAGGCTGCACCCGTTCAGATCACAAACGGACAGGAAATGCTCTTTCCATTCTACCTGTCAAGGGGCTGTATTGAATATTTCGTTATAGCAGCCGAAGCCATACCGCTTGGCCTGGCAGGTACCTGCGCCTTAGGAACGACTGTTGATATTGGGCATTTCCCGGTATGTAAACCGGAGGTAAAAGGGGAGGTAGTATTAATAGGCAACGGGAAAGCACCGGAATACACTGCCACCCTGACCAGCATTGCTGACCCCGGCTATTCTCTGAGCACACCGGTGAATTGCAGCAGTGTACTCACACGGTATATGTTTTGCCCCAATTATACCAAGTCGCCTTTTAAAGTGAAAATCCAGAGTACCCAACCCGAAAATTACTTGTGCGGCGTTACTACGCTGGATATTGCAATGATTGATAAGAAAATATTGGGCTTAGCTCCTTTGAATATACCGTACGGACTTATAGCAGCAGATGTCACTCCCCCTGCTGGAATAGACATTTATGATAAAATTGAGATAAAGAAATTGATCTTGGGTATAACAGAAACTTTTCCTGGTAATGTTCCATCATGGCGATACATATGGGATGGTACCCCGTTTTCTAATCCTAGTGAGCCTTGGCTCAACCCAAGTATATATACTGATGAAGCCACCGTCAGTTCTGGCAGTGACGCAGACTTCAGAGCCGTTAAGATGGGCGACGTGAACGGTACCTGTAGTTGTAGCAATATCTTCGATCGCTCTTCGACCGACGCAGACAGTTGGGCTACTCTTCAGGTGAAGGAGGATGCTATAAGAAGAGAAGGACGAAACCTCCACATCCCTGTGATGCTGCAGGCACACGAATCCGTGCTTGCGCTACAGGCCGGTTTTTATTTTGATCCCACTGTTTTCGATTTTATAGAGGTGATTCCGGCTGCTGAAGCAGCGGTCACTTTGGATCACTTTGGTATGACCAAAATAGAAGAAGGTGCCTTGCGCTTTGCCTGGGACGGGACAACGGCCCCCCTTTCCGGCAAGACCCGTCTGTTTACGCTCGTTTTGCAACTCAAACCCGGAGCCGTTTCGCCAGAGGGGCAGGTACTGCGCACTGCACAACACGTTTTGCCCGCCGTGGCAGTCACATCGGAAATGAAGGAAAAACCAATAGGTTGGCAATGGTTAGATCGCAATGGGCGGACTTCTGAACTCCAATGGTCTGTGACCCCCAATCCTGCCTCAGAATACCTGCACCTCTGGATAACAGGAAATGGAGGGGAGGAAGCGCGTCTGCGGATAACAGCAGGCAATGGCAGTCTCCTCGGCGAACAATCCTTCCCCCTGCAAAAAGGAGAACAGTATTTTCAGGTGCCTGTGACAGACTTACCGCCGGGCGTTTATACCATCAGCATGGAAACGCAGGGACAGGTACTTCAAAAACGATTTGTAAAAATCTGAGTTGAAATTTAAATCGTACGGTTGCCGGAAGCGTTTTTGCGCCTTCCGGCAACCCTTTTTTTCACAATCTACCTATATACGGCATGGCTTACTCAAAATACACCCTTTTATTTCTTTCCCTGTTCTTCCCCCTGTTTCTTCACAGCCAACCCACCTGGTATGTACGCGCCTCCGCGCCCGACGGCGGGGATGGCACTTCGTGGGCCAACGCCTTCAACGACCTGCACAGCGCCCTTGATGTGGCACAAAAAGGCCACGCCGTCTGGGTGGCCGCAGGGCAGTATGTGCCCGACAAGGGCAGCAACCGCAACAGGGCTTTCGCCGCCAAAAGCGGCGTACAACTCCTCGGCGGCTTTGCAGGCACAGAAAGCAGCGCCGCCGAACGCCGCCGGCAACCTGCCGCAGAAACCGTCCTGAGCGGCAACATCGGCAATCCCGCAGACAGCACCGATAATGCCTATACCATTTTATATTTAGACCACCCCGACACCACCACCCTGATTGACGGCTTCACCTTCCGGCACGGATACGCGCTGAGCGACACGTCCTTCGACAATACCATGCCCACCCGCAGCGGCGCGGCCGTGTTTGTCAATGCCGACAACGGTGTGGGGATGCCCGTTTTTGTGCATTGCGTGTTTCGCGACAATGCGGCCTTTGGCAGCGGTGCAGGGGTGTTTGTGCGGGCCAACAAGACGCAGGGCAGCACGCCTTTGTTTCGGGATTGTGTGTTTTTCAACAACTACTGCGGGTATTCGGGAGGAGCCGTCCACCTCAATGGCGGCGCGGCGACCGACCGGGGCATTGAGTTTCTGCGCTGCACCTTCCTGTATAACCGGTCGGTGCGGTTTACCGGCGGAGTACACATCGAAAAAACTTTCGGCGGCGATGTTATTGATTTTAAAGATTGCCACGCAGAGCGCCATGAGTCCGCTTTAGGAGGGGGGTTCCTGTACTACAGAATGGAAGAGGCCAAAGTGCCTTTAGCAGGGGTGCGTATCAACAAGTGCAGCTTTGTCAATAATAAGGTGAATTTTAATGGGAGTTCATGGTCAAATATAATACATATTTCTATATATAATTTCATTCAACCATCCTTAAAAGGGACTTTTATTATGGCAAATTCTACTGTTGTAAAACAACTAGCGGGCATCGCTCAAAAACATATTAAGGTTTCGATTAATACAGGCACTAATCAAGACACAATCCTCTTTTATAATAATAGAATAGAAAACAACATAATAGATGGAGAGTTTATGAGTTTAACTACCTCTTATAATGATAAGAATAAGTCAATAGTTCACATTTATGCAAACATGTTTAAAAATAATATAAAAACAGACGATCCTACTATTTATTCTAATTTGGTTCACTGCAATAATGCCATCATCGAGAATAATGTGTTCATGAAAAATAGCATGTCACTCATATACATATTTGGTAGTTCATATCTGCCGCATAGAATCCAGAATAACTTATTTATTAACAATAATGTGCCTGCCAACAAAAACTCAAATATATCTTCGCTTATTGATCGAGTGAATTCCAAAGACAATGTAGTCTTATTACTCAACAACCTCTTTTTGCGCAATCGCGTGTGGAACGCCTACAAAGCCCCTGTGGGTTTTTTCGATCGCTCCGAGTTGCGCCTTTTTGCTTATAACAACATCTTTTCCGGCAACATCAATCTGGTGGACAACACCCCCACCATTCCCCTCTCCATTGGCTTTGACACCCTGCTGCTCAGCCACAACCTGCTGGATATGGACTGTAGCGACCTGCCTGTGCGCACCACCCGATGCCAGGCGGGTAATCTCTACCACTCCACACCGCTCTTTGCCGACACCTCGGCGGGGCGCTATGCCCTCGCCCCCTGCTCCCCGGGCATAGATGCGGGACTGGATTCTATCCTGCAAAAATACGGCATCCTGACCGACACAGAGGGGCATCCGCGCAGGCAGGACGGGCGCTCCGACATGGGACCTTATGAGGCCCCGCCCTATCCGATTGTCTCCCGCGCAACGTCCACAGCCACCTGCCCCGGCACTGCCAGCGGACGCATTGAAGTCTCCCTGCTACAGGGGTGTCCCCCTTTCCGCCTGCAATGGTCGGGCGGCAGCAGCGATACCGGGGCCATTGCGGGATTGGCAGCAGGAGCCTATGAACTCACCCTTACCGACCAAAGGGGGCAGAAAAGCGACTTCCTCGTTTTTGTGCAGGCACACCCCGATATATCGGCCACCGCACAAGTGCAGGATGCCAAAGCCGGACAGGCCAACGGGCGCATCGCCGTCGCTGTCAGCGGCGGCACGCCGCCTTTGTCCTATCGCTGGAACACGGCAGACACTACTGCCGTACTCGACAGTATTGCCGCAGGCAGATATGATCTGACCCTCACGGACGGTGCCGGCTGCACGGCTGCTTTTTCCTGGGAGGTCAGGTCTGTTTCTGCCATAGAGACACCGGAGGCAGCCACTGCCCTGCTGTCGTTCTATCCAAATCCAGCACACACAACCGTGACTTTCGAGGTCAAAAGTACAACCGTCCTGCCTGCTGCCCGTTTGGTGGTCACCGACATTCGGGGCCGCAACGTGTATGTGCAGCCGCTTACCGCCACCGCTGTCCTACAGGCAGAGGTAGCCACCTGGCCTTCCGGGGTGTATGGGGTGTACGTGGAAAACGAGGGAAGACGCGTTTGGGCAGGAATATTGATGGTGGAGTGACCCCCCTAGGTTGTTCTTCAAATACGGCTTATGCAGTCTCATAGGAGTGCTGCATGTGGACCCCACTTCCATTACGGATTTTTACAGAAAGATCATTGAAGTAGAAGACGGCTTCTACATAGCCGGGGTTAAGCAGCGTATAGATTATCTAATGGATGGATTTGTGATGAAATTGGATAAAAACGGAAAAAAACGATGGGAAAAGTACTTTGACGGTTATACAAGGAACCTAATTTTGGCAAATTTGTCAAGATTGGATGCAAATAATTATATGATTGGCATAGGCACAGGCCCTCACGTGAATACGCCATTGGACCAGTTAAGTTATTCAGGACAAGTGCTTTTTTTGGATAGCCTGATGAATGTAAAGAAGAAATGGGAATCAAGTTATTCTTTAGAACATGGTATTGTAAATGACCCGCGCATTTTGCCAGATGGCCGCATAGCATATCTAACAGGACGTTTGGAAGTTTTTGTAACAGAAAAATATACTGTTCAACAACCTAAATTTGTTCTACGTGATCGTGACCTCAATCTGATATCAGAACGAACAATAGGTATTCCTAACAGTCCATATAACCTGCTATACAACACCGCGTCTTCGCCCGACGGCAATTACGTTTCCTCCGGTCAGTTGTATGTGGATGGCGACCGGGGTGATGTAAATGGCCGGTTTATCGCTACTTTTGCGCTCACAGCCTCCGGTTCTGTGGTTTGGGATACGCGATCGGTGGTTTCCGGGCTTTATTATTATCGGCTGACGAGTAGTGGCGGGGGATTCGCTGCCGGTAAAATTTTGGTCAGTCATTAATCAATTGCTGCTGACAGACAGCGCTTGAACAGGCGCTGTCTGTCAGCAGCATTTTATTCTATTGATATGCGTCACTTTTTTGTTAATGTGCGTTGCGTTTCATCAGAAACAGGCCAATCAAAAAAATTTTGAAAAAAAAATTTGTGCTTTTGATTTAAATGCCCCTACCTTTGCCGACCGAACGGTCGGTAAACATCATAAAGGACAAGACAATTTCCTTTGATGATATAAATACCGGATCGCATGGGAGGCATTTTGTACCCCCGTTGATCTATTTAACACACAACAAAAAATCCGTGCCAGTTACAAAAATAACTAAAGAAGAGATCCTGCAACGCTGTTGGGAAGTGCTGCACCGCGAAGGCTACCACCGCACCTCCATCAGCGATTTGGCAGAAGCGACCGGATTGGGCAAAGCAGGTTTGCTGCACCATTTCGGCTCCAAAGAGGCGCTGATGCAGGCTGTGTTAGACTATGCCCGCCGGGGCTTCCGCAACTACGTATTGGCGGTGGCCGACGAAGACCTGCCGGTGGAACAACGGGTAGAAAAGCTGTTGCGACGACAAAACCGCTTGGCCAAAGCCGAACGCAAGGGGTGTTTTTTTGCCAATACGGCCTTAGAAATGGGGCGCAGTGCGCATTTTGGGAATTGGCTGCGCGCTTTTTTTGAAGAATGGCAACAAGTGGTCACGGGACTGCTGACCCACCTGTATTCTCCCGCCGAAGCACAGGCGAGGGCCTACCGATTGTTGTTGGAGTATCAGGGCGCGGTGATGTTGTACAAGGTAACAGGCGATGAGATGCATCTGGAGCAACTGGTACACCGCACCCTGGCGACGTTGCAGCCCGCCGAAAACGCCCTTCACCCACAGTCCGTCTGAGCAAAAAAACAGGCACATTTTAAAAATATCACAGGTTCCGTTATCAACGAACTACCACAACACCATCATCGTCAGGGATCATGAAAAAAACAGCTTATCAATTGGCCGGATGGGGCCTCAATCTCTGGTCGCTTTTCGACCTCAAAGGGGCCGGGCAGGCTGCTTTCGATCTGTTTTGCCGCACCCCGAAACCCGTGTTGCGCGAAAAAGAACTGCGTTTCTTGGAAACTGCCCGCCAGGTGCGCTCCACAGTGGATACGTGCGATGTCGTGGAATATCACTGGGGGCCGGAAACCGGCCCGCTGATCCTGCTCTCCTACGGTTGGGGCTACAATGCCGGACGTTGGCGGCACTTTGTGCCTGCTTTGGAAACGGCGGGCTTCCATGTAGTGGCCTACGATCCGCCCGGACACGGCCTCAACGACAAGGCGCATTCGCTACACCTGGCAGCCAACAGCCGCATTGCGGGTGCCCTGATGGAGCGCTACGGGCCGGTGTATGGCGTGCTGGGCCACTCCTTTGGGGGGGTCGGCACCTTAGTAGCCGCCGAAAGGATGCCGGTGAGCCACCGACCGGAGCGTATGGTGATTATGGCTTCTTTTAGCAGTTCAGAACAGGTGTTTTCGCATTACCGCCGTCGGTTGGGACTGCGTACCGCCGTATATCAGACCATGCGCCGGATCATGGAAAAAGAAGCAGGCGGGCCTCTGCGCCAATACGATATTGCGCGGCTTTCGGGCCACTTGGATACGGTACAGGCGCTGTTGGTACACGATCCTGCCGACCCGGTTACGCCTTTCAGCCACGCCCTGCGCTACCACACTTTTTGGCGGGGCAGTGCGCTGCTGCGGGCCGAAGACGGCGGTGGTCACCATCTGGGCAAGGTTGAAATCACCACAGCCATTTTGCAATTTCTGATGAAGGGGAAGGTGCCGGAGGGAGCGATTTTGCAACCGCGTCCGTTGCCCGCCGACCACGATCTGGTGCGCTATTTTGCAGGAATGGAGGTGAGTGGATGAAGAGACGCAGGGGGAAGAATCCGGCCATGCTCAAACACCCGTTTTTCACGCCCCGGCAGAGGCTTCACTCCGTTCAGCATGACACGCGGGTTAAAAATAAATGATCGCTTTTTCAAAGCGGGAACCGCTGAAATTTCTGTACCTTTGTGTCGCCCTGCGTCCAGACAATTGCGGCACTTGCATCACACTGATTCCTAACTATATGTACGCACACGAAACACACATCCGCGTCCGCTACGGCGAAACCGACCAGATGGGCTACGTTTACTATGGACAATACGCCAGTTATTATGAAGTGGGCCGCGTGGAAACCATGCGTGCTCTGGGCATGACCTACAAATCGCTGGAGGAAGAGTACGGCATCTGGCTGCCGGTAGTGAGCATGGAAACGCGCTTTGTGCGCCCTGCCCACTACGACGACCTGCTGACCGTGCGGACGGAGGTGCGCCGCCTGCCCACAGAGTACATTGTATTCCACGTCGAAATTTTTAATGAGCGCCGCAAATTGGTGAATGCAGGACGGGTGCGCCTGTGTTTCTTCGACGCACAGACCCGAAAAGTGATGCCTGCCCCGGAAGTGCTGATGTCTAAGCTGCGCCCCCACTTTGGGGTCTGAGGTGTGTTCTTGCCACAACAAAAGCCGCTGACCTGTCCCCGGCACGGGAAGGTAGCGGCCGCAACCCACGCACGCAAGCATGGTATATCGAAAAATGAAAGGTGCCACCATAGCAGCTTCGAGGCGGGGCAGATGGGGGACTTGCTTACTGCCTCTTTTTTCAAACACCGCCAATCCTCCACCTGTTTCGATTTCCGTCAGAGAATCGTTCACAGGCGGTCTGTTGTTTTCAATTCGTTTTTCCTTCCCGTTCTCCGCTGTCCTTCTGAAGGAATACTGCCCCGCCCGAAACCCGCTGCTTTTGATTTCGGCACAAAGGTAGAAGTTGTATTTTAATGGCGCAAATTTTTTTAGACATTTTTTTTATTTTTGTTAAAAAAAAACACATTAATAATTTATTATTCTTTTTTATAGACATTTTGAATTTATCAAAAAAATATTTTATATAAATTTTAATATATAAAATAATGTATTTTAATTTATTAAATATTATAACAAAAAAAATTAAATATTCAACCTTTTTAAGACTTGACAAAATCCGGAAAACCTGTTTACCTTTGCATAAACAAAAAAATCAGCCTTTTTTACATTTTAAAACTTAGTCATTAATCGTATCGCATATACACCCGAATAAATAAGCGCCCCGATCACCAGAACTACACGCAAACCCCACAGAGCGTCTTTTAAATATAATTTGTAATTTCACGAAAAGTGGCGACTGTCCGATGCAGGCATGGCATTGGGCATACATTGTTTGTCTGTCGGCAGGGCAGGCGGGCGCAGACTTGCAGTAGCGGGAAATGGTCATCGTCCTTTTGGGAAAAAATGGTGTGTGTGATACTCTCTAACTAATCGCTATCATGCAATTTGAACGAAACATTAAAGAGAATCTTGGTAATAATTTAACAAGATTGAGAGAAAGTAAGGGTTTAACCCAAACGGAACTCGCGGACTCACTGGCGCAACAGCATCGCATTGCCCTGACACGTTCCAACGTGGCGGCATACGAGACAAAGGCGGCAGTGCCAAAGATAGAGACCCTCTATGCGTACTCGCGTTTTTTCGGGTGCAGCATTGATTACCTTGTTGCAGACCCTGACGTGCCAAAGGAAGAAGTATATGTAATGGAGGCTACCCTGAAAGAATGGGTGGCGCAGTACTCGGAGACCTTAGATGGCTATCGGTTTTATAAGCGTCTGTGTGGCAATATGCTGCGGGAGGTCCAAAATGCGGACGATGAAGTAAAAGAAGGAAAACCTTTCAGGCCCCTGATGGAGCGCCTGCGCAAAGTACACGCCAATATGGTGATGGAACGCGACCCGGCTTTGAGGAATTTTCTGCGGGATGAATTGACACAAGACGAACGGGAAGTATATGAGGCATCGCATGCAGGCGAATCTATGTACGCCATAAGCAGGAAGAAAAACGCAGACGAAAAAACGATATTTGCGCTGTTGGAAAAAGCGAATGCAAAAATCAGGGATTTTATAGATACTTTCTCGCTGTAGGAATACAGCATTACTTCAGAACCTAACCAACCATAATTTGACATCATGAATATTGAAGAACTACTCAATCAATTTCCGGATAAAGAGGAAGGTCAAAACCCCGGGCCTCCCTCTGATGCACCGAACACAGAGCAGCCCGGAGACGAAGGCGATCCGAACAAAGGCAAATTTCTGTGGGATTATATTAATTTTTGGGGCAAAGCAGCTGCCGGGGATGCCCTGCGCGGCACGATTCCCCTGATTCTCCTGTTGATCTTTTGTTTTTACAGCAGCGTCTTCAGGAACATGCGGTTGTTCAGTGATAAAGAGGACACACTGATATCAGACCAATTATTGGGGAACCTTCCGGAAGATTACAGAGGCAATATCTTTAAACACACACTACCCGCTCCCGGCTCCGTCACCAGTGTACACAAAAGATGTGAGTCGCGGCGAACAAAGGGGAAACAGCACACAGTAGCGGAGGGGAAAAAAGTACAACCGGATCAGCCCACTCGCCTGATTGCTCAAAGTGAAAATGATACAACAGGAGTTTCCGCCGAGCCGGGGTTGGTAGTGGATCGGCTCGTCCCCTGGGAAGCCGAAAATACTGCCCTGCCATACGTACCGCCCGCATCCGCAAACGCGGAGAACACGGAAGTAAAAAACTGGGAAATCAGAGAAGACTGCGTCAATCATGTTTTTCTGGTTCAGGAAATCACGGAAGATACAGCAGCAGCCAGAGAAGAAGAAATTATTTATGAGTCACTTAACGCACAACAAAGAAACAGGCCAGTACAGTACTATAACCATTGTGCTGCCCTTCTTATACGAGACAAAGAGAAAGAAAAGCATCGTACAAGCCATATCATGAAACAGGCGCGAACCGCTCCCCTTGTGACATCCCCAGGTTTTATCACGCACGCAACGGAAAAAAACATCATTGAGGAGGAGAAAAAAAGCCCTGTTTTATTGCGCTATTATGTGCTTCAGGAATTGGTAAACAAAAAGCAGCCCCCTGTACATGATCGGGAACAAACAGAAGATTACAAAAAGCAGTGCGCCCCCCTGTACTTCCAACAGCAGGTACAGCAGGCACTAAAAAGCAATCACCTGATGTCTGTAAAACGACAACTTCCAACCTATTTCATCATGTCCTCTCTTCCTTTTGACAATCTCCCCCCCCGGCATTTGAAGGAATAATTTTCCTCTTCATTGCTATTTTCAATTGAAAACCCGGACTAAAGTCCATAGCGCAAACCTGAAATGACACAGGTTTGCGCTTTTTTCGTAAAAACATTTGGTAGCTTCCGGCAAATGTGCGGATATTTGGGCCATTCCCGCACTAATTTACTTTTTCCGTGTTTTTTATGAACTCTTTTGTCCGGCTTTGTGCTTTTCTCCTGCTCTCCCCCTGCTTCCTTTTTGCCCAGGAAAATATTTCCTTAGACGATATGTCGTTCTGGAAATCGTCTAACCAAAACAACTGGCAAATTGCAGGCGATGTCCGCGCCGATTTAAACAAAAACGAGTGGATGCAAACCACGCCGGGCAAGGGGGTATTGGTCAATCTGCCCAACGATAAAAACAAAGCCAATCTCCTGTCGGAAGCCGAATTTGGCGATGTGGATGTGTCGTTCGACTTTATGATGGCCACCCATTCCAATTCGGGTTTTTACCTGCAGGGACGCTACGAAGTACAGTTGTTGGACAGCTGGGGAGTGCGCTACCCGCGCTACGGCGACTGCGGAGGGATTTATGCCCGGCGGCGTTTTGTGCCCAAAACGGAAACCTATGAAGGCCATGCGCCCCGGCAAAATGCCTGCTTAGCGCCGGGTCTGTGGCAGCACATGGACATTTCGTTTCAGGCACCGCGCTTCGATGCAGCGGGAAATAAAACCGCCAATGCGCGGATGTTGAGTATCCGGCTGAATGGCGTGCTGATACACGAAAACGTGGAACTCACTGGCCCTACGGGTGGCCCCATTTCCGAACAGGAGGCTGCTTTCGGGCCTTTTATGATACAGGGAGATCACGGGCCGGTGGCCTTTCGCAACATGACGGTACAGAAACGCAGCGGTCAGCCCCCCGTCCTCGGCCCGGTGCAATACACGGTCTGGCATGGCAAATATCGCCAGGAGCCGGAATTTATGAACCTGCAACACGCAGCCGCCGGTACCACCGACCGACTGAGCTGGAAAGTGACAGGTCAGGAGGACGAATATGCGGTACGCTACAATACCCAATTGTCCGTGCCTGTGTCCGGCCTGTACAAATTTACCCTGCAAATCGGGGGGCGATCCGTACTGCGGGTGGACGGCAAAGAACTGTTGTCCGATGCCTGGACTTATTCCGGCGACCGCCGCGAAGCAAGTGTGCAGCTGTCGGCAGGCAAGGTGCCGCTCGAACTCATCATGACCAAAATGGACAACTGGATGCCGCCCATGCTCGGCCTGTGGATAGAAGGGCCGGGTACCCGCCCCACCGCTTTTCACGATTTCAACAGCGCATTGGCCCTTTCGACCCCCGACCCCATCTATCTGGAAGCCAAAGAACCCGTTGTGTTTCGCGCTTTTATGGACATCGCTCATCCGGGCGGTACCTGGGGCAAAGACCGACACCGCGTGGTGCATGCCGTACACGTCGGCGACCCCGCCGGACTGCACTATAGCTACGACTTAGACAACGGTGCTTTGTTTCAGGTGTGGAAAGGCGACTTTCTTTCGACTTCGCCCATGTGGGACAACCGCGGCGACGGCTCCTCGCGCCCACGCGGCACCCTGCTGCCCTTAGGAGACCTGCCCCTGATTGTCACCGAAGCAGGTGCTGCCACCGGCGGGCCTGCCAAAGCCGGTGAAGCCACCACCCTGGAACGCATGCGCGAAGCCTTCGCTTTCAAGCCCCTTGGCTATGACCTTGACCCCGAAGGACGGCCTGCCTTTCGGTATCAAATGCTGGGAGCTGACATAACCGACCAAATTCGGGTGCAGGACGGCGGCAAATACCTGACCCGCACCGTCACCGCCACGGGCCTGCCGACGGGCAAATCCCTGCTGTATCGTTTGGCCTCCGGAACGCTCATAGAACCCTTGGATGCCAACACCTGGTTGGTGGACGGACGGCGCTATTATCTGCAAGCCGCAGGCGGCCCTGGCAACGCCCGCTTAGAAAATGCGGAAGGCAAAATGTTCTTAGTCGCTCCCGTTACCGAAAAATTGGAATACTCCATTTTTTGGTAAAATAATCCCTTTTTTGCTGTATCTTTGCCCCATGAACAGTAAAATTACTTTGTTGCATGGAGATTGTCGCGTACAGCTGCAAAGCTTGGCCGATCACTCCGTGGACCTCATTTTTACTTCCCCCCCCTACGCCGATCAACGTAAAAACACGTATGGCGGGGTACACCCGGACGACTATGTGCAATGGTTTGAACCCATTGGCAGCAAATTGCTGCGCGTGCTGAAGCCCGACGGCACTTTCATACTGAATATCAAGGAAAAAGTGCTGGATGGAGAGCGCAGTACGTATGTTCTTGAGCTGATTCTGGCCTTGCGCAAACAGGGCTGGTTATGGACAGAGGAATTTATCTGGCATAAAAAAAATAGTTTTCCCGGCAAGTGGTCCAATCGCTTTCGGGATAGTTGGGAACGCTTGTTGCAGTTCAACAAGGACCGCAAGTTTAACATGTATCAGGATGCAGTGCGGGTACCTGTGGGAGACTGGGCAAAATCCCGACTGCGCAACCTGAGCCAGACCGACAAACGCCGCGACAATGCCAAAAACGGCAGCGGTTTTGGCAAAAATGTGTCCAACTGGATGGGCCGCGAGTTGGTATATCCCACCAATGTACTCCATTTGGCCACCGAATGCAGTAACAAAAATCACAGCGCTGCTTTTCCACAGGAATTACCGGAGTGGTTCATTAAGCTGTTCACCAAAGAAGGCGATACCGTGCTCGATCCTTTTGCAGGTTCCGGCACTACCCTTTTTGTGGCTAAGGCAATGGGCCGCAACGCGATCGGGGTGGAAATCGTACAGGAATATTATGATATGATGAAGTCAGTTAATGATTCTGTTCTCACCATTTTTGAACCCGAGTATGAAACCACTAAATCTTTCATAGTCAGGCGACATCAGCTGGCATAAACTCGTCCGCTTTAATTCAGGAGCACAAAAGCCTGAGATAAAAACATAAAGAGCATGAAGAGAACGCCGATCGGCTCGTCTGATTTTAAGGAGATTATCGGGGAGAACCGTTATTATGTGGACAAAACCCTTTTGGTGAAGCATATTATAGACGGTTCCAAAATCTCCCTGCTGTGTCGCCCGCGGCGCTTCGGCAAGACGCTGAATTTGAGCATGTTGCGCTGTTTTTTTGCCAAAGGAGAGGACAATGGTCGTTATTTTGAGGGATTGGCCATTGTGCAGGAGGAGGAAAGTATGGCGCATCTGGGGAAATATCCGGTGGTCTCGCTGTCCCTGAAAGATGTAAAGGCCCAAACCTGGACGGAAGCATTTCATCAGATAAGCAGGGTGCTTGCAGAAACCTGGCGCAACTTCGAATACCTGACAGAGAGCGCTGCCTTCAAGCAACACTATACACAAATGCAGCAGGGGGTGGAGGAACAAAGAACAGACGTTTTGTTGTTCGATAACGCCCTGAAAGCCCTTACCCAATACCTGCACGCCTACCATCAGTCTCCGGTGGTGGTGTTGATAGACGAGTATGACACCCCCGTGCAGGAGGCATGGCTCAATGGCTATTACGACGAAATGGTGGCCTTTATGCGTTCCCTGCTCGGTCAGGCCCTCAAAGACAACGACTATCTGAAAAAAGGAGTCCTGACCGGCATCCTGCGCATAACCAAAGAAAGCATGTTCAGTGACCTCAACAATTTCATTGCTTCCACTGTCATGGACCATGACTATTACTCCACTGCCTTTGGCTTTACCGAAGAGGAGGTAGCGGCAATGCTTCAACATTATCAGCTCAACAGCAAAGAAATGGAGGAGGTACAACAATGGTACGACGGCTACCGATTTGGGCGCAATACTATTTATAATCCCTGGTCTGTTTTGAATTATGTGTATTCCATTGACCACGATTTGAAACCCTACTGGGTCAATACCTCAGAAAACCGACTGCTCCGATCTCTTTTTTTTAATAAACAGGCAGGAATCAGAGACCGCGTGGAAGCGCTGATGCGGGGTGAAAAAATAGAAGTTTCCATCAACCCCAACATCGTATTCCGGGATTTGCAAAACCGGCAAACGGCTGTCTGGAGCCTGTTGTTACAGGCAGGCTATTTGCGGTGCGAAAATCCCGGCACGGGCGACCGATACGACATTTCCATTCCCAACAAAGAAATCAGGGAAGCATACCGCAATACCATTGGCGGCTGGATAGAGGACGACATGGAGGCGACCATGCATGAACCCATGCTACAGGCACTTGTGGGAGGCGATATGGTGATTTTTGAGGAACACTTACAGGCATTTGTGGAAAAAGTATTCAGTTTTTACGATACCGTGCGCGGGCAGGCGGAAAACTTTTACCACGCTTTTTTTCTGGGTCTTCTTGCCCGCTACGAACACGCCTATCAACTGCGTTCCAACCGCGAGGCGGGACTGGGCCGCTACGACATTGCCCTGATTCCCAAAGATACCCGCCAGGCCGGTGTACTCATCGAAATAAAAGCCCCCAATGCCGCCCGCAAAGAAACCCTGGCACAGGCATTGAGCGAGGCCGCCCGACAATTTCAAGACAATCGCTATGAAGCCGATATGGCTGCCCATTCCGTAACAAAAATTGTCCGCGTGGCCATTGCGGTGCAGGGGAAACGAGTAAAAGTACAACAAATATGACCCATACTAAAACCGAATTTCAAAACCCCGCCACCCAGAGGTACCTGTACGAACGCTCCAAAAAGCGGTTGTACACGCCACAGGCCACTTTGTTCGATCCCGAAGACCCTGCTGAAAAGGCCGGGGAATTGCGCACCCTGTTGCGCTATCACGAATGGCGCTATTATGTACAGAACGACCCCGTCATCAGCGATGCCGAATACGACACGCTGTACAAGCAGTTGGAAGCCTTAGAAAACGCTTATCCGGCGGTTGTGGTACCCGATTCGCCGACCCGGCGTGTCGGCTCTGACCTGACGGAGCCGTTGGGGCAGGTGACGCACCTGACTCCCATGCTGTCTTTGGACAATTCCTACAACGCCGAAGACCTGAACGACTTCGACGAACGGGTGAAAAAGCTGTGCGGGCTGGCCGCCGATGCTGCCGTGGAATATTGTGTGGAACCCAAATTTGACGGCGGCACCATTGTGTTGGTGTATGAAAACGACCGATTGGTGCGGGCTGCCACGCGGGGCAATGGCAGCACAGGCGACGACATCACCCACAATATGCGCACCCTGCGCAGCATTCCGCTGACTGCTGCTTTTTCCCGAAGCGGCATTGCCAAAACAGAGCTGCGTGGCGAGGCACTCATTCGCAAAGACGTTTTTGAAAAAGTGAACCGACAGCGGGCAGCCGACGGAGAAGTGCTGTTTGCCAATCCGCGCAACGCGGCCACTGGTGGTCTGCGCATGAAAGACCCCAAAGACATTGGCGAAAGGCGCATCGAAGCCTTTGTGTATCAGATGGGATTTGCACAGGATGCAGCGGGTGAAAACGGCCTCAATGCTTTCCATACCCACCACCAGACCATTGAGGTGCTGCGCGCCCTCGGATTCAAAACCCCCGACGCGGTCACGCTGCCACCTGGACAACCTTTGCTGGCGCAAACCGTGTGTGCCAATATCGCGGAAGTGGCCGCCGTATGCGCTGCGTGGCAGGCGTACCGCGACGAATACCCCTACGAAATAGACGGCATGGTGGTCAAAGTAAACGACCTGGCTTTGCAGGAACGCTGCGGCTATACGTCTCATCATCCGCGCTGGGCGATGGCCTACAAATTTGCGGCCCGGCAGGCCACGACCCGACTGCGGGATGTGGAGTTTCAGGTGGGTAAAACCGGGGCGGTTACCCCGGTGGCCAAGCTGGAGCCAGTGGCATTGGCGGGGGTGACAGTCTCCAATGTGAGTCTCCACAACGAAGAATTTATCCGAAGTAAAGACCTGCGCATCGGTGATCAGGTGCTGGTAGAGCGGGCAGGCGATGTGATTCCCTACATCGTTAAAAGTATGCCCGAATTGCGCGACGGCAGCGAACGCCCTGTGATTTATCCACAGCAGTGCCCCGTGTGTCAGTCGCCTTTGGTGCGGCCCGAAGACGAAGCCGTGTGGCGCTGCGAAAATTCCGATTGCGAAGCGCAAGTGTTGCAGCGCATGATTTTCCATACTTCCAAACACGCCATGGACATTGAGGGATTGGGAGAGAGTACCATTGAGCGTTTTTATAAATTGGGCTGGCTGCATTCCATTGTGGACCTGTACCGATTGGATTACGAGGCCATTGCCCGATTGGATGGTTTTGGAGAAAAATCCGCCGCCAACCTGAAAGCAGCCATTGAAAAGGCAAAAACCAACCCCATTCACCGCCTGCTGCACAGCCTGAGTGTGCACCATCTGGGGCAAAAGGCCGCCCGGCTTTTGGCCGCAGAAGTGGGCCACGTATTGGATTTGCAGCGTTGGGACCTGGAAAAATATCAGACCATCAAGGACATCGGGCCTGTTTTAGCGCGTAATGTTTGTACATTTTTTGAAAATGCCCACAATGTGGCCCTGCTTCAGGCATTGGAGCAATTGGGCGTGAATATGCACCAGACAGAGGCCGACCGCAAGCCCGACGTGAATACAGAAGGCGTTTTGTACGGTAAAAGCATCCTGTTTACGGGTACGCTGACTTCCATGACCCGCGAAAATGCCGAAAAAATGGCCGCAGCAGCGGGTGCTTCGCTGGCTTCTGGCGTGAGCAAACACCTGTCCATTCTGGTGGTCGGTGAAAAGGCGGGTTCCAAACTGAAAAAAGCGCAGGCTTTGGAAACGGTAGAAATTTGGACGGAAGCCGAATTTTTGGAGCGCCTCACTCCTGCCGTATAAGTACCAGATCGAAATTAATTTGTTTTATTTTTAAATTAATTAATTGGTAATTAATAAATTATAAATTTAAAAAATTAATACATTTACTTATTATTAAAAAAGGTGTATCTTTGCTCAAAAAACAGGGGGCAGGCGCTTACACCCGTCTCCATATCCGCACATTCAAATTATATGCTTGCCACTTTACAAATTGTCATCGGCATCGTGTTTGTGATGCTTCTCATCAGTTTGCTGGCCTCTGTGATTCTGGAATACGTAGCGGGGCGTTTTGCCCTGCGCGGACGACACCTGGCCAATGCCATTAAGATCATGCTCGGAGAAAAACTGCAAAGTGAATTTGTCCGGCATCCTTACTTTCAGCAGTTGGCCACAGGTTCCACCCAGAAGGTCAAAATTGCCAACGAAAAAACGGTATTTCCATCCTATATAGATGCTAATTCGTTTAGTTCCATCCTTGTTGACACCCTGAAACTGGATGCCCCGGAGGGGGTGCAGGAGCGCATTCAGCAAATGCCCGCTGGTACTTCCCAGCAGATGATGATCTTTTTGTATAATCAGTCCGACAGTGTACATCAGTTGCAGGGCCGCATTGAAGCGTGGTACGAACAGGTGATGTCGCGTGCTTCCGGGGCCTATAAGCGCGAAACACAACGCTGGCTGTTTTTTCTGGGCCTGATACTGGCTATTGTACTCAATGCAGATACTTTGGTGATTTACCATAATTTGTCTGTCAATGCCTCGTTGCGCGATGCCCTCAATATGACAGCGAATTATTACATTGCTCAAAACAATGTATCGCCCTCGCTCAACACCCTGACCGCCGCACCGGCTGCCGCCTCGGAAACCATGCAGCGTTTCAATTCATTAGTCAATAGCAATATTACAGCCTTTGAAGCCCCTCTGGGCGTAGGGTGGTCCACCTTCGAGCCGGCCGGCATTGACGAACTGGGTTGGTTTTACAAGTTGGGGGGCTGGCTGATTACGGCTTTTGCAGTGTCGTTCGGTGCCACATTTTGGTTTGAACTGCTGAAAAAGATCATGAATGTGCGCAGCAGTGGCCCGGCCCCTGCGTCCCCTTCTGTTCCTGCGCCCCGCAATTCGGCTCCCCCCTCCGATGCACCGGCTCCGGTAGTCTATCCTTCCAATACCAGTACGGCGGCAGGGTTTGCACCGCCGCGCCCCGACGGCGTGCTGCTGCGACCCGAAGAGGAATTTAACCTGTTGAGTCGTTCGGCGCAGCGACCGCCGAGCGAGCGGGAGGTGCCGATCCCGACCGGAGATTTTTCAACAAAGATGCCGCGCAATTATCAACAATGAGCCTCAGTCAGGGTGCCATCCGGTTTTTTGCGCGCTGTTTTGCCATCGCCTGTTGGCCTGTTTTTCTGTGGGGACAAAACGACTCCACCTTAGTGCTGCCCCCCGACCTGATGGAGGAGAAACAAATTCGGGTACGCAGCGATGAGGTAAAGCCCGGTATGTTCTACTCAGCCACCCGCTCGGAAAACAGGGTACAGGATTTGCCGTTTTCAATATGGACCATTTCGGCGGAGGAAATACTGCGCAATGGTTTTATCACCCTCGGCGATGTGTTGAAAGCCGCTCCGGGCATTCGCGTATCGCAGCCGGGAAATGCCTTGGAAGGCGAAACTTTTTTGATGCGCGGCATGTCGGGCAATGGATACGTCAAGATTTTAATCAATGATGTCCCGGTGAAGCCTTCTATACTGGGAGGCACCCCCATCGGAGCGCAATTTCCGGTGCGGCAGGCAGCGCGCATAGAAGTACTCTATGGCCCGGCTTCGGCTTTGTACGGCCACGAAGCCTGTGCGGGGGTAGTCAATATTATACTCAAAGAGTCCGAGCGCCCCCTGTTTACGCAGGCCGATCTTTCTTTTGGCAACAATGGGTTCAACAGTCTGAATCTGATGTTCGGAGGCAAATTGGGGCGCAATAAAAAAGCATTTCGCTTTAGCCTTTATGGCAGCAACACCGTGCGCAACTGGTACAACAATGAGCAAACGGGCGACACGACACAAGCCCTGTTCAATATCAATACCTACGTTCCGGCAGATGTGGATCCCGCCTTTTACAGGACATCGTTCAACTACCGCCCGCGTGCCCTGAACGACAACTTTACGGTAAGAACTACTTTCCCACATGAAAGCCGCCTGCTGGGGGTGGATTTGCGCTGGCGGGGCTTTCAACTGACCTACCACAGTATGTCGCGCTCCGATCAGTCGGCTTTGGGCCTCAATCCGTTGAGCCAGTCGGCAGAAAACCCCTCGAATTACGTCAAGGAACGATTGGACATTTTCGCCCTTCAAAAAAGGCGTTATCGCGCTAAAAGCCACTCCTATCATTCCATTTCGGTACTCAACTATCGAATGAACCCGTATTCGAGTGCTTCCTATATTTTTGATCAGACGATGAAGACAGCGTATCTGCTTCGCCGCGCCGCGCTGTCGGGCCAGGCAGATTTTCAAACTTTCAGGGAAATCGAATCGGAATACGGCTTTTTTACGCGTTATCAATGGGCATTTTGTTTAGAAGGGCGTTTGGAATCGAAAACAACTTTTTATTTGAATCGCAAGTGGCGGCTTACCGGTGGAACCATTTTGAATGCTTTTACGGGGGGACCTTATACGGGTTATTTGCGGCAGCCTACCATATCAAACTCGCTTTTCACTTTGGACAGCTGGCAGGGAAACCCCATCGGGCAAAGGGATGCGGGCGGCGCTTCTGCCGATTTGTACAGCCAGTTGGAATACAGGGGGAAAAAACTTTACCTGAATGTAAGCGGTCTTGCAGGGATACCTTATAGTTCTGTCAACTACGGGCCTTCGGGGCATCTCAATCCCCGATTGGCGGGTATTTGGCATTTAGACAGCGCTTTTTCTGTATGGGGAAACTACACCACAGGTATAAAACACGTCAGTCCACATGCCATTCTTAATACATTTAAGGTAGCTGACGGCGAGGGGTATCTGCGGCAAAACAGCCTCGAGGAGAATTTACATGATGAAGAGCGTACAGAGGCGTGGCAGGCCGGCATGCGTTACGATGCCAATCGGATACAGGCAGACCTCTCTTTTTTCCGGCAGTCCGGCGAAAAACTGCTCCTGAACAACACGTTGATTCCGGTAGCAGGGAACGCCGGAACGATGTACTATTATGGCTATCAAAATGCGTTGAACCAGACACTGAATGGCGTACAGGCCCACTTTAAGAGCCTGGATATGGATGTGGAACTGGAAAATATCAATCAGCAAAGGGGTGGTCTCGACCTGAACGGCTATGTGGAATATGCCATTCAGTATGCCTGGGGTACCACGACGCACTATAACGTGGCACCTGCTGTCCAAACAAAAGAATTATACAACCAGCCGCGCTGGCAGCGGCAATTCCGTATTTTTTTCACACTGGGCAAGTTGGAAACCGTGATCAGCACCAACACCCAGTCGTCGGTATTGAGCCAATCCGTTTTATACAGCGCGACAGAAGGTTTACCCAATTTGCCGGCGCGCCACGCTAAATTCAGAACCAACGACCTTTCTTTTCGCTGGTATTTCAGCAAATACTTCATTGGCTATCTGCATGTGCAGAACCTGTGGAACCGACAGTACGCCGGTCTGGATGCCACAGGTACACCCGATGATCTCATTTTCAACCTGCAACAGGGGCGGATACTGCGCCTCGGGGTGAGTTATAACGTGAACTGACGTTTTTTTTATGGATATTCTACAGCGTTTTCGCCTCATACTCGGCGGTCAGGAGTCCGAAGGCACCGGCCAGGTGTTGGAAGGCGATACGGCTTCGATGGACGCTGCCTTAGAAGCACTGTATGAATTGGATCGCAAAAAACGCTTTGAATACCCCGATGCCCGGACAGCAAGAAAAGGTGATTTGGGAACCAGTCAGCCCCAGATTGCCCGCTGGTTGGGCGACATTCGCAAATACTTCCCGCAGTCGGTGGTGGAAGTTATTCAGAAAGACGCACTGGCGCATCCCCGTATGCGCGAAAAGATGCTGATGGACCCGGAAGTGCTGGAACAGACGGTACCCGATATTCATTTGGTGGCCACCCTGCTGGAACTGAGCCACCTGATGCCCGCACAAACCAAAGCCACTGCCCGCCGTGTGGTACGCAAATTGGTGGAAGAATTGTTAGAAAAATTGGAACAGAAGACGCGCACAGCCCTGACCGGTGCTTTGCAGCGACACACCCGCCGCATGCGCCCCCGCCCTTCGGAAACCGACTGGCCGGCGACCATCCGCAAAAACCTGCGCCACTATCAGCCGGAACACCGCACCCTGATCCCGGAAGTACGCATCGGTTACGGGCGCAAAATGCGCCGCACCATGAAAGAGTTGGTGCTTTGTTTAGATCAAAGCGGCTCTATGGGTACGTCTGTTGTCTATTGCAGCATTTTTGGCGCTGTACTGGCTTCCATACCCGCTCTGCACACACGCCTTTTGGCTTTCGACACAGAAGTGGCCGACCTGACCGAAGCGCTACAGGACCCGGTGGATATTCTTTTTGGCGTGCGATTGGGCGGCGGCACAGACATTGGCAAGGTACTGCAATATTGTCTGCGCACCATCGAAAGACCCCGGGATACGGTGCTGGTGCTATTGTCAGACCTTTTTGAAGGAGCCGACCCGTACGTCATGCGCGACGCGGCCCTGCAATTGCATCAGGCGGGTGTACACCTCATCTGCCTGCTGGCGCTGGACGATGAGGGCACACCGGCGTACGACCACAGCCATGCGGCCTTTTTTGCGGCTTTGGGCTGCCCGGTGTTTGCCTGTACGCCCGATCAGTTCCCGGATTTGATGGCAGCGGCGGTGGAGGGGAAATGACTGTCCTCTTCCCTCAGCACGGCACCGCAATAAAATGGAGCGGAGTTAGAAAAAACTGTTTAATTTTGCACCAATATTTTGACCATGCGCAAAAGCAAATGTTAGAGAAAGAGAACAAGCGGCTCAAGAAAGAATCACAAGCGCGTTTACGCGGTATGGAAAGAAGAAAATCTTCATTTGAGGAAGGTACCAGGCCGCCCGAAAATAAGGCGGGAGTACGTGGATTTGATTGCCTCAATGTTACTCTGAGAACGGAATGCCTCAATTTGGAGTGGTTTGCCTCCATAGAAGACCTGGACTATAAACTCCAACAATGGCCTGTGATCTACAATAGGAAGCGACCACAAGTGCCATCAAGTACATGACCCCGGCCCAATATGAAGACAAAAATCCGATTCTCTATTTTAAAGTGGTTGCGTTAAATGGGAAGAGGACAAGTTACAGATGCAGGGTCAATAGAATTATCATAATTAATTTGAGCAGATTTCTGATCCGGATAAGGACCATTAAAGTCAGTTTTCCCGCCATCAAGCGTATTTACTTTCCATGGCTCCAGCCCATCCAAATCCACCGCCCAAATAGGAGTGTTGCCTGCAAACTGATACACCGTCAACTCCGGATACTGCCTAGCTATCGGATCCACACTCAAAAACCGCCCTAACCTCGGATCGTAAATGCGCATACCGTAATCTTGTTCATTGTCATCTCCATACACTTCGTCGTCGTTTTCTTTGCCGTTGAAGCCGTAGCGGTAGGCGCTGTTGCCCGCCGCCGGGGTTTTGCGGTTGGGCATGACCATGCCGAAGGGGTAGTATTCGCGCACTTCTACCGAATCCGTCCGGTAATAGTTGGGCAGCGTGTTTCCATCCGTGTCCACGGTTTTGCGGTCGTCGGTGACGACGGCCAGCACGTTGCCGAGGTGGTTGGTGAGTTCATTTAAGACTTACCAATGTACAGTAACAGGATACTGTCGAAAAATACCGTCACTGCTAATAATTTCAAGATTTTCGGCCAGTGCCTGAGCAATTATAATACGATCAAACGGATCGCGATGAAAAAATGGAAGTGTTTCCACCGTCAAAATATGTACAGGATCAATTGGCAGAACGAGTACCTCCATTTGAGGAAGTATCTGAACAATTTGCGCAAGGGATTGACGCAATTCTAATTTTTTTATACTCGTTTTTATGGCAATTTCCCAAAGCGACGCAATGCTGACATAAAGAACACTGGTAGTATCCTCCAAAATGCTTTTGGATTGTTGCGACAGATTGGGATTGTCTTCTAATGCCCAAAGAAGCGTCTGTGTATCAATCAAATATCGCATTTTCAGTGTCACATATACGATTCAAAATCGCTCAAAGGAGCATTAAAATCAGGAGCCATATAAGACACCAAGCCCTTCATAAGTCCCAAACGGCGCGTGGTAGGCGCTACTTCATGGGTCTTTATATTTGATAAATAATTATATATTAATTTTTGCAAATCCATTAAATATTGCTCCGGGAGTTTGTCTATCTCACGGAAAAGATGAATTTTTATTTCTGCCGGATTAGTTGCCATTACATTGTAAATTTTGCACAAAAATAAGGAAATATTCGTTATCAAACAAGTTTTCGATGTAAATACTACAAAATACCGCAGAATATCTTGCTTTTTTACGCATATTCAGAGTACTTACGGTGTCAACTCCGGATACTCCCCCGCTATCGGATCCACGCTCAAAAACCTGCCTAACCTCGGATCGTAGATGCGCATGCCGTAATCCTGTTCATTGTCATCTCCATACACTTCGTCGTCGTTTTCTTTGCCGTTGAAGCCGTAGCGGTAGGTGCTGTTGCCCGCCGCCGGGGTTTTTCGGTTGGGCATGACCATGCCGAAGGGGTAGTATTCGCGGGCTTCGGCTACTATGGCTTCGTAGTAGTTGGGCGCGCTGTTTCCATCGGTGTCCACGCCCGTGCGGTCGTCGGTGATGACGGCCAGCACGTTGCCGAGGTGGTTGGTGAGTTCATATTGTTTTTTGTTGAGGTAGTTCGTGCCGATGCTTGCGCCCGGCATGGGAAATACCGTGAAATCGGGTTTGAATATACCCAAACGGGTAGAACCGTAGAGATTGAGTTCTTTTAGTTTCAGGGTTGCAGCGGCCAATTCGTAAGTCGCGAGGATATTGCCCTGTGCGTCGCGAAGGCAGAATGTTTTTTGATTGCTTTTACATCAAGGAACAGGTGTTTTCGCGTGGATTTGTTTTTTGGGGGTTTGCACATGGATAGAATATCTAATGCTCAATCTGCCACAGCATCTTGTGATACAAATGCCCGCTATCCCTTTCTATCTTTTTCCAATATCGCTCAAAAGCCGGGGTGTTTTGTTGATTGGCTGCCAAAAGGGCGAGTAAGCCATACCAATCGGATTCTTCTGCCCAAGGCATGGCCTTGCTGTTGGAAATATTGGAAAAACGTGCTGCTGCTGCCTGAAAATGCGCCTGATTGAAAGCGGAATGAGCGATGATGTACTGCGCACGCCAATAGAGCGGGTCTTGGGCGGATATTGATTCGCACAGGGCAATAGCCTGATTGTATTTTTTTTGTTCCCAAGCCTGTACGGCTGCACTTAAGGGATCGTTTGTCTCGCCATTGCCGCGCAATACACCAAGATCGGGTCGTTGATAGAGGCGCATGGCTATCGGACGAGCCGAAGCCTGCAGGCGTGGCTCAGGCGATGAATCCGGCGAAGATGGAGCGGTTTTTTTTGCCGGCGGAACAACATTGGGTACCTCCGGAGCAGGCATCGGCACGGGTGCCTCCGGGGGAAGACCTGTGGAGGCAGTTGGCCAATTGACCCGGAAAAAGAGCACAATAAGGCACAACAGAACCCCGCCTAACCACCAGTAGCGCCATCTGGGCAGCGGATTAGTCGTCGTATCTTTGCTCCGGATGTCTTCAGCGCGGAGGGCTGTTATCTGCGCACGAATGTCCTGCGCCACGATGGCTTCCGCCACCTCAAACTCCAGACGGCGCACTTCCACAGCCGTCGTAAGCGCTTCATCCTGACCCATTGCTGCTTCGAAATCCGCCCTTGCTTCCGGCGACAGGTGGCCCAACAGATAGGCATCTATATCCGGGTGTTCAGTATTATTATTCATGGGGTTTAATTCCTAATTGTTCGAGCATATCTTTTTGTGCCAATACGTACGCTTTGAATTTTTCTCGGCAGCGGTAAGTGTATTTTTTGGCCATATCGGGACCGCTGAGGCCGAGTTCCTGCGCGATTTCCTCGTTGGAAAGCGATAATTTGTACAGCGACAACACTTTGCGGCAATGGTCGCCGATGACGGCCAGAATCTTGTTTACAAGGTTTTGGCGCTCTTCCAAGAGGGCGATGTGCTCAGGTGTTTCGGTATTGGGCACGTCGTAATGGTCGGGCAAGGTGCCTGGGCGGATGTTGCGCCTGCGGTTAAACCAATATTGTTTGGCAATGCCCAAAAAGTAGGTTTTCAAACTGCTGCTCCCTTGGAAACGCCCTTCGCGCAGGTTGCGGTCGAAGAGGATCAGGGTTTCCTGGAACACATCCTGGCCCGCCGCTTGGTCGCCCCCCTCGGCGTTTACATGTTGCAAAACCCACTCGCGCCAACCAGAGGCGCGGTAGAGCCACGCGAAAAACTGCTCGCGTTGCGCTGTACTGCCCAAAAGGGCTGTTTTGATTTGTTCGTCGCTCAATCCGGTCTGATGCTGCACTTGTGTCGCGTGTTTGCTTTTTTTGATCTTTTTTGCAATTGGAGGCAAAATTAAGTGATTATCATTACATTTGCCCAAATTTGGTTGTTTTTGCCAAAAACAAACGCGCTTGGACACTTTAGGGCCAATAGCCGAACGAATGATCCGGTTTTACAAAAATTTTATCTATGCTTATGAAACGTTTTTTCTGGTTTTTTCTGGTGTGTTTGGGCTGTACAGGGCAGGTTGCCGCCCAAAATACCGATTCGCTCGCGGTGGCGAAGATGGTGGATAGTTTGACCAAGGTTGGCAGATCATATCTAGCTAATCATGAATTTGATAAAGCCTTGGAAGCAAACATGGTGTCGGAAAAAGCAGTATTGGAAACAACAGGCCGTGAATCTAAGATGTATTGCAGGGTGTCTTTTATTTATGGACAAATTTATTATTACAAAAGCCAATACATTGAAGCAGAAGAATGGTTGCTCAAAGCGCTTGACCTTCAATTGAAATTTTATGGAAGAGAAACTACAGGCTACGCAAATATTGTGGAATTTTTGGGATCAACCAATTGGCAGTTTAACAACTTTGAGAAAACAGAATTTTATTACCGTGAAGCAATGAACGTTCGCGAAAAACTATTAGGCAAGAATAATCCAAGTTACGGACAAATAGTAGGGAATTTGGGTAACGTGCGCCTTGCCCTTTGCCAATATGAAAAAGCAGAGCCGTTATTTGTTGAAAGTTGCAACGCATTAAAAGCAACACAAGGCCCCGAAAGTACACTATATGCTACTATGTTGACCAATTTGTCAAATTTGTATATAAGCATTTGTGATTATGGAAAAGCAGAAGATCTATTAATAGCATCCAAAGATATTTTGAAAAAAAAGATAAACTCGAAAAAAGATACTTGGGCATACGCACACAATTTAATAAATTTAGGAAACTTTTATCGCACTATGGGGGATTATGGGAAGGCGTTGCCTATATTGATAGAATCTAAAACCTTACAAGCAGAAATATCAGGAAAAGCACATACCGATTATGCAGAGGCTGTTCTGAATTTGGCATATCTATACAGCGACATGGACAATGATATAGAAAGTGAACACATGTATTTAGAAGCAAAAAATATTTGGGAAAATTCTATAGGAAAGGAAAACCAAAAATATGCACAATGTCTTAACGATTTGGGGGGCATTTACCAAAGCAAAGGAAATTTGAAAAACGCGGAAGAAATGTTCCTCGAGTCCAAATCTATCCAAGAAAAAATACTTGGGAAAGAGCATCCTAGTTATGCCTATTGTTTGAATAATTTGGGCATTTTTTATAAAAATAGGGGGCAATACAGATTGGCCGACTCACTATTCCTCCAAGAAGGTTCCATTATACAAAAACCTTTAGGAAAGCATAGCCCACAGTATGTGGAATATTTAACCAATCTTGTAAACCTGTATTTGATAACCAATAACTATCCCGCTGCCCGCCCCCCGCTGCTTGAATCAATTTCCATACAAGAATCTCTAATACGCAAAGCTGCCCGCCATCTCTCTGTGCGAGAGTTATCATTGTACAATCAAAAATTTATTTACGACTTAAACCGAATCTACTCTTTTGCGTCCCTACAACCCGACCTCTCCCCCTCCTGCTACGACAACGCCCTCTTCCTAAAAGGCTTTCTCCAAAACGCCGCCATCCGCGTAAACCACCCCACACTACCCGACTCCTCCACAACGGAGCAATATTACCTCTTCAAATCCCTCCACCGCCGCCTCGCCGCCGAATACGCCAAACCCATCGCCGAACGCAAAAACGTGGAAGAATTGGAAAACCGGGCGAACGACTTGGAAAAAGAATTGGCCCGCAAAATAGCGGGCTATGGAGAGGCCCTGCGGCAGGTCAAATGGCAGGAAGTACAGGCCGCCTTGAAGCCGGGTGAAGCGGCCATTGAGTTTGTGCATTATCAGTATTGGAACAAAAAGGAAACCGACAGCACCCTATACGCCGCCTTGGTGCTGCGTCCGGGCATGGCCCAACCGCTGTTTGTGCCGCTTTTCGAGGAAAAACAATTGGAATCTTTACTTGCGCCCAATGGCCAAACCCCCGATCTTTTTTACAAAAACTTGTACAGTTGGGAGGGCAAGGGCCAAACGCTGCGCCAACTCGTGTGGCAACCCTTAGAGGCAGCGTTGTCAGGGGCCAAAACGGTGTATTTCGCGCCCTCCGGTTTGTTGCACCGACTCAATCTGGGAGCCATCCCCTCGGCGGCCAAGGCGACCGTCGGCGACCACTACCGCGTGGTGGGACTGAACAGTACCCGCAACGTCGGCAGGGTTTCAAACCCTGCCGACGTTGCAACCGACGTTTCAACCACCACCGCCGCACTCTTCGGCGGCATCCAATACGACATGGACTCCACGGCGGTATTGCGCGAACAAGCCAAATTTTCACCCGAAAAAAACAACACCTTGCGCGGCCAATTGGATTTTGCCCAATCGGACTCCACCTTGCGCGGCGGCGCTTGGCGCTACCTGCCCGGCTCGGAAAAGGAGGTGGCTGAAGTGGAAAAAATTATGGCCAATGCCGGCATCAAGGCGCAGGTTTTCAAAGGTTTTTCAGGTTCGGAGGCGCGTTTCAAAGCCATGTCGAAGCCATCCCCCCGCATCCTTCATTTGGCCACCCACGGCTTTTTCTTCCCCGACCCCAAAGCGGCACCCATCAAAACAGGCCCCGACGACCAAGTGGTATTCAAAAACAGCGACCACCCCCTGATACGCTCGGGGTTGGTGTTGGCCGGCGGCAACTACGCTTGGCAAACAGGTAAACCCCTCAAATCCAGCGTGGAAGACGGTATCCTGACCGCTTACGAAATTTCACAAATAGACCTCTCCCAAACCGAATTGGTCGTGCTCTCCGCCTGTGAAACGGGCCTCGGCGACATCAAAGGCAGCGAAGGCATTTACGGACTGCAACGGGCGTTTAAAATCGCGGGTGCCAAACGCGTCCTGATGAGCCTCTGGCAAGTGCCAGACCAACAAACATCCCGCCTAATGGGCCTTTTTTACAAAAATTGGCTTTCGGATAAAATGCCGGTGGGCGATGCGCTGCAAGCCGCCAAAAACACCCTGCGCGACCGTGGCTACGACCCGTTTTATTGGGCCGGGTTTGTGTTGGTAGAGTAAGCGTTTTTTCTTTCAAACAAGCCAAAGACAACGGGTACTTTTTGGGCGGTTGCCAAACTGATTTGCCATTCCATTCATCATCTTTTTTAAAATTTTCACATATGAAATATTTTTATATTTTCGTGCTTTTTTTCTATTTCCCCCAATTGCTTTTCTCCCAAAATTCGGACTCGCTGCGGGTAGCGAGGGTGGTGGATAGTTTGATACAGGTGTCGAGGGGGCTGATGAACAAGCGGGAATTCCCCAAAGCGATAGAAGTACTGGAAGCAGCTAAAAAAACTGCTTTGGAAAAATGGGGGAAAATGTCGGTGGCTTATGGAAACGCTTTATACTACCACAGCCGCGCCCTGCACGGAACCCGCGATTACGCTGCTGCAGAAAAACTGTATGTGGAAACACTTGATATTCAGGAAAAAATACTTGGACCAGGGGATGAAAGTTATCTTACAACCCTAAGCCGATATGGTACGCTATTTTCCGAAACTAAACAATTTGAAAGGGCTGAACCAATCTATCTAAAAGTTAGGGACTCGCGGGCGAAATATGCGGGTAAAGAGCATCCGGATTACGCCTCCAGTCTCCACAGCCTTGCTATACTGTATATGCAAATGGGCAAACGCAGCGAGTCCGAAAAAAACTTTCTGGAATGCATTGACTTACGGGCAAAAATCCTCGGTAAGGAACACGCCGATTATGCCAGTAGTCTGCATGTTTTAGGGGTACTGTACGCTACAACGGGCGAATATAAAAAAGCAATGCCCCGCTTTTTAGAAGCAAGAAACATTCGCGGGATTACGCTGGGCAAAGAACATACCGACTACATACAAAGCACAACCAATCTTTCCAAAATTTATGTCACACTTGAAGAATATGACAAGGCATTGCCACTTGTATTAGAATGTATCGCTATCAGTGAAAAAAAAGTAGGAAAACGCCACCGCGACTATGGCAGTGCGTTACAAAGCCTTGCGTCTATCCGATTTCAGCTCGGCGAATATGAGCAAGCGGAATCACTTTGCAAAGAAGTGGCCGATATTTTCAAAGAGGTTTACGGGGCTGAAAGTGTTGACTACGCATTTTCCCTCGTCAATTTGGCCGTGTTTTACAGAGATATGGGCAATTTTGAGGTGGCAGAACAACTTTTGCTCAAAGCAAAAAGTATTTGTGCCAAGGCGGTTGGTAAGATGCACCCCGATTATGCTAGTATGATACACCTAGTATCTACCTTACACCTGTTTGTAGGCAACTTCGAGGAATCGGTTGCACTTGAAACAGAAGCTATTGAAATTTATGAAAAACTAAATATGACAAATCACCCGGATCTGGGTTGGAGTCTCAATGCGTTGGGTGTCGCATACCAAAATCTGGGAAAGACAGCGGAGGCTGAAGCCTCGTACCTTAGGGCAAGAGCCATACTGGAAAGTGCTTTGGGCAAAGAATCAAGTAAAATTTCTATTCTATTGCACAATATGGCCGCTTTTTATCAGCATTTAAAGCGGTACGAAGCAGCGGAAAAACTGTATTTTGAAGCATTGGCCAGTATAGAAAAAACTTACGGCAACCAACACGCGCAAAATGCCATTACGTTGGACAATTTAGGTAGTTTGTATTTAGAGGCAGGCCGATATACAGATGCAGAGCAAAAACTCCGCGAAGCGATGCGAATCAACGAAACCGCCCTGAGTAAAACCCATCCGGAATTTGGCAAAAACCTAAACAACTTAGCCAAAGTGCAAATCGTGACCGGACGTTTCCCCGCAGCATCCCAATCACTTACCGAAGCAAATGAATTGCATAGGGTGCTACTGACAAAATCTGTGAACCACCTCTCTGAACGCGAACTCGGGGCCATGCTTAAAACTTTTTCCCTGAACCGAGATTTGTTGTTGCGCCTTTGCAACGAGGTATCTAACACCTCGGCAGTAGCATTTGATCAGTCCCTTTTTTACAAAGGCTTTTTACTCAATGCAGGCAACCGCGTCAGAAGCCTTGTGGAACGCGACTCTTCCGCCAATACAAAGTTCACTATAATAAAATCCCTCCACCGCCGCCTCGCCGCCGAATACGCCAAACCCATCGCCGAGCGCAAAAACGTGGACACCTTGGAAAACCGCGCCAATGAATTGGAAAAAGAACTGACCCGCAAAATAGCGGGCTATGGCGAGGCGCTTCGACAGGTAAAATGGCAGGAGGTACAGACCGCGTTGAAGCCCAACGAGGCTGCCATAGAGTTTGTACATTACAACTACTGGCACAAACGCGAGACCGACAGTGTGATGTACGCTGCGCTGGTACTTCGCCCTGGCATGGCCCAACCACTTTTTGTGTCGCTTTTTGAGGAAAAACAATTGGCCGCCCTGCTCGACCCGGGTGGACAGTCGCCCGAGGTGTTCCACAAAAATTGCTATGCGTTTGATCAGCGCGGCAAAAGCCTCTACCAATTGGTATGGGGGCCGTTGGAGGCTCCTTTGAAGGGCGTGAAAAAAGTATTTTGTTCCCCTTCGGGCCTGCTGTACCGCCTTAGTCTTGCGGATTTGCCTGCCGAGAGCAAAGCGAATGTTAGCGATATTTATGATCTTTCCATCATTGGCAGTACAAGACAACTTGTTATCAGTCAGCCATTTGCAGACAAGGCGAAAACAGCCCTGTTTTTCGGGGGCATCCAGTACGACATGGACTCTACGGCCTACCTGAAAGCCTCCGGCATCCGGGGCGGCAACGGCCTGCGCGGCGCGCCCGCCGGGTTTTACGCCGACTCCACCCTGCGCGGCGGCTCCTGGAAATACCTGCCCGGCACAGAAAAAGAAGCCATCGAACTGGGCGAAAGCGCCAAAGCCCAAGGCTACGATGCCAAAGTACTGCTCGGTTTCACCGCCTCCGAGGATCGGTTCAAGGCGTTGGACGGACAATCGCCCCGAATCCTGCACTTAGCCACACACGGCTTTTTCTTTCCCGATGCCCAAGGGAAACCCGACCAGGCCTTCAACAACGAACCGGTTTTTAAATACAGCGACAACCCTCTCTTGCGCGCGGGCCTCATCCTGGCGGGCGGCAACCACGCGTGGAGCAAAGGCCACCCCCTCAAACCGGATATGGAAGACGGCATCCTTACCGCTTACGAGATCGCGCACCTCGACCTGTCGAAAACGGAATTGGTCGTCCTCTCGGCCTGCGAAACCGGCCTTGGGGACATCCAGGGCAACGAAGGCGTATATGGCCTGCAAAGGGCCTTTAAAATCGCGGGGGCCAAAAATATTCTGATGAGCCTCTGGCAGGTACCCGACCAGCAAACGGCCCGTTTTATGGGGATTTTTTACAAAAAATGGCTCCATGAAAACCTGGGTGCCGCCGATGCCCTGCAAGCCGCCAAAAAACAACTGAAAGACCGCGGCTATGACCCGTTTTATTGGGCGGGGTTTGTGTTGGTAGAATGATTTGTCATGAACACGGGTACTTTTCTACGAGTGGATGAACTACACCATATTTTCAAACTAAATATTATTTTCTGAAATGAAAAAATTTTTCACCCTTTTTTTTGCCCTTTGCATAGCAATCGGCCCGCTTAAAGCCCAATGGAAAGCCTATACCCCCGTACTGGCTGATACAGTAGGGGGCCATGACCTGCGCGTGGCGCACGGCAACAACCAGATAGCGTGGAGCATCAATATGAAATACGCTGTCACCCCTCCTTACGCATGGATAGAAACCACCCCTACGCTATTCTTCACCAAAACAAAAGACGGCGGTGAAACCTGGACGGGGGACACGCTTCCAATGGGGCCGGAGCCTTTCGCCAGCAATATCTGTCCGATCACCGATCAATTGGCCTGGGCCAGCGGCGTGGATGTCAACTTCGCCAGCCATGTAGTCCGCACCACCGATGGAGGCGCAACATGGCAACGTGTCATGACAGATAAATTTGTCAGCGCAAGTTCTTACGTGAACTTCGTGCACTTCTGGGACGAAAAAAACGGCATCGCCATTGGAGACCCTGCACCATCTGTTACAGATACGATGCCTTTTTTTGAAATTTACCGCACCTCGGACGGGGGTACCACGTGGGATCGCGTACCAAGTGCCAACATCCCTTTACCCAATAATGAGTATGGCAGTGGCGGCCAATACGACGTACGGGGAGATCACGTCTGGTTTGCCGCGATTGATGGAGGCGATTTTGCCGGAAAACGGATTTACCACTCGAAAAACCGGGGACAAACCTGGGAGGTACTCGACCCGCCCAATACACGATTTACAAGATGGTCTTTTGTTGATTCCCTGCACGGATTGGTCGTCAATCCAAGAGCAGCGGCGACCCTGCCGTTTAGTATTCATTACACCGCCGATGGCGGAGTTACCTGGACAAAACTTCCACCTTTTAATCCCTCCAGCTCAGGAGTACACTGGTCGCTTATTCCGCAATCGTATTTTATTATGAATAGCAGGCGCACCAATGCTGTCACAGGCCCTTTTGTTACCTACCTGAGCAAAGACCTGGGCCAGAGCTGGCTGCAAATCCCCACCAACGAAAATGTAGCGGTGTTTTATTTCAGCAGCCCGACCATAGGCTATGGTGCTGAGGCGCAACCTGCCGACCACCCCACCCGTATGTACAAATACAACGGCGATCCGCTTACGGGGCTTTTATCGGGCAAACCCTTAACCGCAGCAGTGTACCTCGCACCCAACCCGGCATCCGAGGTGCTGACCGTGACCGTACAATCGGCTGACAAAGCGGACTATCTGCTCTTTATAAACGACATACAGGGCCAACTCATTGAGCAGGTACGCATTTTGGATGGCACTGATTTTTCAAAATCCTTCGATGTGAGCAGGCTGCCAGCAGGGGTTTATACCCTAACTGTGAGTAGTCCTCAAGGGCATTTGACCCGTTCATTTGTGAAAAAATGAGCATACTGTGTCATCTGTACCCCTACGGGTACTCTTCGACGAATGTAAATCACTTTTTTCCGCTAAATATTCCTTTCTAAGATGAAAAAATTTCTCACCCTTTTTTTTGCAATTTGCCTGACGGCCTGCACCCTCAATGCCCAATGGCAGCCACAAGCGGTCAACACCCTACCGGTTGGTTACAACGTTTTGGGCCTTTCGGTGGTCAACGACAAGGTGGTATGGGCCGTGTCACACAAGACTTTTAGCAACAGTATCCCCAAAGATCATGTCAGCAAAGTATTGCGCAGCACCGATGCCGGCCAAACTTGGCAGGTACACGACATCGAAGAAGCTACTGGGCGGGTTAGTTGGGATATCCAGGCGTTTGATTCGCTCACGGCTTGGATTATTTCACAAGATTATAATAACGGCTCCGGGCGTGGCCTCTTCAAAACTACCGACGGGGGGGGCTACTTGGGTCAAAAAATACACCGGTATTGCCGGTGGTGCGTGGCTGCGTTTTTTCAATGCCCAACAAGGCATAGCCATCAATCGGGATAGCATCGTCAGCACTGAAGACGGGGGAGAGACTTGGCAAAAAGCCACACAACCCACTTTTTTGGTACACGAATTAACCCTCCTGTCTTCCGGGCTTAATTCGTGTACCACCAAAGACAATTATATATGGTTCGGCACGGACAAAGGCCGCATCGCCCGCAGCAGCGACCGGGGCAAAACTTGGCAATTCTTTAACAGCGGTGTAGGGACCTCCGCCAAGGTTTTATCGGTCGCGTTCAAAGACACCCTCAACGGCATGGCCAATGCTTACACGACCCAAAGGAACCTCATCACGACAAAAGACGGCGGCAAAACTTGGCAAAGATTGCCTGGCAACATTAATAGTGTGGGCGTCGTCATTCTGGCGTATGTGCCGGGTACGGACAATACCTATATCGGCGGGCCGGATATTTACGAGCCGGCTGGCAACCGTATTTCCGCCTACACAACGGATTTTGGCAATGGCTGGAGGAAAATCAGCACCGGACCGGTGTTTGGAGCTTTCCAATTTCTTTCGTCCACAGTTGGCTGGGCCACCAACGGCCTCACCTCAGCAACCCAACCGGCGGCGATCTACAAATGGGGGGGCAATCCTTTGGTGTCCACATTAGAGCTCCCAAACAGGCTCGGAACGGTGGATTTTTCCCCAAACCCGACTCAAGACATGGTACATATCCGCCAGTTGCCCGCAGGCACCGATTGGCAGGCCAACCTGATAGACCGGTCGGGCCGGACCGTTAAAACCGTCGCCCTTGGCAACACGGGCGAAGCGCATTTTTCCATCGCGGAATTGCCGGATGGCCCCTATTTTTTACAATTGATCGGTAGCGGCATAGCGGCTACGGCAAAGATCGTGAAAGGAGGGTGGTAGCTTTCCGCCGTTTGACAGCGGTGCTCTCGTGCGAGGAAAATGAATTAACCTCCCCCTCCCGTAGTGCAAATTTCCTGCAGATACACGCGGATTCTGCGAAAATCTGCGGGAAAAAGGACGCGCTAAGTTTTTACAAAAAAACAAATGGGGCAGGGTACTTTTATTGATTGGTATGAACTAAAGGAATGAATTTAAACATTTCATCCAAATTTTTCTTAAAACATGAAAAACTACGTTCTTTCAATCAAAAAAGCTTTGATGCTTTGCCTTTTTGGGGCAACCCTCCTTAAAGTATCCGCCCAAGAACCCGCCTCCCTAACCTCCTCCACTACGGTGGTGGTGACGGTCTATCAGGAAGCCAATTTTGGTGGCAGCAAGCGCGAGTGCCGTGTAGGCAATTACCGGACGGCCGATTTGCCAGGGCTGGACAACAACGCTGCATCATCCATCAAAGTAAGCCCAGGTTTTGAGGTGGTCATTTACGACAATGACAACTATGGCGGCGGCAATTTGGTCATTGACGGCGACGTAAAAAATTTGGCAGACTTTGATTTCAACGATAAACTTTCCTCCATGAAAGTACGCACCAAAACAGCCAATACCGTCGCCAAATTATTCCGAAATTCCAACCATAAAGGCATGTACACCGTGGTAAAAACCGATAACCTGACCCTCAACCAAGGTGAATTGACAGACGGTGTAGGCAATGACGCGCTTTCCTCCCTCTCGCTCGATCCAGCATACGAGGCGATCATTTTTAACGACAAGGACTATGCCGGTGGTGACCGTCGCGAACCGGTTTCGGTCTTAAATTTAGACCCAAGATTTAACGACAAAGTGTCCTCGGTCATGGTGCGGAAAAAAGTCGTCCCCCCGAGTCCCACCGCCCTGAAATTCGAGTACAAGAAAAAAGTCGCCCTTTTCATGCCCGGGCACGGCTATGTGAAGTACCAGGTGCGCGACAAAGGCATCAACTTGGGTTGGAGCGAAACCCCCGTATTTGAATGGGAAGTGCAAGGTGACGGCAACCCATCCGGCAAAGTGCAAACGGGCAAACTGTTCCGTCTGTATAATTATGTGGAGAAAGACTATTTGGTGTATGCCGTGCGCGACAATGGCATACACCTGCGCTGGATGAGAGATTCCAGCAAAAAAGATGCTTTTGACTGGACTTTTGAATCTGAAAACCTCGCCAACTCACGTTCAGCGGTATTCCTTAAAAACCGCACCTTGGCCAGCGACGGCAAACCTGCGTACATTCGGTATGGTGTCCGCAACGAGGGCATCAACCTGATTTTCGAGGGCAAAACTTCCTTTGCGCCGATACTTGTAGAAGTGCAGTAAACGTATTGTCGAACGGGGTTCGACAATACGATCCTTTCATTTGCAATACACACCAATCATGAGCATACACGTATGGGCTACTGCATTGCCCCTCTTTTTCGCCATCCTCGCTTCGGCGCAACAACCCCAAAACCCGCCCGTCATTACGAAACCGGATCTGGCAGGTAACATCCGTCAGGCCGGCGAAAAACTCATCGTCACCATTGATAACGACGTCGAGTCCAATCCGAACAACGGCAGCGGAAAGGCACCCAGATCAAAGGCAGAGTTGAAAATCGGCAACTTGCCCGTGCAAATCATTGCAGTGCCGGAATTAAAGCCTTTGGGGAGTTTTGAACACATCGTGGCCATCCCATCTGGTTTGCTGAACCAGTTATTTAGCGCAACTTTAAAAGTAGATGCCGGCAATGCAATTAACGAAAACAACGAAAATAACAATATTTTTACAAAAAAATTCAACGAGTGTGACCTTGTTTTGGTAAAAAATGACGCTGGCTTTCTTGCAATGACTTGGGATGAAAAGAACAAACCGGGTATTTTCACTTTTAAAGTAAAAAACGCAGGCATTCGCAAAACGCCCGCTTCCGGCGCGCAGGTAATTGTTAATGAACCGGGCAAGCCCAAAATGACACAGGGTGTGAGTATTCCAGCCATTGACCCCGGTGCCACAGTGACTTTGGAGTTTAAATTCACGGGAAAAATCTGCAAAACCTATTTTCAAGTAGAGTGCGATCCCAGAAAAAGCGTGGAGGAATCCAATGAAGGGAATAACATGGCATTCATCAAACCTACTTGCGAAAATTGAGCAATGCGCCATTTATTTTTATATTCGCTGCTGTTTATAGCGATGGCCCCCCTATTGGCCCAAGAGACTGATAACGGCGAAGGTGTAAGCCGAGAAGACCGCGTCGCAAAGGCTACAGAGTTCGCCATCCCGTCGTCTCCGGCCTTTAACATGCTCAACGCCAATACCCCGAGCCGTATCGAGCGTTATTCGAGTTTGCGCGATATCAAAGTGGACTGGAGTCTCACCAATGGACAATCGGGTTACACGCTAAGTCCGGGTTTGGGCATTGAAGTGCTGCCAGTCTGGATGGTGATGTTTGATCGCGCTGCTGCCGCCAAATACCGCAAGGCATCGCCCTTCTTGAGTACCCTAAGTACGATCAGCATCAGCATGGGTACCAATGCCTCCAACAGCAAAAACTGGTTATCTTGGGCGGCCAAAATAAACTTGTACCGCCAACATGACCCGCTTTCCGATGTCCGTTTCTTGAAACAATTGGAGAAAACGGGAAAAATTAAGAAGGATTCGCTGCGTCGGATTGCCAGTACACAACACAACCAAAAATACGCCCTCAGCAAGCGCGACCCAAACTATAAAAATCAGTTGGCGGCCATTTCCGACAGTATTGAAATGACTTTAGAAGCCATAAAACAAGTAGATCGGGAGGAAAGCGAACAATTGTTGGAAGCGCGGGAGAAATACATTGGCAAACACTGGAACTCGGCGTTTTGCGACTTGGCTTTTGGCCGGCTTTATGCTTATGAACAAAGCCAAAAAGTCATAAGCCGTGTATTTGAAAGCCTGACAGAGCCGGGAAAAGTGGATACCGTTTTTTTTGTCACAAACCATTCGCTCAAAACCCGCCGTGCCGGTTTTGCGGCGTGGGTTAGCGGGGGCCTTGGCATCGGCGACTGGGGTATGGTATCCGGTATGGCGCGTTTGGGAAAAAAACCTTCATTGCTGACGGATACCGTTGGAACGCAAATATCCTTTGGACTAAACTTTCGGTACGGTACCCGGCGATACAACTTTTTTATAGAGGGTTTCTACGACCATGAAACGTATCCCATCAACGAGGAAACAACGGCCCAATTTCGCCAAAAATTTGTCATGGTCACCATCGGCGGCGATTGGCGCATCAGCCGAAACGTTGTGCTGAGTTTTGGCATACGTCAAACGCGGGATACAGAAAATGGCACCTTGGTCATGCAGCCATTGGTAAATGTAAATTGTCTGATGCGATAAGTTTACCTCCAAGATGGAAAGTTTATCGGAAGAAATAGCCGAAGATTTCAGTACAACATTAGATTTTGTCCTGCAACATCACCATGCCGAAGGGGTAGTATTCGCGGGCTTCGGCTACTATGGGGGTGTAGTAGTTGAATTGACTGTTTCCGTCGGTGTCCACGCCCGTGCGGTCGTCGGTGATGACGGCCAGCACGTTGCCGAGGTGGTTGGTGAGTTCATATTGTTTTTTGTTGAGATAAAACGCAGATTGTGTGCCAATTGGTATACCAATAATACGGATCGGGAAAATTATTTTGGCTTCATGGTGGATTTAGATAGAGCTTGTAATGTTGAATCCCATGCAAAAGGGCCAATGAAAATTTCTTGCTTGCTAGAACCATATATGAAACGTATACGCCAGAAAGGCAATTGTTCATACTTTATTTTAGGAAGAGATGCTTCATAATCTTCATCTGAGTTACAACAAAGATCAAATCGGTTGTCTTGATAGAAATAATAACTTGTTCCAATGGAACAAGTTGAAAATTCTTTTAAATAGAAGTACCTGCCTGACAGAAGCCAAAGCACAAAAATTAATAAAAGCATAAGGTATTTTCCTCTAACTTTAACGAAAGTGCTGAAAAAGAATAGTGCTGAAAACAACAACGAATAACCAAATCTAATGTCGCTAAAATGATATAAATATTCTGCACTCATTTCATAACTGTTGGAAACAGCAAACGGTGAGCAAAACCAGATACTTATCAAGATTAACAAAATGCCAATTGTATGTGCAATTTTTTTCATTTTTATTCCTTTTTGGGTTCTTGTGGAACTGATAAATTAAGACCCGCAGGCATAGTATTGTCCTTTTGCAAAGCAGGGGCAACAAGTGTTCTTCCATCTTTAGACAGTGTTGCAGAATTTGATCCATCAAAACCAATGACATGATCAAATCCATCATTGGCAAGATGATCTCTTAATTCATCCAATAAACAACCTTCAGTGCCATTTTCCTGAGAAATTAATTTCCAAAGACCATCACTTGACCTATACGCGAGAATTGTTTTACCGATTGTTCTGCCATTCTGGCCAACATAAACTCCATTACTTTTTTGCAAAAGGTATTGCTGATGTTCAGGGCTTACCGCGCCTACTTGGAGCATACCGTCTTTTTGTTCTGAAAAAATATTGGTTGTACCATATTTCATTCCTCCAATAATAATCGGCGTACCACCACCCAAACCAAAATCACTATCCGTAGGTACATCACCCATACCAGTAGTCCATTTACCTAACTTGTCACGAGCGATATAAAACGTTTTATCTGCTGATCTGCCTGAAATCCGGTTGCCTCCTTGTACATTATACCCTTGTGGAGTATACAGGGCTACTGGTTGAGGGTACATAGCAGTTTTATACAAAGCGTTTGCAGCCCTGTCATACATTTGTGTATTAATAGAATAATCTGTACGATTAGGGTCATCAGGAAATGAAGCAGTCAATGCCTTCTGTGAATTTCGCTGCACAATGCTAAAGTTTACATTTACTAAAGTGACAAAATGGGTATTTTTTTGATAATGGTAATACGCCTCCAACCCATCCAAATCCACCGCCATGATCGGCGTATTACTCGCAAACTGATACGGCGTCAGCTCCGGGTACTCCCGCGCTATCGGATCCACGCTCAAAAACCTGCCTAACCTCGGATCGTATATGCGCATACCGTAATCCTGCTCATTGTCATCTCCATACGCCTCGTCGTCGTTTTCTTTGCCGTTGAAGCCGTAGCGGTAGGTGCTGTTGCCCGCCGCCGGGGTTTTGCGGTTGGGCATCACCATGCCGAAGGGGTAGTATTCGCGGG
>WBZP01000607.1_pt1 | contig 46537 bp, 45 predicted proteins | sample 5204301 | NCBI WGS metagenome assembly WBZP01 (sample SAMN12412401, study PRJNA552823) | activated sludge metagenome | isolation source: activated sludge from nitrification reactor of wastewater treatment plant... | place: USA: Pennsylvania | collected 2017
TTCACCGCCACGAACGGATGTTCGGCTCTGGCGGAGTGATTGTGAATCGCGCGCGCCACTAACTCTTTGCCCGTGCCGTTCTCCCCGCCGATCAAGACCCGGCTGTTGGTCGGACCGGCCGTCTCGATCAGCTGCCGCAACTGCTGCATAACGGACGATTGGCCGACGAGCTCGAACTTTCGCTGCACCTTCGTCTTGAGCGTCCGGTTTTCCTGCTCCAACCGGTACTGGTCGAGCGCATGCTTCACACGAAGCGTGACGTTCTCCAGGGACAGCGGCTTTTCGATATAGTCATAGGCTCCCAGCTTGATCGCTCTGACCGCCGTCTCGATGGAGCCATGCCCCGACATCATCATGACCTGGGCCGTCGGCACGAACTCTTTCACCCGCTTCAGCGTCTCCAAACCATCCAACTCCGGCATCCAGATATCCAGGATCATGAGATCCGGCGGATCCGTCGTATAGATCTTCAAGGCCTCGGTGCCGCTGCTGGCCACGGAAACGTCATATCCCTCGTCCTCAAGGATGCTTCGCAATGATGTCAAAATAGCGGTTTCGTCGTCGACGATTAAAATCGATGCTGACATGCGTCCCCCGTGATACGTGAGTCCAGTTCCAATTCAGCGGACATTCCTCGCGGCACCTACACCGGCAAATCGAAGGTAAACACCGCGCCCTTCGGCTGATTATTCGACGCCTGAATCTGACCGTCGTGATCGGTAATGATCCGGCGCACGATCGCCAACCCGAGCCCCGTCCCGGTTTTCTTCCTCGTAAAGTATGGCACAAACAGCTTCTCTTGATCCTCGGGTGTAATCCCGACACCTTCATCGGCCACGCTGACGATCGCCCGCTTGCGCTTGGTGTCGTACTTCGTGCTGACCCACACCCGCCCCGCATGACTCATTGCCTGAATGGCATTGTCGAATAAGTTCACACAGACCCGTTTCAACTGTTCACGATCGAAGTTGAGCACCGGAAGATCTTCATCCAGCTCGACACAGAATTCGATGTCCCTGTGTGCCGCCCGATAGAGGGTGAGCACCTCCTGAATCACCTCGTTCAACGACTGCCGGGCCATCTGCGGCGCAGGCAACCGGGCAAACTTCGAAAACTCGTCCACCATATGCTTCAGGCTGCCCACCTCGGTCACGATCACATTGGTGGCCTCGTCGAAAATCTTGTCGAAGTCCGGTGACTTCTCGAAAAACTTCTTCCGCAAGCGCTGAGCGGAGAGTTGGATCGGCGTGAGCGGATTCTTGATCTCGTGCGCCACACGGCGGGCCACTTCCTGCCAGGCCGCGACCTTCTGCGCCTTGATCAGCTCCGTCAGGTCGTCGAAAATCAGCACGTACCCCAAGTCTTTATTCGCCTCATCCCTCATGCGCGACCCGCTCAGCCTTATTTTCACGGGTTTCCCCTGCACGTCCACTTGTCCTTCCAGCGACCAGTCGTCCCGGTCATCGGCTTGCATCCGATCGTAGACCGCTTGAAAGACATCCAGACCAAACTCCTTAAAGACCTCGTTCGCCGGACGATCCCGAATCCGGTCGGCGGCAAGCCCGAGAATCCGCTCTCCGGAAGGATTGAATGTCGTGACCATTCCATTCCGATCGATCGACAGCAGTCCGGCGGCGATCGTTTCCACCACGGTTTCGATATAGGCCCGGCGACGATCCAGCTCGACGTTCGTTTGCCGCAGCGAGCGGTTGGCATCTTCCAACTTGAACTTGCTGCCTTGCAAGTCCCCGGTCATCCGGTTGAACGACTCGATCAATGTTCCGATTTCGTCGGTCGCCTTGGCATTGATCTTCACCGATAAATCACCTTGCGCCACCGCCACGGTCGCTTCGGCCAGCCGCTGAATCGGCACCGTAATACTGCGGGCGACATAAAACCCGAACCAGGTGGCGCTGAAGAGAATCATAACGGTCACGACCGCCACGAAGAGGTAGGCACCGGCCTTGATCGGATTCTTCATGGCCTTGATCTGCTTATACTCCTCGTATTGCCGACCGATCCCTTCCATCTTGGTCAACAGCGACTCCGGCACATAGGCCTCGACGACGACGACTCCGGCCAGTTCACCCCGATTATTCCCGGCCGCCACCGGCACGCCGGCCCGCACCAGCCGGCCGGTCTGGGCCTCCTGCACGGAGGTGAACTCCTGCTTCCCGTTGATGACCTGCAACACCAGCTGGCTGACAGGAAGATCCAACACGCCGGCGGGCACCTCAGCATCAAGCGCTTTAGTGAGTGTCTCCATTTTTGACGAAAACACTTCGATCCCCGCTACGCCATATTCCATCCGCTTGCGGGTCATAGCCGCAATCAGCAGGTCGCGCTGTTCGGATGTCAGCATATCTTCGCGAAACAGTTCCTGCCCGATGGCGCGTGCGCTGTTGACGGCCAGCGCGATGTGCCCGGCATGTTGCATGCGCGCCACCTCATACGAATCCTTCATCACGCGATCGATCTGATCGCTGAACCAGACATCGACCGCTTTATTCACCAGCCCGCTCGCCACGATCGCCAGCAGAATCGTCGGGATCAGCGAGAATCCGATAAAGGCCGCGATCAGCTTGGTGCGAAACCCCGATCCGACCAGCCGGTGTCGCCGCTCAAAATAGGCTTTGATCAAGTTGCGTGAAAGCAGCAACGTCAGGACAACGAAGCCGATCAAATCGAGATTCAAGAGCAGCAGGACAAAGGCATAGCTGGTCGTCGGCAAAAACGAATCGGCTTCACCCCCGCCGGGTACCGCCATCTGCGAATAGTAGAAAGTCAGCGCCAGACTGGGAATGAGGAGGATCAGGACGAACCAGACCGGACGAAGCTGTGGCGCCTTGCGCTCAGGCTCGTTAGAACGAGGGGACTTTCCGGAGGCGGCAGAACCGAACGACCCCGCGCCCGACGCAGGACGTTCCGTCCGGCCGGACCCCGCAGAGGATAATGAACGTGATGGCTGTTCCGAATCCGGCATGGGGGTCGCCTACGCTCCTCGCCTCGTTGCACGAAGCACTGAGCCCACTATAACGGAATCGGCGGGCCGTCACAAAATATCTGAAATGAGCGGATCCGCGGACAACAGGTGAGCGTGACCTCGTCGAGTCTATTTGCCGGACGAGAGGGACACGTACTTCATGCGAAGCGCATAGAGCATGTCCCGTAAGACCGTCTGCTCTTCCGAGGTGAGATTCCCTTTGGTCTTTTCTTCAAGCACAGAGAGTAAATCGATAATTTCTTTGGCTTGCGGGAGATTGACGGGAACGGCCTGTTGCTGCGGGTCAAGCTTTTCCCCCATGAGCATCAGCGAAGAGGAGCCCAGGGAAATGACGAAGGAGGAGAAGGTGACAGGAAACGCAGGAGCTTGATGCGCCGCATCCGATTCCGCCACCGGCTTGGGAGATGCACTTGGACCAGAGGCTTGTGCGGCAGTCTCACTACTCCCACCCCGCCGATCCCGAACGACGAATCCTTCTTCTTGTTCCGCCATGGCTCCCTCACCAGCGACTCTGACTTCGAGCGCAGTACCCTACCACAGGCCCCAAGCGCTCGCAAGCCGCCAGCCACCGTTGAAGCCGGTGTTCCTATCGGTATAGAGTGAGCGCTCACGAGAGGGATGTATGTCCGATCGTTTTTCAAAATTGATCGCGCTCATGGCCACGCTCCGGGCTCCGAACGGATGTCCGTGGGACCGGAAACAAACGCACGAATCGCTGAAGCCCTATCTGCTTGAAGAAGCCTACGAAGTCCTGGAAACGATCGACCATCGGGACACAGCCAAACTCAAGGAAGAGCTCGGCGATGTGCTGCTCCAAGTCATCTTCCACAGCCAGATTGCCTCCGAATCCGGCACCTTCACCATCGACGATGTCGTCGATCACTTAGCCACGAAACTCGTCCGCCGGCACCCGCATGTCTTCGGCGATCCGAATGCGGCGAAGACGCCGACCAACGGCGAACAAGTCCTGAGCCAGTGGGAAGAGATCAAGCGGGCCGAACGGCAGGCCGTCGGCGGTGCCCAGTCGGCGTTGGACGGCGTGCCAAAAGCGCTCCCAGCCTTGCTCCGGGCGTACCAAGTCCAAGCCAGGGCGGCGCGTGTCGGATTCGACTGGTCGCACGATGCCACCGGGCTCGCGGATGTGTTCAAGAAGATCGCGGAGGAAATCGGCGAACTGCAAGAAGCCCTGGCAGCAGAGGCCGAGCCAGGCTCTTCCCCATCGAGCCGCGACGAGGTTGCGGGGGAACTCGGCGATCTACTCTTTTCACTCGTCAATCTTGCCCGGTTTCTTAAAGTCAATCCCGAAGATGCCTTGCGGCTCTCGACCAACCGCTTTGTCGACCGGTTTATCCTGGTGGAATCCCAGGCTGCAGAACAACAACGTCCGCTCTCCGGCATGACGGCAAGTGAATTGGACGGGCTCTGGGAAAACGCCAAGCGTCGGCTTCGTGACGCCGCCGGGCAACCAGGCTCCACGATACCGGCAAAGGATATCCCATCATGAGCGACGAGCAGAATCCCTATCAAGAAGGCAAGCGGGCCGGGGCTCACCCTTTGGCGGTGGTCTTCGCCATCTTGCTGGGCCTCTGGCTGTTTGTCGCGTTGATCGTACCCAGCTCGCGGAACAAACAAGCCACCGGGACGGAAGGCCCTGCGGGACCGGCAGTAGAAGATCCGGAAGCCGCCCCGGTCATGTACAAAGTCCACAGCAGCATCGCAGACATGAACGTGGTCGCAATTGTCGTCCCGCCGGAAGCCACAGATAGCCAAGTGGCCGGCCTCCTAAAACAGCTGAAGAGCGAACGGCTGGCCGGCACCCTGGGAGACCATATCCCGGCCACGACGCCGGGGCATACGCTCGGCGATCATGCCGTCGCCGACATTTATGTGTTTTCGGACAAGCAATATGCGGGAGCAGACGCGCTCAAAACCCTGGCGCTCGGCGCTCATGCCCCAGGGACACTCCTGCCGCGGGCGATTCCCTTTGAAGTGACGATGGAAGAGGTGCGTGGCCACTACCGGATCGACCTGAACGATACCGGCGCGCCGGACAAGGGATCGCTCGGCTATACCGACGAATCAGGCGTTCATTCCAAGCGCTATCGATCGATTTTCTAATGAACTCCTGTGGATTTGGCTGCTTCTGAACAGGGTCTGTCCACAGGCCCAGCACCCTTGCCAAGCGCCATTCAGGCCGTGATCGTCTCTACAAGGTCTAGTAGGGGGCAACGCAGACACCCCAATGCCTAAATCTCGGGCAGGGAGCGCATCTGCAGATCTCACAAGCAGATCCTGGCTGCCGGATAGGGCTATCCACAAGTCTATCCCCAGAATCTGTGTGTGAACGAGCCATGACCGGAAAACCGTGACAAACCGCCTTGGAGGAGGAACTATCCGCTACAACCCGACCCGTTTTCTGACCTCTTCCCGCAATGTCGCCTTTTCCTGCTCAAATACGATTTCAAGTTTTTGAAACAGATGAACCAAGGGGCCCACAAACGGGGCAAGCATCACATCGCGCCGCTCAAGCAGCATCCCCTCCGCTTCCGCAATTTGCACTTTCCAATCAGCGATCGTCCGCGACAGGACTTTCCCGATCACCATCTGCTGCCCAGGAGAACCAGCAACCGCTCCCAGCAGCCGCTCGCGCAACACATCCAGCTCATCGGGAATCGAGACTTTGACACGAATTCCGACCGGCGTTGCCCAGGTCTGCCGTTGAACGGAATAGTCATACGAAAAGATCGGCTCGCGCGGCTCGCGGAACGGCCCGCTTACATCGAAAATCGTCAATTTGTTATCCATACGCCTCGTCCCATTGAAACTATGTGAACCATGCGCAACCCGTATGACGCCTCTACTCTCAGCCCTAGCCAGACGAAGCAGCGTGACGAGCCTTGAAGAGATACCCTATCACTTTCTCTGCTGCGACTGCTCCATCGCGGATACAATCAGGGATACCCACACCGCGATATCCCGCGCCCGTGAGCACTAAGCCGCCGTACCGGCTCAATGCGGCATCAAGCTGTGTCAGACGATCAAGATGCCCCAGCGTGTATTGCGGCATCGCCTTCCACCAGCGATTTACTTCGACATAACTTGGCGCGGCGTTGATGCCGCACAGGGCGGCCAGATCCGCGCGGATCTTGGCAACCATCTGGTCGTCGTTCAGCTGAAGAATGGCTTCCCGCCCCACGCCACCGACGTAGCAACGCGCCAGAACTTGGTCCGCCGGCGCTCGATGGGGCCACTTCAGCGACGTCCAGGTCGCAGCAATCAAATCCCGGGCCTCCGCGCGCGGCACAATAAATCCAAACCCTTCCACTGCACCTGCAACCGCCTGAGCGGGAAAGGCCATCGCAACGGTCGCCGTCGACGCGTACGGAATCATCTCCAGCAACCCGCCGGCAATCGGCGTCAACGGACGCAGCAGTTCCGCGGATACATAGGCAGGCGTCGCGAGCACCAGCGCCTCTGCCGAGAGTGCCGACCCGTCATTGAGAATAAGATCGTACATCCAGCGGCCCAGCTGATGAGATCGCACGCGCAAGGCCTCGGCCTGGCAGCCGGTCCGTAATTCCACTCCCTGCTGTGCGAGGCGCGCCGTTAAGGCCGTCACTAGATCGTCCAGCCCGTTCCGCAGACTGACAAACATAGTACGCTTGAACCCGCCTGCTGGAGCCGGCGGCTGCTTCTTCTTGGCGGCCATCATGCCGCGAATGATGCTGCCGTATTCCTGCTCCAGCTCGACAAATCGAGGGAAGGTGGCTTTCACACTCATCTGATCCGCATCGCCGGCATAGATCCCGGCCATGAGCGGCTCTAACACGCGCTCGAACGCTTGCGATCCGAATCGCCGCCGGAAAAATGATGCGAGCGATTCATCCCCTTGTGCGGGGCCGCGCGGCACCACGACATCCAGCCCCATGCGCGCCAGTCCGGTCCAACTCAGGAGCCCGCTCCGGAGAAACGGCCCCAACTGCTTCGGCACAAAGGTGATGAGCCCCTCGGGCAATTCATGCAATCGCCCGCGCGAGAGAACAAACGCACGCTTGGCAGTCTCATTGGTATTGATCAGTTGATCGGTCAGACCCAGCTTCCGGCACAACTCAAGCCCGGCCTGCTTTTGAGACAGAAATGAGTCCGGCCCGGCTTCGGTAGTCAAGTCACCGATTCGATGCGTCACGATCTTGCCACCCCAGGATGGCCCGGCCTCTAACACAATGCAGCGAACGGAATGCCCGGCTGCCGCCGCCTGTTCCTGAAGAGAAAACGCCGTGGCCAGCCCCGAGATGCCGCCGCCGACGATGACCACTGTGCGAGGAGTTGTCACGGATTACTGTGCCCGCGAGGATTGGTGGGCATCGATCACCGATACCAAGGTCTCAATCAGTGCCGGTGCAGCGTTGAGCATGGGCATCCGTTCCAATTGCATTCCCATGTTCACCGCCGACTGCTTCAATTCGATATCGATATCGAACAACGTTTCCACATGATCGCAGATGAAGCCGATCGGCGCTACGAGCACCTGCCGATGTCCTTCGCAATGTAATGCCTCCAGCGCAGACTCCACGGTCGGGCCCAGCCACGGCTCACTGGATCGGCCCTGACTCTGGTAGGCAAACCGCGTCGGCTGGGATCCGAGGCAAGCCGTGATGGCATCGACCGTGCCTTTGACCTCATCGGGATAGGGATCTTTCATGGCCACGATCCGCTCCGGCAGACTGTGGGCCGTAAACAGAATCGGAACCTGGCTCTGGATGTCCGCGGAAAATTTCAGCAGCCCCTGCCGGATATTGTCAACGATCGCCGCGATCAGTAGCGGATGCCGGTTCCAACTCCCAACATAACTGACCGCACAGGTGCTCTGAAGCGCGGACCGCGCGTCCTCCACCTTTTTCCGGTAGGCCCCGGTGCTCAACGACGACTGTTGCGGCGCCATGCAGAGGCCGATGACCTGCTCCGGAGCCTCGCCGAGCAACTCGGCATAGGTCTCCTTGATGAAGGGATGCCAATGCCGCAAACCCACATACACCCGATACCGTGCGCCTCCAGACGCATTCAATCGGTGTTCAAGTTTCTTTGCGACCTCTTGCGTAATGCCGACTGCCGGCGACTTCCCACCGGTGGCGCGATAACGTTCGCGGATTTCTTCGACGAGTTCGGGAGGGGTCGGACGCCCCCCACGGACATCCAGCAGAAAAGGTTCCACGTTGTCGAGGGAATCCGGCCCCCCCATCGCCATCAGGAGCACGGCTATCGGTTGTTCCGCGTGAGTCATCCGCGCCTCGTCGTTGGTGAAGCGTGAATCGTTTGGGATGGTGCAGAGACTGTCTGCGAAATCCGCTTCACGAGGAACACTTCACGTTGTTAGGTTATCGTTGGCTGAGTTTGTGGATCATGTCGATCGTCGCCGCCACATGATCGACCGGTGTGGTCGGAAGAATGCCATGACCGAGATTGAAAATGTGGCCAGGCCGATTGCCGGCACGCCGTAAGATATCTTCGACGCGGCGTTCAATTTCATGGAGCGGCGCAAACAGGACCAGCGGATCCAGATTCCCTTGCACGGCCCGATCATGTCCGACCATCGCCCAGGCTTCATCAAGATGGATACGCCAATCGATGCCGATCACATCGCCGCCGGCCTCGCGCATCTGCCGGAGAATCGCGGTCGTGCCGGTGCCGAAGTGGATGAGGGGAACACCCTCGTGCTTGAGCCCGTCGAAAATCAATTGGACATGAGGCTTCACATACTCGGCGTAATCCCCCGCCGAGAGACAGCCGACCCAGCTGTCGAACAGCTGCACCGCCTGCGCCCCGGCCTGGATCTGCCGTCGCAAATACCCGGTGATGACCCGCGCGAACTTATCCATGAGCTTATGCCAACTCGCGGGATCGCTGTACATCATCTGCTTGGTGTGGAGATAGTTTCGCGATCCGCCGCCTTCAATCGCATAACTCGCGAGCGTAAACGGCGCACCGGCAAATCCGATGAGCGGCACGCGCCCGTTCAACGCCCGACGCGCCTGCCTGATGGCTTCAGCCACATACTCGAGCTCACTGCCATCCACCACTTTTAATCGTTCCACCGCAGCACGGTCGCGGACCGGATTGTGAATCACCGGGCCTTCACCCTCGGCAAACTCCAGATTCAGCCCCATTGGCTCCAGCGGCAGGAGAATGTCCGCGAAAATAATGGCGGCATCGAGCGGAAAGCGCTCGATCGGCTGCATCGTGACTTGTGCGGCCAATTCGGGCGTCTTGCACAGATCGAGCATGGAATGTTTGGCCCGCAGTGCGCGGTATTCAGACATGTATCGACCAGCCTGGCGCATAAACCAGACCGGCGTACAATCGACCGGCTCACGCCGGCAGGCTTTGAGGAAACGATCGTTCATGAGTCGCGCATTCTAGAGACGCAGGGGCAAGAGTGTCAAATACAAGAAAGACGGACGATCGTCTGTCAACGACCATAGACACCGCTCTTCATTTGCGCAGAATCAAAATTGAAGAAAAGAGCCGGCAGTTTCATTTTTTGCCAGTCCATGTATAATGATTCATCAATATCGCGCTGGTCCTTGTTCACGCATACAACATAATATCCAGCATTGGCGGCCTGCCTGTTCAGGTTTTCCCCAGCGCCCCGATTATGTTGAACATCACAGAGCTCGTGCTGCATGGCCGTATGCGAACCATGGCCGAAGTATCTCTGACCTGGAGGTAGCGAATGTCCGACGTGAGCACCTTACAACCGACCCGAGGCCAGGATTTGTGGCTGACCGTCCTGCGCTGGTTCGACTCCTGGGCGGGTCTGGAATATATGAAGACTGACGGCGTGCCGAAGATGGACTGGGTGCGCTGTTTTCCCTTGATCGCCGTGCACCTGATGTGCCTTGGCATTATCTGGGTCGGATGGAGCTGGACGGCTGTGGCTGTTGCCGTATTCTTTTATTACCTTCGCATGTTCGCCATCACCGGCTGGTACCACCGTTACTTTTCGCACCGGACGTTTAAGACGTCTCGCGCGGTGCAGTTTGCCTTCGCCCTGCTGGGAGGCTCCTGCGCCCAGCGCGGCCCGTTGTGGTGGGCCGGCCATCATCGGCATCACCATATCGCTTCAGACACGCCCGACGATGTCCATTCTCCGCGTCACGGAGGATTTCTCTGGTCGCATATGGGCTGGTTCACGTCACAGACGCACTTCGCCCCGCGCCTGAAAAACATTCAGGACTTCGCGAAATTCCCGGAACTGCGCTTCCTCGACCGGTTTGACATCCTCATGCCGACCGTCGCGGGATTCGGCATGTTCGGACTTGGGAAATTGCTCGAAGCCTATGCGCCGGAGCTCGGCACCAACGGCCCGCAGATGCTGATCTGGGGATTCTTCGTTTCGACCGTTGCGCTCGTCCATGGCACCTGCACGATCAATTCGCTGTCTCACGTCTATGGTTCGCAGCGATATGTGACCGGCGACGACAGCCGCAACAACTTCATCCTCGCCCTCATCACGATGGGAGAAGGCTGGCACAATAACCATCACTATTATCCCGCCTCAACGAGACAGGGATTCTATTGGTGGGAGGTCGACATGACCTACTACTGCCTGAAGCTGATGGAGAAGATCGGGCTGGTGTGGGACATTCGCGATGTGCCGGACTACGTGCGGGAAGGGAAAAGCAAACAGGACACGCTCAACGCCTGATTCGATGGCTCGCCTTCTCCGCTTAGACCCAGTCGGATTCCTCCGGTGCGGACCTCGTTGTCACATGGCCGGCGAGGGAGGCTCGTATGCGCTGGCTCTGTGCATCAAAGGGTAACGCAGCATCCCCTTTTACCATCCACGCATCTTCCGGCTCCAGCTCGAAGCGATAATGATTCTTCCGCAGAGAGAACCACTCGATGTAGGGATGCGGCACCAGATTGGGATGCGGATCGAAGGACATGAGATTCACATCGCCGATCTGCGGATTTTCCATGTCCCCGATGACCTGCCCGGCCACATCATCGTCCTCAAAGTGCCGGTTACGAAACTGAATTAGCTGCCCGGCAATCTCACCTTTAAAATTTCCACGCAAATAGACATCGACCGGCCCGATCACGGCAAAGGTAATGCAGCCGACGACCATCCCCTCGACTCGATTGTCCAAAAATCCTTCCTGCACCCACCGGCCGTTCCCGAATTTCTGCGCCATGCTACGACCCTTTCATTACGCTGCCGGTGAGGTTCGAAGCGGGCGATCGGCTTCAGCTACGGTTGCCCCCAGCGAACCAATAATTACCGCGATCAAAATCAATGCGCTTCCGAGCCACCCCAGCCAGTCGAGCGATTCCCCCAGAAAATACCACGCCAGCCATGCCGCGTAGGCCGGCTCAAGGGAAAAAATAAGCGCCACCTGTTGCGCAGGGAGCAACTGCTGCGCCCACATCTGTACGGCGAAGGCCACCGTCGCCAAAACTCCGGTGACCGCGAGGCCGATCAACAACACCGTCGTGGGCTCAAACGCGCGTAACGTCGGCTGCTCCCAGGCCATGGCCACCAACATGAGTCCGGACATGGCGACCAACTGCCAGACAAACAACGACGTCGCATCCAACTCTCGCGTGTACCGCTCCAGACACGCCATGTGGGCAGCAAATGCCAGGGCACACCCGAGCGTGAGCAGGTCTCCGAGATTGACGATCGTAGTCGGCTTAACCAAACACCACAACCCGACGGTCGCGATCCCAGCCGCAACCCACGATCGCGGGCCGAAGCGCCGCAAGATGAGCGGAACGAACACGACGTAGAGCGTCGTGATAAAGGCAGAATTAGACGCGGTGGTGTACCCGAGCCCCACGGTTTGCAGCACATAGCCAAGAAAGAGCCATCCGGTCGCGATCGCGCTGGCCCGGAGGACCGCCCGGTCCATCGAGACCGGGCGAGCCATCAGAACCAGGCACAGCCCCACGAGTGCCGTCCCGAGGAGAAATCTCAAGAAAAGGAACGACAAGGGGGGAATTTGGTCGAGCGCCGCTTTCGTCGCAGGAAAGGTCGCTCCCCAAATGAGAGTGGTCAGAAGTAACGCAAATCTGGGCATGGGATTGAAAGAGCGCTGAGACTTGGGTGCTGAGTGCTGGGTTGAATCTCGGGAAACGATTCAGGACCGAGCACTCAGAACTCGGCACTGCCAGTTACGGTCGACACAACGCACAGCGCCGCTGCACGTTCGTCCCGGCCTGCTCCATGGCCCGAAGGGCTCGATCTTTATCGGGGTAATCGAACCACCCGCCTTCCCAAAAGTCACTGGAGAAGACGTTTGCGGGAACTTCCGAGCACCGCTCTTTGTGAAGTGTCACGCGATCGATGGAGCGGGCGATATGGACCCAATAAATCATGACGGCCAATCTACACTGGAAAGGGAGTGCCGGACAGGATCACCGAGGCACTGTACCGATGCCCCTGCCCGACAATCGAATTACGGAACGAGAATCCACTCGTCTTTTTCGATGACGACCTTGACTCCGGTCTCCAACTTCTTCACATCGTCCTTGTCGAAGAGCCGCATATACCGCTCAATGCGATCCTCGTCATCGATGCGCTCTTCCTGCATCATCCCGTTATTCCCTTTGTACTTTCTGATCAACACCGACATCGACAGCCTCCTCTGATTCACTCTGGCAGTTCAACTACATGGTTGTGTACAATAAGGCAAAGTTTGTCGGCCGGTCAAGGGCACCGGTGGGGTATTTGCCGGGATTCATCCGTGTTAAAACAGCCCCCTGGAGCGGATCGGCCAAGAGAAAGGGAACTCGATCATGCCTGTCTATGAATATCGGTGTGGGCAATGCTCAAAAGCATTCGAGGCGACGCAGTCCGTCCATGCGCGACCGGAAGATACCGAATGTCCGTTCTGCCAGGCGCAGGACGCCACGCGGCTCCTCTCCTCCTTTGCCTCAACCGTCAAAGGCGATCACAAACCGGGCTTCGCAGAAATGAAGGCCGGCTCGATGCTCAACGAGCGCATGGACCGATTCGCCAAACTCCCCCCCTTGAACGCCAAGCGCAACGTTCCCCAGCCCAATGCCGCGTCGACCTCCGATCCCGGATCGGGCCCAGGAGCAGACTCCTAGCACATGACCACCAGGTGGCACCCATATCGACTCAGTCACGTCTCGACCACAAGGGAGCTGGCATGATCGTCAGACTGCTCTGTGCCTGTTGGGTAAGCATCGTAGCTCTCGCGGGCTTCTCTTCCCTGTCCCATGCAGAAGTGGCAGGAAGTCTGGTGATCGCCGGCAACGGACCGGAGAACACCACCATTGAAACACTGGCGCACGCCTTTGAAAAAGCGAACCCCCGTGCCTACGTCGATCTCCTGTGGGAAGACAACTCCAAGCCAGTCGACATGGTGAAGTCCGGACAGGCCCATATCGCGATCACAGGATGGGAGGATCCAACTCTGGCCGGCAAACAGATTGGATGGGACGGGATCGGCATCCTCGTCCACCTCTCCAATTTCACAAAAGAAATCACCAAACAGCAGGTCGCTGAGCTCTTTTCGGGGAAGTTCGCTACCTGGGCGGACGTCGGCGGGCCGGACACGCGCATTCTCCTGATCGATCGCCCGCGCAATCAGAATATCCGCGACGCCTTTGAATCGCAGCTGGGTATTGCCGGAAAGATCTCGGAGACCGCCAAGGTCATCGGTCAGGATGACAAAGTGGTGAAAGCCGTGGTCGGCACACTCCCGCCCCTCTCGGCCGTCACCTTTATTTCTCTCAGCACCGGTCTGTCGGTCGTCTCGACCGGAGTTGCCGTGCGCCTGCTCCCGATCGATAAGATCGAACCGGAAGCGCCGACCGTCAAAGACGGCCGCTACCCGCTTCGCCGGCCGATCATGCTACTCTCCAAGAAAGACGCGAATCCTCTCGTCGAGGCCTTTGCGCAGTTTGCGCTGTCCGCCCCCGGTCAAGCGATCATTGCTGAAACGTACGTGCCAATGCCGAATCACTAGATCTTCATCAAGGAGGTCAGCATGCAGTCCCGTTCTTTATTCGCTCTTTTCATGCTCGTCGGTTCGTTTCTTATGCTTCCGCTCTCGTCCTTCCAAGCCGCTGCGGAAGACAATAACGGAGCCTTTGTCGATGGCGCGGGGTTTACGCTCTACGGCACGGAGTCCATTAAGGGGTCGGGCTCCGATAAAGTAGAGCAAGATCCAGTCTGCGATCGGAGCAAGCGCCCGAAAATCTTCAAGGTCCAGCCGGACGAAGCGAAGCCCGGCCAGAAAGTCACGATCACGGGCGAAAATTTCGGTAGTAAAGAATGCTTCCGCGGCGTGGCCTTCAGCGCAGCCGGACCGACCAAGATTGACTACACCTTCGTCAGCGAAACGACCATCGAAGCCACGGTACCCGATGTGAAAGCGGGAATGTCGTTCATCGACGTCGTCGCCGGCGGCGGCAACGCCCGATCCAAAGGATTCTTAGTCCAGGCCAAGTAATCAGTTCGCGACGATTTCTATTCGGGGAGCGGTTTCCTACGGCTCCCCGAATAGCCCTGACTCCACCTCCTCTATCCACCCCAATCCCTCGACAGGACTTTTGACTCTATGCTAGGTTACGCGCTCCCTTGCGCCGGATTTGGCCGTGTGCGGGGTCTGCTGTGAGTCAAGTCGATTCTCGTATGTTTAAGAAAATTCTAGTCGCGAATCGCGGCGAAATCGCCATGCGTATCATCCGCGCCTGCCGCGAGCTGAATATTGCTACGGCCGCCATCTATTCAGAAGCCGATTCGACCGGCATCTACGTCAAGAAAGCCGATGAAGCCTACCTGGTCGGTCCCGGCCCCGTGAAGGGCTTCCTCGACAAGCAACAGATCGTCGATCTGGCTCTCAGGATCGGAGCGGATGCCATCCATCCCGGATACGGCTTTCTTTCTGAAAACGCGGAGTTTGCCGAGCTGTGCCAGGCGTCGGGAATCACCTTCATCGGTCCCTCCCCCTCCGCCATCAATGCCATGGGCAGCAAAATCAAAGCCCGCGACCTTGCGAAAGAAATCGGCGTACCGGTTGTCCCCGGCACCGAAGGTGGCGTCACGGACATCAAAGAAGCCCTGGCCTTCGCCCACGAAGTCGGCTATCCGGTCATGATCAAAGCCAGCGCCGGCGGCGGCGGACGCGGACTCCGCGTCGTCCGGACGGATGCTGAGCTGCGTGAAAATATGGAAGTCGCCTCCCGCGAGGCATTGGCCGCTTTCGGCGACGGCGCTGTCTTCATCGAAAAATACGTCGAGCGCCCCCATCACATCGAATTCCAAATCCTGGCGGACAAACACGGCAATACCATTCATCTGGGCGAACGGGACTGCTCCATCCAACGCCGCCATCAGAAGCTGATCGAAATCGCGCCGTCGCTGATCCTGACCCCTCGCCTGCGAGCCGAGATGGGCGCCGCCGCCATCCAGATCGCCAAAGCCGTCTCCTATGACAATGCCGGCACCGTTGAATTCCTGCTTGATCAGGACGGCCGGTACTACTTCATGGAAATGAACCCGCGCATTCAGGTCGAGCATACGGTGACCGAACAAATCACCGCCATCGACATCGTGCGCAATCAGATCTCGATCGCCGCCGGGAAGCCGCTGGAGATCCAGCAGTCGGACGTCACGTTGCAGGGCTACTCCATTCAATGCCGCATCAACGCCGAAGACCCCCGCAACAACTTCAGGCCCTGCACCGGGACCATTACCGCCTATCTGTCTCCCGGCGGCATCGGCGTCCGCATCGACGGAGCCGTCTACAAGGACTACACCGTCTCGCCCTACTACGACGCGCTGCTGGCAAAATTGACCGTCCGCGGGCGGACGTGGGAAGAAACCGTCAGTCGTATGCGACGGTCGCTGGAAGAATATGTGTTGCGAGGGGTCAAAACCACGATCCCCTTCATGAAGGCGATTATGCAGGATCAGGACTTCCGGGCCGGACGGTTCGATACCTCCTATCTTGATACGCATCCGGACCTCTTCAACTACGACGACGTGGAACAGCCGGAAGACCTGGTTCTGGCCATCGCTGCGGCTATCGCCGCCTACGAAGGCCTATAGCCGGGTTGGCCGAAACCACCTGACAACACACGCACCACACCTATTAAGGGCACGCAACGACGATGGCGGCACGAAAACCAGCAAAGTCAAAGAAAGCAGTGATCAAGAAACCCGCTCGCGGACCGGTCGTGCGCACCTCGCGGACGAAGATAGCCAAACCGGCCGAGGTTCAACTTCAGCCCTCCCCCGGACACAAGGTCCTGATCACCGATGTCGCCCTGCGCGACGGGCATCAATCCCTCCTCGCCACGCGCATGCGCACCGAGGACATGCTGCCGATCGCGCAAAAGCTGGACGCCGTCGGCTATTGGTCGCTCGAAGTGTGGGGCGGCGCCACGTTCGATACCTGTTTGCGCTTCTTGAAGGAAGATCCCTGGGAACGGCTTCGCGCGCTCCGTGCCGCGATGCCCAATACCCGATTGCAGATGTTATTGCGGGGGCAGAACCTCGTCGGCTACCGGCATTATGCCGACGACGTCCTGGAGCGGTTCATCGAGCGATCCGCAACCAACGGCATCGACGTCTTCCGCATCTTCGACGCCCTGAACGACGTCCGCAACATGGACCGCGCCATTCGCGAGGTCAAAGCCTGCGGCAAGCACGTCGAGGCGGCCATTTCATATACCGTCAGCCCGGTCCATACCGTCGACCGGTTCGTGAGCATGGCCAAACAGCTGGAAGATCTCGGCACCGATACGCTGTGCGTCAAAGACATGGCCGGCCTACTGGAGCCGATGGAAGCCTATCACCTCATCAAGCGCTTGAAGAGCGCCGTGAAAGTCCCGATTCATTTGCACTCCCACTACACCTCCGGCATGTCCTCCATGTCCGCCCTCATGGCGATCCTCGGCGGGCTCGATATGCTCGACACCGCCATGTCTCCGCTGGCCGGAGGAACGTCGCACCCGGCCACGGAAACGCTGGTCGCATCGCTTAAAAATACGCCCTACGACACCGGACTGGACCTGGCCACCTTCCTGCCGATCACCGAACATTTCCGGACCGTGCGCCGCAAATATCGCCAGTTCGAAAGCGATTTCACCGGGGTCGATGCTGAAATCCTGACGTCGCAGATTCCCGGCGGCATGCTGTCGAACCTGGCGGCACAATTGACGGAACAGGATGCGCTGGATCGCATGAAAGAAGTGCTCGATGAAGTCCCGCGCGTCAGAAAAGACATGGGCTATCCGCCGCTGGTCACGCCAACCAGCCAAATCGTCGGCACGCAAGCCACGCTGAACGTGCTGACCGGCGAGCGCTACAAAGTCATCACGACCGAAACGAAGAATTACTTTCTCGGACTCTATGGCCGCGCCCCTGGACAGGTCGATCGTGACATCCAGACCCGGGCCATCGGCGATGAAGAGCCCATCAAGACCAGGCCCGCCGACCGGCTGGAGCCCGAATTGGAAGCCAGCAAGAAAGAGATGCCGGCCTCAGCCGAGTCAGTGGAAGATCAGCTCTCGTTTGTGCTCTTCCCCGCCATCGCGCGTGACTTTTTCGAGGCCCGCGAAAAGGGCGAGCTGACCCCAGATCCGCTGGAAGCCACCATGGCCAAAGGTCCCGCCGTCGCAGGCGAGCTCCACCTGGCACCGGTGGAATTCAACATCACCGTCCACGGCGAGAGTTACCATGTGAAACTCTCCGGCTCAGGCCGCAAGGTGGACGGACGGAAGCCCTACTACATCCGCGTGAACGACAAGCTGGAAGAAGTGTCGCTGGAGCCGATCCAGGAAGTGCTCGCCGGCGTCCCGGAGGCGCCGGACACCGGCACAGGCGCGAAACCCAAGCGCCCGCGTCCGTCCAAACCCGGCGATGTCGCGCCACCGATGCCGGGTCGTGTCGTGAAAATCCTGGTCGCGAAAGACGATCGTGTAAAAACCGGCGACCCGCTGCTGATCATCGAAGCCATGAAAATGGAGAGCCGGGTTCCGGCCCCGATCGACGGCAAGGTGTCGGCCATCCTCGCAGCGGAAGGCGAGAACGTCAAGACCGACGAAACCGTCATCCAGTTGGAATAAGTCGTCACGCGCCACCCACGCACAGGACCATCCGTGCAGGCCTTCCTTCGAATGATGATCGGTGGGCTCCTGTCTATGACGCTCGGATCCTGCACAACTCCCGATCCGCTTCCCCCTTGGTTCGACTCTTTCGAACGCCTCCCGCTGAAATCCGTCATGGTCGATGGACAACGCATCGCGTATCTGGACCATGGTCAAGGGCCGCCCGTCCTCCTGATTCACGGATTCGGCGGATCGATGTGGCAATGGGAACATCAACAGTCGGCGCTCGCCACAGGGTTCCGGGTCATTACGCCGGATCTGCTCGGGGCCGGGCTCTCCGACAAACCCGAGATCGAGTACCGGCCCGATCAATTGCTGGAATTCCTCACAGGCTTTCTGGACGCGCTGCAGATTCCGCAGGCCGCCATCGTCGGCAATTCGATGGGTGCCGGCCTCGCCATCGGCCTGGCCCTTGACCATCCCGATCGCGTGTCCTCACTCATTCTCATTGACGGCCTTCCCCCGGATGTACTGGCACACCTCGGCAGTCCCTCGCTCCGCCGCGCGTTGACCACCCAGGCGCCGTCCTGGCTCGTCTCAGTCGGCAACTGGCTGTTCGGCGGACGGATGCTCGAATCCACCCTGCGCGAATTCGTCCACGACCCGGCGCTCCTGACTCCGGCCGTGCTGGACCGATCCAACCGGAATCGCCAACGACCAGGATTGTTCCGCGCGCTCCTGACCATCGGCACCAACCTCCCGCTATGGGAACGGGATTTTGCCCCGCGCATCGGAACCATCACCCAGCGCACACTCATCCTCTGGGGCGAGGAAGACCGGGTCTTTCCCGTCAAAACAGGCGCCCTTCTGCATGAGCTCATCCCCAAATCCACATTTATCGTGATCCCGCAGGCCGCTCACATCCCACAGTGGGAGCAACCCGACCGCGTCAATCCGCACCTGCTCCGGTTTCTCCAGCCTTGAGCACCCGGCATCGGCAGGCTATACTTTCGTTACCATTCTCCACCTTCACAGCGGAGCACAGCATGACAAGACGCCGTCCCCAAGCACTCGTGATCGGCCTGTGTCTTACGATCGGACTGACCGGATGCAGCAGTTCCGGTCGGCTGTTGGACTCGGGATTTTCCTACAGCAACCTGCCTGTGGCCGACGGCAGCGTCGTGGCCGGCGAAGGCCACTCGGTGCTCTTCAAAGGCAGTCCCTTAATGCTGTCCGGCACCGGAGTCAAAGTCGGAGATCACCTGCGCGACGTGAAACTGACCGACCGGGATCTCGCTCTGGTCAACATCACCCACACGGCCGGGACAGGGAAAGTCCGGATCATCAGCGTCGTCCCCTCCCTCGACACCAAGGTCTGCGAGCAGCAAACGCATCAACTGAGCGAAAAGAATCATGGTTTGGACAAGATGGTCGAACTCATCACCGTGAGCATCGACACCCCCTTCGCGCAAAAACGCTTTGCGGAAGAGGCCAAGATTCACAACATCACCTTTCTGTCCGACTATCGCGGCGCCGACTTCGGAAAAACCCACGGCCTCTTTCTGCGCGACCCTCATCTCCTGGCGAGAACCGTCATGGTCGTCGACGCCCATAACGTCATCCGCTATCTGCAAATCACCCCGGAACTCGCTCAACTCCCCGACCTCGAAGAAGCCTTCAAATTCGCCCGCTCGCTCGTGACGGCGAGCTGATATGGCCAACTACGACCTCCTGGTCATCGGCACCGGCCCTGCGGGGCAGAAAGCGGCGGTGCAGGCTGCGAAGCTGGGCAAGAAAGTCGGTATCGTCGAGAGAAAGGAGGTCGTCGGCGGCGTCTGCATCAATACCGGAACCATTCCCAGCAAATCCCTCAGGGAAGCCGTGCTCTATCTGTCCGGTTTTCGGCAGCGCAACCTCTACGGCGCAGGCTATCGCGTCAAAGACACGATCACGATCGAGGATCTGATCTTCCGGGCCACCCACGTCGTGACGAACGAAATCCGGATCGTCCAGGATCAGATGCGGCGCAACTCCATCGACGTGATCTACGGCACCGCCAGCTTTGTGGACCCGCACCGTCTGCGCATCCACCAGACGTCCGGAGTCGTCGAACATACCGCCCACTTCTTCGTCATCGCCGTCGGGACCGAACCGGCCAGGCCGTCCGAGATTCCCTTCGACGATGACTCTATCATCGACACCGATGGACTCCTCACACTGAAACAGCTTCCACCGTCCATCGTGATCGTCGGAGGCGGCGTGATCGGAACCGAATACGCGTCCATTCTCGCGACGCTCGGCGTACCGGTCACCCTGATCGATAAGCGGCCGCGTTTGCTGGAATTCGTGGATGCGGAAATCATCGAGACGCTCCAACAGCAAATGAAAGAAATCGGAGTCAGCCTGTACCACGAGGAAGAGGTCGTCAGCATTCAGAAAGAGCCGACCGGACGGATCGCCGTCACTCTGCAGCAGGCCAAGCCTATCGAAACCACGACGCTGATGTATGCCATCGGGCGGGTGGGTGCGACCAGGGGCTTGAATCTCGAACAGGTCGGACTCATACCGGACAGCCGCGGCCGGCTGGCCGTCAATGAACATTTCCAGACCGCGATCCCGCATATTTATGCCGCCGGAGACATTATCGGGTTTCCCGCGCTCGCCTCCACGTCAATGCAGCAGGGACGCCATGCCGCCTGCCATGCCTTCGGCCAACCTGATCGGACAGATACGGCGCTGCTACCCTACGGCATCTACTCGATCCCGGAAATCTCCATGGTCGGCCGCACACAGGAGGACCTCGCCAAAGCCGACATCCCCTTCGGCATCGGGGTAGCCCGCTATCGCGAAATCGCCAGGGGGCAGATCATCGGCGATGAGACCGGCATGCTGAAACTGCTCTTCCACCGGCATACCAGGGAACTCCTCGGGGTTCACATTATCGGGGAAGGCGCCACCGAACTGATCCATGTGGGGCAAGCCGTCATCGCCTACCGCGGGAAAATCGACTACTTCATCGACACCGTGTTCAACTACCCGACTCTGGCCGAATGTTATAAAGTCGCCGCGCTGGACGGCATCAACCGGCTGCCGCGCCCCTGGCCGCCGACTCCCTAACCGCGCAACACCGTCAATCAGGAGACCCTATGTCGTTCTCAAACCATCTTCGATCCCTCGCAGCCTCCACATGGAAGGCTCAGCTCACCCATCCCTTCGTCGTGGCCCTGGGTAACGGAACCCTGCCAGAACGGAAATTCAAATATTACATTCTGCAGGACGCCAGATTTCTCGGCGATCTCGCCCGCGTGTTCGCCGCAGGGGCGGTGAAGGCCCCGGATGCGGACAGCGCGCTCCGCTTTGCCAAGCTGGCCGAAGACACCATCGTGGTCGAACGCAGCCTCCACGAAAGCTACGGCACACAGTGGAAGATGACCGCCAAGCAGATGACCTCGGTACCCATGGCCCCGACCACCTATGCCTACACCCGCCACATGCTGAGCGTGGCACAGAGCGGATCAGCCGCGGAGATTACCGTCGTCGCCCTCCCCTGCGCCTGGATCTACTGCGTCGTCGGGCAACATCTCCTCAAGAATGGCCCGCCGAAAAAGACTCACCCCTATCGAAACTGGCTCATGCTCTACGCTTCGCCGGAATTCGCCGAAGTCCAGCGATGGATGAGAAAAAAAATCGATCAGTGGGCGAAGACCGCGGGGGCTGATGAGAAACGCCGGATGGAAGAAGCCTTCATCCTCAGCTCCCGTTACGAATGGATGTTCTGGGAAATGGCCTGGAACGAAGAAAAATGGCCGGTGTGAGGAGAGAGATGGCTGGCAGCAGGACTGTTCCAGTGCTCGCGCAACGCGCGGCCTCAGAAGGCCCTCGTTGCATGCGCACAGTTTGGCCTACCCCTACTATCTGCCCAACAAATTCATCCGGCAACAGAAAGCGGAAGGTGAAAAATAAGAACGAGGGAATAGTGGTCTAAATCCTAGGACATACTAAAATGAGCACGCATCAATCATTGTGGAAATTATGGCTTTAACTCTTGAGGAAAAGCGTCAGGCGTTGATACGAGCACTGAGAAAAGACGCTGACCTCCACGAGAAGGGTCTTTTCAAACAACTTGGGAGCGACTTCGACCAACTGGATGTAGAAGCCAATGGGGTATTCGAGGACGCCAGGGTACAACAAGCATTTGGCATTGCTTGGAATCTCTGGGACTCCTGGTTAGATGAAAGCAACCATTGTTTCCCAAGATTCTATGAAGGCATCGCAAAAGATCATTGGCCAGTCATAGCAAGGCAAGTAGCAGAAAACTTGGAGGATGGAAATGAGGTTATAGATCCTCTCCTGCTGAGACACTTCGTTCTTTACCCCACCGTCCCCTTCAAAGAGAGAATGAAACAGCTGTGGCCGAGGTGATTCAGCGACAAGTAGCTCCATGGCGACGCAAGACATTCGGACATACGCGCAGGCCTGACTAAGGCTTGAGAAGGTTTAAACTAGCGCATTGATTGCTTGCTAGTGTGCAAGCAGTGCTGAAGCTTCTGGATTAGGGCTCCAGACGAAGAAGGCGAGCTGTGTGATGAACTGTGAGGATATGGATCTGGTCGTGAATAAGGCGATACACAATCCGGTAGTTTCCATGAATCACTTCTCGCACGGCTGGATCGTTGACCTCTGGAACGATACGCCCAGACTGTGGGAAAGCAGGCAATCGTTCAACCGAAGCAATCAGTTGTTGAGTAACGAGCAGTGCGTAGTGGGAAGAATCCTGCGCGATGAATTGTCTGATCGACTGGACATCTTCAATTGCCCGGCGAGTCCAGACCAGCGGCATCATTTGAGAAACTGACGAACCGCCTCGGCGTGGGGAACTGTTTCACCGGTATCGGACTGCCTGAGGCCCTCTTCGACTTTCGCCAGAAAGCAAAGCCGTTCGATGGCATCTTCAAGCGTGGCGGTGTCTGGAAGCCCCTCAACGGCTTGAAGAATCTTCTGTTTGACCGTTCCGGTTACCATAGTAATCACCTCTTACAATCCGCACTCTAGGACACTTTCTCTGATGCGTCAACGTTCAGACGCCTGATCCCGGCGTTAAAGCGATCGCCTGTCAAACCAGTACCCACTGTACTAGTTACCCCCTATTGAGCTCTAGACACCTAGCCCAACCTGAGTATAATGGCCCCACTCGTATGATTAGACAGTGTCTCGCCATAGCAGGACTCCTCTGCAGCACGCTGCTTCCCACTCACGTCTTCGCAGCCGGAGGCTATGAAGAAAGCCTCAAGCTCTTAGCTGACGGGGTGATCGCCGAATCGTTGAAAGCCAAGAAAGAACGCCTGGCCATTATCGACTTCACGGATGCCAAGGGCGCCGTCACGCCGATCGGACAGTTTTTAGCAGAGGAACTCGGCACACAGCTATTGGTAGCAGGCGAACTGAAGGTCGTGGAACACAGGCTCGTCAGCTCTACGCTCAAGAAGCGACACATCACCCAGATCGAGGCAACTTCCCCCAAAGCCCTGAAGGGGGCGGCGAAGGCCATCCGCACCGACGTCTTTGTCACGGGGTCTTACCTCGATGCTCCGGAGGGAATCCTGGTCACCGTGAAGCTCATGAACCCATCGAATGCCCAGGCGATCGGCGCCGCTCGGGGCATGATCCCGAAAGCCGGACCGCTGGGCGAGATGGTCAAGGAGGCCAATACGCCCCCACCCGTAAAAGTCGAACCCCCGAAAGGGCCGGCCACCCCGGAAGGATTGGGCTTCCATCGAAACGAATTCTATGAACTGGTCGTGCGGGCGCTGAGCCGGCAGGACAATCGGATCCGGATGGATCTGACGATTGAAAACAGGTCGCCACGCGATGTAAAACTGCTCTGCCTCCTGCAAAACACCGTCTTGAAGGACAACCTGGGCGGGCAGTGGGCACAAAGCGTCGAAGGCAATCGCGATGGGCTCTGTACCAGAGGGGTGGAACTCTCCCCGCGAGAGAAGGACCGGGCGGTGCTGACCTTTACCGCGCCGGCTGATTCGCCGGCCGCCTCACAGTTCACTCTCTCCTTTCATGAGAAATCACCTCGCCGGGATGCGACGTTTACAATCGAAGGCCTCGCCGTTGAGACCGCGCCGACTCCGGTGACTCCGGCCACCCCTTAACGAATCGGAACTACTATGGCTGCACACACGTTAAAGCAAGTTCTCACGATCGCCGGATCCGACTCGGGCGGAGGTGCCGGGATTCAGGCAGATCTCAAATCCATGTCGGCCAACGGCGTCTTTGCCATGTCGGTCATTACCGCCGTCACGGCGCAGAATACGGAAGACGTGACCGATGTATTCGAACTGCCGACCTCCATCATTGCCTCACAGCTCGATGCCGTCTTCGACGACTTCGAGGTCTCAGCCGTCAAGACCGGCATGCTCTCTTCTACGGCAATCGTGGAACTCGTGGCGAAAATGCTCGCCATACAAAAAGTGGCGAATCTGGTCGTCGACCCGGTCATGGTTTCAAAATCCGGCCATGCGCTCCTGAAGCCGGATGCCATCGACGCCCTCAAAAAACTTCTCTTTCCGCTCGCGCTCGTCGTGACGCCCAACATCCACGAGGCGCAACAGCTGTCCGGCATCGCCATCAGCAACCTGGCGGATGCGCGACGTGCGGCAAAGATCATTCACGGCTTCGGCTCACAATACGTGCTGATCAAGGGCGGCCACTTGCTCACCGAGCGCGCCACCGATCTCCTCTATGACGGTCGGTTCTTTAATATTTATAAAGGTGAGTTCATCGACACGCCCCACACACACGGCACCGGCTGCACCTTCGCCTCGGCGCTCGCCGCGCAACTGGCGCGCGGCAAAGCGATGACGGATGCGGTGCAGGCCGCAAAGACCTATCTCACGGAAACGATCCGCCATAGTCTGGCCATCGGACACGGCACCGGCCCGACCAATCACTTCTACTTTCTCGAAACGTAGGGACCAATGATGTCGCGACTTCCTGGACGGCCGCTCACGTTCCTTCTGATCGGATTTTCCTGGCTGGTGCTGGCGTCGCTCGTCGGGCTCGCCATCTTGGTCGGCCTGGTTCGCGGCACACCGCTCCCCCATTGGATACGCCATGCCCACGTGCACGCCGCCCTCGTCGGCGGAGTCGCGCAAATGATTCTGGGCGCGATGCTCATCTTCATCTCTCCGCTCCTCCTGACGGGACAGAACCGGCGTGAATCGCATCCGGCCCTATTTGCGACGATCAACGGGAGCGCCGCGGGAATGGTCGCGGGATTCGGACTCCATAACTACACGGTGATCGGGATCAGCGGGCTCTTCGTCGTTGCCTCATTTCTCTGGCTCGCACGCGATACCTGGCTGCAAGCCAGGCAGAGCCTCAACGCCCCTCCGCTGAATCTCTGGTATTACGCGCTGGCGGGGCTGGCGCTCTTCGGCGGATTGGCCTGCGGGGAAACCATGGCCTTCGCATGGGCCCAACAATCGTTCGGCTACGTCCGGCTTGCCCACATCCACCTCAACATTCTGGGATTCATCACGCTCGCGATCATCGGCACGATGCATAATCTGCTGCCGACCGTCCTGAACGCGCCGCTGGCAAGCCCACGGCACGCCCGGATCGTCATGTGGCTATTCCCGCTGGGACTGGCCGTACTGATCGGCGGGTTTCTGAATTCCTCGGTCATGATTGAGATGGCCGGAGGAGGGGTGCTGGTCCTCAGCGCGCTACTCTATGCCTCCAATCTCTTCACCACCTGGTTACGATCGAGCCATCAGGGGAGTGCCGCATCGGATCACCTCCTGGTCGCCACGTTTTTCCTGGTGCTCACGCTGGTGCTCGGCGTGCTCGTGGCAGCCAACAATATCGCGGCCACGCCCATCATGCCCTTCGGGTCGCTGCACTTGGTGGCGTACACGCACATGGCGCTGATCGGCTTTATTCTGCAAACGATCGTGGGGGCCCTGTCCCACCTCGTTCCGGTGACGCTGGCGGTGCGCCGTGTGCCGAGCCTGAAGAAACGAGGCCCCTATCTCGAGCACCTGACAGGCGTCATCAATCGTTGGAGAACCGTACAAGTGGCGAGCCTCAGCATGGGCACGATGGGATTGGCCCTGCTCGCATCGCTCACCTGGAATGTGCCTCTGTCATCGCCCTATATCCAAGGCGCCATGTGGGCTTCGTGTGCGCTGTTGCTGACCGGCCTGACCGTCTTCTCCGTCAAACTGGTCACGGTCCTCTGGACCGAGCCGGAACAGGCCGTAGGTTCCTGAACCTCATTGCCTGTCACTGAATTGAAGTACCGCCTCTGCGAAAATCGTTGACCATGGAACAGGATTTTTCGTTTCTCGACCCTCAAGGCTACCGCGTCGCCGCAGTCCTGGCCACTCCCGCCAGTGAGACGGATCGAATCGCCATCCTCTGCCATGGATTTCTCTCCGGGAAACACAGTACCACCAATAAAACTCTGACCCGGCTCCTCAACGATCAAGGTATTGCCACCTTCGCCTTTGATTTTTTCGGTCAGGGAGACAGCGAAGGCCCCTTTGAGGCGCTCACCACAACGACCGCTGTGACGCAAGCACAGGCAGCCGTGGATTTCGTTCGCCAAAAGGGTTTTCAACGGCTAGGGCTGATGGGATCCAGCTTTGGAGGACTGGTCGCCACGTTAACGGCGGCGCAACGTCATGATCTGGCGTGCCTGGCCTTAAAATGTCCCGTCGTCGATTTTGCCGAGGAACTGCGGCTGACGCTCGGAGACGCCGAGATGGTAGCGTGGCAATCGACCGACACCATCCCCAATATCATGGGCGGAACTGAACGCATCAGGCTCCGCTACGCATTTTATGAAGACTGTCTTCGCCAGATTGCCTATGAACCTGCAAAGACGATCACGGCGCCGGCCCTGATCGTCCAAGGCGATCAGGACGAGTGCGTTCCCTTACACCAGAGTCAACGACTGGCCGCCGCGCTCACATGCCCCAACCGCCTGGAACTCCTTCCAGGCGCCGACCACCAGTTCACGAAAGCTGGGGATTTTTACCGGATGACGACTCTCATCGCAGAATGGCTCACCACACACCTGACATGATTACAGAAGAGGAGCGGCATGAAACAGTCCTGCGGCTCTATCCGATTTTTAAGGAAGAGGTTTATCGGCGGCGCGACCAGATGATGCGTTGGACCGCAATCGGAGCAGGATCGCTTGTCGGCATATTGAGTATCATTCTCCTGGTGCCCGCAGCACACTCGCTCTCAGCGACCTCTCGACTACTCCTGGCCTGTGCCACACTCTTGTTGGCTCTCACCTATATGGGGATCATCTGGCAGCAGCACACCCGCCATCGGCAAGCCAAACAACAACTCATCAAGATTGAGCAGACCCTGGGCCTCTTCGGGGAATTCCCCTCGCATCATGACAGCGCTCTCTACCCTGAAGACTGGCAGAATGAATGGACTCGCGATAGAAGTCTGCTGCAATACCTTACAATTCTCACTTTTCTGACCGCTATCGTCCTCCTCGCCATCCTGCTCTCCAGCCTGTAACTACTCACGGCTTCTTTTTCATCGACCAGTCAGGGGACTAGGCACATTCGTACCACTGCACCAGGCAGTCCCATTACTGCATGGCTTTCCCTTCACGGCACGTATATCTGCCTACACCTTGAAATGAAGTTCATTTTAAATCAATTACTTATACAGATCGCTCTCACGGGACCAATAGACTGCAAGCGGCACGCCTATTGCTATAACTATTTGTGATTGAAATTGATCGCTTACTTCTAGTCAAGATCGGACTGACGTGACCATCCAAGAATTCTCACATCTCTTCCATCTGACCAGACACACAGCCGGCGTGACCGCCTCCACTTGGTTCTTAACGATCGCCATCGTGACCGCCGCTCTCGCCGGGGAAACTGACGCTCCAAAACGGCATAGTCTCATTCACCGCCCGGCCGCTCCTGCCTTAGCGGAAGCCGTCCGTCCAGAACCCTCAGCTCCACCCTCCCGGCCTATTGCTGCCGCTCCCCCTTTAGTCCACGCACCCGCGTCGTTGACACTCCACCATAAATTGATGAAGAAACCGCTGCCTCCAGCGGTACTAGCTCCCTTCGCCTCTGAGCCCACACCTACCCCCAGGATAAGCTCCAGGCTATCGTCAGCCGCCAACCCTTCAGCCGCTTTGCCTTCGGCCGTTCTTGAGAGCACTCCCAAAAGCATCCCGGCATCAGTCAGTGGTCGTCCGATCGTTCCAATCGCCACACCACCCCTTTCGATGTCTCCTTTGGGTGCGGGGGCGACTCCAGCACCATCCCGTAGCCTTGCGGCAGTAGCTCCATTCACAGCAGCGGCCAGTTCAGGGCAAGCAAAGGTCAGCCTTTCGCCCTCAATGGCTCGCTTGGTCCAAATGAGTGCCGGATTTGCCTCGTTGCTGCAACCATCAACGCCTGTGGTCACGCCCTCATCGACGACTCCGCCGCCCGCCACTCCACCTGCAACCCCGCCGCCTGTATCCAACACCGGAAGCGTCACCCTATCCTGGTCTGCAAACGGTGAAAACGACTTGGCTGGGTACAAGATCTATTTTGGAACCTCGTCAGGAAATTACACCGCTTCGGGATCGCCCACGGTGATTGGAAAAGCGACCAGCTACACCGTCACCGGCCTCCAGCGAAACACCACCTACTTCTTCGCCCTCTCCGCTTACGATAGCGCCGGCAACGAAAGTGCGCTTTCCGGGGAAGCCAGTAAAAGCATTCTGTAACAGCTGCTAAAGACCAGCTCTTAACTTCGCTTTGCTCTCTCCTCACCAACTTCCCACCATAACCCACAAATACTCCTGCATATGGCTCTCAACTTGAGCCTTATGGAATGACCATTTTGAGCGTCTCTGAAAGCAAGGCTGCTCAAAACGCTCATCCAACAAGGCCGCAGCCGATGGCCATACCGCAGGCGTACCCTCTGGGGTACGTTGAGGATGTGGCCAAGGTGAGAACGCCGTTGGTGAGCGTTTTCAGCAGCCGTCACGATCGAGCGCAGCGGAAGCCTATGTAACTATTGCGCGTCTCAGGAGGAAGTTTGAATCGCCCGTAGGTGAGCAGATACTTGGGTAGATCCGACCAGGAACCGCCGCGCAGCACTTTGAACTGGCCGTTCTCTGGACCCGATGGATTGGCCTCCGGACTACGCTCGTAATAATTCGCACCGTACCAGTCGGAGACCCATTCCCCCACATTCCCCGCCATCTGATACAAACCGAAGGGGCTCCTGCCGGACTCATACGACTGTACCGGCATCAGCACCTGACTGTAGCTAAAGCGCGCCCCCAGCGCAAAATTCGCGATATCGTTCGTCGGGACCTGATTGCCCCAGGGATACAACCGCCCGTCGACGCCGCGTGCAGCCTTCTCCCATTCGGCTTCGGTCGGCAGCCGTTTTCCTTTCCAGCGGCAAAAGGCATCGGCATCATACCAATCCACACCGATTACGGGCCGGTCGCTGTGAGTAACCGGACTCACCGTCTCCCACAACCAGGGAGCCGTCCGCCCCGTCGCCATGAGAAACGCGCCATACTGCGCAGTGGTCACCTCATACACGTCCATCATGAAAGCATCGAGCGTCACACGATGCAGAGGCCGTTCATCCTCCAACGCCTGCGTGCCAGAAGCTCCCATCTCGAATGGGCCTTCAGGAATCGATACCATCAGCGTCTCCGTGGGAAGCGGACGATCCAGGGCCTGTGATCGTCTGAGCCGATCCAACTGCGCCTCACTTAAAGAAACGATGCCTGCCAGCATCAGAAGGATGCTCAAAAAGGCCATCCAACGCGGCCGCAGGCGAGAGAAAACCGGAGGCGTAGCCTCTGGGCTACGTTGAGGATTTTGTCGAGACGAGAACAAAGTTGGTGGCCTTTTTCAGCATTCTTCTCAATGGATGATGCCGCCGGCCACCCAATGCCGATCATCCGGCACATCAATGAGGAGCCGGGTAAGATTCATCTGAGCGAGCTGGGAACCGATTTCATCTTCCGTAAATGCCGCGAGCAGCGAATTGTAAAAATCACGACGCAGAATATCGGGGGCGCCCTTCGCATACTGATCCACAATGGCTTGAGCCGCCTCGGGCGACTCCGGCCGCAACAGATCCATGACCAGCACCGGCGAGCCGGGCTTCACGAACAGCCGCAGCTTGTGCCAGAACTGCAACGGATTGGGCAGGTGATGGAGCAGGCTATTGGAGACGGCCGCATCGGCCTGATTGGCCCCGGCAAGATCCTGGAAGCGTTCGCAACGCACGGTCACCCGATCAGACACCCCTGCCTGACGAACGGCCTCCTCGGCTAGCGCAATCATCGGTCGCGACGCATCAATCCCTGTGACGCGACAATCCGGCAAGGCACGAACCAGTCGAACGGGAATGTCACCGGGCCCGCAGCCAAAATCAAACACATGGCCCTGGGAAAACTCCGGGAAGTACTCCCGGAACAACTCGACGAAGCGCTGATTCTCTGAAGAGAAATCCGCCTCGGCATAGGCCTTGGCCTGCAGAGGATCATCCATCAGCTCGGGTTCGAGAACACGATTCATAAAGTACCAGCTTTCAGCTATCAGCCTTCAGCAAATCAGTCCGGATCGAAGATCGAAGGCTGAAAGCTGATTGCTGACTGCTCATTTAAGTTCCACCGTATCGCCAGGCCGAACGACACCCTCCTTCAACACTTTGGCATATACCCGGCTCCAACCTGGATGCTTTTTCTGCGAAATGCGCTGATAGTCTCCATCATGGAACCATCGGGCATTATGACTACAGGGCGAGGTATAGCTCATCACTTCCAATTCGACATCGGGGCCGACGGTGAGCCGTACACCCGGCCGTACAAGTTCCCAGTCCATTCCCGCCAGCGTCAAATTCTCTCCGGAGAAACCCGGCTCGATGGAATGGCCTGCGTGCTGTAATCGCTCGATCACATCCAACGAATAGAGACAAACCGCACGATCCGGGCCACCGTGCACGTTCACATTGCGCTGACGGTCCCCCTCTACACCCTGCACCGTCACACGAGCCTCGAACACCGGCCGCTTCGGCACCCCTCCGTCCGACACGCTGATCTGATGAAGATGCGGATAGGGAGGCCGTCCGCTGTTCATGATCTACTCATCACCTTCACACGACTCAGATCGACGCAGCTCCATCGCCACCCAGCCCTCCTGCTCCCGCCGATTCACCGGATACAACCCCAAGCCGACATATCGTGCCATGACCTCTTCCACCTGCTCAACCAGCAGACCGGAAAAAAAGAGCCGGGAACCGGCCACGCCGTACGCGGCCAGCTCATCGGCCAGCAGCAGGAGCGTCTGCCGGTCGATATTGGCGACCACCAGATCCGGGCGCTTACCCATAGTCACATCGGACAGCGGCCCGCAGATGAGCTGCAACTCCTGGCCGAAGGCATTCTGGGCCGCATACTCCTGAGCACAGTCCACCGCCACAGGATCGATTTCGACGCCGACAGCCGACTGCGCACCCAGCCGCAAGGCCGCCATCGCAAGAATGCCGCTGCCGGACCCGACATCAAGCACCGTTTCACCGCCGCGAATCAGTTCCTCCAGCCACTCCAGCAGCATGCGGGTGGTCGCGTGATGGCCTGTCCCGAAAGCCTGTTTGGGATCGAGGATAATGTCGAGATCGCCGTCCAGTAATGACGCAGACTCCCAACTGGGCCTGATCACCAGCCGGCGCCCGACCCGGAGCGGCTTGACCGACTGCGCCCACTGACGGTTCCAATCCTGGTGCGGCAGCTCCCCGACGTGGACCGCCCCGCTGCTTTGCCCGGAGGGATCGAGCTGATCCAGCGCCGCGAGGACCTGGCCCAACTGGTCTCCACTCCACTGATCCCGAGACCAATAGAGATGGGTCACCCCTTGATCCTCCCATGCGCCACGCACATGAGGATCGCCCAGTAGCCCGAGCAATTCCCCAGGATCAACTGCGCTATGGATACTGACGTCGACCCATTCCTGCATCATCGTCTCTCTCTCACAATCAATTGACGAGCACGAGCCCTTCCCAGTATGGTCGACCTCATCGTGAAGTCCGACCAGGCCACAGCCAGACGCGAACACACACTCACCCGTCTACTACAACGGGGCGAGCGCCTGCACCGGCGCGGCACACAAGCCAGCACACAACTCTCCCGGTGGCGAGGCGTCCTATTTCTGATCGGACTGCTCATCACCGTGAGTCTCTACCGGCTGGAGCACTACGATGCCGGGAACTGGTCGCTCCTGTTGTTCTTCATCGGATTTCTCACGATCGCCGCGTATCATAACAGGCTCGAACACCGGATTCACCGGCTCGCGCTGTGGTCTGGGATCAAGCGCCAACACCTCGCCCGGCTTCGCCTCGATTGGCAGGCCCTCCCGCCTGACCGACCGGTTCAGTCCGCCATGCATCTCTATGCGCATGACCTCGACCTGCTCGGCCCTCGTTCCTTACTGCATCTCCTCGACACGACCACGTCCACACAAGGCCACGACCGGCTCGCGTTCTGGCTCCTCACTCAACCGCCGGACGAACGGACCTGGCAGACCAGGCAACAGCTGGTCAGAGAACTGACTCGACTGACAGGATTCCGGGATCGGCTGAACGTCCAAGCCCGACTGACGGGCGAGGCTGAAATCAACGGACAACGCATTACGGCTATCCTGCAGCATCACCTGCATCTCCCCTATCTGCACATCGTCCTACCGATCCAGACCGTACTCGCTGTCATCACCCTGATTCTCGGCCTCGGCGCGCTGCTCAATCTCTTGCCGGCCTATTGGATGATGTCCTTCGGCCTCTATGCCGTGATCTTTTTTCAGACCGACCAGGGAGAGGAATTGCTTGAGCATGCCGTCGGCCTGCATCACGAAGTCGAGAAGCTGGGCACCGTCTTACAGTTCCTGGAACAACGCGCCCGGAAAGCGGGATCGGCACTCGCCGCCACCTGCTGCGTGCTCACAGAAACGGATAAGGCCCCGTCGGCGTTGATTCGCCGTCTGGCCTTGGTGCTCCATGGCGTCAGCGTCAAAGCCCATCCGCTGGTTCACCTGGTATTCAATGCGCTTTGCCCCTGGGATCTGTTCTTTACCTTCCGCCTGCAACAATTCCAACATCGGATTCAGAACCTGCTCCCGCTGTGGCTAGATTGCCTTGCCGAAGTAGAAGCCGCCTCGGCGCTGGCCACCTTCGCCTACCTGCACCCGTCATATGCCTGGCCGACACCCCACCATACCGAGGCGCTGACCGCCACCGGACTCGGCCATCCGCTCATCCCATCGCAGCACCGTATCGCCAACGACATCTCCTTCGCGCGCTGCGGCACCATCTATCTAGTCACCGGTTCGAACATGTCGGGCAAGAGCACCTTCCTCCGGACGATCGGCATCAACCTCTGCCTCGCGCAAGCCGGTGCGCCGGTCTGCGCACAGAGGTTTGCATGGACCTGGAGCCGTCTGGCCTGCTGCATTCGCGTGGACGACTCTTTGGATGCGGGCTTGTCCTTCTTCTATGCGGAAGTCAAACGGCTGAAAGCGCTCCTCCAGGCGACGGAGGATCGGAACGCTCCCCCGGTGCTCTTCCTGATCGATGAAATTTTCAAAGGCACCAACAACCGCGAGCGGCTGATCGGCAGTCGCGCCTATGTGCGGGCGCTGGCAACAGGCAACGGCTACGGCCTGGTCACAACCCACGATCTGGAACTCGCCGACCTCGACCAATCAATTCCCGGGCTCACCAATTGTCACTTTCAGGAAACCGTCTCAGCCGGCACGCTGCAGTTTGACTATCAGCTTCGCCCAGGTCCCTGCCCGACGACGAATGCCTTGCGGATTATGGAATTGGAAGGGCTGCCGACGGACCGCCCGCCTGGATCATAGCGGGGACGCGTTTCATTGCATCCAGCTCCCCCGGACGAGGGGAAATACCCGCATTCCTTCGCTCCAAGCGACGTTTTCTTTGACCTCCACATGAGCTTGCCCCATAGTTATGCGAACAGTTGCACTTCACCCAGGCGTACCGCATGACTACTCCATCGTCGCATCCGCTTCGCGGTCTCTTGATCGCACAGTTTTTCGGCGCCTTTAACGACAACGCCTGGAAACTCATGGTCGCGCTCCTCGGCATTCGCCAGGTCGCGACGACCATGGCACCAGGCGCGGATCTGGAATCGGCTTCTCAATCGCAAACGACTCTGACCTTCGTCATCTTCACCCTGCCGCTCATGCTGATCTCGCTCGTGGCCGGCGTCGTCGCGGACCGCGTCAGTAAACGGACCGTCATTGTGTCCATGAAAGCCGTCGAGGTCGGCCTCATGGCTGCCGGAACGGTCGCCCTGTTCATCGATCCGGCCGGAGGCATCCTGCCGCTGATCGTCCTCGGCTGCCTGGGTGCCCACAGCGCCCTCTTCAGTCCGGCGAAGTACGGCATCCTGCCGGAGATTTTGCAGCATGACCGGCTCACCCAGGGCAACGGCATTCTTGAATTGAGTACCTTCCTCGCGATTCTTGGCGGCACCGCCGTCGGCGGAATGCTGCTGGATGGCGCAGGCCCTGCCACCTGGCTGGCTCCGCTGGCACTCACGGTGCTCTCCCTCATTGGCTTCGGCGCATCACTGACCGTCCCGGCCGTTCCGGCCGCCCGCGCAGAGGGAGGCATCGGCTCCACTCTGGGCGGTGCCATTCGGGCCGTCCGCTCCGACCAAACCTTGTTCCTCGCGATTCTCGGCGCTGCCTTCTTCTGGACGATCGCCAGCCTGGTCGGCCAGGATATGTTGGTCTATGCCAAGACGGCGCTGCATCTCTCGGACTCGCTCTCCGGCCTCCCCCTTGCGCTCCTGTCGATCGGCATCGGCGCCGGCGCAATGCTCGCAGGCAAGCTATCCGGTGAGCGGGTCGAGTACGGATTGATTCCGATGGGCGCCTTCGGAATCTGTACGTTTCTCCTGCTGCTGGGGCTCTTGGGTCCCGGACTCTACGGCACACTCATCTTGATGGCGGGGCTTGGCTTGTCCTGCGGACTCTTTGTCGTACCCGTAAACTCGTTGATCCAGTGGCATGCCCCCGCCGATCGACGCGGCAGCATCATTGCCCTCTCGAATACATGTACGTATAGTGGCGTACTCATGGGATCGCTCAGCGGCGGCGTTTTTGCTTCACTCGGCCTCTCCACCACCGGCATTCTCCTCGCGGCGTCCGCGGCGACGTTTTTGGGCACGCTCTGGGCCCTGTGGCTGGTCCCCAGCGCCTTCGTCCGTCTCATTCTCATTCTCCTGACGAAAACGGTCTACCGAGTCCGCGTCGTCCACCCCTCGAATGTGCCGCAGACCGGCGGAGCGCTGTTGGTGCCCAACCACATGTCGCTGGTCGACGGCTTCCTCCTGATTGCCAGCCTCGATCGCCCGGTCCGCTTCGTGGTCGATGCCGCCTATGCGACCCATCCGTTGTTCAAATGGGTGATGGACATTATGCGGGTCATCCCGATTTCCTCTTCCGGGGGACCGCGGATCATCCTGCGCGCGCTACGCAGCGCCGGTCAGGCGCTGGACGACGGCGAGATCGTCTGCATCTTCCCGGAAGGGCAAATCACCAGAACCGGAACCCTGCTGCCGTTTCGCCGCGGCTTCGAACGGATCGTCAAAGGACGCACCGTTCCGATCATCCCGGTCCATCTGGATCGTGTCTGGGGCAGCCTGTTCAGCTTCGTGAAAGGACGTTTTATATGGAAGCTTCCGGAACAGATCCCCTATCCGGTCACGGTCTCCTTCGGCGCGCCGCAGCCGGCCGACACCCCGGCGCACGAACTCCGCCGACTCGTGCGCGAGTTGGGCGAAGCCGCCTGGACGCTCCGGAAAGCGGATCAGCAGCCGATCCACCGCCCGGTCATCTCGGCCTGGCGCCGGCATCCCCTTACGTTCGCGATGGCGGACGCGGCACGTCCATCGATCACCGGACTCAAAGCCTTGCTCGGCACCATTACGCTGGCACGCGCGATGAAACCGCATTGGGAAGGTCAACGCTACGTCGGTCTGCTGCTGCCGCCAAGCGTACCCGGCGCGCTGCTCAATGTCGCCGCCGCATTGACCGGAAAAACCAGCGTCAATTTGAACTACACCGTCGGTCGGGTCGGACTGGAGTCGGCAGTCGCTCAGGCCGGCCTCAAGACCGTGCTGACCAGCCGCCTGTTTATCGAGAAGGCCAAGCTCGACATCCCGGGAGGCGTCACCATTTTGTATCTGGAGGATATCGCCAAGACGATTTCCGGCAGCGCAAAACTCATCGCCCTGTTACTCGGACTCTGTGCCCCGATCGGATTGTTAGAGCGGGCCTGCGGCCGTACCACACCCATCAGCCTGGACGATCTAGCTACGATCATCTTCAGCAGCGGCAGCACGGGCGAACCCAAAGGCGTCATGCTCTCGCACTTCGCCATCAACTCGAACGTCGAAGGCGCGGGGCAGGTCATCCACATCAGCAAGGCCGATCGCGCCTTGGGCATCCTGCCCTTCTTCCACTCCTTCGGGTATATGCTGCTCTGGTTCTATGCGCGCCATAACACCGGCATCGTCTTTCATCCTTCACCACTGGATGTCGGCGCCATCGGTGAACTGTGCAGCAAGTACCGCATTTCCCTGCTGGTCGTCACTCCGACCTTCTTACAGCTCTATTTGCGCCGCTGCACGCCGGAACAATTCAGTTATCTGCGTGTCGTGCTCACGGGTGCGGAAAAACTCCCGCTTCGCCTTGTGCAGGCATTCCAAGACAAGTTTGGAATCGTTCCTGTCGAAGGCTACGGGGTGACAGAATGCGCCCCGGTCATTTCGTCCAATTGTCCGGACTTCCGCGCCTCCGGTTTCTATCAGGTCGCCTCGCGCCGCGGCACCGTCGGCCAGCCGTTCCCCGGTGTGTCGGTGCGCATCGTCGATCCCGAGACCTGGGCCATCCTGCCGCCCGGCCAGGCGGGCATGCTCCTGGTGAAAGGACCGAATGTCATGAGCGGCTATCTGGGCCGCGAAGACCTCACATCCAAAGCCATGAAGGACGGCTGGTACATCACCGGCGACATCGCGACCTTGGACGAGGACGGCTTTCTCACGATCACGGATCGCCTCTCCCGCTTCTCGAAAATCGGCGGCGAGATGGTCCCGCACGGGAAAGTCGAAGAAGCGCTGCAACAGGCGGCCGGCGCCGAGCTGCAAGTCTTTGCCGTGACCGGTCTCCCGGATGAGAAAAAGGGCGAACGGTTGGCCGTGCTCTACACCATCGACGAGGCGACCATCCCGGCTGTACTCGACAAACTCGCCGCCAGCGGGTTGCCCAATCTCTTCATCCCGGCCAAGAGCCAATTCGTGAAAGTCGACGCGCTGCCGATCCTCGGCACCGGCAAGTTGGATCTTCGCGGGGTCAAACGGATAGCCATGGAGCGATTGGCTGCGGATGGCACCCGCGAATGACCGCCCACCTCGCGGAACGTCGCGTGCTCCTCACGCTCGTCGTGTTTGGCCTGATCCTTTCAGGTCTCAACCCGAAACATCACGGCGTCTGGCTCCTGGAGGCCTTTCCCGTACTGATCGGGATTCCCATCCTGATCCGTACTCATGACCGGTTCCCGCTCACCCCCTTGGCGTATCGAATGATGGCCGGGCATGCCATCATTCTCCTGGTCGGAGCCTATTACACCTATGCCGAGGTTCCCCTGGGCCAATGGGTGCAAGACGCCTTCGGGCTTGCGCGCAATCACTACGATCGTCTCGGACACCTGGCACAGGGTTTTGTGCCCGCCATCGTGATGCGCGAACTCCTCCTGCGGACATCCCCGCTGCAACGAGGGGGCTGGCTCTACTTCCTGGTCTGCTCCACCGGCCTCGGGCTCAGCGCCTTCTATGAACTCTTGGAAGGCGCCAGCGCGTTCGTATTCAACCAATCCGCCACAACCTTTCTCGCCACCCAAGGCGACGAATGGGATACGCAGTGGGACATGTTCATGGCCCTGATCGGCGCCATCACGGCACAACTGCTGCTCGCCGGGGTGCATGATCGACAGCTTCGCGCTCAACCCGGCTCACAGATGAGTTCACACGCCCCACCAATCACGGTTGCCGGTATTCTACTCGCCACCACAGTCGTGTTCGACCCGGGCCCTGTCATAGCCGCACCGGCAATTGACGGAACGACGCCTCCATCTGCTGCGCAGATCGGCCGGTCACCATTGCGACAAGAACCGCTCGGACTCTTCGACGGATCGGCCTTCACCGCCACGACCGGTCGATGCAGCGACTGCGGCACGCCGCCGCAAGCCCTGTGGTACTTTGCCGATGAAACCATTGCGATTCCCCTGGCGCAGGAACAACAAGGAGTCGCCCATCAGCCGCCCTTCCTGGTGTGGCTGGGTTCTCCGGAATTAATTCCCCTCGCCACTCTTGGACCGGAGCAGACTCATCTTGACATCCCCGACATCGGCTCCATTGCTCTTCGCCTGACGCCGAAGCTCCCGGCCAATCAGTCGTACTACAACGAGGCCACCGCAGACTTCTTCAGGTCGCACCCCTTGCGCCTGCGCGGCCGCACCGTCTCCGCAGCGGAGGGATCTGCGTTCGAAGCCCGCACTATTTGGCCGACGGACTATCTCCTCACACCCGATCGGGCGCGCACGGTCGCCGCCGACGACCGAACGATCTCACACCTCATGGAAAACACGGACGGGCTTCCCGCAGACACCATCACGACCCGCCTCTTGTGGGGGAAAGCAGACGGATCATGGTCCGGCAAGCCGGTCCTTGGCGCGATCCTGAACGGTGCGCAAGGCGACGACGACGAAGCCCACGGGGGACACTTCGGTATCGTGACGGGACGCGTCGGTCCGCATGGCGAATGGGCCGACTGGCTGGTGAACAACTTTTACGACGCCGACGTGGTCAGCGAAAAGGGCATTCTCCCCGCGATGGTCCCCATGGACAACTACCTCATGGACCTCAACAGCGGGCAATCCTACTATCGGCCAAGCGCGCTCCTCGTGCTGGTCCTGAAACAGGATCGCATCCCGGCTGCCTATCAAGCCGCTATCCAGGACGTGTTTCGCCGCTTTTACCGGCACGAGCTGGATTACGATCACTCGCTGCTCAACTGCGCGGGACTCAGCATCGATCAACTCCGCACCCTCGGCTGGCAGATTCCTTACCAAGGCGCCAGCAACCGGCTGAAGGCGACGGCGGGCTATGTCTACATGGCCGCCTCAGATCGCAGCCTGACCAGCGGGCTGAAGGTGTATCGCTATTTTTCAGAGGAACTCACCCGCCTGCTGCCGCGGGTCAGCTTTGAGGCGATCGGAAACGATCTCCTCCACCTCCTGCAGCAATCCGATCCGCAGCGACCGCTCACTCCCTTCGAGCACTGGCTGACGGAAGATGTTGAAGCCGTGCTCTATGTTCACATCCCGCAGATTCCCTCCAGCCGCGCGATGGGCACCTCTGCCGTGGCATCGCTCGATGAATATCAGCAGCGCGTGCCATCGGACCGGTCGAAGTGGAAATCGGTCCCCGTGCCGCCTCGCCCGTTTCCACCTGAGCTGCGCGTGGCTCCGGCGCCGGTCGAAGCGGCAACGATTCCAGGTTCTGTGCTCGCACTCACAGCCGGCTGCATGGTCGGGTTGGTCTGGCTAGGCCGCCTCCTGATCCGTAAGCGATAGCCAATTTCGCCTGTGAAGACGGCGCGGTCGACTATCGAACAAGGGCGATTTGACTTGGCTTTCCGAGTCGGCATGCTACGCTGGCACATACTTGTAGGAATGCTCAGAGCGCGATGGCCAGTATCTACCAACTCAAGCCTGCATTTCAGAATGTCCTGCGCCCCCTCACTCATGCGCTGGCGGCTGCGCACGTGACCGCGAATCACGTCACCCTGACAGCCCTGGCACTATCCTGCATTGTCGGCGGCGCGATGGCCTCGCATCCTGACCAGACCTCACTGCTTCTACTTCTCCCGGGAACGCTGTTCGTTCGCATGGCCCTGAACGCCATCGACGGCATGCTCGCCCGCGAACACAATATGAAAACGCGGCTCGGCGCCGTCCTGAACGAATTGTGCGACGTGGTGTCTGACACCGCCCTCTATCTGCCGCTGGCGCTGGTCCCAGGCTTCAATCTCTGGCTGGTGGTAGCCCTCGTCATCCTGGCTGTGATGGTAGAGATGGTCGGCGTGGTGGCAGTTCAGATCGGTGCAGCCCGCAACTATGCCGGCCCGATGGGTAAGAGTGATCGAGCGTTTGCATTCGGACTGATCGCCCTCCTGCTCGGACTTGGCGTGACAGAAGGAACCTGGGTCACCGCCGCGCTGTCCATCATGCTGCTGCTCTCGCTCTTCACGATCTACAACCGTGCCAGCCTGGCGTTACGGGAGGGCGCGCACTGATGCTGCCGCATATCACGCCATCGGTCCTGACGGCCCTGGGCGGCGTCCTCGGCATTCTGGTGGTCGCCTCGCTCATCGCCGCGCTGCTGAAACGGCTGTATCCGGACAAGAATTATACGGAGTTAATCCAGCGTATCCGGTCCTGGTGGATCATGATCGGGATTTTCTCCGGCGCCATTCTCCTCAGCCAAACAGCCTCAATTTTCTTCTTTGCCTTCGTCAGCTTTCTCGCACTGAAAGAATACCTATCCCTTATTCCGACCAGACGCGCGGATCGCCGCGTGCTGTTCTGGGCCTATGCCGCGATTCCTTTCCAGTACTACTGGGTCCACGAGCACTGGTACGGCATGTTCATCATCTTCATCCCCGTGTACCTCTTTCTCCTGCTGCCCATGAGGATGGTCATCATCGGGGACACCAAGGACTTTCTCCGGGCGGCCGGCACGCTGCACTGGGGCCTCATGACGATGGTCTTCAGCCTCAGCCATGCGGCCTTCTTTCTGGTCCTTGACGGGACCAGAAACCCGGCAGGCGGAGGCGCCGGATTGGTCCTGTATCTGATCTTCCTCACGCAGTTCAACGACGTCGCCCAATATGTGTGGGGGAAGCTCACCGGACGCCATAAGATCATCCCGAGAGTCAGCCCCAACAAGACCTGGGAAGGATTTCTTGGCGGAGTGGGAACGACCACTGCCCTGGCGATGCTCCTGGCTCCCCACCTCACCCCCCTGACGCTCGTCGAATCACTCGGTGCGGGGCTCCTCATCGCGTTAGGCGGTTTCATCGGCGACGTGACCATTTCGGCATTGAAACGAGATATCGGAGTCAAAGACAGCGGCAGCCTGTTGCCCGGCCATGGCGGCATCCTCGATCGAATCGACAGTTTGACCTACACCGCCCCGCTGCTGTTCCACTATGTCTATTACCTGCACTACTGAGAGTCCATCGTGCTGCAACAACTATTCTTTCTGGTGATCGTTCGTCCCCTGGTCCTGATCGTGATCGGCCTGAACATTCGCCATCGCGAACGGATTCCCCTGAAAGGGCCGGCCATCGTCGTCTCCAACCACAACAGCCATCTGGATACGCTCGTCCTCATGACCCTGCTTCCCTGGCCGCTCTTGCGGCACCTGCGACCGGTGGCGGCAAAGGACTATTTCTTCCGCAACCGCCTCCTTGCATGGTTTGCGTTGAACATCATGCACATCATTCCGCTTGAGCGTGAGGTCATCGACCGGCACCAGGATCCGTTAGCCGCGTGCACTGAGGCGTTGGAAAACGGGGAGATTCTGATCCTCTTTCCGGAAGGATCGCGGGGAGACCCGGAACAGATGGGCACGTTGAAGACGGGCATCGCCCATCTGGCCAAGCGCAACCCCGAGGTTCCCATCACACCCATCTTTCTCCACGGCCTCGGCAAAGCCCTGCCGAAAGGGGAAGCCATTCTGGTCCCGTTCTTCTGCGATGTGTTCATTGGGGAACCCATTCGTTGGAGCGGCGATCGAACAAGTTTCATGATAACGCTCGAACAAGAGATCAAAGCCCTAGCAGATGAAGGATACAGACCTGCGTGGGAATAATCGGTGACTTCGGATAATATGAAAGAGACACGCAATGAATAACACCGCCACTAAATCATTGATCGATTGTCACGTGCACCTGGCCGCCCTGCCCGACGGCGACAACGGCTGCTACATCTCGCCGAAGATGCTGAAGAGCCCGCTCTTTCGCTTCCTGTTTTGGAAGCACGGCCTCTCCGTTGACCGCCCGCGTGAAGCCAATGAGAAGTATCTGGAGGATCTACTCGTTGAATTACGCGCCTCCCGCCATGTGCAAAAGGCCGTAATGCTCGGCATGGACGGGGTCTACGATCACAATGGACGACTCAACAAGACCCATACCGATTTCCTCATCAGCAACGACTACGTCCTGAAAACCGCGCAGGCTCATCCGAATGAACTGCTCGCAGGCGTATCCATCAATCCCCAACGGCGGGACGCGATCGACGAAGTCCACCGCTGCGCCGATGCCGGTGCGGTGCTGGTGAAAGTCCTCCCGAACGCCAAGCAGTTCGATCCGGCCAATCCCAACTACAAACCCTTCTATCGCGCATTGGCCGAACGCAAGCTGCCCTTCCTGAGTCACGTCGGCTACGAGTTCAGTCTGATCGGGAAGGATCAATCGGTCGGCGATCCTGAGCGGCTGCGTGTTCCTCTCGAAGAAGGCGCCACGGTCATCGCCGCCCATGCCTGCAGCTACGGGTTGATCCTTTATGAGAAGTTTCTTCCGACCTTGCGTGACCTCGTCAACCGCTACCCCAATTTCTATTCGGACATCTCGGCCCTCACGCTGCCGAACCGGTTCCGGATGCTCTTGCACCTCCGCAACTACCCTGAAGTCCACGAGCGCCTGCTCTTCGGCACGGACTATCCGCTGTCCGTCTTTCACATCGCCGCCTGGGGACGCGTCGCCTTCGGCACGTTGCGCAAGATGATCAAGACCAAGAACCGCTTCGACCGGCAGGTTGAAGTGTGCACCGGGCTGAAGCTGGGCTTCCGCTCTCTCGGCGACATTCTTCCCCATTCAACGATTCAATCGATCCGATAGTCAGGCACACCGATGGACCGCAATCAGATACTCGCCTCGCTTCGCGAAAGGATTCTCGCCTTCGCGACATCACGAGTATCGAGAGACCATGCCGAAGATCTGACCCAGGAGACGCTGGTGGTCCTTCATGAGAAGTACCCCGCGGTCACCGACTTGACCGAACTGGTCCCCTTGGCATTTCAGGTCTTGCGGTTCAAGATGCTCGACGCCCACCGCAAGGCCTTCCGGCGAGGCGAGTACAATCAGGAGTCGGTCGAGGAATTGCCGCTGGCCGATCCCGGTGCTGATCCGGCGACGCAGCTTGACCAACAACAGCGCGTAGACCGGTTACTCGCGGCAGTCATGCAACTCGGCGAGCGCTGCCGGGAACTCTTCAAGTGGAAGCTGGAGGGGAAAACCTTTCCCGAGATTCAGAAGATCATGGGGCAACAGTCAATCAATACGATCTATACCTGGGATCTTCGATGCAGAAAACAGCTGTTGGCGGCGATGGACGGCAGTTGGGAATAACCAATGGCTGAACACGAACTGGAAAAACTCCTCGGCGGTTTTGCAGCGGATACGCTGACGCCGGAGGAACGCCGGCAGCTCTTTACCGCCGCCATGCAGGATCAGCAACTCTTCAATGCCCTGGCCGACGAGCAGGCACTGAAAGAGCTGTTGACCGATCCGGCTGTGCGACGCCGTTTACTCCAATCCTTGAGCAATATAACTCCGGCTCCTGCCGGCGGGTCCGCCTCATGGCTGGACTGGTTCCGGCGGCCCGCCAATCTCGCCCTGGCCGGAGGACTCGCGACCGCCGTCTTCGCGGTCGTCCTCGGCACCAAGGTCTATCGGGAGAGCCTGAAAGAAGCAGTCCAATCGGTTGCGACCGAAGCAACACCACCTGTCGCCCCATCCATTCCTCCGCCCGCAGGGTCACAGCCGTCAGCGCCCAAGCCGGCTGAGTCAAAGGCAACAGCACAGGATAATCAGAATCTCTCAGCAACCGTCGCCAAGAAGGACTCAGTGTCGGATACGCATACCACCAACGAACGAACAGCCACCGTACCACCCCAGGCAAGCGTTCCAGCTGATACCATTCGCGACTATGCGCCGGAGAACGCACAACCAGAAGCAGATCGGAAACAGGCGGCGGCACCAGCCGTCTCGATGGGGAAGGCCTCAGAGGAAGCCGCTGTAAGAACCGAGCGTCCGCGCGCCGCCGGTTCGGTGCCTGCAGCGGCCATGCCTGAAGCCAAGACAGCGCAGACAACGGCCGGAGCATCCTTGTCAGAAACCAGTTCCTCCACCGTTAGCGCACGTGGATTGTTCTATGGCGTCGGCGCCGATACCGGGAGAACCGCCCAAGCCCAGGAACGCACTATGAAGCCCCTGGCCGAAGCAGAGCCGCAGACGAGTCCGTTGAAGCGCAAGCTCGAAGGGCTCTCCCAACTCGGCAAAGCTGCTGCCCCTCCAATACCCGACAAGCCCCTCGGGCTCCGCTACAGTTTTGTGATCAGCACTCCCGACGGGCAGGATCAGGAAATCGATGCAGCCGCAGCGTCCAGGATTTCAACGCCCGTGCAGTTGACCATTGAAACCAATCAAGATGGCTACATTCAGGTATGGCGAAATGTGGGATCGGCCAACACCCAACTGCTGCTGCCGCAGAAAGACAGCGGTCACATTTCGCAGAAGATTCAGGCAGGACAGCGGCAGCGCCTGGTCCTGCCAGCTGACAGCGGGACCGTGATCGTCCGTCTTTCTCGTATCCCGTTCGGACCCATCTCACGACAAGAGGCCGCGCTCCTCAACCGGCGTTCGCCGAATCTCCTTCAGGAATCAGCAACCACTCCCCATCCGACAGGCTCGCAAGAACTGGCCACCTACGTAGTCAGCCAGGATCCCTCCCCCACTGCGCATATCGCTGTCGACATTCTGCTGACCCGCCAGCAATAATCCTCATTCACGACGCAAGCGAAGGGCCCATACTTTTCATATGCCGACGGAACAACCCAGCTACCGGGGCCCCGCATTCCTGTCCTACGGATTCCGCCCGTTCTTTCTCAGCGCCGCGCTCTTTGCCGGTGTGGCGATTCCAGTCTGGGCGCTTATTCTGACAGGATGGACGGATTCACCCTTCCGCTATGCTCCTCGCGATTGGCACGTGCACGAGATGCTCTTCGGTTTTCTGCCCGCGGTGATCACCGGGTTCCTCTTGACCGCGATGCCAAACTGGACCGATCGGCCTCCGCTCAGAGGCACGCCGCTGCTGGCCTTATTGGCACTCTGGTTGGCCGGACGCCTGACGATCGCCATGCCGTGGCCGACGCCGCTGGTTTCGGCTCTCATCGATGCGGGATATCTGGCTGTGCTGGCCGCCATTGTCTGGCGGGAAATCATAGCGGGGAAAGCCTGGGATCGCGCACCGATCGGCATCGTCATCAGTCTCTATGCGGCCGCCAATATCCTGTTTCATGTGCTGGCGCTGGGGGGATCAGAGACTGATCTTCCCGAACGGATGGCCATCGCGCTGATGATGCTATTGCTGACGCTCATCGGGGGGCGTGTGACACCCAGCTTCACCAGCGATTACCTAGCCGAACGAGGCCGTCCCGACCAGCTGTCATCATTCTCCCGATTCGATGGACTTACGATTCTCCTTACGGCCGTCGCCGCACTTTCCTGGGTGATTCAGCCGCAAGCCATCACGACAGGATGGTTCTTAATCATCGCAGGGCTGGCCAACATCGTCCGCCTCTCGCGCTGGCGCGGCTGGGCAACGTGGCGCGAGCCGATCGTGCTGATCCTGCATGTGGGGTATGGCTGGCTCGCGTTCTCGCTGCTCATCATCGGCGGAGCGACGCTCGGATTCGGCCTGAAACCGGCCGATGCGGTGCACGCGCTTACGACCGGCGCAGTCGGTGCGATGACCATGGCGGTGATGACCCGCGCCAGCCTCGGTCACACCGGGCGACCGAAAGAGGCCGACCGCCTGACCGTCCTGATCTATATGCTGGTCAATCTTGGTGCACTGCTGCGAGTCTTCGGACCAATGACAGGTCTCCCGGCGAATCTCATGCTCGGCGCAGCGGCGGCAGCTTGGAGCGCCGCCTATCTTCTCTTTGCCGCAGTTTACGGCCCCTACCTCACTCGCCCCAGCCTCGACGAGTGACGCCTCGCTACAGCAACACCTGGCGTAGCGCAAACAAGTCTTTTACGGCAGTCCATTGCGCAACTCCGTGCCATGCATCCTGGCGAAGAGATCCCAGTCGAACTGCTTAGGCGACACGGCATGGAGCGGAATCGCGTCGATCGCGCCGCGCTCGCGATACGCCAGCATACAACCCACGACATCCTCCGGACGTTCCACTAAACGATGGACCGTCTCATAGGCCAAATG
>WBZP01000645.1_pt1 | contig 46519 bp, 37 predicted proteins | sample 5204301 | NCBI WGS metagenome assembly WBZP01 (sample SAMN12412401, study PRJNA552823) | activated sludge metagenome | isolation source: activated sludge from nitrification reactor of wastewater treatment plant... | place: USA: Pennsylvania | collected 2017
GGCGATCCGCACCGTCCCGACTTTCTCGGGGGTTCCGCTGTACGTCTCGCGCTACAGCGAATAGAAACACGTACCCGACGATTTTCACCTTCGCACCGGTCGGTGTTCCGCTGTACGTCTCGCGCTACAGCGAATAGAAACTCACCCGGACGCAGGCTTGCGCCCAGGAACTCCATGTTTCGCTATACGTCTCGCGCTACAGCGAATAGAAACGTGTAGGTCCACTTGACCTCGAGGACCGGCTGTTCCGCTGTACGTCTCGTGCTACAGCGAATAGAAGCGGTCAATGACCACGTTCTGGGCGGGGATCATGTTGTTCCGCTGTACGTCTCGCGCTACAGCGAATAGAAACCCGCGGGTCGGAGTCCAGCCCTGCACGGTCGTGCGGGTTCCGCTGTACGTCTCGCGCTATAGCGAATAGAAACTTGAGCTCGCGCAGCGCTTTGCGGTTCTCCCGGTTCCGCTGTACGTCTCGCGCTACAGCGAATAGAAACAATAGAAACAGTACTGGCTCGCACCGCAGGTCCGGTGGTCGACTCGTTCCGCTGTACGTCTCGCGCTACAGCGAATAGAAGCGCGGCGAGCCGCCGGTGGATACCAATGGGGGGGTCCGCTGTACGTCTCGCGCTACAGCGAATAGAAACGTGCGCCCAAGCCGCAACGGCGAAATCAACGATGGTGTTCCGCTGTACGTCTCGCGCTACAGCGAATATTAACCTGCTCGCGTCACCGCGTATACTTGCGTCTCGCCAGAGTTCCGCTGTACGTCTCGCGCTACAGCGAATGGAAACACCCGCCGGTCTTGCCTGCAGCTTGACGGCGCCTACGCCAGTCAGGACACCGGCGGCGGCGACTGGCTGATCACGCGAAACAGCGCGCGGCCGCGCGAGAGAGGGCGCGGCCGCGGCATACGGGCTGGTGGGTCGTCGGGCACGAAGCCCGAGGGAGGCTACGCGCGGGCGTCGGCGACGGCGGAGCTCTCCAACAGGTGCAGGGCCTTGCGCAGGTGCAGGTTGAGGGCCCGGTTGTCGAAGGTGACCCGGCGCTGGCCGAAGGCGTCGATGAGGGCGGTGAGGTCACCGACCCGTGAGGTGGTGCTCTCCAGGGCGGCGTCGAGGGCGGGGAGCACCTCGGCGAAGCGCTCCTGGACGCCGAACTTGCCGACCAGGTCTCGCCACGTGCCCAGGCTCATCTGTAGGATCCGCAGCGCGGTCGACGTCGACTTCAGCTCGTCGCGCACCGACTCGGTGGCGGTGAGGTTGCGGGTGATGCCCCGCTCGACACCGTCCATGCCTTGACGGAGGGCACCGGCCAGGGTGTGCACGGCGAGGTCGGAGGTCTGCGGGTCTTCCTCGTCGTCGACGAGCGCCACCACGTAGCGGCCCGCCATCTCGGCCTGCAACTGTGCCAGGGCGACCCGGAAGGTGAGGTCGCTTCGGCTGGCGGCCAACTCGGTGACGTGCGTGGCGAGCTGGTCGACGGCCGCACCGATGGCCTCGCACTTGGCGTCGACAACCGGGGCAGCGTTGGCCAGCAACGGTGCCGCGTCGCCGCAGTCACGGGCCGCCGCGGAGGCGGCGTGCACGGCGCTCTCGAGGGTGTGGATGGCCTGCTGGGTCGCCTTGAGCTGGCCGTCGAGCTCGTCGGCGTCGTCGCGGAAGGTGCGCAGATCGATGGCCAGCGCGCGCACCTGGGCGTCGACCTCGCCGATGGCGTCGAGGGTGAAACGCAGCGCCCCGGGCGCCTGGGGGCGGGCCGGGATCGACACGTCGGAGCCGCGGGCCTCGGTCTCGGCGGGCAGCATGGCGCGCACGAACTGGGCGTAGTCGGCGAAACCGAGCTCGGCCAACCCCTCGGTCAGTAGGCCGGCGCCGAGCTCGGCGGCTTGCGCTGCCGTCGACCCCTTGGCGCGCGCGGCGTTCTCGGCGGCGCGCACGCTCTGGTAGAGGGTCCAGGCGGTGTCGCGCAGGTCCGTGCGGGCCGGGCGGGTGCGCACCGAGAGGAAACCCTCCGCGACCGGCACGATGCTGGCCATGGCCCAGTAGGCGCTGCCGTCGCCGGCGAGGTTGAGCACGTATGCCGCCGTCGGCTCGCCGGCCAGCAGCGCGTCCCAGACGATCCGGAAGGCGCCACCGGGCATGTCCGGGTGGCGAATGAGGTTGTGCGGCGCGCCGATCAGGTCCTCGCGCGGGTGGCGGGCGATCCGCACGAAGACCTCGTTGGCCTGGCCGATCACCCCCTTGGCGTTCGTTGTCGAGAAGAACATGTCTTCGCGGCCGACGTCGTGGGTGGCTCCGGTGGGTGTGGTGGATGGCATGGGCAGGTCCGTTCGATGAGCGCCAGGTGATGGGAGCACACGGTCTCCCCGCCGCGCACTTTCCTGACTGATCGGACAAATGCCACCTAGAGTTACTGTGACATGCGTCACACGCGCCTGCCTGTCAGGCGAGACGCGAGAGCTGCGCGAGACGGGCTCAGCCGGCGCACGTGGCACCGAGTCGTCGGGCCGGGACGTCGGCGCGCCGTATCTGGCACCCCGCGATCGGGTCCTTGTCACCATCGTCGTCTCGGCGATCGGTCCGCATCGTCCGCGCCAAGGAGGCCACCGTGCCGCACCTCGCTCCCTCGTTGCGGGAACTGGTCGACTCACCGTGGACTCGGGTGACGGCGGGACTGTTGGTCGCCGCGAGCCTGGTCGGCGGGGGCCTGTATGCCGTGTTGCGCGACCCTGGGGCCGACGCGCGTGGCTGTGAAGTGCGTTCTCCGGTAAGGGTGTCCGTGGCCCCTGACATCGCTGCGGTCGTCACCGACATCGCCCGACGGGTCAGCTCCAGGGAGTCCGGCTGTGTGTCGGTGCAGGTCACCGAGGCAGCCCCGGAGCGGGTGCTGGCCGACGTGTCCGCAGGGGGCCGCGCCCCCGACGTGTGGATCCCCGACTCGACCCTGTGGTTGACCCGCGCCAAGCAGGACAAGGTGCTCGCCGCCCTCGATGCCCCGGCGATCGCGACCAGCCCGCTCGTGCTCGCCCTGCCGAAGGCCACTGCCACCCGACTGCAGCCGACCGGCCGACCCACCGTGGAGAACCTCGTGACCGGCTCGGCCGCCGGCACACTGCGAGTGCGCCTGGCCGCGGCACGGTTGGCCCCCGAACGGGTCGGCACCATCCTGGCCCTGCAGGCGGCGACCGCCCCTCGCCCCGACGGCCGCGGCGCCTTCGCGGCGCTGCTGCGTGGGGCCGTGCTGGCGCCCAAACTCGACGTCACGAGCAGCGACGGCCGCAGCGGCAGCCTCGCCCTTGCCTCCTCGCTCGCCGCCGCCTCCGACGTGGTCGCCACGACGACCGAGCGGGCCGTCTGGTCGGCCAACGCCGGCTCGGCGACACCCATGGTCGTCGCGGTCTACCCGGGCGCCGGCACTTACGACTATCCGTATGCCGTGCTGACCACCACCGCGCGCACCCGCACCGCCGCGGGCGTGCTCCTCGATGAGCTGCTGTTGCCCAGCTCCCAATCGCTCATCCGCAGCGCCGGATTCCGTGATGCCACCGGCAGACCCGGCTTCGATCTGACGAGCGAACGGGGCGTCGACGGTGCCCAGGCCGTCACTCCGAAACGGCTCGACGAGCAGTCCTTGGAGCAGGCCGAGAAGTCCCTCGCGGCAGTGCGCCTCGACGCCCGCCTGCATGCTGTCATCGACGTCTCCGGCTCGATGGCCTGGGGCTTGGCCGGTAAAGAGGCCGGCGGTCCGTCCCGACTGTCCATCGCCCTTGCTGCTGCCGGCGCCGGCCTAGGACTCTACCCCGACACCACCGAGGTCGAACTGTGGGCCTTCTCCGCGCCAGGGAGCGGGCGCGCGGCATACACGAAGGTCGTCCCCATGACGATGCTCGATGCGAAAGGGCGGGCCGACCTGACGGCGGGGCTGCGCACCCTGCGGCCGCTCGGTGACACCGCGCTCTACTCCACGACGCTCGCCGCGGTGCGCGAGGCCCGGCGCAGTTGGCTGCCGGGGCGAGTCAACGCGGTCGTCGTGCTCTCCGACGGCGCCGACACCGAGGGCGCCATGTCGTTGGAGCAACTCACCCAGACCCTCGCCGCCGAGGCGTCGGCCGACCAACCGGTGCCGGTCATCACCATCGCTTTCGGCCCGGACGCGCCGGTCGACGCGCTGGCGGCGATCAGCAAGGCGACCGGTGGGGCCGGCTACCGGGCCTCGAGCGCCGACGAGATCCGCCAGGTCTTCCTCGACGCCATGGGGCAACGCGCCTGCCGGCCCAACTGCGGCTGACGGCGCCCGCCCATCGCCAACGACGCGGCTCGGCGCGGCTCAGTCGAACTGCCAGCTACGCTTCGACAGGCCGAACCAGAAGCCTTCCACCGCTGCGTGATTCACCAGCGACCCGGCCTCGGCCGCAGCGCCGAGGGCGACGTAGATCGGCGCCCAATGCTCCGTGCGAGGGTGCGCCTGCGCCATGCCGGGCGCGGTGCGGTCGGCGTCCAGCAGCGTGTCGATGTCGCCGCGGGCCAATGCCTCGGCGGCCCACTGGTCGAATTCACGTGACACCGCGGGCGGCGGCGCATCGGCGGGCTGCCGCGGGTCGAACCAGCGCAGATTGTGCGTCGTGAAGCCCGACCCGACGATGAGGGTGCCCTCCTCGCGCAACGGCGCCAGCTGCCGACCCAACTCGAAGAGCGCCTGGGGGCGCAAGGTCGGCAGGGACAGTTGCACCACCGGCACGTCGGCCGTCGGGAACATCTCCGCCAGCGGCACGTACGCCCCGTGGTCGAGCCCGCGGCCCTCGTCGCGGGCCACGGTCAGACCGGCAGTCGCGAGCAATCCAGCTGTGCGAGAGGCGAGCTGCGGGGCGGGCGGCGCGGCATACGTGACCTCGTAGTAGCGCTGCGGGAAGCCCCAGAAGTCGTACAACAACGGCGCGCCGGTCGTCGAGGACAACGCGATCGGGGCGGCCTCCCAGTGTGCCGACACCATGAGGATGTCGCGGGGCCGCGGCAGCGTCGCCGACCACGCCGCGAGCTCGCCCGGCCAGACCGGGTCGTCGGCCAGCGGCGGCGCGCCGTGGCTGAGGAAGAGCACCGGGGCGGTCGACATGAGCCCTCCAGATGATTGAGCGTTCAATGAGTATGCCGGTGAACGCGCACCGCTGTCGACCCATTCCGACGTGGACAGGGCACGTGAGGTGACCGCCCGGCCGAGTCCTAGCATGGGCGCGAGGCCGCGTTCAGGGAGCGGCCCGACATTCAGGGGTCGCGATGCTCTGTCCCGGGTGTGGCGCACATGGCGTCGACGGTGCTGATCGATGCCTTGCCTGCGGCCGGCTGCTGGCCGCACCACCACAGCCGCCGGCCTCGCCACAGCCTTCGTGGCCGGCATCTGCTCCGTGGCAGCCCCAGCCGCACGGCCACCTGTCACCCGTGTTTCCGCCACCCGTGTCCCCGCCAGCCGTGTCCCCACCACCCGTGTCCCCGCATCCCGCGACTCTGCCGCCGGGGTGGCCACCGGTGACATCGCACGGCCCAGGGGTGGGGCCGGTGCGGCGGCGCGGCCTGGGTATGCCGGTCAAGGTCCTCATCGGCGTCGCGGGGGCGCTCGTCCTCGCGTTGGTCGCGTCGGGGGTGTTCTGGTTCGCCCGGCGCGACCGGGGCGCACCGACTCAGCTGCTGCTACCCGACCTCGCCGCGGCCCCGACGCGGGTCTGGTCACGGACCACCGTGGATCTCGTCGGGGGCCGGCTCAAGTGCGCCGAGACCCACACCTGCCGGATCGACGGACGGATCCACGAACAGGGCGACACGGTCGCGGTCACGGTCCACGGCAAGCGCGAGTTGTGGGACAGCAGCGAGCACGTCGTGCTCATCGGGTTGGATCTGGCGACCGGGCAAACCCGCTGGAGCCGCGACGGGAAGCCGACAGCGGTGGTATGCACCCCCGACGTTGAGCCGCGCCTCATCCTGTGCGCCGTCACCATCGACGACGCGGCCGCGCTCGAGGTCATCGACCTCACCTCCGGGACGGCCACTCATCGTGTCGAGTTGCCCGGGCGGGGCAGACAGTGGCCGCAGCTGGTGCGTGGTGAACGGTATGTGGTGAGCGAATCCGACGACGAGCACTTGGCGACGGTGACCAAGGTGTCCGCGGCCGGTGTCAAGGAATGGGAACGCGTCGTCGCGGTGGGGCGCGGTTCGTCAAGCCTTCGTGCGGTAGGCGATCTGTTGACCGTCGGGGTCGCCGCCGAGGGGGAGCGGTCGGTCTTCCTGGACCCGCGCACCGGCGCCCCGCTCGGGTCGGCTCCGCCGGGCTGGGATCAGGTGACCCCATCCGTCGCCGACACCCTGGCGGGGCTGCCGCCACTGTCCGTCACAGTGAGCCAGACCTCCGTGGCACTACGGGCGGGCAACACCAGCGACGCCGTGCATCCCCTGTGGGAGGAATCGAATCGCTACCCGGTCGGGTTCTGCCGCGGCGAGCTGCTACTCACTGTCGCCGCCGGCCCAGGGGCCGGCGATCTCGAAGCCGTCGACCCGCAGTCCGGAGTCCTCGACTGGACGACACCCAACGCGCTCGTGGTGGGCTGCGACCCGAGCCACGTCGTGGTGTTGGACCGAGTCGGCTTCTCGGCCCTCGATCTCGCCGACGGGCATCAGGTGTGGCAGGTCGCCACGCCCGCGGGCCACGTGCTGGGCACCAGTTCGGTCGGGGGGCGCACCCACCTGCTGCATGCCTCGATCAACGCCGACCCTGATGTCGTCTCGATGTGGCGTTGAGATCGGCCGTAGGGTTCGACCGTCGGGATGTCAACGAGCACGCCGCGCGGCGAGAGAGCGCCTGTGACGTCGTCGGCGGGCGTGCTGGCACGCGACCTGCGCCGCCGCCATGTGCGCCATCATGACTCGCGGCGCGACACCACGAACATGTCACGTGGTCTTTCCAGGCCGGTTCAGCGTTGGACGAGGACAGCCCGCGCGGTCTTGACCTGCATCGTGGTGGACACGCCTGGGACGTTCACCTGGTCCGGGATCCGAGTCCAGGTCCCACCGTCGATCCGGAACTCTGCGCTGAGAGTTGCGTCGATGCGCACCTCGTAGGTGCCGGCCTTCGTGTAGGGGTGAATGATCGCCCCGTTGGGGTAGGAGCCGCCGGGCTCGGGAGTCGGTCCGAACGCCGTGCCATCGCCGAAGTGATACGTGTAGCCGATGAGCACGGGGCGCAGGTCGACGTGGAAACCAAGCATCCGGGCTGGGTCGATGGCGATGGTCTCGCCGGGGGAGATCCCGTCGGCCGCCCACTGCGCCTGGTAGTAGACGGGCAGGGTCACCAGGGTCAGGTTGTTCGGCGGCTGCATGCCCGCCGACAGCTTCGCCCAGGGCACCGAGGCGAGTGCCGATCGCAGATGTGCCCGGGTGAGTGTGGGTCTCCCGGGGGTCTGAGGGCTGCAGGTCCAGCCGACGATGTGCCAGTCCTGCACGACTTCCCCGGTGCGAGCTTCGATCTCTCTGGCCCAGGTCCACATCCGCGGGCCAGGTTGGTCGACTGGGCAACTGACCAGCGCATCCTCACAGGGAGCGCCATTGAGCGGATTGCCCGGGTACGCCGAGAGGCAGGCCAGCGTGAGCGCATACTCCTGACGGTTGGTGCTGGCCCCCTGACCGGACGTGCCCCCGCTCTGACGCACCTGCCCCTGGTCTCCTAGAGCCACACCGACCGCCGCGCCCCCTGGAGCAACCGCCCCCGTGGCTCCGACTGAGTCCCTTGCTTGGGCACTCGAGGCGAGTATGACCGGCAACAGCAGCGCGAGGCCCACGACCAAGATCAGGGTTGCACGTTGAGCCACTTGGCGACCTTCCACGAGTTGTCGACGCGAGTCAGGGTGAGCTGGAAATGGCCGGCTCTCTCCACGTTCTCGTCAACACGACGGCCCAGAGCGTCGATGACTCCCACGCGGTGCTGTTGGATCAGGACCTCGAGCTCGGCCGATCCACCCCCCCAGGTGAGTACTCGGGAGGCGGTCACCGACCACATGTCAGCTTCCATTCGGTGCCCGGCTTTGACCATGTCCTCCAGGTCTGCCTTTCCCCTCACACACGTGTCGCATCCGGGAGCGAGGATCGAGTCGTAGCGCGCCAGATCCGGGATCCGGTATGCCGCGTTCAGCTGCGACACGACATACCTGCCGAACGCCGCTGCGCCGGCGGGGCTGTCGGGCCTGGCGGCCAGCTCGCTGGGTGAGATCGGGCCGGCGGTGGTCGGTGCGCCGGAGCTGGTGCTCGCTCCGGCACTCGTGTGACCGGTCGTGGCTGGCGTGATGTTGGTGTTGGCCGGGCTGGTCGTCGAGACCCCCGAGGCGCCGGTCGCCGTCGGCGTGCCCGGACTGTCCGTGCATGCGCCCAGGGCCCCGACCGAGGCCATCACGACCAGCACCGACGCAACGATGGCGGTGCCTCGTCGGGTCCCACCGCGGCACGTGCGATCCGTCATCGCGAGTCCCCTTCCTCCGACCGATGGGGTCCAGCATGCCAGGACTGTGGCGGGACGAGTCGGGTTATCCACAGGTCGACGGTCGCCTGGGCAGGTGGCACCTGGTGCCGGCCGAGAGGGGACTGCGACGCCTCGTGGGGCGCCCTCCCCGTCAGCGCAGCGGGGTGCGGGGGAGTCGGGCCACGGTCGGCAGTAGGGCACCGACGCGCGCCCAGGCGGCATCGAGCGAGCCGCCCAGCCAGGCGACGATCGCGTCGCGCGCCGACCGATCCAGGGAGTGCACGGCTTCTAAGTATGCCGCGGAGCCCGCCTGTGCGGTGAGCGGATCCAACATCCCCGGCGGGGGTTCGTCGATGGCCGTAGCGAATTCGTGGCAGGCCTGGTCGAGATGTGTGCGCGCGGCGGCCGCGGCGGCGTTGTGGTCGGGAGCCTTGTCGAGCATGGCGCGCAAGCGGGTGACGCGCTCGGCCCGGGCCAGCACGAGCATCTCGAGGGCACCGTCGGCGACCAACGTGCCCAACGGTTGGGCCGCGAAGAAGGGCGCCCGGGCGTGCCGGTGCCAGGCCTGCAGGGCAGCCAGCTCGCCGAGATACTTGAGGTTGCGGGCCACTAACCGGTTGACCGCCCGATAATCCGCCGGCTCCCGGTCCTCGGTCAGCGCCGGCGGCGGCCCGACGACGACGAGTTTGCCCGGCGGCACGTCGGAGCGCAGGATGCCCCCGGCCGCGACGACCGACCCGAAGCCGACGGTGACCGGCCCGACCGTGCCGCCCTGCCCGCCGAGGAAGATCGCCGGTTGATCGAGCAGCACCCCGTGCACGACGTCGCCGAACAGCGACGGCGTCGTCTTGTCGCCGTCCGGGGTGAAGTTGAAGTGGATGTAGGACGAGCCGACCTCGCTGTGGTCCTTACGTGAGGTGCCGCCGGACATCAGGCAGTCGCAGAAGTTGATGAGACTGCCGAGGGTGACATAAGGCAGCAGGATCGTCTGCTTCAGCCCCACCGTGTGCGCCCCGCTCGCCTGTTCCTCCAACAGCGTGCCCTCGCGGGCATGCGCCCCCGACCCCAGCGAGGCGCCCTCCAGCAGAACGGTCTTCGCGGCATACCCGGCGGCGATGGAGGCCCGCGGGCCGAGCCGCACGTCCCGGATCGTGACCGGACCCTCGGCTCCGAGACTCACCCCTGCCGAGATGACCGTCTTGGCCCCCGAGATGCGACATCCGGGGTGGATCCTCACCCCGTCGCCGCTGATCCGTTCCGGGTCGACGTCGTCGGCGACGTCGACGGTCTCCGGCAAGGGCATCTGCACGCCTTTGGCCAGCAGTGCTGCGCGTACGTCAGAGGTCACGGCCAGCCAGTATGCCGCCTACCGTGGGCGCATGACCGATGCAGCGCAGACGCCCGTCGAGGTGACCACGGTGGAGCAGCTCGTGGCGATCATCGGCGAGCCCGCCGAACGCGCCCGCCACAAGGTGCGCCCGAGCCTCGACGAGGCCGACCGGTCCTGGCTCGCCCGGTCACCGTTGTGCCTGTTGGCCACATCCGATGCGGCCGGGCGCTGCGACGTGTCACCCAAGGGTGACCCGCCCGGCTCGCTCGTGCACGCCATCGACGAGGTGACCCTGGCCATCGCCGAACGCCCCGGCAATCGACGGGTCGACGGCTACCACAACATCCTGCAGAATCCGCGGGTCGGGATGATCTTCATCGTGCCCGGCCGCTCGGACACCCTGCGGATCAACGGCCGGGCCCGGCTGGTGGCCGACGCGCCGTGGTTCGCGGAGCTGACCGTGGCCGGCCGACGCCCGGTGCTGGCGCTGCTCGTCGACATCGAGGAGGTCTTCGGTCACTGCGCCAAGAGCCTTGTGCGCGGCCGCGTGTGGCACCCGCAGACCTGGGAGCCGTCCGCCGTCACCGACGTGAGCGCCACCGCGCGGGAGCGGCGAGCTCGCGGTGAGGCCACCGACCTGGTGGGCACGGTGGAGCAGATCGAGGCCGCGCAGCTCGCGGCATACGGGGTGCCGCTCTACTGACGGGTGGGAGGTGTTTATCGGATCACCCGATAAACCCTGGCGCGGCCCTCCGGCCGCCCCGATGCGCGCCGGGCGGCTGCGGTCCGCTACCGTGTCGGCGCACCCACGTCGGAGCAGCGACGAATCCGCTGCACGTGGTTGCGTGGATTTCGAGGGGGTATGCCGTGGCCGCAGGTAAGGGGCGCAAGCTCGTCATCGTGGAGTCACCCGCGAAGGCGAAGAAGATCGCCGAGTACCTCGGGGGGGACTACGAGGTCGAGGCGTCCGTCGGGCACATCCGTGATCTGCCCAACCCGCGGGAGCTGCCGGCCGACATGAAGAAGGGGCCGTTCGGCAAGTTCGCCGTCGATGTCGACAACGGCTTCGAGCCCTATTACGTCGTCGACGCCGACAAGAAGAAGAAGGTCGCCGAGCTCAAGCGGCTCGTCAAGGACGCCTCCGAGCTCTACCTCGCCACCGACGAGGACCGCGAGGGCGAGGCCATCGCCTGGCATCTGTTGGAGACCCTGCAGCCTCGAATCCCGGTGAAGCGCATGGTCTTTCACGAGATCACCCGGGAGGCGATCCAGCGGGCCGTGACGAACACCCGGCAGCTGGACAACCGTCTCGTCGATGCCCAGGAGACCCGCCGGATCCTCGACCGGCTCTACGGCTACGAAGTGTCACCGGTGCTGTGGCGCAAGGTGCGCCAGGGGCTCTCGGCCGGCCGGGTGCAGTCCGTGGCGACCCGGATGGTCGTCGAGCGGGAACGCGAGCGGATGGCCTTCGTCGCCGCCTCCTACTGGGATGTCCGGGCCGACGTCACGCCGACCAGCAGCGACGAACCCTTCGCTGCGCGGCTGACCGGTGTCGACGGCCGGCGGGTGGCCACCGGCCGCGACTTCGGTGACGACGGTCGGCTGACCGGCTCAGCGGTGCAGCTGGATCAGGCCCGCGCCGAGGCGATCGCCAACGCCCTCATGAGCGCCCCGGACGGCTCAGTCGTCGTGACATCGGTCACGGAGAAGCCCTACACGCGTCGCCCGGCGCCGCCGTTCACCACCTCGACCCTGCAACAGGAGGCCTCCCGCAAACTGCGGTTGAGCTCCAAGAACGCGATGCGGGTGGCGCAGCGGCTCTACGAGAACGGCTACATCACCTATATGCGCACCGACTCGGTGACGCTCTCGCAGGCCGCGCTCACCGCGGCCCGGGCCCAGGCCCGCGACCTGTACGGCGCGGCATACGTGCCCAGCGCCCCGCGGGTTTACACCGCGAAGGTGAAGAACGCGCAGGAGGCCCACGAGGCGATCCGCCCGGCCGGTGACCGGTTCCGCACCCCGGCGCAGGTCGCCGGCGAGCTGCGCGGCGAGGACTTCGCTCTCTACGAACTGATCTGGAAGCGCACCATCGCCTCACAGATGGCCGACGCGACCGGCTCCACCGCGACCGTGCGCCTCGGTGCCACGCTCGCGATGGCCGGCGACGGCGCGTCCACCGGCGCCGGAACGGCCGTCGAGCTATCCGCGAGCGGCACGGTGATCACCTTCCGGGGGTTCCTCGCGGCATACGAGGAGGGCCAGGACGAGCAGCGCCTGGCCCGCGCCCGGGAGGACGAGCAGGAGCGGCGCCTGCCCAAGCTGAGCCAGGGCGTGCCGGTCGCGGTCCTGGCCGCCGATGCGGACGGCCACGAGACCACCCCGCCTCCCCGTTTTACCGAGGCCACTCTCGTGAAAGCCATGGAGGAGAAGGGAATCGGACGACCTTCCACGTATGCCGCGACGGTTGGCACGATCCAGGACCGCGGCTACGTGCGCACCCGGGGTAACGCGCTCATCCCCACCTGGCTGGCCTTCGCGGTGACCCGGCTGCTCGAGGAGCACTTCAGCACCCTCGTCGACTACGACTTCACCGCGAGCATGGAGGACGACCTGGACCGGATCGCCGGCGGCGACGAGCGCCGGGTCGACTGGCTGCGCCGCTTCTACTTCGGCGACGAGACGACCTCCGCCGAGGGGCTGCGGCATCTGGCCGAAGACCTCGGTGACATCGACGCCCGGGAGATCTCGACGATCCCCCTGGGCGACGGGATGGTGGTGCGGGTCGGCCGCTACGGGCCCTATGTCGAGGAGCTGAGCCCGGCCGGAGCCGGCGACCCGGCGGCGACGGATCAGCCGCAGCGACGAGCCACGATCACCGACGACATCGCACCCGATGAGATGACCCCGGCCAAGGCCCGCGAGCTGCTCGACGTCGCCGTCGACGACGGTCGCATCCTCGGCCGCGACCCGGTCACCGGCCACGAGATCGTTGCTCGCGCAGGCCGATACGGCCCTTACGTCACCGAGGTGCTGCCGGAGGAGACGCCCGAGCCGGAGGCCGAGCCAGCCGGCGCCAAGAGCAAGGCCAAGCCCCGCAAGAAGGCCATGAAGGCCAAGCCGCGCACGGCGTCACTCTTCGCAGCCATGGACCTCGCGACGATCGACCTCGACACGGCGCTGCGCCTGCTGTCCTTGCCGCGCACCGTCGGCGTCGACGCCGACGGGGTCGAGATCACCGCCCAGAACGGTCGCTACGGCCCCTACCTCAAGAAGGGCACCGACTCGCGGTCCATCACCAGCGAGGACCAGCTGTTCACGATCACCCTCGAGGAGGCCCTGGCGATCTACGCCCAACCCAAGACCCGGGGCGGTCGCACCGCAGCCGCGCCGCTGCGCGAGTTCGGCGCCGACCCGGTCTCCGGAAAACCGGTGGTGCTCAAGGACGGTCGATTCGGTCCGTATGTGACCGACGGTGAGACCAACGCCACCCTGCGGCGCGCCGACGACCCCGCGACCATCCCCGCCGAGCGGGCCTTCGAGCTGCTCGCCGACAAGCGCGCCCGCGGCCCGGTCACCCGCAAGCGCACGACAAAGGCCAGCACCGCCAAGGCCACGACCGCCAAGGCCACCACCGCCAAGAAGGCCGCGACCAAGACCGCTGCGAAGAAGGCGACCGCCGCCAAGTAGGCCGCGACGAAGACCGGTGCGAAGGCGACGCCAAACAGTCGCCGGCGACGTAGGGGAAGGCTGGCGCGCCAGCGTGGTACTACGACCAAAGCCCGATGGTGGCTGCCCGCGGCCCGGCCGCACTGTTGACCTGTCGCACCCCGAGCGACGCAAGACGTCACCAGACGCAACAGACCGGAAAGGCACCACCATGAAGCGCCTCGCCATCCTCCTGGCCGCCACCGCGGCGGTCCTGCCGGCCACCCTCGGGCTGCTCGGCAACGAGTCCTTCGCCCAGAGCGTGGCGGTCACCCAGCCGGCGCGCAGCTCTGCCACCGGGACGGGCGGTGCCACCCCGACTGCCTCAGCCGGCGACGACCACGGTGGCCGGACCCCCCGGGCCAGCCGCACCGAGTCGGGCGATGACCGGGCCAGCCGCACCGAGTCGGGCGATGACCGCGGCCGGGGGGTCGAGCCGGGGGATGACCGTGGCGGTGACCGCCCGCGGTCCACCGACGGTTCGAGCCCTGGCTCCTCGGGCACCTCGGGTCGTCCCTCCGCCAGCTCCAGTTCCTCCCGGTCGTCGAGCTCGTCGTCGAGCTCGTCGTCGAGTTCCTCGTCGAGCCGGTCCAACTCCAGCACGACGGACGACCGCTCCGGTGACTCGGGCAGTGGCTCGGGCAGTGGCTCGGGCAGTGGCTCGGGTAGTGGTTCCGGTAGCGGGTCGGGCGGGCATTCCTCGGACGACCCGACCGGTCACCGCTGATCCGACTCCGGCGCCCTGCCGGGCGCCGAAGCGGGGCTGAGCCGGCCCGGCGGTTCCCGGGCCAGGGCCTGGGCCCCTACCCTCGAAAGGGTCGAGCGCGCGACGCGCCGGCCGACCCGAAGGATGTGCTCCCACTGGACGACCCCTCACCCCCGGTAGCGCCCGACGTCGCCGCGGCCGAAACCGCGCCCCGCGCAGGCGCCGACGCCCCCGAGTCGGCGCCTGTCGCGCTGCCCTGGGTGACCCTCGTGGACGGCGCGACTCCGCAGGATCGCCTCGAGACGATCCCCGGGCGGGGGCGCACCCTCGCGCAGCTGGTCGCCACGGCCCTGGTCGTCTTCGGCCTCGTGCTGGTGGCCGGGTCGTTCGCCGCCAGCCGACTTGCCGAACGCGAGTCGGTCAACGACGCCGCACACACAGCCAACCTGCTCGCGGTCGCCGTGGTGCAGCCGGCGCTCACCGACGAGTTGTTGACCGGCGACGCGGCCGCGTATGCCGCGTTCGACAAGGTGATCCGCGACGGCGTGCTGCCCAACCGGATCGTCCGAGTCAAACTGTGGCGACCGGACGGCACGATCGTCTACGCCGACGAGCGCCGCCTCGTCGGTGAGCGTTTCGAACTCGACGATGACCAACTGGAAGCGTTGCGGCGCAACCAGACTCGAGCCGAGGTGTCCGAACTGAGCCGCAGCGAGAACGAATTCGAGCGTTACGGCGGCAAGCTGCTCGAGGTCTACCGACCGGTGTGGGGCCCCGGTGGCGAGGTGTTGCTCTTCGAGCTGTACGGCGAATACACCCCGGTGCAGGACCGAACGAACGACCTGTGGAAGGGCCTGGCCGGGCTGCTCGCGACGAGCATGCTGCTGTTGCTCGTGCTCATGACGCCCATCCTCTGGAAGGTCCTCGAGGGGCTGCGTGAGGCCCAACGTGCCCGGGAAGGCCTGCTGCGGCGAGCCGTCGACGCCTCCGACGAGGAGCGGCGCCGGATCGCGGCCACCCTGCACGACGGCCCCGTGCAGGAACTCGTCGCGAGCTCCTTGGCGGTCAGTGCTGCGGCGGAGCAGGCCGCCGGCGCGGGCCAGGCGCTGCTGGCCGACGACATCCGCGAGGCCGCGGGCACGGTCCGGGCTAGCGTGGCCAGCCTCCGGTCACTGCTCGTGGACATCTACCCGGACCGGCTCGCCGACGCCGGGCTCGCCCTGGCCCTCACCGACCTCACCGGGCCCTTACGGGCGCGAGGCACCACGGTGCAGGTCGAGCTCGACCCCGCGGCTGTCGCCGACCTCGACGAGGCCCAGCAACGGCTCGCCTATTCGGTCGCTCGGGAGTGCCTACGCAATGTTGTCAAACACGCCGGGGCGTGCACGGTGACGGTCACCCTGAGCCAGGCGGGCGCGGCATACGAGATGCTCGTGCACGACAACGGTGTCGGCTTCGACATCGAGGAGAATCGAGCTCGCCCAGGGCATTTCGGCCTGCGGGTGATGTCGGATCTGGCGCGCGACGCGGGTGCGACCTTGCACGTCGCATCCGCCCCGCGGCAGGGCACGACCTGGCGGCTGCGCCTTCCCGCGCCGGCCGTCACAGACTAGGAGGTATGCCGTGATCACCGTCGTGCTCGTGGACGACCATCGACTCGTCCGTGCCGGCCTGCGCGGGATCATCGACGCCTCGGGCGATCTCACCGTCGTCGGCGAGGCCTCCGACGGGGCCGAGGCCGTCGGCGTCGTGCGCGACACCGCGCCCGACGTCGTGCTCATGGACCTGTCGATGCCCGGCGTCGACGGCATCGAGGGCACCGCCCGACTGCGCGAAGCCGGGCACACCGGCCCGGTCGTCGTGCTCACCTCCTTCGTCGAACACGAGCGGGTGAGTGCGGCATTGGCCGCCGGAGCGGTCGGCTATCTGCTCAAGGACAGCGACCCTCGCGACGTGCTCGAGGCGATCCGGGCAGCCGCGGCGGGGCATGCACCGCTGGACCCGCGGGTCGCGAAGGCGTTGCTGCCCTCGAGCCGGACCGTCGACCCCGCCGAAGCCCTCAGCGGCCGTGAGCGGGAGGTGCTCGTGCTCGTCGCCCAGGGCTTGGCGAACAAGCAAATCGCCCGCCAGCTTGGCATCAGTGAGCGCACCGTCAAGGCGCACCTGGGAAATGTCTTCCGGCACATCGGTGTCGCCGACCGCACCTCCGCCGCGCTGTGGGCCCGCGACCACGGCGTCGGCTGATCGCTGCGACCCGGAAGGGGTCGTGGATCGGACTTGACCCTCACGTCGGGTGAGCCCGCACGCTGGTGACATGACGACGATCGCGAAGGTGGTGACAGCGGTGCCGACCCGATGGACGGTGGGCCAGGTGGCCCGGACGTTCGGGGTCACCGTGCGCACGTTGCATCACTACGACGAGATCGGACTGCTCGTGCCCAGCGGCCGCACTCATGCCGGCTACCGCACGTATCAGCAGCCCGACCTCGATCGGTTGGCGCAGATCGTCGTCTACCGCCGGCTCGAGTTGCCGCTGGAGCGGATCGCCGAGTTGCTCGCCGACACGGCGAGCGCCACCGCGACCCTGCGACGGCAGCGTGAGCTGGTGGTGACCCGGCTGGGCGAGCTGCAGGAGCTCGTCGACGCCCTCGACCGAGCATTGGAGCGACAGATGGACCAGCGACCCGCGACGACCGACGACCTGAAGGAACTCTTCGGCGACGGCTTCTCCGACGAGTATGCCGCCGAAGCCGAGCAGCGCTGGGGCGACACCGACGCGTGGCGCCAATCAGCTTCGCGCACCGCGGCATACACGAAGCAGGACTGGGCCGACGTCAAGGCGGAGGCCGACGCGGTGCTGACCGCCTTCGCCGCAGCCTTCGACGCGGGCGACCCGGTCGACAGCGACGCCGCGGCCGATGCCGCCGAAGCGCACCGTGCCTCGATCGAACGTTTCTACGATTGCTCGTACGCGATGCAGCGCAACCTCGCCGACATGTACCTCGCGGACCCGCGGTTCACGAAGACCTACGACGACGTCCGACCAGGTCTGGCTCGTTACGTGCGTGATGCGATCCACGCCAACGCCGACCGGCACGCGGGCGCCTGACGTCGCACTCGTGCGGCCCGGTCATGGCCGGACGACCGTGAGGCCCTTCTGGTCGGCGCCGAGTGCGAGCAACGCCTTCACCGAGCGGTCGTACAGGGCTTGGTATGCCGCGCGTCGCGCCGCCGGCAGCTTCGGGTCGGCCAGCAGGGTGGGCAGGTCGACGTAACGCAGCGTCTCGGTCATGAACGACATGGCGCCCGGGCGCACCTCCGCCGCCGTGGCCCGGAACCGCCCGTCGGGCTGCTCGGTGAAGGTGAACCTGGCCATCGCCTCGGCCTGGGTCATCGACAGCTTGGCCAGCAGGTGTTGGGTGCTGACCATGTTGGCCATTCCGTAGGCGACCCACACGTCGCCGATCCGGTCGACCGGCTGCAAGACGTGCACGTGATGGCCGTAGATCAGGTCGACGTCGCCGGACTCGGCCAATGCCTTTGCCACGGCTCGCTGTTGGGCGTTCGGGCTCTGGACGTATTCGTCGCCGCCGTGCACCGCGACCGCGACGATCCGGGCACCGGCCGCCCGGGCCGCCTTGGCGTCGGCGAGCATCTTGGGGATGTCGATGAGGTTGACCGCCCACGGCTGGTCCTTGGGCAGTTGGAATCCGTTGAGGCCGTAGCCATAGGCGAGCAGCGCCACCTTGACGCCCTTGACGTCGAAGGTGGTGAGCTGGCCGGCCTCCTGGGCGGTGCGGGCCGTGCCCGCATGCTTGAGGCCGATCGCGTCCATGGCGCCGAGCATCCGGTCGATGCCTTTGGCGCCCTGATCCATCGCGTGATTCGACGCCGTGGTGCAGGCATCGAAACCGGTGTCCTTGAGTGCGGGCAGGATCTCCTGAGGCACTGAGAAGACGGGATATCCGCTGTACGGCCCACCGGGCGGTGCCAGCGGGGTCTCCATATTGCAGAACGCGAGGTCGGCGTCACTGACGTAGGGCTGGGCCGCCTTGAGCAGCGGCCGGAAGTTCAGCCCGTGCGCGGCCCCGGCCGGCTCGGCTTTGGCGTCGGCCGCCGCCTGCCTGGTGAGCCCCGGGTGCAAGAGGATGTCACCGGCCACGACGATGCTCACGGTGCGCCCGGCCGAGCCCGCCCCGGCCGACCCGGTGGGCGTCGACGTCGGGGTGCCGGTCGGGGCGGTGGTGGTGCCGGCTGCCTTCCCTGCGGTGCCGGCTGAGGATGTCGAGGCCGCGCTGCCCGTCGAGGAGCCGGCCGTCGGGGTGGTCGGGGCGACGGAGCTCGAGCAGGCGCTGACGCCGAGCGCCAGCGCGAGCCCGAGTGCGCCGACGGGTCGAGCAAGGGGCCCGGCGGCGGGCCCTGGATCGCGGTGACACTCGGTGCCGGGCCGGGTTGGGTGGCGATGGCGTTTCGTGAGCATCGAATCGACGATATCCGACCCGGGTCGCGGCGTTCCGGGTGCCCCCCGATATCGGTCAGCCGTGGCTTTCATCCGGTTTGGGGAGTTTTCTGGGTAGCGGGGCCGACAGAAAGCTCCCAAATGACCGAACGGCCGGGCCTGTGGATGACCGGCGACGCGTGGGGCGCACGCGGCATACCGTCCGTGCCTGGCTACCCGACCTGCTCGCCACCTCGCACCGCCGCCGCTTGACACCCCGGGGTGGCAGCGCGGCCGACCCCTGTCGCAGGCGGCCAGGCAGCAATTGGTCGAGCAGTAGTGCGGGCTGACCCTACCCGCCCAGGCGCACGATGCCGGCTTCACCGACCAGCAAATCCTTTGGCGGGTGCGCACCGGGCGCTGGGAGTTGGTGGCGGCCGGCGTCTATCTCACGACCGTCGGGCGAGATGACGTGGGCATGTGGTCCGTCGCGGCGGTGCTCGCGATCGCTCAGATCGCGCCGCCCACGAGCCCACCGAGTGATGGGCTGGTCTTCGGTTCGGCGGCACCGTCGCATCGCAGCGCGGCCTTCCTGCAGGGTCTGGGCCCAGCCCCACAGGTCGTCGATCTCCTTGTGGACCATCGGCGCCGAGTCCGACCGGCTCCGGGGATCCGATTGCACCGCAGTCGGTTCCTACAGCAGCGGTTGGACCCGGCCGCCTGGCCCTGGCGAACTGCGGTCGAGCACACGGTGTTCGACCTGGCCGACACGATGCCGTTGGACGCCGCGATCGCCGTCGTCGTCAAGGCGGTGGCGACCCAGCGCACCACCCCCGCGTCGTTGCGGCTGGCACTGGTCGGCCGGGCTCGGCAGCGCTGGCGCTCCGATCTGATCGAGGTGCTGACGCCGACCGCTGCCGGCGCCGAGAGTGTGCTGGAGCTGCGCTTCGTCAAGGGTGTGCTCCGTCCACACGGGCTGCCGTTAGGGGAGCGCCAGCAACACACCCGCGCCGGTCGCCACGATCGTCGGTATGCCGCGCTGCGCTTGCTCGTGGAGTTGGACGGGTGGGCGTGGCACGGCGATCCGGGCGCCCGCGCGCACGACAACCGCCGGGATCGGGTGGCCGCCATCGACGGGTGGCTCACGACCCGGGCCGGCTGGCGTGAGGTGGTGGGCGCCCCGTGCCAGCTCGCGCGGGAGCTGGGGCGGCTGATGCAGGCGCGTGGTCGGTCCGGGGCCCCTCGCGCTGCCGCCAGGACGGCTGCGGTGCGACCGCTTTGGGGAGCAAAACCTTTACCGGACTGCACAATTAGCTCCCCAAACCGCTGCACTCACCACCCGGAGGCTCAGCTGCGGGTGCCCACCCGCGGGTCGGCGACGCTGGAGTCGCGCAGGGTGCGGTGGTACCACGTGCGGAAGGTGAGGGTGGGTTTGTCGCTGGGCACCGAGCGCTCGACGCCGTCACGGCCACCTTCGGGCACGTGCGGCGGCATACTCGACTCGACGACCTCGCGATCCTGGTGCAGCACGGTGAGATTGAAACGGTTGATGCCGATCGAGGCGGCCGGGTTGCCGGCGAAACTGCGCTGCGAGGTGAGGAACATCCGGGTGCGCAGCTCGTCGACGGGCACGCAGAAGACGTGCAGTCGCATGGTCTTCGAGTCGCCCTCGGGCATGGTGTCCAGGACCATGCCGTGTGGTCGGTACCAGCGCAGCGCCGCCGACGGCGGATGGTCGTCGACGCGGCTCTCCAACGCGAATCCGTATGCCGTGTCGGTCACCTGCAGATTCAGCCGCGAGTGCCGGTGCATCTTGCGCGAGACGAAGCGCCCGATCGTCGTGCGGTGGATGTAGGGCAGGTGCGGGAAGTCGAGCATGTTCTCCATCGCCCGCGTCCAGTGACAATCCCACTCCTCCCAATGATCGTGTCGGGTGAGTGAGTCGTCGTCGAGGCTCGGGTGGTGGTTCGGTTCGGCGGCACTCTCGTCATCGGGGAGGTCGAAGCCGGTGAAGACCCAGACGAATCCGCCACTCTCACAGACCGGCAGGGCGGTGGCGCCGAGTCGATGACGGGGAGCGTCGGGGTTGAACGGCACGTGCCGGCAGGCGCCGTCGGGCCCGAACTCCCAGCCATGGAAGGCGCAGGCGAGGGCGCCGCCGTCGGCCGTCTGACCGAGCGACAACGACACCCCGCGATGTGGGCACCGGTCCAGCAGCACCCCGGGCAGCACGCCGGCGCCGGGCCGCCACACGACGAGATCCTCACCGGCCACCCGCACCCGACGTGGGCGTGCGGTGACCTGCGCGGCGGGCAGCAGTGGTGTCCACTGCCCGGCGAAGCCGTCGAACACCTCAGACTCCTTGGGTGACAGGGGCGCCCGTCTGCTCGGGCGCGGCGGGGATGCGGCGGGGCCACCAGAACCGGTCGCCGAGGATGATCGCGAGCGCCGGCACGAGCACGGTGCGCACGACGAGCGTGTCCAGCAACACGCCGACGCAAATGACGACACCAATCTGGGCCAGCACGACGAGCGGCAACACGCCCAGGACCGCGAAGACCGCGGCGAGCAGGATGCCGGCGCTGGTGATCACCCCGCCGGTCGCGGCGAGGGCGCGCAACATGCCCTCTCGGGAGCCGTGGGCCGGGGTCTCCTCGCGGGCTCGGGTGACGAGGAAGATGTTGTAGTCGACACCGAGGGCCACGAGGAACAGGAACGTGTAGAGCGGCGTGCTGACGTCCAGCGCCGAGAAGTTGAAGACCTTCGTGAAGATCCACCACGAAACCCCCAGTGCGGCAAGGAAGGTCAACACCACGGTCCCGACGAGCACGATGGGCGCGACGAGCGAGCGCAACAGCAGCACGAGGGAGAGCAGCACCAGCCCGAGGATGAGCGGGAAGATCACCCCACGGTCACGGGAGGCTGCGTCGTCGGCATCCACTTGGCGCGCTTCGGTGCCTCCCACAAACGTCTCCGGTATGCCGCGCACGGCCTCCCGCACGGCCCGCACCGCGTCGCGGGCGGCCTGGCTGCCCGGGTCACTGCTGAGCACGACGGCCGCCTGACTGCGCCCACCCGCGGTGGCCCCGGGCGCGGCGGAGGCGACGCCCGGCACGGCCTTGACCGCGGTGACGACGGCCGCCGGGTCGCCGGAGGTGACGATGACGAGGGGGTCGGAGCTGCCCGCGGGGAAGGACTTGGCCAACCGCTCAGCGGCGGCGATGGCCTCGGGCTTGCTGAGGAACTGGTCGTTGGGAGCCAGGCCGCTGCGGATCTGCGGGATGCCGGCAGCCAACGCGGCGAGCACGACGAGGGTGGCCACGACGAAGACCCGGGGCCGGCTGGCCACGAGGTCACCGACCCGGCGCCAGAAGAAGCGGGACTCCACGAGTTGCGCCTGCCCGACGCGCGGCACGAGCGGCCAGAAGACCCACCGGCCGAAGAGCACGAGCACGCAGGGCAGCACGACGAGCGCGTAGGTCGCCGCGACCGTGACGCCGACCGCGCTGGCCAGGCCGAGTCCGCGCGTGGCCGGCACGAGCGAGAGCAGCAGGGTGAGCACGCCGAGGCCGACGGTCGTCGCGCTGAGCACGACGGATTCGCCGCTGTGTCGCAGCGCGAGGCGCATCGCGGCATACCGGTCCGGTTCGCGTCGCAACTCGTCGCGATAGCGGCTGATCACGAGCAGGGCGTAGTTGGTGCCGGCCCCGAAGACGAGGACGGAGAGGATGCCGATGGTCGACTCGTCCCAGGGGATGCCCGCGGCCTTGAGCACGTGGGTGGCCAGGACGGCGGCCAGCCGGTCGGCGATCCCGACGACGATGAGCGGGATCAGCCAGAGGATCGGGCTGCGGTAGGTGAGCAGGAGCAAGAGCCCGACGACCGACGCGGTGGCGAGTAACAGTCGGGTGTTGGCGCCCTGGAAGACCGCGGCAAGGTCGGCCTGGACGGCGGCCGGGCCGGTCACCTGGACGGTGACGCCGGTGGGTGCCGCGGCGCGCAGGTTCTCGCGGAGTGCGCGGACCTTGTCGGCGGTCTCGGTGGCGGTGGTCGCGGTGATCGGCACGACCGCGATCGCCGCGGTGCCGTCCTTGGCCAGCTGCGGGGGTGGCCCGCCCTGCAGCTCCGGTTGCCGGCCCAGTTGGGCGACGACGGCTGGGTCGAGGCCGCCGTCGGCGGTGTAGAGCACGACGGCACTGGATCCTTGCCGCTGCGGGAAGTCGGCGAGCAGTTCGACGACCCGGGTGCTGTCGGCGCCGGCGGGCAGGTTGTCGGTGGCGCCCGGAGAGCGGGCCGCCTCCTTGAGCCCGCCGATGACGCCGCCGGCCACGAGGATGAGGGCCAGTGCGACGAGCCAGGATCGGCCGCGTCGCACGAAGAGGCCGGGGATGCGGTCGAGAATGCTCATGGGCTACCCATCTCTGGTGTTTCAGGAAGTTACTTAGTAGATTACTAACCTAGTGAGCGACATGACGTCAAGCCAGGCGGCCGAGGCGGGCCCGACCCCCGCAACGGGAGCCGATGCTGCCCCCGGGCCGGCGGATCCGCGCCTGGGCAGGCCCAACACCGACTTCGTGCAGCGCTGGCAACCGACGATGACCTCGAAGCTGCTGCGGGAGCTGCTCGCCCTCGCCGAGCAGGTCGCGCCGGTCATCGCCCGGCGCGCCGACCTCAGCCACACCGAGTTGCGGGCCCTCGAGATGCTCGTCGAAGCGCCGCAGGGCCCGGTCGAGCTGGCGCACCGGTTGGGGGTCACCTCCGCGGCCTCGTCGGGTGTCGTCGATCGGCTCGCCGGTCGTGGTCATGTGCTGCGCGAACCGCACGCCACCGATGGCCGGCGCACGGTGGTGCGGGTGACCGACAGTGGCCGCGAGGAGGTCCTCGGCTACCTCATGCCGATGCTCGCGGGGCTGGCTGCGCTCGATGCCGGCCTCGACGAGAGCGAGCGCGCGGCGGTCGATCGTTACCTTCGCGGGGCCATCGAGGCGATCCGCCGGGTGTTGTGAGGGGCGTGGCCGGTGCCCGTGTCAGGGGGTCGGTCTAGGCTGCCGGAATGAGCCAGCCACCCACCGCGCTCCGGCGTGGGGTGTTCGTGGCGATCGAGGGTGGCGACGGCGCCGGCAAGAGCACTCAGTTGCGGCTGCTTGCCGAGGCGTTGCGCGCGGCCGGGCGTCGGGTGGTGCTGACCCGGCAGCCGGGGGGCACCGAGTTGGGGGGGCAGATCCGTGAGCTCGTGTTGCACGGCGGGCACGTGAGTCCGCGCGCCGAGGCCCTGCTGTATGCCGCGGACAAGGCGCATCATGTCGACGAGCTGATCCGCCCGGCGCTGGAGCGTGGTGACGACGTCGTGACCGACCGCTACACCGACTCCTCGATCGCCTACCAAGGGGCCGGGCGTGCCTTGGGGTCCGAAGAGATCCGTCGGTTGCTCGACTGGGCCGTGGCCGGGCTCTTTCCCGACCTCACGATCGTGCTGGACGTGCCGGCGCGCGTGGGCCGGGCACGCCGCGGCGATCGCGGCGCCGGGCACGACCGGATCGAGCGCGAGGGCGACGACTTCCACGAGCGGGTGCGCCGGCACTTCCTCGATCTCGCCGCGGCCGCCCCCGAGCGCTATCTCGTGCTCGATGCCACCCGAGCGCCCGAGCAGCTGCACGCCGCGGTTCGGGCCCGGCTCGCCGACGCGGGGGTGGCGCTGTGAGCCGGGGTGGCCGGTGAGCGTGTGGGCCGACGTGGTCGGCCAGAGCCAGACGGTGCGCACCCTGGGCCGGGCGACGACCGACCCTGAGGCAATGACCCACGCGTGGCTGTTGACCGGGCCGCCGGGGTGCGGGCGGTCCACTGCGGCAAGGGCATTCGCGGCGGCGTTGGAGTGCCCAGCGGATGGCTGCGGCACGTGTCGGGAGTGTCGCACGGCGCTGGAGGGCAGCCACGCCGACGTGCGGATCGTCGCCACCGAAGGCCTGTCCATCAAGGTGGAGGACACTCGCGCGCTGGTCCAGGAGGCCGCGCTGCGCCCGTCGGTCGGAGCGTGGCGGGTCATCGTCATCGAGGACGCCGACCGGCTCACCGAGCGGGCTGCCGACGCCCTGCTCAAGGCTCTGGAGGAGCCGACCCCGCGCACCGTCTGGGTGCTGTGCGCACCGAGTCTCGAGGACGTCATCGTGACGATCCGCTCACGGTGCCGGCACGTGCGGCTACGCACCCCACCCGCCGATGCCGTGGCCGATCTGCTGGTGCGCCGCGACGGCATACCCGATGCGATGGCCCGGTATGCCGCGCGCGCGGCCCAGTCGCACGTCGGCATGGCCCGCCGGCTGGCCCGCGACGAAGGTGCCCGCAATCGGCGCCATGAGATCGTCTCGCTGCCCCGCCGCATCCGCGGCGTCGTCGACGCGGTGGGCGCGGCCGCCGACCTGGCCGGCATCGCCGACGAGGAGGCCGGCGCCTCGGGCGCCGCCCGAGACGCCGACGAACGGGCCCGGCTGCTGCAGACCCTCGGCGCCGATCCGGGCGCCCGCAGTCAACCACCGCACATCCGGGCCCAGCTCTCCGCGTTGGAGCGCGAGCAGAAGGCGCGCGCCACCCGGCACGGCCGTGATGTCGTCGACCGGGCCCTCGTCGACCTGCTGTCCATGTATCGGGACGCCCTCATGGTGCGCACCGGGGCCGGCGTCGGGTTGATCAACGCCGACGTCGCCGACCAGGTGCGCGCGCTCGCGTCGGCCCTCTCGGCCGAGCGGCTGTTGACCTGCATGGAGGCCATCGGGCAGGCCCGCGAACGGATCAACCTCAACGTGCCGCCCCTGCTGGCGCTCGAGGCGATGGCGGTCTCGCTGCAACTGCCCTATGACGGGCCCGGCTGACCGGCCCCTTCGAGTGACTCGCCGTGGGGGCGTGCCCGGGTGGCTGGCGCCGGGTAGCCTGCCCGGAGGGCAGACCGCCCGCCGCGCCCGGCCACGGCCAGGTGCGCACCCCGCATGAGAGAGCCCGCGTTGACCACCACCCGCCTGCCTCGCTCCTCCCGCGCCGACGTCGCTCGGCGCCGGCTCTCGCTCGCGGGGCGAGCCGCCGTCGGCGCCCTCGTCGGCGCGCTCAGCCTCTCGGGCTGCCTCGTCGCGCCGTTCCTGCGGTCCGACCCGGGTGGGTCCAGCGCGAGCGGCAGCGGCGGCGGCACCGGTGCTGGCACCGGCGGCAGTGGGGGCGGCACGAGCGCGGGGAACACCGCGGCGCGCACCCCCCCGACTACCGATCTGGCCCGCTTCTACTCGCAGCAGTTGTCCTGGCAGGACTGTCGGGGCGCCGGCGAGTGCGCGAAGTTGCTCGTGCCCGTCGACTACGCCAACCCGAGCGGCGAGACGATCGAACTGTCCGTGCTGCGGGTCAAGGCCCGCGGCGGCCCGCGGATCGGCTCGCTCGTCGTCAACCCTGGTGGCCCGGGCGGGTCGGGGGTGTCCTACGCCGTCGCCGCGTCGCAGATCGTCGGGGCGCCGGTGCGCACCCGCTTCGACGTCGTCGGTTTCGACCCCCGCGGGGTCGGCGAGTCCGCGCCGATCGACTGTCTCGACGACGCCGATCTCGACGCCTTTCTCGGGATGGACCCGACGCCCGACGACGCCACCGAGCAGAAGGCCTTCCTGGCCCAGGCCCGCAAGCTCGCCGACGGCTGCAAGCAGCGTGGCGGGGCCCTGCTCGCGCATGTGTCGACCGTCGAGGCGGCTCGCGACATGGACGTGTTGCGGGCCGCCCTCAACGAGCCGCAGTTGCACTACCTGGGCAAGTCCTACGGCACCTTCCTCGGTGCCACGTATGCCGATCTGTTCCCGAGCAAGGTAGGCCGCTTCGTCCTCGACGGGGTGGTCGCGCCCGAGCTCTCCTCGGCGCAGTTGTCCGAGGGGCAGGCCCGCGGTTTCGAGTTGGCCACCCGCGCCTACCTGCAGGACTGCATCGACCAAGGCAATTGCCCGGTGGGCAACACCGTCGAGGAGGGCATGCAGTCGTTGCGTGACCTGCTCAAGAGCCTGGACGGTCAGCCGCTGCCGGTCACGAACGACGCCCGGGTCAAGCAGCTCACCGAGGGCTGGGGCTCCATCGGCATCGCCGTGGCGATGTACACCAAGCGCTATTGGCCGCGCCTGACGACGGCGCTGCGCAGTGCCAAGGAGGGCAAGGGGGATGCCCTCATGGACCTCGCCGACCTGTATGCCGATCGCGACTCCAGCGGGCGCTACGAGGGCAACATCATGGAGGTCATCTATGCGGTGAACTGTCTGGACCGCCCGGACACCGCCGACGTCGCCGAGATCACCAAGAACGAGGAGCAGTTCACGAAGTCCGCCCCGACCTGGGGTCGAATGCTCGCGTGGGGGTCGGTGCCCTGTGGCGTGTGGCCGGTGCAGGGCAAGACCCCGCCGCACCCGATCAGCGCCAAGGGCAGCGGCCCCATCGTCGTCGTCGGCACGACCCGCGACCCGGCCACCATCTACGAGTGGTCCAAGGCGCTGCGCAACGAGTTGTCCAACGCGGTGCTGCTGACCTACGACGGGGACGGCCACACGGCATACCGGCAAGGTGGGAGCGTGTGCCTGGACGGCCCGATCGATCAGTACTACGTCAACGGGACCGTCCCGCAGGACGGTCTGAGCTGCTGAGCGAGGCTCGGGGCTCGGCGTCGCAAGCTGGTTCGCGTGCGGTCGGGGCGCCCCCGTATACTCGTCACCCGTGCCAGCCGGGTGTGTCACAGCCCTCGGCGTCGCACGACCCGCCGCCTTAGCTCAGTCGGCAGAGCGATTCACTCGTAATGAATAGGTCATCGGTTCGATTCCGATAGGCGGCTCAGGCAACGCCCTCCGGTCCGCCGGAGGGCGTTTCTGCTGTTCAGGGCAGGTTACGGGCCGCCGTCGCTCACTCTGTTCAGTTCTCAAGGGGGTGACGGACCGGCTGGGAGACGGCGCAAGTCCGCACAGAGTCCGTACGGTGCGTGTCAGTACCTGTAGCCGTCGCCGTCACGGTTGATTCGGCCCTCACCAGCGAGCCATTCGAGTGCCTGCCAGGCCAGAGCGCGGTCCACGCCGGCGGTCGTTGCGACTTGGTCAGCGGTCACGGTGTCGCCATACGCTGTCTCGACGATGTTCTCGGCCTGCCAACGCAGCAGCTGCGTGGTGTCGAGGGAAGCGCCCTCCCTGATGAGTTCCATGACCACTCCGCCGCCTTCGGTGTCCCATCGGGGCCCGATGAACCGATGAGGGGCACCGACTCTGGTGGCGGCGCGAGCCATGGCGAGAGCGAGGAAGCCCCACAGGTCGTGGTTGCGGGCGTTGGCATCGACCAGGAGTTCGACGAGCGCGTCGACGCCTTGGTCGTGGTGGCCGGTTGCTGAGGTCATTGCTTCTCTCCTTGGGTGATTCGGTCGAGCGCATCCGCCACCGCATCTAGTTCGGTGTCGTAGAGGTGCGCGTAGATGCGGGACGTCGTCGTGATGGACGAGTGCCCCATGGCCTTCTGGATGTAGCGAAGGTCTGCGCCGGCTGCCCGAGCGAGGCTGCCGAACGTCCGGCGCAGGTCGTGCGGGGTGACGTCGACCAGGCCCGCCTTGGTCACCGCGGCGTCCCACTTGGTTCGGCGTCGGAAGTTGCCAACCCGATCGATCCCGCCGCCGGGTGCTGGGAACACGAGCGCGTCCGCCGGCTTGCCCGCAGCGGCAGTATTCAGTTCCTCGATCAGAAGGCTTGGAAGAGCGACGTAGCGTCGTGACGCTCGGGACTTTGGCGGACCGAGGTGGACTCGGCCACCCGCCTCGGTCGCAGCGGCGACGACATGCAGTCGGCGACCGCCGAGGTGCAGGGCGTTGACCTTGAGGGCGGCCACCTCGGACCACCGAAGGCCGGCCAAGCCCATCGTGAGGACTTGACCGCGACCGGTTGACCCGACGGCATCCGCGAGTGCGAGCAACTCGTCAGACGTCAGGATGCGGTCTCGTGGCGCCGCGGACGCAGGTAGCGCGACGCCTTTGGCAACGTTGGTCGAGACGAACCGTCGGTTGACGGCCTGGTCGAGAACCAGGGCCAGTACTCGGTGGGCCATGCGAACGGTGTCCGGTCCCTTGTCCAAGGCGTTGACGAACAGCTGAACGTCCGAATGTCTAAGACGCCCAACGGGGTACGTGCCGAGGGCCGAAGATACGTTTCGCCACGCCGCGCGGTAGTTCTGTTGGGTAGTCGGCCGTCGCTGCGGAAGTTGCTCCGCCGCGAAGGCCGTCCACAGCTCATCGAGAGTTGCCCGGCCGGCCTTCGGGTCGACCCAGGAAGCCGAACGCAGTGACTCGCGTTGGCTCGCCAAGAACTGTTTCGCCGCGCGTTTGGTGTCGAAGACCTTGGCGTGCTCCCGGCCGGTCGGGTCGTAGTAGCGGGCGTACCACCGGACCCGACCGGCCTTCGTTGTGCGACGTTCGACGGCCACGTCACGACGCCTTGACCGAGCCGGCCTCCACACGGCAGCGGTCGAGCCATGCGCGGACATCGGCGGCGGCGTAGCGAACGTTCCGAGCGCTCAGCCGCGTGAACGCTGGACCCTCACCGCGGGTTCGCAGGTCCGCCAGCGTCGACGGTGCTAGTCCAAGCCAGTCGCTGACCTGCTTCGGAGTGAGGAACGATTCCTGGTCACTGGACACCGAAGATCGCCTCCTTCTCCAGCGGAGCGACGCTGCCGCCGGTCTTGTCCCACGGGTTGACGCGGTAAATCACGAGGTCGGGCGCGATCTGCCACGCGCCCCTGGCCCAGACGTTGATGGTGGTGTCGTCGCAGGACGCTGGGACGTAGGCCGTGAGGCGTGCCCCCTTGGTGACCTCGACGGGGCCGATGGCCCATCCGTCGCCCTCCGACGGACGAGTACCGGGGAACACCAGAGGGCAGATGCCGGGCTCCGCGGTCCACCGATTGACGGGCAAGGTGCCCGTGCGGGGGATCGACGGGGTGTCGGATGCGTTGGACGGCGCAGCCAGCGCGAGGACGAGGGCTGAACCGGCCGCGAGGACGGCGCCGAGTACGAACGTCATGATATTGCGAAACATGAGTTTCCCTTTCCTAGATGGGGATTTCGCTGAGGTGGTCGCGTCGCCAGGCCATCGCCTGCTCGACGTGATCTCGGTAGGCGGAGTAGGTGAGGTAATCGCCTCGGAAGCGCTCGACCGCCCGCCCGGGTGTTGAGAAGAAGCCCTCACCCGGAGCGAGGTCGTCGACACGGTCGAGCTCCGGCACCGCGGGGAGGACCATTCGCCAGCCGTCCGCAGACTCCAGACGGAAGGCCACGCGAGTGCTGATCTGGTCGCGCCGGTAACCGCCGAGGACATCAGCGTCGGCTCGCTGGGCCGCGATGACGACGACGATCGCCGCTTTGAGCCCCTCGGCAAGCAGCCGCTGAACGTAGAGCTCGGCACGAGTTCTCAGCCGTTCGTTCGGCTTCCTCCCGGTTGCCGTGTCATCGGCCGCGCACGCGGCAAGGAAGGCCGGGTACTCCTCGAGCACGACGAGCACTGCGGGGAGCGCTGGCTCTGTCTCCCTGATCGCGTCGAGCCGATGGGCGCGGAGGTGGGCGAGCCGTTCGGTCAACGTCACGTCGACGAGGTGTCCGAGCAGCTCCACTGCATGTTGCAGCGACTCCCGCTCCGTTCCAAGTGCGATGAGGTCGGCGTCCGGCCCATCAGCGAACGGGTCCAGCAGCAGCCCCGTGGGGTCGACCCCGCAGACGAGGGCATCAGGCATGCTGGCGGCTTGCGCGAGCCAGGTCTGGAGCGCAACGGACTTGCCGGACCGCGTGCCTCCTACGACGAGCGCGTGTGTTGCCGGCGACAGCGGCTGCCACCGCACGTCCGCTCCCGACTCCGAGCGCCCGAGCACCAGACCGTCGTCGAGTGCGATCGTTCCGGGCGTTGGGGTCATTGCCGGTCTGGACGCAGCAAGCGGTTGGTCCCAACGCCACGCGAAGGCGACGAGGGAGGGCCGGATCGGCGTGATGTCGAGCCGCGGAGCATCGAAGAACGCAGCCAGCGAGGACCGCTGACGCTCGACGTCCGCCAGAGTCACGCCGAGGGGCAGCGTCCACAGTGCGTGAATCGTCGTGCCGGCACTGGTGACCTTGAGCGACGAGGTTGGGGAACGCAGAGAGGCGAGTCCGACTGCCGCGACCTCCGCTGGCCACGCCTGCTTGGCCCAGCGCCGTACCCGCACCGATCGGAGCCACGGCGTGGCGCGACACCAACGCTCGAACCAGAACGATCGGGTACCAGCGACGAGGGCCGTCACCGACGCGCCGAGCAGCAGCCACGGCAGGGCTGGGAAGAGGAGCACCGCCAGCAGCAGCATCGCCACTACTGGCAGTCCCCACCGGCCGGAGGTGCGAGCCCAGATGAGCAGCACCCCCGGCGCAACGAGTGCGAGCGTGGGCAGCATCAGGCCGCGCCCTTGCTCTCTGCAGTGACGCGGACCTGCTCGACGGCCGAGGCGTCCCAGTAGACGTTCTCGCTGACGCCGACGATCCTTGCGTCACGACCGGTGCCCTGTCGCTGTACGCGCGTCGAGATGGTGATGCGAAGGTCCTTGAAGCGCACCGGACCGGGCTCGAGCACCGGCTGCTGCGGGGCTGGCACCTGAACGGTGTAAACCTCGGTGCGCGAGCGGCCGAACTCCTCGACCAGCCGCAGTGCTTCGACGACCCAGAGAAGGACGCCGTCCTCGTTCACGGCCTGGGGCCGCGGTTGGCCGGGACCGACGTTGGCGCTGAAGTCCAGACGCGGACCAACGACGCCCGTGCAGTTGTGCTGGCCCTCGAAGAGGGCTCGATCGGCGGTGAAGTTCACCAGACATCTCCTTCCTTGAAGGACGGGCCTCGGTGGTCCGTCGTGAGAGGAAGGTGCGACGAGCAGTGCCGCTGTGACAGCCCTTGTCGCTCGATCCCCTGTCGCACCGGATGAGTCGGCGAGACAAGACCAGTGAACCAGAATCGTGCATGTTGCACAACCAATGCACAGTCGGTGCGTTGAGATCGACGGGTGCACTTCTGCGCCCGTACTGTTAGGGCATGGCAGACAAGGGCGCGCACCTGGAGGCGCACTACCAAGAGCTGCTGCAGCAGGAGATCGCGGCGACGCAAACCGCCCTCCGCAGCCTGTCGCGAGTTGTCGACGATCTGGAGCGGCGCGTGGCCCAGTGGGCGGACAAGGCACCCGGGGGAGCTATGGATCAGCTCTTCGTCTTGGAGACGATCCAGGACCTGGGCCGGCTCAAGCAGCGGTCAGACGCCGCGATCAAGCAACTGGCCGTGCATGCCGTCCGTGACCGCAGCATCCCGGCCTCGACCGTGGCTAGAGAACTCGGTGTCGCCCACACGACCGTGTCCCGTTGGGCATCGTCTGGCTAGGCCGACTCGCCGACCTCGTCATCGTCAAGGTCGGAGTCATCGTCGGTCGCGCCGGCCTGGGGATCCGGCGCCGCCGTGTCAATCGAGGGAAGATACTGGGCGTAACGCTGCCGCATGAAGGCCAGGCCCTGATCGCCGGATGACTCGTACTGAAGAGAGTCTTGAATGAACTTGGTGCGGTACTGACAATCCGACAGTATTTCGGCCCATGTCTTCACATAGATGCGGAACTTGTCGGAGTCCTGCACCACTCCGTAAGGCATGCCGCGCTGGCTGCGTTGATGGTCCACTGAGTCGGACGTCGTATTTCCAACCAGCCAGAAGGTCCAGTGTGCGTTTGGCTGGTCGAATAGTTCGTCGCCGGTGATCTTCGTCGCGTACTTTCGAATCTGTGAGAGGTCATCATCGTTGAGCGTGTGGGAGGGGCGCTTGAGTTCAACCACCAAGAGATCCCATTCGTCCTTACCGCTCTCCATAGCGCGACCTAGCACGAGGTCTGGAACCATGATCTGGCCATCGTCCGTCAGGATTTCAGCCTTATCGGTGGCAAGTTCGACGTTCTCACCAAGAAGCGTTAAGAACTTCTTCAAGACCCGCGAGAGTCGCTCATCGTCTCCGGTGAGCGACCACTCTTCGCCGAAGACCCAAGTTTCGTTGGCCAGTATGCGGTGGAGTTGCTTCCGCTCTAAGAGTCTCTTTTTGAATTGCTTTTCGAAGAGAATGTCGCTGAGTCCGTTGAGGAAGTCGACTCGGTTACCGACCTCCTTTGAGGCTTGGATGATCTGGCTCAGGCTGGTGCGTTCGAGGAGTTGCTGGAGTTCTTCGAGGCGCGGCGAGGGCAGCCGTACCACTTCCTGCATTATCGACACCACCGACTCGGGGTCAGACTCGACTGTCTCCTTGAGGAGGCGGAGGACAAGCTTTTTCTGCTTGGGGTTCTTAATTTCGTCGATGGTCCTGGACGCTGCCATCGCGACAACATTGAAGGTGTCGTACTTCGCGACCTCCACTGGAGTCTGTGGGGCGCTGCGCCACGGGTGGGCGCCCTCGGCTTGCCATCGCTTCACGGTCCGCGACTCGGCTTCGCGGGCGTATTCCTGAAGCTTCTCACGAAGCGCTTGGCGCCCGGACTTTAGGACCTGGCCGACTGGACTATCGCTGTCGTCGTCCGAGAATAGTGAATGATCGGCCGATTCCTTGTCGAGTTCAGACCATGTCAAGTAGGCCGTGAAGTCAAGTGTAGGCGCGTTGACGCGGGGCGCCAGGTCTGCGAGGACGGCCCCGTCCGAGGAGCAGAAATACAAATGCCGAGGGACTTTGCCAATTTTCCAGAGGATTACAGTAAGCGAGGCAGACCCGGCTAATCCGTCGGCGAGGGGCACATCAACGTCAATGGTTCGCTCGATCAGCTCGTCCGGGTTGACTGGCTGTCCGAGCACGCTGATTTGGAAATCCGTGTGTCGCTTCAGGTGCAACGCGAATTCGGCTGCGACCGCTGAGCGAAGTCCCTCCGGGTCGTCAATGAGATCCTGGGCCTCTTTCGTTGGCAGCCCCACCTCTACGCGCGTTCCGGCAGAGGATCGGGTTTCCGACTCACTGACATCGAACTGGTTCATGCTGGACCGCCGCCCGGCTATACGGGTAGTGCCAAGGCCGTCACCGGTAATACGCGCAGCGGTGCTCGTCCAGGCCACTTCCTCGCCGAGAGAGAACGCTGCGAACCGGCCCTGCCCCTTGCTTCCGTGCACAGTGCGGCCACCATCGGTCGTGAACTTGGTTTGCTTCCAGCTGTCGCCAAAGCGGCCAAAGGCCAGGTCAATCCGTTCGGGGGTCATGCCACCGCCGTCGTCCTCAACGACGATCAGGTCCAGCCCACCCATGTCGTTGGTCTCCACAGAGACCGTCACGACACGTGCGTCTTCATCGAAGGCGTTCCAGATCAACTCGCAGATGCCACGAACTGGGTTGCGAGTCAGGCCGGCAAGCGCCCCGATGCCGGCGGACACGGAGAGGACGTGATCGGCCATGCGGCCATCCTGTCATGCACCGGTGACATCGGCTGACCAGTTGACGCCGCTCGGCGCCGGCGGTTGTACCTAGCAGCGAGCGAGGCTGGGACTCAACGGTTCACACCGACTGCGATCGCTTCGAGAGCCTTGGCCCAACGCTTCTGCATGCCTTTCGGATCTGTGTTGCCTGGTGATGACGTCGTCTGGTTCCTGAGCGTCTCAAGGCTGACGATGTATGCGTCCTCGTAGGACCGTCCGTGCGAGTCGACGTACCGGGCCTTCGCCTTGAACTCCTTCGGAACGTCCTCGTCGAGGTTGTCGCTCCCGTCGCCGACCCAGTGCGCGTACACGTTCGTGAGGCGGCGACCCGGTCCCAGCGTGGGGATTGCGCGGCTGTAGCGATTAGCGAGGAAACCCGCCATCTGTCCCATGTCCTCGGTGATGGGCGGATCGAAGGTGACGACTACGTCCTTGGCGACTGACTGTCCTACGTTCTGTACGACCAGCTCGCATGTGCCGTGCGTGAGCACGACGGGAAGCACCTCAATGGCGATCACGGGACGGGTGCGATCGAGGCTGTCCTGCTTGAGAGATCGGAGGGTCAGGATCGCCACGAAGCCAGTGATGACGGCAGCGACGCCCATGACCCCTGCCCAGAAGGCGTTGAGTTGGTCCGGGGTGTATTGATCGAGCACCAAGCGATTGTCGCGCACATCACGGGAGCCTCCCGAGCTCAGCTGGCCAGGCACGGAGGGGTGTCGACCCCAAGGTCGTGTCGGCCGATCTCTCGGCGTGCTCCAGCATCGTCCAATAGAGCGGTGATGCTGACACGACTTTCCATTCAGCCGCGGAGAGCGTCAGGATGACGGTGTCGCCGCGAGCGGCCGCAGCCAAGGATGCGTCGGACTCGGCGCCGTCAGGAACCGTCCCTGCGGCGGCATAGTCCGCGACAGTCACCAAGCCCAGGGCAGGGCGCAGGCCGCGGGACCAGGTCATCTGGCGGCGGCCGTGGGACGCCTGCTCCCACTCGGTCCACAGCTCGACGTCGTCGACGAGGCCTCCCGTCGTGACGTCGTGCAGGATGCCCATCGGCGTGCGGTTGCCACGCCGGCCCTTCTTCGAGGCGCCGCGGGCGAGTTCGTCGGCAGCGTCCCAGCCGTTCTTCACGAAGTAGCGGTTGAGACTGTTCCCCGCCTCATCCAAGCTCACCGGGCGCATGTCTTGGGCGTGCTCAGCCGCAAAGTACCCAGCGCGACCCACGATGCGCTGCCACGCACGCACAATGGGCCCGCGCGACGCCAGAGCGGCGAAGTGCGCCTCGAACTGGGCGTCGCCTCCGACCCCGTGCCAACGAACGGACTGCGCAGGATCGAGGAACACAAGAACGTGAAGGTGGACGTGCCAGCCAGCCGCGCCGTGGGTGACCTCAACAACGCGCAAAGTGCCCACGACGCCAGCGGCGGCCTTGAAGTTGAGCCACGGCTTCCCGCCGACGAGCCGACTCCATGAGCCGGCCGCGCCGTCCCAGAGGTCAGTGAGCGAGTCCTCCCGGGTGTGCTGCATCGTCAGGGTCAGAAGCACGACAGCGCCTCCCTGCTGGCGCCACTTCTCCAGCCCATTGCGCAGTTCCTCTGCGCGGTGCTCTCCGATGACAGCAGAGCACCGGGGACACGCCCACACTGAGCCGCAGGACACGACGCCGCGCCACCCCGCGATCCGCTCGCCCGGTGCCCCGTCCGACATGACCAGGGCGACGCCGGCCGAGTCGTGCGGGGTCATGCCGCAGGCTCGTACGCGGTCGAGTGTCGTGATCGAGCGGAGGGCGCGCCGTGCCTTGAAGCGAGACCGTCGACGGGCGTGCCGCGGGGTGAGGGGGGGCACTGTTCGCATAAGTATCAAGAAGGCCGACGGCTTCGCCGTCGGAGCCGATCCAGGCTTCGGGTCCGAGCTCTCCGTCTGCGCGCGGCGCTGGCGCGCCGTGCTCGACTCCGGCTTCGTCCCCGGCCCGGCCCGGACCGTGAGCGCGATGCGACGCCGTGGCACCATCGTGGTGCGCAAGCGTCGCGGGGGAGGACTTCGTCATCGTTCTTCCTCTCTCGTGAGGGCCGTCCCGTCCAGGGGGCGGGCCCTGCTCATGTGGCTGGTGAGAGAGCAGCGGGTGCGGCAGACTGACAGGGCCGACCCTCGCGAGGGACCCGGAAGTGAGCCCGGGATTTCCGGCCGGACGACAGGGCCCGTGGCTCGCGCCCAAATCCGGCAGCAAGTTGCTGCCGAATTGGCATAAGTGCAGCAGGTTGCTGCACATCCTCGGATGCGCCCAGGTTGGGCCACAGGCTGTGGCCCAGTGGTTGGCGGGAGTCCGTGCGGAGTCCGTACGCCGCTCGAACCGACCGATCCGACCGACCTCGCCACCGACGGCGCCGAGCACGATGGCCGGCTCGTCCGACAGGGTCAGCGCCTCGTCAGACCCTCGTGATGAATAGGTCTGGGGTTCGATTCCCCAAGGCGGCTCAGATCACGCCTCACGGCTCGCCGTGGGGCGTTTTCGCTGCCCATTCGGGCCCGCCGCGGCCGAGGTGCTCGCCCGTAGTGCGGCGGAGCACCTCGACCCTGGTGTTTCACGTCGATCGGCCCCTGGCGGTGTGGCCTCCGATCGACGGGCGGCCAGGCGTCCCGGGTGAGGCGCCGTGGCGGGCCCTGCGTCGATGGTCGATCGGGAATCGACCAGAGCTTCGACGTGGCCTCCATCGCGGGGTCGGCGGCCGTCCGTTCGGCGTCGCCCCCGGAAGCTTCCGAGGGTGTAGGACCTTAGCCCACCCGGACCAGGCGCGTCGCCGATCGGGAGGGGACCCGGAAGGTTCCGCGACCATCAGCCGAACGGCCTATTGGGGAACTCGCGGACCTGTGCTGAAATATTGGCATCCGTCGGGGCGGACGAATAGTGCTATGCACTGCACCGTAGTGAGGAGTCCCCCGATGTCCTTGACCATCACCCTGATCGCGGTCGGCGTTGTGTTCGCCGTCTATCTCGTCGGCAAGGTGTTCGCCTCGTCGTGGATGAGAACCGGTGCCTCAATCGACCGGATCCTGGCCGAGGTCAGCGCCGCCCCCACATCGCAACTGGTTCGCGCCGAGGCCCGCAGCGTCGCCCGCTGACCCCCGGCTCGACACCCCCGGGCTCGTCTTTCGGGAGCCGACCAGCAGATCCGCCGAACGCGCGCCCGATGGGCGCGCGTTCTCGCATTTCCTGGGGCGCGCGTGATGCCGGGCGTGGCCCATCTCACGACCCCTGGGACCCTGGTGAAGGCGGCCGGGCGGCACCAGACTCGGGGCATGACTGAATACGGCCCTGTCCTCACCGCCGACGCCCGCCCCGACCGCTCCGACGACCCGGAGCGCCCGTGGCTCGGGTGGTACGCCCAGCTGCAGCTTCCCGATGTGACCATCCACGCGGACCTCGTCACGATGTTCCGTCGCGCGGTGGCGACGGCGCCGGACAAGGTCGCGGTCGACTACTACGGCTGGACGGCAACGTATGCCGACCTGGACCGCCTGAGTCGGGGGTTCGCGGCATACCTGTTGGAGCAAGGGATGGAACGCGGCGACCGGGTCGGGATCTACCTGCAGACCTCTCCGCACTTCATGATCGCCGCGCTGGGTGTCTGGCGCGCCGGTGGCGTCGTCGTGACGATGAACCCGATGTATCGCAGCACCGAGGTCGGGCATCTGCTGACCGACAGCGAGGCGGTCGGCATCGTATCCTCGCAGGCCGGCTACCGGGATGTCGTGGCTGCCGTCAAACCGGCATACACCCGGATCCTCGTCACGACGAGCGAGATCGACGTGCTCACCGACCCGGACCCGCGGGTATTCGGTGGTGTGGTGGAGGACCCGGTCCCCGGCACCGACGATGTGCTGACGGTGGCCCGGCAGTTCGCCGACGCCCCACTGCCCGAGTTCACTCCGGAACCCGACGGGCTCGCCGTGCTCTGCTACACCTCGGGCACCACCGGACCGGCCAAGGGCGCGATGCTCACCCACCGCAACCTCGCCATCGGGATCGCCCGCCAGAGCCAGTGGCTGGGCACCGGGCCGCACACCCCGATCTTCGGGGCGGCGCCGCTGTTCCACGCCGTCGGGTTGGTGCTGGGCTTCCTGCACACGCTGCAGACCGTCAGCACGATCTGCCTCATCTATCGCTTCGTGCCGCCCGTGGTCCTGGATCTGCTGCTGGCGCACCGGCCTTACTTCTTCGTCGGCCCCCCGACGATGTACACCGCCCTCATGGCCGAGCCGACCGTCAGCGCCGATCACTTCGGCTCGTGTCACCGGTTGTTCGCCGGGGGTGCGGTGCTCCCACCGGCGGTCGTCGAGGAGTTCGAGCGTCGCTTCGGCCGATACATCAACAACGGCTACGGGCTCACCGAGACCGCCGGGGCCTGCGTCTTCGCGATCCCGAACCGCCCGGCTCGGGTCGACGAGGCTACCCAGGCGATGTCCAACGGCATCGCGCACCCCGGCACCGATCTGCGGATCGTCGGGGAACACGGCGAGGTCCTGCCGGTCGGCGAGCGCGGCGAGATCCAGATCCGCGGTGACGTCGTCACCCCCGGCTACTGGCGGCGCGAGGAGGAGACCGCCGAGGCCATCGTCGACGGCTGGTTCTCCTCCGGTGACGTCGGATTCTTCGACGACGAGCACATCCTCTACTGCGCCGACCGGATCAAGGACATGATCATCGCCTCCGGCTTCAAGGTCTGGCCCGGCGAGGTCGAACAGGTGCTCTACTCCCAGGGCACGGTCCGCGACGCCGCCGTCGTCGGCGTGCCCGACCCTTACCGTGGAGAGACGGTCAAGGCCTACGTCACCCTCGTGCCGGGCGCCACGACCACCCCCGAGGAGCTCACCGCGTGGTGCCGGGAGCACCTCGCGGCATACAAGGCGCCCCGAGAGGTGGAGATCCGCCAGGATCTGCCCAAGACGATCAGCGGCAAGATCCTGCGACGCGAATTGCGCTGACCCACTATCTGATGGCCCGGTGACCCGGGCCGGCCTCCGCGTTCCCGGGTGCCGAAAACCCTGCGCCGACAGCCCTTTACCACGGCGCTACCACTCGGTAGCTTGGCAGGTGAGCTAGGCGCGCAAGAACGCGCCGGCTGGTCAAGGTGTCCGCCGGGCGTCGCCCGAACATGACGACATCGCCCCTCGGGCCCGCTCCTATTCCAGGTGCTCCTCTTCCTCCCGAAGGAGTCGTCAGTAAGGAGTCGTCATGGACGTCCGTGAAGGTATCTCCTCCCAACCGATGCGCGCTTTCCAGGTGCGCGTCGTCGGCATCTGTCTCGTGCTCACCGTCGTCGACGGATTCGAAATGCTCATGATGGCGTTCGTCACCCCCGCGCTGGCCAAGACCTGGGGGTTCGGGCAGACCGAGTCGGGCTATCTGCTCAGCTCGAGCATCATCGGCCTGGCCCTCGGCGCGCTGCTCGTCTCGCCGTTGGCCGATCGCATGGGCCGGCGCCCGCACACCATCAGCTGCCTCGTGCTCATCACCGTGGGGATGATCTGCTCGACCTTCGTCACCTCGGTCGCGCAGATGGTCACCGCCCGCATCCTCACCGGCCTGTTCATCGGGGGCATTCTGGCCAGCCTCAACGTCATGGTCTCCGAGTACGCCTCGACGGCCCGCCGGGCCACCGTCATGAGTGTCTACGGAATGGGCCTGCCGTTGGGCACCGCAGTCGGCGGCTTCATCAGCGGATTGTTGCTCAGCCGCTACGACTGGCGGGCCCCATTCGTCTTCGCGGCGATCATCACCGCGACCATGGCCCTGGTCTGCATCGTCTGGCTGCCGGAGTCGATCCATTACCTGGTCGAGCGGCGGCCCTTCGGGGCGCTCGCCCAGTACAACGCGATCGCCGCGAAACTCGGCTACCGCCAGGTCGAGGAACTCCCCGAACCGGTGTCGACCGAGCATTCCCGCAGCCTGCGGCATGCCGCATTCTCCGGGCTCATGCTGACCCGGACCATCTGGCTGTGGACCGGTTTCAGCCTGCTCACGGCGGCCTTCTACTTCGCCAACACCTGGTCGGCGAAACTGCTTGCCGACGTCGCGAAGGACACCCAGACCGGGATCAATGCCGGGGTCCTCATCGCCGTCGGTGGGGTCATCGGAGCCCTACTCATGGCTGCGCTCAACACCCGGTTACGCCCGCGGCTGGTCACGGCGACCTTCATGTTCCTGGCCTGCTTCGCTTTCCTGGCCTATGCGAACTTCTTCACGACGGTCACTGCGGCATACCTGCTGGCGGTGGTGGTGGGCATCTTCGCGACCGGCGCGATCATCGGCACCTACGCCATCGCACCGCACACCTACCCGACCGCGGTGCGCGCCTCGGCGGTCGGGCTGATGATCGCCACCATTCGCGGAGTCTCCTTCGTCGCCCCGATCGCCGTCGGCTACCTGCTGGATGCCGGGTGGACCCCACGGGTCACCTACCAGGCCTTCGCCGGCCTGCTCGTGCTCGCGGCGTTCTGCATGTACATGCTCGATCGCACCTACCGAGGTCGCACCGAGGACCCCGAGCAGGCCGTCCACGAGTCGGCCGGGCAGCTCGCGCATATCTCTGCGGCGCAGGTCGGCGCGACGCCCGACTGAGCTGCGCGCCCCCGCGGCTGAGCTGCGCGGCCGCGTCGGACACGTCGGTGCGGGCGCAGCGCCCGGCGCCCGGTGATCGGGCGGCCGGGCGACCGTCGCGCGCCGAGAAAGCGCCCATGACGTCGCCGGGGGGCGTGTTGGGACGCCACCCACGACGCCATCACGCGCGCTATCTCAGCGCGCGGCGAGGCTACGGTGTCCCGCGGAGCGCGGCATACCTGCTATCGCCGCACATCGGCGCACATCGCCGCACATCGCCGCCCCGGGCTCGGGGGGCCGGGTGCGGCGACGGCGGCGGGGTTCCTGGCTAGATTGGGAGGGTGCCGAACCCGGATCGTCCGTGGCCGGAGCCGCTGCGGCGGATGCCGGACGGGACCGTCAAGCAGATCAACCCCTACTCGGGCACCTCGGTGTGGACGGTGCCGGGTCGGGGCAATCGCCCGCTCACCGCGATGGGTCTGGAGTCGCTGCCCGTCGACCAGACCCAGCACGGTCGGCATTGCGCGTTCTGCCAGGAGCGCTACCTGGAGACCCCTCCGGAGAAGGCGCGTCTGGTGTGCGACCCGGACGGCTGGCACCTGCTGCGCGGGCTGACCCCCGATCGGCTCACCGCGTCGGTGGCCGAGTTCCGCCGGATCCCCAATCTGTTCGAGATCGTCACCTACGACTACTGGCGACTCAACTACGGCTACCTGCCCGGTCGGGAGGCCCGCGATCACCACGACAGCTATCTGGCCTCGACGAAGGGCCGCGAGCATGTCGAGTCGATGGCGCGCGCCCGGGCGCTGGCCAGCGGGATGAGCGAGTGGGACTGGCACGCAATGAGCGACGCCGACCGGGCCGAACGCCGGATGGCCTTCTTCGCCGGGACGCACGACGTCATCGTCGGGCGGCGCCACTACATCGACGGGGCCACGACGACCGATCAGCTGGCCTCGTCCGGCACCCTCACGCCGCAGGAACACGCGCAGTACACGTCGTTCACCGTCGACGCGTTGCGCTCGCTGTATGACACCAATCGCTATGCCCGGTATGTCGCGGTCTTCCAGAACTGGCTGCGCCCGGCCGGCGCGTCCTTCGACCACCTGCACAAGCAACTCGTCGCCGTCGACGAGCGCAGCGTACGCACCGAACACGAACTCAGTCGGTTGCGCGAGAACCTCAATCTCTACAACGAGTTCGCCGTCGACTACGCCGCCCGGCAGAACCTGCTCATCGCGGAGAACGAGCACGCCGTCGCGTTTGCCGGCTTCGGGCACCGCTACCCCTCGGTCGAGATCTACAGCAAGGGCGAGTCCGGCCGGCCGTGGGAGCAGTCCACCGCGGAGTTGCACGCCTTCAGCGACCTGCTGCACGCCGTGCACGCCGCCACCGGCCCGACCGTGGCCTGCAACGAGGAGTGGCACTACCAGCCGCCCGACGTCGACCTGCCGATGCCCTGGCGGGTCGTCGTGAAGTGGCGGGTCTCGACCCTGGCCGGCTTCGAGGGCGGCACGAAGATCTACCTCAACACGATCGACCCATGGTCGGTGCGTGATCGGGTCGTGCCACGGCTCTTCCAACTGCGCGAGGACGGCAGCATCGTGCGCGATCTGCGGATCGCCACCGAGTGCACCTGCCGCCCGAACTCGCTGCGCTACAACCCGCTACTGCGCCGCTGACCCGTCGGCTCGGCCGTGTCCGGCGTCAGCGGTCAGCCGGGATGGCCGCGTGCCCGCGCTCGCGCCCTCGTCCGTCCGTTTCGTTACCGGATCGTTATGTCTGTTGGACGAGTGATCGAAACTGGGCTCCCACCTGCGGAAAAACAGCTCTGTAATTTCCTGGACTACATTCGTGTGATTTCTGAATCTCCTTGTTCAACAAGCAGATTCGTGAGGCGCCTGTTTCGCATGTGACGAATGAGTTCTAGTCTCGACAGAGCGCCTCGGCATGGGGAGGTGCGGCTCGGGGGAGCGTGATCGATGACGACAGAGGAGCTACCGAGGTGTCGAGCAGCCGCCCACCGGCGCGTCGCTGCGTGCGCTGGCTGATTTCCTGTGCTAGCGCCCTCGCCCTGGCCTGGACGGCGGCCCTGCCGGCGCAGGCCGCTCCCGACCCGGTCTTCCCGTCGGCGACTCAGGTACAGGCCGCGCAGGCTGCCGCGGGCTCGGCGGCCGCGCAGGCCGCCGCGATCGATGCCGAGCTGGCCGCCGCCCGCGACTCCGTCGAGGCTGCCGTGGACCGGTCCGCCGAGGCGACCCAGGCCTACAACAAGGCTGCCGAGGACCTCGACGCGGCGACGACCGAGGCCTCGGCCGCCCGGTCCCGCGCCGACTCGGCGACCGCGCAGGCCGACGCCGCCGACCTGGCCCTGTCCCGGTATGCCGCGGAGGTCTTCCAGGGCGGTGGTGGCACCGGAGCACTGGAGATCTACTTCGGCACGGGCGGCCCCGGACAGGTCCTCGACCGCGCCGCCGGCCTCGAGGTGGTTGGCGAGGAGCGCGCACGGCTGCTGGCCCAGGCCCAATCCGCGCGTGAACTCGCCGCGACCCTGAGCCAAGCAGCCTCTGAGGCGGCCGGCCGCCAGGCCGCGGCCACGACCGCGGCGCAGGCCGCCATGGACACCGCCAAGAGCCAGGAGGCGCAGGCTCAGGCCACCTCCGCAGCGGTCAGTCGCAGGCAGGAGCAGGCGGTCGCTCAATTGGCTGCGCTGCGCAACACCTCGGCCCAACTGGAGCGCGACCGCCAGGCCGGGCTGGCCGCGGCGGAAGAGGCGCGGCGCGCCGAGGAGGCCCGGCGCCGAGCCGAAGCCGCTGCCGCCGCCGAGCGTGCTCGGCAGGCCGCCATCGAGGCCGAACGCCGCCGCGCCGAAGCGGCTGCCGCCGAGGCGGCCCGCCAGGCCGAACTGGAACGGCAACGCCAACAGGCCCGCAACACCCCTGCCCCGACGACGCGCAGCACGCCCACCCCGACGACCAAGCCCACCACGCCCGCACCAGCTCCCACGACCCCACCAACCAACCCGGGCTCACCGCGAGCCGGCGTCGGTGCCGTCCTCGCCTTCGCACGGGCCCAGCTCGGCGAGCCCTACGTCTGGGCGGCCGCCGGGCCGGACAGCTGGGACTGCTCGGGACTCACCATGATGGCCTGGGCCCAGGCCGGCGTCCGGCTCGGCCACTACACGGGCACCCAATACGCACAGACCAAGCGGGTGCTCATCGCCGATCTGCAGCCCGGCGACCTCGTCTTCTACGGCAGTTCCACGAGCGACATCACCCACGTCGGGCTCTACATCGGCGGTGGCCAGATGATCCACGCCCCGCAGACCGGCGATGTCGTGAAGATCAGCACGATCTACAAGCGCAATCTGCTGCCCTACGGCGGCCGCCCCTGACGGGACGGGATGGCGACCCCGCCCGCTCCTGTCGACGCGCGCGAGGTTCGGCACGCTCTGAGTTCTGCACGCTCTGAGTCCGGAGTCCGGAGTCCGTGAGAACCTTGCTCCATCAACATCCTGCCCATGGCCGCCCGCTCATGACCCCGGTGTCATTGACCTCAGTGCCCTCCCGCCGCAGCATCCTGCTCGGCGGGCTCGGGGTCGCCTCGGCCGTGATCCTGGCCGGGTGCACCGGCTCGTCGGGGGAGCGCGGCATACCGACACGCAGTTTTGGCCCACCCACCCCCACCACGGCAGCCCCTGGGCAGCGGGTCGTCGCCACGACCATCACCGCAAAGCCGGTCACCCTGGACCTGGGCGGCCGACAGGTGGCCACCTGGGCCTATGGCGACTCCGCCCCCGGACCGCTCGTGCGGGCGACCGCCGGCGACTTCCTGCGCCTGACCCTCGACAACCAGCTGCCGGCGGACAGCACCATCCACTGGCACGGGATCCGGCTGCGCAATCCCGCCGACGGCGTGCCCGGCCTGACCCAGGACCCGGTCAAGCCCGGCGCGAGCTTCACCTACGAGTTCACCGCCCCCGACCCGGGCACGTACTTCTTCCACCCACACGTCGGCGTCCAGCTCGACCGGGGCCTGTACGCCCCGTTGGTCATCGACGACCCCCGGGAGCCCGGTGGCTATGACGCGGAGTGGATCGTGGTCCTCGACGATTGGATCGACGGAACCGGCACGACCCCCGACGCGGTCCTCGCCAAGCTCATCGCGGACGGCGGCGCTGCTGGGGGCGGCATGGACCACGGGTCGATGGGGGGCATGGACCACGGGTCGATGGGGGGTTCCGGTCAGGGGGCCATGGGAGCGCCGCCGTGGGGAGACGCGGGGGACGTGAGCTATCCGCTGTTCCTCGTCAACGGCAAGCCCCCGACCGACCCCGACGTCTGCACCGCCAAGCCCGGCCAGCGGATCCGCCTGCGGGTCATCAATGCCGCGGCTGACACGATCTTCACGGTCGCCCTCGGCGGTCATCGCCTCACCGTCACGCATACCGACGGCTTCCCAGTGCAGCCGGTCGACGTCGACGCGTTCTACATCGGGATGGGGGAGCGCTACGACGCGATCGTGACCCTGGCCGACGGAGTCTTCCCCCTGGTCGCCCGGCCGTTCGGCAAGACCGGCGGCGGCCAGGCCATGGCTCTGGTGCGCACCGGCTCCGGGGCGGCACCCGGCCCGGGCGCCACCCCGGCAGAGTTGTCCGGGCAGATCCTCATCGGCTCCCAGCTGCGGCCCACCGACGCGGCCCGATTGCCGGTGAAGGCGCCGGACGCGACCGCTCGGCTCGTCCTGCAGGGGTCGATGAAGCCCTATCAATGGGGGATCAACGGCGCGCCGCACGGGCGCAACCAGCCGCTGACGGTCAAGGCCGGGCAGCGGCTGCGGATCGCAGCGGCCAACATGACGATGATGACCCACCCGCTGCACCTGCACGGCCACACCGTCGCGTTGCCCTCGGGGCTGCGCAAGGACACCGTTCTCATGGCCCCCATGCAATCGCTGGACCTCGCCCTCGACGCAGACAATGTCGGGGACTGGATGGTCCACTGCCACAACAGCTATCACGCCGAAGCGGGCATGATGATCGACCTCGTCTACACCACCTGACGGTGCCGACCCGGGCGGTCAGATGCGGCAGAACAGCTGGCCGAGCAGGCGTTGAGACAGGCCCATCACCAGTAGTGCCATAGCCATGGCGATCGACCCCGGGCCGCCACTGGCGAGCGGGAAGAGCGCGAGCACGGCGAACACCCAGGCTCTCGCCGAACAGGGTGGGCCGGACCGGCGCTCACTCCGGCGCCCGGGTGCGGCGTCGCGCGGCCCGGTCGGTAGGGAGCCGGCCAGCAGGAGGGCGGCGAGGGCACCCACGGGCAGCAGCGCGACCGGCCCGTGCCCGTGCGCCAGCCCGGCGGGCCGGGACAGCCAGTCGTAGGCGAAGGTGAGGGCTGGCGTGAGGGCCACGGCAGCGCCGGTATGCCGCCAAGTCCACTCCGCTGCCAACGCGCCCAGGAGTGCCCGGGCCCACGCTCGACGAGCGCCGAGGGGCGCCAGGACGAGCGCCACCGGACCGGTCACGCGGTCCGGTGGCGGTTGGGTCATCGGGTGGCCGGCCTGCCGAACCAGGACACGGTGCGTGCCGGCGTCGGCGCGGAACTGCAGGTGCACCGCTGCGGCTCGGGCACTCGGGACAGTACGGCGTCGGCGTGCATGCCGCAGCCGGCCCAGGTCGTCTTGCCACAGGTCCGGCAGGGAGCGGGGCTGCACATCGCGGTTCTCCGTTCGTTCGGCAGGTCGTGTTCTGGATCATATACCCCCGGGGGTATATGACGCAAT